>Ga0187842_1001519_pt1 | contig 10739 bp, 11 predicted proteins | sample SpaLakP09_SKY_41_FD_134514 | JGI IMG/M metagenome (GOLD analysis project Ga0187842, IMG submission 134514) | Oligotrophic lake water microbial communities from Sparkling Lake, Wisconsin, USA - SP09_SKY_41 | ecosystem: Environmental > Aquatic > Freshwater > Lake | place: USA: Sparkling Lake... | reverse complement strand
GCTCGAAGAACCGTCATGCGTTGCAGAAACAAGGGGCTGTTCAGGGAGGCGCGATGGTCGGCAGCCGGATCGCCCCGGGCAATCCCATGGTCTGCAGTTCGGTAATCCGCACGTTCGGCGCCGGTCACGGGCTTGTCATGCAGACGCCGCTGCTTTTGCGCACACTCGCGCCATGGCCCACACCCACACCCTCGGTGGCGAGCGCTTCCAGTTTGCCGACCTGCGCACCCTGCTCGCCAAGGCCGGCCCGCGCCGCTCGGGTGACGAGCTGGCCGGCGTGGCGGCAGCGACCGCACGTGAGCGGGTCGCTGCTCAGCTGGCGCTGGCCGACCTGCCGCTGAAGACTTTCCTGAACGAGGCCGTCGTGCCTTACGAGACGGATGAGGTGACCCGCCTCATCGTCGACACCCACGACGACGCCGCCTTCGAGCCGATCTCGCACCTCACCGTGGGCGGCCTGCGCGATGCGCTGCTGGCCGATGCCGTCGACCCCGCGCAGATCGCCGCCGGCCTGACGCCCGAGATGGCCGCCGCCGTCAGCAAGCTCTGCCGCGTGCAGGACCTGATGCTGATCGCGCGCCGCTGCGAGGTCGTCACGCAGTTCCGCAGCACGATTGGCCTGCGCGGCCGCCTGGCCACGCGGCTGCAGCCCAACCACCCGACTGACGACGAGGCCTGCATTGCCGCCAGCCTGTTGGACGGCCTGCTGATGGGCGCGGGTGACGCCGTCATCGGCATCAACCCCGCCACCGACAACCTGCCCCAGGTCATGCGCCTGCTGCAGATGCTGGACGCGGTCATCACCCGGCATGAGATCCCGACGCAGAGCTGCGTGCTGACCCATGTGACGACGACGCTGGCCGCCATGGAGCGCGGCGCGCCGGTGGACCTGGTGTTCCAGTCCATCGCCGGCACCGAGGGCGCCAACACGGGCTTCGGCATCACACTGGCGCTGCTGGAAGAAGCACGGCAGGCGGCGCTCTCGCTCAAGCGCGGCGGCCGGCAGGTCATGTATTTCGAGACCGGCCAGGGCAGCGCGCTGTCCAGCGGCGCCCACCATGGCTGCGACCAGCAGACGCTGGAGTGCCGCGCCTACGCCGTCGCGCGGCGCTTCGAGCCGCTGCTGGTCAACAGCGTTGTCGGCTTCATCGGGCCGGAGTATTTGTTCGACGGCAAGCAGATCCTGCGTGCGGGACTGGAAGACCACTGCTGCGGCAAATTGCTGGGCCTGCCGATGGGCGTGGACGTGTGCTTCACCAACCATGCCGAGGCCGACGTGGACGATGTCGACAGCCTGCTCACGCTGCTGTGCGCCTCGGGCTGCAACTACATCATGGGCGTGCCGGGGTCGGACGACATCATGCTGGGCTACCAGAGCACCAGCTTCCACGACGCGCTGGCCATGCGCCGCCTGCTGGGGCTGCGGCCGGCGCCGGAGTTCGAGGCCTGGCTGCAGCGGGTGGGCATCTTCGACGGCCAGCTCGCCCTGGCCGACGCGCTTCCCGAGCGCTTTGCCGCGCTGCTGGAGCAGGGCTCGTGAAGCCGCCCGTTGTCGACCAGCCCTGGTCGCGGCTGCGGGCCTTCACGGCCGCCCGCATCGGCTTGGGCCGGGCCGGCGTCAGCGTGCCGACGGCGGCGCACCTCGCCTTCCAGCAGGCGCATGCCGAGGCGCGCGATGCTGTGCATGCGCCGCTGGATGCCGAGGCGCTGCTGGCCGGCCTGCGCGCGTTCGGCGAGGCGCCGCTGCTGGTGCAAAGCCAGGCGGCCAACCGCGCGACGTATCTGCAGCGGCCCGACCTGGGTCGGCGTCTGAGCGAAGCCGGTGTCGAGCAGCTCAGCGCCTTGCATTCACCCGCGACCGATCTCGCCTTCGTCCTGGCCGACGGTCTCTCGGCGCTGGCGCTACAGCGCCAGGCCCTGCCGCTGTTCTCTGCGTTGCGCGAACGGCTGGTGCTGGAGGGCGGCTGGACCTGGGCCCCGCCCGTCGTCGCCACCCAGGCCCGCGTGGCGCTGGGCGACGAGGTCGGCGCGCTGCTGAACGCCCGCTGCGTCGTCGTGCTCATTGGCGAGCGGCCGGGTCTGTCGGCGCCGGACAGCCTGGGGCTTTACTTCAGCTGGGCGCCCCGCGTGGGCCTGGTGGACGCGCAGCGCAACTGCATCTCCAACGTGCGCCCCGAGGGCCTGCCGCCCACCGCTGCGGCGGCCAAGCTGCACGCGCTGCTGCGCGAGGCGCGAACGCGGCAGTTGAGCGGTGTCGAGCTGAAGGACGAGCAGGACGACCGCGCGCTGGCTGCCGCCCCGGCCGCGTTGATGCGGTTGCTGGCGGGTTAGCGCCAAGCGCTTCACGCGCCGCGCGCGGTCGTGCTCAGTCGGAACACGCGCACCGCCTGCGTCACCAACTCCGCCTGCTGCGCCAGCGAGATGGCCGACGCCGAAAGCTCTTCCACCAGCGCCGAGTTCTGCTGCGTGAAGCCGTCGATGCTGGCCACGCTGCCGTTGACCTCGCCGATGCCGCCGCTTTGCTGCTGCACGGCCACGCTGATGCGGCCGATGAGCTCGTTCATCTGGTCCACCGCCGTCTCGGCCTCCTTGGCGGAGCGGCCGGTGTCGGCCACGATGCGCGCGCTTTCTTCGACGCGGCTGCGCGAGTCCTCGGCCAGCTTTTTGATCTCCTGCGCCGCCTCGCGGGTGCGGCCGGCCAGTGTGCGCACTTCAGATGCGACGACGGCAAAGCCCCGGCCGGCGTCGCCCGCGCGGGCGGCCTCGACGGCGGCGTTCAGCGCCAGGATGTTGGTCTGGAAGGAGATGCCGTCGATGACGGCCACGATCTCGTTGATGCGCGTGGTGGCCTCGCGCACGGACTCCATGCGTTCGCTGGCCTGCAGGCTGGTGGCGCCGGTGTTGCGCGCCGCTGCGGCCGTGCCCTTGGCCAGGTCACGTGCCTGGAAGGCGCCGTCGGCCGTGTGCTTTACCGTGGCCGACACCTCTTCCAGCGCGGCGGCGGCCTGCTGCAGGCTGCTGGCCTGTTGCTCGGTGCGCTCGCCCAGGTCGCGCCCGCCGGCGGCAATCTCGCCGCAGGCCAGGTTCACGCCGTCCACCTCGCGGCGCACGTCGCCCACCACGGCCTGCAGGTTGACGTTGAGTTGCGACAGCGCGCGCATCAGCCGGCCCTGCGCGTCGCCTCGCGTGGAGCCGAGCGCCTGCGTCAGGTCGCCCGAGGCCAGGCGCTCGGCGGCCAGCGCGGCCTCCAGGAGGCCGTGGTTGCTGCGCGAGCGCAGCCAGGCCAGCAGCGGCACAGTGGTGACGAGGGCGGCGGCGGTCACGGCCACGGCCGGGTTCAGCCCGAGCATGGCGACGGCGGCCATCGACACGGCACCGGCTGCGGTGCCGGCGGCCAGCAGGGCGCCGCCGTCCTGCCACAGCGAGGCATGGCGGCGCAGCGTGGCCAGGACACCGGCGCCGCCCGAGCGTTGCAGCCCGCCCTTGTGCAGGCGGGTGGCGAGCTTGGGCGCCTTGCCGCCTCCGGCAGCTCTGTATTCCGCGCGCATCTGGGCGTACAGCGCCTCGGCACTGCGGATTTCCTCGCGGCTGGGCTTGGTGCGCACCGACATGAAGCCGCTGATGCCCGAGCCATCGCGCACCGGCGTGACGTTAGCGCGCACCCAGTAAAAGCCGCCGTCCTTGCGGCGGTTCTTCACCAGCGCCGTCCAGGGCTCGCCGTCCTTGAGCGTCTTCCACATGTCCCGGAAGGCCTCGGCCGGCATGTCCGGGTGGCGGATCATGTTGTGCGGCTGACCGATGAGTTCGGATCGCTCGAAGCCGCTGGCGGCCACGAAGGCATGATTGCAGTAGGTGATGCGGCTTTGCAGGTCAGTCGTCGACACGAGGGGCGTGTCGGCGCTGATTTCATATTCCTGCTGGGTGACCGGGCCGTTGTCTCGCATGGCATGCCTCCTGTGATGAAGCCATGCGTTGACTTTCTGCCTGTTCGCCTAACTAAGCTACTCCACTGGTCAGGCAGACCGCCATTTCGCGAACAGGTCGGCCCATTCGAGCGGCTGTCAGCGGTTTTCCTTGACGCAGGTCAATGGGTTGCCGGCGCGGCGTCGCGTTCGGCGGCGTCCTGCGCACGGCGCTCGTCCAGCCGGGCAGCCAGGCGCTGCACCTGCTGGATGGACAGCAGATGGGCATAGGCCCAGCCCAGCCAGCCCTTGGCGGCCAGCTCCTGCAGCGTGGCGGCGTCCAGCGCGCGCAGCTTGGCCTCGTTGATGGTCTTGAAGCCGCGCAGCGTGCTCTTGTGGCCGTCCAGCGTGTACTCGATGACGCCGTCCTGCAGCAGCTCCAGCGCCGCCAGCTGGTTGGCAAAGTCGCGGCTGGCCGCCATCTCGTTGCGAAAGCTCAGCAGGAAACGCTTGATCTCCTCCAGCCAGGGCGTTTCCTGGCCCTCGGCGTCGAACAGCGCCTGGCCCTGCTCGGTGTTCAGGCCTGCGCAGGCACGGTCCAGGCAGACGGTGAAGGTCGTGTCGCCCGCGGCCTCGGCCAGCACGAAGGGGTAGCGCCGGAAGAACGCTGGCAGGTAGGCGCCGCGCGCCCAGTGGCCGTCGGGCTGCACGAACAGGTTCTCGTGGTCGCGCAGGCCTACCAGCGCCGCAATGCTGTGGCCGTCCGCCCCCTCGATGAACACGCAGGGGAAGTCCAGCACGGCAAACGGCAGCTCGCTGGCGGCGATCAGCACCGAGTTGGTCTCGCGCGCAAAGGCCAGCGGCTGGGCCGGCGGCGCCAGCTTGAGCTGGCGGTGCTGTTCACGGTTCAGGGAGACGAGGTCTTCGTAGATCAGCAGGGTTTTCATGGCGGGCGGCGGTGAGGGTGCGGAGGGGCCGATTCTGCTGAAACCGCAGCCCGCCGCGCGCGCACGGCTTCCCCTGTTCTTGGGGGCCTGGGTGCGCAGCGATCACCAGGTCGCGGCCGAGCTGGTGTTGCCCTGCCGCCTCGGCGCTTGCGCGCCACCGCTCAACCGGCTCGTCAGCCTACGAGCGGCCCGCTTTCGGGCCTACATCCGGGGAAGCTTGTGCAGCCGAGAGTACGGCGGGTAGGCCACGCCACTGCGGCTTGGCTTCTCAATCACTATCCAGGAGATATCCCATGAGCCTTGGCGCCATCTTGCTCGTTGTCTTGATTCTCATGCTCCTCGGCGCCCTTCCGGCCTGGCCGCACAGCCGTGGCTGGGGCTACGGGCCGACCGGCGGCCTCGGCCTGGTGCTGCTCATCGTCGTGGTGCTGTTGCTGATGGGCCGGCTGTAGGCGCGCGAGCGCTGCAGGCCGGCGGTCAGCGCACTGGCGATCAAGGGCGTTGCGCGCGCGTCCTCAGGCCCACGAACAGCAGGCCGGCGAGGATCAGTGCGTAGGTCTCGGGCTCAGGGACAGGAGCCAGCAGCTCGGCGCCGACCAGCACCTTGGTGGTGGTGCCGCCGAGATCATTGATGACCTCGTGCTGGTCGTAGTACTTGGACACCAGGCTCACGCTCACTCTGGACAGGTCGACGTTGCTGCCTGCGAACACGGCCACCTCGAAAGTCAGCGGCGCGCCGAGCTCCAGCACGACGGCGGTCGATTCGCCGCCGAACAGATTGCTGCCGCCGGCAACGGTGCCGATGGATGCCCCCAGCAGCGTCCAGTCGCTGGCGCCGGCCAGGCGGAAGTAGTACGACGGCAGCGCCGGCACGCTGGTGCCGAAAGGCGACACCACGGGCGTGTAGCTGCCGCTGCTGTAGATGCTCAGCGAGGCGCTTAGGCTCTCGGTGGCGGTCACGGTCGCACTGAAGGTCAGGAACTCATTGCCGGGGGTGTTGCCGTTCAGCGCCTGGTTCCAGTAGAAGTAGTCCGCCGAAGCCACCGTGTCCGTGCGCTTCTGGTTCACCGTGGTGACCTCGTACACATAGGCCAGGCCGCTGGTGGTGGGGGTCGGCGCGGTCTGCACGACCTTCTCGATGCCCGTCGTGGTGGTCGACGTGTAGTCGCTGCTCAGGATGTTGGTGAAGGTCGTCGCCGGCGCCGTATTGGGCGGCCCGTCAGCCGACACGCCGCTGAAGGTGGTCGTGCCCGGCGTCACGGTGAGCACCGTGGCAGAAGCTGCAGCAGCACTCCACAGCGCGGTGGCCGTCAGCGCAGACAGGACAAAGTTCGCACGCATGGGTTCCTCCCTCTCGCAAGCAGTGACATTGCTTGTCGAAGGAGCCGGAGCGGGTTTTGTGCCAACTTCGTCACCAGCCCCCCTAGATCGGGGTGTGTTCTAGGGGGTGAGGCCGGTTTCGCTGTGGGCCACTGAATCTGCCGTGAGCGCGGCGGTGCAAACCTGACCCCGAGAGCACCGAGCTGGGGCCGGGGGCCTGCCGATGGTGCCTTCAGGGCGGAGGTGTCCGAGCTGTCGGCGCCTGCGCGCGAGTCGGGTGACGCAAGCGGGCTGTCCGGGCAATCTCCGGCCTGTCAGTTGGTGCGCGCGGTTCGTCGCGTGCTGCTCGCCGCAGCCCTGGCGCGCTTTGCAAACTGCTGCCTTTGCAGCGTTCGCAAGGAACCCACATGCGCCATTCATCGACTCGACCACAGGCCGCCGGCTTTCGCGGACGTTCACGCCAGTTGCTGGCCGGGCTGTTCTCAATCGTCTTGGCCCTGCCTTGCCTCGCGCAGGACACGGCCCGTTCAGGACCGCTTTACGACGAACTCGCCGGCATGGATACCGCACTGTTCGAAGCGGCCTTCGTGACCTGCGACGCCGGCAAGTTCAGAGCCCTCTTCACCGAGGACGCCGAGTTCTATCACGACAAGACCGGGGCGAGTTTTGGCGAGGCGGTGAAGACGATGAAGTCCTGCCCCCGCGACAACGGCGTCACGCGCACGCTCGTTCCCGGGAGCCTGGAGGTCTATCCCATGCAAGGCTATGGCGCCGTGCAGATGGGGCGGCATGTCTTTGCCAAGAAGGGCGAACCGGGCTCGGAGGAGGCGAAGTTCGTGCACCTGTGGAAGCGTGAGGCTGGGGGGTGGCGGCTGGCGCGGGTCCTGAGCTTTGACCATCGGTCGGCGGTGGCAATTGCGCCGTAAACCCCGCCTGCGGCGCCTCAGCCCTTGCCTGCCTCGCGCGGCAGCAACTTGATCTTGCCGCCTTCGACGGCCCATACGGCGCCATCAGGGGGCGTGACGACGTACATCGCCTTCTTGATCCAAAGGCTCCAGAACACGTGGGCTTCCGTGGGCCTTGCATCAAGTAGGTGGCTGATCGTCAGCGCTACCGCGTTGGCAGGCGCCTGCAAGGTGATGCAGCTCTTGGTGAATCCGCGTTGCGAGACGATTGCCGCATCCTTGACCTCAATGCGGTAGGTGCCCCCGATGGGCACGACGTTGCTCTGGTTCGTGCCGGGAATCAGATACACCACCCAGCCAGACGGCGACGTGGCGGAAGGGAGTACGACTGAGTTGTATCTCTGCGCGCAGCGCTGGAAACTGGACGCGACGGCGACGGCCCTCGCTGTCGATGCGCCGGCTTCGTAAGCAGTGAGCGGCGCGGGCGACGCCAGGGCTGTCACGTCGCCGGCCACCCCTTCCTTCGACACGGCCACCCGGTAAAGGGCTGCGGGCGTCTGGTCGATGAAGGTGACGCCGATGCCGCCGTCGTGCTCCTCGGTGATCCAACCGCGAACCCGTGCATCCTGTGCCAGGTTGCGCTGCTTGATGGCCGCATCGGTGGCCACCCATGCGGCGTGGTCGTGCCGGTATATGGCAAGACCGGTGGCCTCGGCCGAGCGCAGCGCGTCGGCTTGCTCAGCGGGCGGCAACTGCTTCGGCAGGGAGTCGTTGGCAGAAGCGGCAAAACAGCCGAGCGCCAAGACGGCGCAGAGGACGTGACGGTGCATGGAAGGCCCTGCCCATGTGAGGCACAAAAAAAAGCTCGTGACGCAACGCCACGAGCCTTCGCATTCAGTCGGACACCGGTCAGAACGGAATGTCGTCATCCATATCATCAAACCCCGTCGACGCCTTGGGCGCCGGGGCCGGAGCGCGCGGTGCCGGAGGCCGAGCCGCTGCCGGGGGGCGGGCCGCCGCACGCGGAGCGCCGCCGCCGTACTCGTCGCCACCGCCGCCTGCACCGCCACCTCGGCTGTAGCCGGCACCACCACCGCCGCCTTCGTCACCACCGCCCTGGCCGTCACGGCCGCCGAGCAGCTGCATTTCCTGGGCAATGATCTCGGTCGTGTAGGTGTCGCGGCCTTCCTTGTCCTGCCACTTGCGGGTCTTCAGGCGGCCCTCGACGTACAGCGGGCGGCCCTTCTTGACGTACTCGCCGACGATCTCGGCCAGGCGGTCGTTGAAGACCACGCGGTGCCATTCGGTCTCTTCCTGGCGCTCGCCGCTCTCGCGGTTCTTCCAGTTGCGCGTGGTGGCCAGGCTGAGCGTGCACCAAGCGCCGCCGCTGGGGTTGTAGCGAACCTCGGGGTCTTTGCCGACGTTGCCGATGATGATGACTTTGTTGACGCTGGCCATGACGCTCGTCCGAATTCGATGGGGAAGGGGGCGAATTATGACGGTGACCCCCCATCAGGACCACCAGCAACACCCCGCAGACCGCATCCCGCACCCTGCGGCCCGCACTTCGTCTTTCCACTCCCCAGCCCACCATCCCCCCTCCCTAAGATGAAGTCATGAACAGCCTGGCCCTCCTTCACAGCAACCGCCGCCTCTGGTGGGCGTATGCCGGCGCCTGCGCGCTGGCCTGGTGCCTGTTCGTGCTGGCCGGCAGCGAGTTCGACCGCGGGCTGGACCCGTTCTGGCTGGCCGTCTACCAGGCCACCACCATGCTGTGGGCGCCCATGCTGCTGGGCATTGCCATCTGGCCGGTGGCGCGCCGCCTGCAAGCCAGCGACGCCGGCCCCGCTGCCACGGCCATGGCCCACATCCTGGCGGCGGTGGTGTTCTCGGCTTGCTGGCAGGCGGGCGAGTTCGCGGTCAACGCGCTGTTGTTCGGCGCGGACCACGCCGGCGCCGTGCTCGTGGCCGGTCTGCTGTGGCGCTCGGTGTGGGGCCTGGCTGTCTACGCGGCTATCGCCACGGCCTTCAATGCGGTGCTGCAGTCCCGCGCGGCACGTGGCGCGGCGGTGGCGGCGGCGCAGGCCGAGAGCGCGCTGGCCCGCGCCGAGCTGTCGGCCATCAGCGGCAAGCTGAACCCGCATTTCCTGTTCAACACGCTGAACTCGCTGATCGCCCTGACCCGCAAGGACCCCGCTGCCGCCGAGGCCGCGCTGCTGCAGTTTGCCTCCATGCTGCGCTACGTGCTGGACACCAAGCGCGGCGCCGAGGACCGCGTCATGCTGTCCGACGAGATCGACTTTCTGCGCGACTACCTGGCCCTCGAATCCCTGCGCCTGGGTAGCCGGCTGCGCGTGGACTGGCAGCTGGAGGAGCGCACGCTGGCCGACGAGCTGCCGCCGCTGACGCTGCAGCCGTTGGTGGAGAACTCCATCCTGCATGCCGTGGCGCCGCGCAAGGCCGGCGGCTGCGTGACCATCACCGCGCGCCGCAATGCCCTGAACCAGGGGCTGGACCTGGCCGTGGCCGACGACGGCCCGGGCTGCGAGCCCGAGGCGCTGGAGCCCCAGCCTGGCCAGCGCCGTGGCGTGGGCCTGGCGGCGCTGAAGAAGCGCTTCGCCCTCGACTATGAAGGCCGCGCCCGCCTGCGCATTCACACCGCCCCCGGCGCCGGGTTTCGCGTCGACCTCTTCATACCTCAGACATGAGCACCACCACCGTCCTGATCGCCGAAGACGAACACCTGGCTGCCGAAGCCTTGGCCGACTGGGTCAAGGCCACGCCGGGCCTGCAGCTGGTGGCGGTGTGTGAAGACGGTGACGACGCGCTGGCGCAGATCCGCGCGCTCAAGCCCGCCCTGGTGCTGACCGACATCCAGATGCCCGGCCTGACCGGGCTGCAGGTGGTGCGCGAGATCCAGCACGATGCCCACCAGCCGCGCATCATCTTCACCACCGCCTACGACGAGCACGCGCTGACCGCCTTCGAGCTGCACGCGGTGGACTACCTGCTCAAACCCTTCTCACGCGAGCGTTTCGACGAGGCCGTGGCCCATGTGCTGCGCGACGCCGCGCCCACCACAGCGGAAGTAGCGCAGGCCTTGGGCGCCCCGGCCGACGCGCCGCTGACCCGCCTGCTGGTGCGCGACCAGGGCAAGATCTTCCCGCTGCAGGTGGGTGACATCGAGTGCCTGCGCTCCGACAACAAGTACACCGCCATCACGGCCAAGGGCCGCAGCTTTCTCGTGCGCCTGCCCATCGCCAGCTTCGAGACCCGGCTGGACCCGACGCGCTTCCTGCGCGTGCAGCGCGGCTGCATCGTCAATCTGGACTTCGTCGACAGCATGACGCCGGATGAGAACTCCCAGCTCGTCGTGCAGCTGCGCGACGGCAGCCGCATCACGGCCAACCGCGAGGTGTCCAAGATGCTGCGGGAGCAGTCGCTGTGAAGCGCGTCCTGCTCGCCCTGCTGGCGGCCGCCGGCCTGGCGCGGGCGCAGCCGGCGCCCCCGCTGGCGCCCGCCCAGGCAGCCCCGCCCGCGGCCGCGGCGCCCGCAGCCCCGGCCGCCCTGCCGCTGCCGCCCGTGCCCCCGGTACCGGTTGGGCCAGGCCGGCTGTACGCGCCCGGGCCCTTTGACCGGCTGGAACTGGCCGGTGCCGCCCGCGT
>Ga0187842_1001517_pt1 | contig 10742 bp, 9 predicted proteins | sample SpaLakP09_SKY_41_FD_134514 | JGI IMG/M metagenome (GOLD analysis project Ga0187842, IMG submission 134514) | Oligotrophic lake water microbial communities from Sparkling Lake, Wisconsin, USA - SP09_SKY_41 | ecosystem: Environmental > Aquatic > Freshwater > Lake | place: USA: Sparkling Lake... | reverse complement strand
CTTCTCCCGCTCCAGAATTTTGGATAGCAGAGCGTAACCGCTGCTACTCCTGTCGATACCTCGGGCGAGGTAGCAAAGCGGTTATGCAGCGGCCTGCAAAGCCGTCTAGGTCGGTTCGACTCCGATCCTCGCCTCCATAAAATCAAGCACTTAGCGTTTTTAAGACTGTACAGTATGGGCTGTAAACCACACAAAAAGTGTGGTTAACCACACCATGCAACGGCCAACTTGCCGTTAGTATTAAAGCTCACACTTTCGGGGTGAGCTCATGCCTACCTTCAAAAAACTAGCTTCTGGTGCCGTACAGATCCGTATTGTGCACCGGCTACTCCCTAAACCCTTCTGGGCGACGTTTGACGACGAAAAGCAGGCCCGCGACTATGCCAGTCGGCTTGAGGGACTACTCGCACAGGGCGTCGTTCCCGCGTCCCTGCTTCAGCCTGCTGCGCCGGATAGAAAAGCGTGGCTGATCACACGCTGCATTGCGGAATATCAGCGTGCCAATTCCGTGCCACTTTCGGATGTTAAATTGCTAGATACGATGCGCCCGCAGTTCGGTGTCCTGCGTACAAGCGATCTCAACTATGACTGGGCCGAAGCCTGGATTCAGGCAATGCGGCGCGAGCAGAATCTTGCCCCATCGACGATACGGCACCGGCATGGTGCGCTGGCCAGGTGTCTGGACTGGATGACGCGCAAGCATCCGGACATACTTATCCAGAATCCTCTCAGGCAGCTTAAGCGCGGCTTTGCCGTTTACACGCCGGAGGACAAGGTTTATCTCGCGGTACAAGGTAAGTCCACAAAGATCGATGAAGAGCGCAACCGGCGATTGGATCTCGATGAGGAGCAGCGCATCGAGCGTGTGCTTGAGCCGCTGCCGCAGGAGCTGCTGTTCTTCCACCTCGCACTCGAGACGGCAATGCGCATGCGCGAGTGCTATACCCTGTATCAGTCGCAGGTCGATCTCGCAAAGCGGACGATCAATCTGGATCGCTCGAAGAATGGCGACAATCGACAAGTCCCTTTACCAACGCCGATAGTGACTCGGTTGCGCGACTACTTGAAGGTGCAAAAGGCGGAGATTGCCCTGCGTGACGGTAGGCTTTTTGCCTATTGGGATGGGAACCGCGATGTGACGGTACTTGATGAAGTGACGTCAGACGTGTCGAGGATTTTTAGAGTCCTGTTTATGGAGGCTGACGTTATAGACTTCCATTTCCACGATCTGCGACATGAGGCAACATGCCGACTGTATGAGCGAACCGGTTTGTCCGATGTGCTGATTGCGAAGATCACTGGACACCGCGATCTGCGCATGCTGAAGCGCTATGCCAGCTTACGAGGTAGCGATCTGGCAGCGCATCTATGGTAAGGGCTTTTCTGTGGCGACGAGCGGTATCGCCGGTAGGGCGGGGAGGGGGCGACGGCGTGACCTGGCTGGCTTGTCCACCAAGGCGGCTGTCGCTATGTTGTCGCAGTTATGGCGGCGACTCTCTGTATCGGACCGAATGCGTTCGGCGAGAAAGCTCAAGACCTGGGAACGCAAGAATATCCATGACTTTCCTATCTTTGTTCCCGGAAGATCACCGCGTCGCGCCAGATGCATAACCGTTTCCGTATCTGCGTGAAGTAGTGCAGCCGTTTCGACGATCGTCAGTGTTTCTAAGGTTTCCATGATGGGAGCCCTTCGAGAAAATTCGTAAGCGTGTTTGGATGTAGTCGGTGGAGGGGGGGGAATTAGGTCTTTTTCGGCGAGCGCGATTTTGCTGGAGTTGAAGATGGCATAGTATTCGGTGGCGAAACCAGATCTATACGCTTCTGAAAGTTTGCCGTTGCGCGGTTTAGTTGTAATTCATACGAGGGTGTCGCCGGGGGAATATGTGTGTAAATCGCCCAAATCTGCGAGATAGCTGTGAGCAGTCCAAAATGCCATCGTTCGAACTTAACATGCGGAAGCTTGTCGTTAAATTCTTGACAGCGCTTCGGATTGTAGAACATCTTGATGCGGTCGACGAAGCCCTGTCTGACGTCGTCTCTGGCTGCATAGGCCTTGCGTTTAATTCGCCCAGGTTTTAATTGAAGAAGGAAATTTTTAGCCATTGAATTTATATGACAATTTTCACATTAGCTCATGTTTGGGTCCAACTTATTCGCCGTCAAGAAATTGCACCAGTCCTTGCGGTGGGAAGCCCGCGAGGTGACGTGGCAGAATTCCCTGAGGAGCTCGGCTCGCTCTTTGGCCCCAAAATCGTGCTCCGGCCCCCTGTGTGGCCCACTCTCGGATCCACCGGTGTCGGAATACGTTGGTAACTTAGGTTCCAACCCCGACTCGCCAGTGCGACCGCTTCGTGCGGAAGGTATTCTGCTTGCGGTACTCGCCGGGACTCAGGCCCGTGGCACGTCGGAACAGTTTGCCGAAGGTACTGGCGTTGGCGTAGCCGCAGACGTGAGCAATGGTTTGCATGCTGTCAATGCTAATCTCTAGCATGATTTTGGCGCGCTGCACGCGGAGATCTTGTAGGTAGTTGAGTGGTGTCACGCCCAACACACTTTTGAAATGACGCAGCAAAGTGCGCTCACTGGATGAGGCGATTGCAGCCAATTCCTTCAGATCGTAGGGCTGCCCTACATTCATCTCCAGCCAATGCTTGGCCCGGTACACTGGGCTATCCGCAGTCCGCGGCTGCCAATTTTTCGCCATTTGCACATTACCCACCAGTTGACGCTCAGTTTGCACTTGCATGATGCGCGCGCAGCTGTCCGCCACTTCTGCATCGTAGAGATGGCGTAGTACGGTGATCATGAGTTCTGTCTGTTCGGTAGGGGCGACGCAGGTAAACAGTCGCCCGTTCACGTTAACCGATTCGGTACTTGAGAAATCGCACTCAGGTACCGTGCGGACGAAGGTGGGTTTGAAGGCCCAATGCGTGTCCAGCCGGGCTCCGCGCAGTAAGCCGGTTTCGGCCGCAAAGATCAGCCCCGTACAACACGTAGCCACCGCGCCACCCTGTTCCACATGTGCGCAAATTAGCTCTAGTACATCGGGATAGCGCCGCGCCAGCAGTGGCAGTTCCGGGGCATTGGTAGCGTACACCGCGGGCACCACCAACACGGTGCGTGGTGGTGTGGGTTTCTCCGCGGGAGGGGGGGAACACATCTCGGACGCGACACCCTCGGCGAATATTGGCGGGTTGCCTTCCGGCAACAGCATCGACCAAGAAAGTGACGGGGGCGTGTGGCAGTTTCGCAACTTCATGACCATATTGGCCAGCTGTAGCACGTCGATCGCACTGAATACTGTTCCCAGCATTGCTTCGGGCAAACACAGCACTTTGACATGTAGAGCAGGAATGGTCGTGGCGGAATTGGTCATCATCATGGCGGGATAGATCCTATCTTAAGCAGAAAACAGATCCTAGAATCGGACTCAGCCGGCATTCGCCAGCGTGTCTGCGACAAATTAACGGGAGAGCAAAGTGAAAATGAATCAACAGCGGGTGCATTTGAGATTGAGTGCTAGTGCCGTCAATCTGGCATTGGCCAGTATGGCCGGCATAGCCTCCACTGCGAGCTACGCGCAGGACAATCAGGTCGTCGTCGTGACGGCCCAAAGCCGCAGCCAGCAAATCCAGAACGTACCGATTTCGGTGCAGACTATGTCGGGCGCGGCCTTGAAGGACGTGGGCATCACCAATTTGGGCGAGGTCTCTGCTTTCGCGCCGGGTCTGGCGATCGATGTAAAGCAGCCGACCCGTCCTGCGATCTATTTGCGCGGCGTGGGTACCGAGGATTTCGGCATCGGCACCGATTCGCCGGTCGGCATTTACACGGACGGCGTGTACACCGGTAAGACTGGTGGCTCGATGCTGAGCTTTAATGACGTTAAGCGTATCGAAGTGCTGAAGGGGCCACAAGGCACGTTGTTCGGCCGCAACGCGGCGGCTGGTGCCATTTCCATCGTCACCAACGAGCCCAACCAAAACGTGGAGGCCAAAGGCCTGGTGCGCATCGGCAATCTCGGCAGCAAGCACGTGGAAGCGCTGTACAACACGCCGCTCAGCGACAGCGTAGCACTGCGCATTTCTGCCGTCAGCCAGCAGGACGATGGCTGGGCGCATAACACCTATAACAATACCCGGCTGGGCGACGATGGCGACCGCGGTCTGCGCGCCGCTCTGGGCTGGCAGGGTGATACCACCACGGCCACTGTCAGCTGGGAGCACGAGGTCATGCGCCAGGCGGCGCCCCCGGTGTTCTCGGTTACCGGAGGCAAAATCAATTTCGGTTCGCCTGCCACTTGGATCGACCCGCTTAAGCAGCCGCTGAGCAACGACGCTACGCCAGATGTGCAGTCGCGCACTTTCGACGGTGTCACCTTCAGGGTGGTGCATCCGCTGTCTTTCGGCACCCTGAGCAGCACCACGGCCTACCGTCACTTCAACGCGCGCAACTGGCAGGACAGCGACGGTTCTTCCAACCCGGCTGCCTACATGGTAACCGACAATGTCGAATCGAATGCCACTTGGCAACATGAGTTTAAGCTCAGTGGCCAGACTGGCGCGCTGGACTGGGTGACTGGCGTTAGTGCCTTCCGCGAACGCGCCACTGAATCGGAAAGCTTGAATGTCACCACCACGTCGCTTGACACCAGCATCAAGGCCGCAGCCGGCATTGCGCCCTACGCCACGCTGACGGCGCTGGCGCAGGGCGTGGGCAAGGCTACCGGCAACGCCACGCTGCAAAGCATGAGCCTGATGGGCTTGCCTTGGACTGAGGGGGTGATCGATCGCGCCGACAACCGCGCCTACGCTATCTACGGCGACGTGATTTGGCATGCCAGCAGCGATACCAACCTGACGTTTGGGGGGCGCTACACGCACGACCAGAAGTCCTTCAGCTGGTACAACCCGTTGCGCTCGGCCAGTGCGCTGGATGCGCAACTGGGCGCGCTCCGACAGATCAACTTCTTCAACACTTTGGTGGCGCTGAAGCAGGTGAGCCCCCAACAGTCTGCTCTGTTGCAAGGCGTGACGGCGAATAACATCCAATTCAATAATCCGGTTTCGGCAACCGTGCCTTTCGTCTCGTCGCGCAGCTGGAACAACTTCAGCCCGCGGGTAGTGCTGGACTGGCATCTGAATCCGGATACCATGCTGTTTGCTTCCTGGAGCAAGGGCTACCAGGCCGGCGGTTTCGATGCGGTGGGTGTAAACGGCCATTACGACGAAGAACTGGTGACCAACATCGAACTCGGGGTTAAAGGCCAACTGCGTGCGTTGGGACTGTCCTTTGGAGCGTCGTTGTTTCAGTACAAGTACACCAATCTGCAAAGCCTGACGTTGGTTCCAGCCAGCTCCAATACCGGCATGCCTAGCTATCAGGTAGTTAATAGCGACCAGAAAGCCACTGGCGTCGACCTGGAGGCGCAATGGAGGCTGAACCCTACGTGGCGTCTGACAGGTTCCCTTGAGTATCTGAACCAGACCTATGATCACTATCTGGCGCCGAGCGGCTTGACGCTGGATGGTCAACCTGCCGGTGCGCCGTTCTTGAGTGCGGCGGCGGGGGTAGCGGCCAAGTGGCCGGTACTGGGTGGTAAGGGTGATTTCAACCTGATGTACGGCTACACGGGCGAGAAGCGCTGCAATGACGACACTCGCAAACAAGGTATCTGCCTGCACAGCAATGATGTCGGTGCCGGCGCCGCCCGCGAGCGGGTCGATGCGCGCCTCGGATGGACTGCGCCGTCCGGCCACTGGGGTCTGGGTCTGGTCGTGAACAACCTGACCAACAAACAATATGTTTCTATTAGTACGTTGGGTTCTGCGGTAGGTTCGCCGTATGCCTATGTCAACAAGCCACGCGTGATTGCACTGGAACTGCATGGCGATCTGCAATGAAGTCGGGGTCGCAGCGAGTAGGGATGCTGCTAAATAGACTGCGCTTGTCCTTATAGCGCTTTGATCAAGGCCCCTGTTGACTATCCCCACCGCGATAAAAAGCAGGGGCCTTTTGGAAAGCAATACTAGCAGTGCTGTAGTCATGTGCTTTAGGTGAGCGTCGCTGTTACCGGCAATTGTCATGAGTGTTATCAGTGCCACCAGCAACGGTAGGGGCATGGCGCAGATGATGGATTGGGTTCGCTCGTTGAAAGGTACCAAAACATGACTGAAATGTCGCCCCAACGCGTGGCGTGCGTTATGCCAGACATTACTAAACGTACCATCAGGGGCCCGATGCAATTTGGGGCAATATTCATATACTTCCTCCCGTCAAACAGTGCTCAGGATGGCCCCTGCAGCGATAAGACTGTGAACGGACATTTGCCAATAGGCGTATCGCGATGCGCAGGCCGCTTCTGACCAGATCATGATGGTCGGCCACTTTGCCTTCCCTCCGAGGCCTTGGCGAGCAGTAGGTATCCCATCACTATGGTCAATCCGAACGCTATGTAATGCTGAATCGCGCTGCCGAAATACTGGCTTAGCCAAGTGTCCTTGACCTGAACCAGCCAAGAGCAATGTCGCCACAGGACGGTAGACCAAGTTCGGGCTCGTCGCGATTGGATGCTTGAATCGACATGGCCGCATTAACGGTCGATACAATCAGCAGCATCCGATGATGCGAGGTGCATGGCAAGCTCCAAGGCTAGGCCCAAGGCAATAACGAACACGGAACGAGGGTACAGACGTTTAAAACGTGCCCATACTTCAGCAAGCTCCATTAAGAGTGGTGGTTGTTTATCTGATGACAAGGATATGGTTCGTTTATAAGATGAAGGACAGTAAGTTCACCAGCAGCCCGTACAGATTGATGCTGATTGCTAGACGCCAAGCGGAAATTGACTGGTATGAGAGAGACGTACTACAGCGTGGGCGCAAGTGCTTGAGTACGCCGCCGTATCCCAGGACGATTAGCGCGAGCGCCATCAGGCATCGGTAGGCCCAGAGTGGCCCATAGATGCCCGTTAGTAGCGCTAGGGCATAGGCCGCCATGATGCCCATGCCTACGGCGGGCTGGGTTGACGTCAGTGCGGCTCGGCCGCGAAAAATACGGTAATAGCTGTATGCGTTGTAAGCGAATCCGCACAACGCATAGAGAGCTTGCAAGGGCAGTAGTGGATGCAAAGACATGGTGGCCAACAAAATGTGCTGCTAGAAGAAGTGATGGAATTGCAGGCCCAGCAAATCGACCCTGGCGTGGAATTGGTGGTAGAGCTTGCCGGGCATGCTGTAGGCTGCAGCATAGCCGTCATCAGTAAGGGCGATGGAAGCCCGCATCAACCATACGCAACTATTGGTAACTTTGATCGAGTCGGCCTTTTCGAGGTGATAGCTTCCGCCCAAGGACACGCAGCGTTGGTCGCTGTCTGGCATGGGGGCCGGGCGTAGCTGGGGAAGGGCGAAACGTCTTGCTTGGCAGAGGCAATAGTTGAGCGTAGGGAGTGTCCACTTAAAAGGGGACGACGTTAAATCGATGCTGCCATCAAAGCCGGTTCCAATGCTGGAGCGATACGCAACGCCGTGCTGTGTACCTGCCTGTCGTTCGTAAATATAGCCGCGATCAGGTCTGAAGCCCCAAGCGTTGATCTTCGATGGTCGCTTCGCTCCTTGTGACATCCGCATAGGCAGTAACGAGTGAGTCCAGTCCGCAGCCGCAGCCGGAGGCGCAGACCAGCGCCCGAGCACATCTTTCCAAGGCCAATAGCTGGGTTTTGTAGTTTTTGTTGATGGTCGCGTGCATGTGCCGATAAATATTAGGCGTGCATGTGTGGAAAAAAAATTCCGCATTATGGCGCTCCCTTCGTTCTCGTCATCGGCGCTGAGATAATTGGCGGAGGGGCAAGCCCAGCCCCGCAAGCGAAATGGCAGTAGCCTACGCGCTATCAAAGACGTCAATAATCTCCTGCAGGTCTCGCATGGATGAAAGAAGACAACGATGCTCGGATGATGTCAGCTAGCGGGGCATACGATAGTTCGTTGATCAACTAGGAAACTATCCAAGCGCGCTTGCCCCTTTCTCGGTGAGTTGCAATTCCTTGAATTCGCGAATCGCTAACTCAATCCAGGCATCCAGCAGGTGCTCATTGAGCGCGTTGTCCTGATTGAAACTGGCATGGACGGCCATGCCTCGTAGCATGCACAGATTGAGCTGCAAAAACAACGTTGAGCGTTCCGCGCCGAGTTTGTCGCCCACTGTCTCGTGGAATACGGCGTCGCGCATTCTGGTCCAGTCTGCCAGTTCAGCTTGCAACGTCATGCGCAAGGCCGGATCACCGCGTGCGGCCAACATCAATTCAAGCACCGCAATGTAGCGGGGTTGGCCGAACACCGCCCGCCACAGATGGCGGATGCAGGTTTCTGGCCCTGATGCCTTCGACGATGCTTGCTGAAATGCTTGCAATTCACCGCTCCATGCTTTCATAAGCTGCTGCATCGCTCCAACCATGAGATCATTCTTGGTCGGAAAGTGATGCGTTTGCGCTCCACGCGACACTTGAGCGCGCGCGGCTATCAGCTGGGTCGAAATTCGCTCATATCCCACTTCGCACAGCAGGTCGAGGGTTGCCTCATTTAGACGCCGGCGTGTTTCGTTGCTGCGCTCGGCTTGGCTGCGGCGACCGGCTGGCTGGCTCATCGGATTATCCATCTTTACTTTCGTCATTGGTAGGCATGCATATTGTGCCCTATCAGCATGACTTCATGCACCTGTCTGTCGTAACCCACCAAATTGTCGGTACACGCATTTTTTTCTTGCTTCATTGTTAGAAACAGATTAGCCTGTTTGTGTTTGCTGGTCAAGTAGCTTCTTGAAGATGTCACTACTTGGATCGAAAGTCTGGTTATGAAGAAAACGTTCGTTCGCAGGCAAAAGACGATGAAATGAATTTTCTTTAATGCAAACTTAATATAAAAGCACTTCTTCAGCGTCACGCAAAAAGGCGGCTAAGCAGACAGATAAACGCGTCGGTAGAAAACCATGAAAGGGAAATGATGATACTAACGAAACATGCATGCTGCGCCTTGGCGCATCACTATACAGCCAGCCGTAGGGGGGGCAAATCGCTGATGGCGGTGGCGCTGCTGGGCGTAATCGCAGTGAGCGCCAACGCGCAGGACGATCTGCCGATCACGATCAGTGGCTTTGGTACGGGAGCGATCACCAAGACCAATACCGACCAGGCGGAGTTCGCCCGCATCAATCAGGTCTCTGGCTCCCGCAAAGACTTTCGCACCAGCGTGGACTCCGACTTCGGGGTGCAGGCCACTGCCAAGTACAGCGACAGCCTGTCCTTCACAGGGCAAGGGCTGGTGCTCAAACGGGGGGAGCATGACGCCTACACCGGCAAACTGGCGTGGGCCTTCGGCAAGTACAAGATCAATGACGATTTCAGTGTGCGCCTCGGGCGCATCGCCGCGCCGATCTATATGATTTCGGACGTGCGCAACGTCGGCTATGCCAACGCTATGCTGCGCCCTCCTACGGAGGTGTATGCACAGGTGCCGATGGATTCCATCGACGGCGGTGACATCCTTTACCAGCACAGTTTCGGTGAAAATACGTTGAGCGCGCAACTGGCCGCCGGCACTACGAAAAGCACGTCGGCCGGCACCGCCGCCACCACCAGTATCGGAACGGTCGCGGCGCAAGTGACGCTCGAGAACGGGCCGTTTACCTATCGGTTGGCCCGTTCTCAGGCGAACGTCAGCATTCATAGCCGCCAGCTCGATCAACTGGTTGGCGCCGTCAAGGCGGCAGGCCTCGGTGTTTCGGAACAGCTGGACCTGATCGATTTCAAAGGTACGTTTACCGCCGCTGGCGTGATCATGGACAACAACAACATCATCGCCCAAGGCGAATACGCAGTGCGCAAAACCGACAGCCGTCTGGTGCCGGATACCACTTCGTGGTACCTGATGCTGGGCTACCGCGTTGGCAAATTTGTCCCGTACTACCTTCACGGGGACGTCAAGCAGGACAGCATCCGCAGCTTTACTTCGCTGCCCACCGCGGGGCCACTGGCTGGCTTGAGCGCGGGCATCAACGGCGCCATCAAGACCGGCGAGCAGTCCAATAACTCCATCGGCGTGCGCTGGGACTTCTATAAGTCGGCTGCGTTCAAGGCGCAGATTGACCGCCTCAGTCCCCGCAACGGCAACGGCACTTTGATCAACGTCAAGCCAGGCTACAACGGCAGGGACGTCACCGTCTACGCGGCCGCAATCGATTTCGTATTCTAAGGAGAAGGGCATGAAAACGACTATCGGCAAGCTGCTGTTGGTTGCTGGACTGTGCGCAGCAACCACCCCTTTGTTCGCCACGGAGATTGTGGTGATCGTCAATCCAAAGAATCCGGCCACGCGTATGTTCAGCGAACAGGCGGGCCAGTTCTTCCTAGGCAAATCGGCCATGTTCACCCCCATTGAGCACACCGATGGCACTCTGCGCAGCGAGTTCTATAAAAAGGTGCTGGACAAGGATGCGCCGCAGGTCAAGTCCATCTGGGCCAAGTTGGTCTTCACCGGCAAGGCTAGCGCACCGAAGGAGTACGCATCGAGCGCTGAAGTGAAAAAGGCCGTGGCGGCGGATCTCTCCGCTATCGGCTACATCGAAAAATCACAGGTCGACGACACGGTCAAGGTCATTCTCACGGTGCAGTGATGAAGCGCCTAGCAAACCACCTGGTCTAAACCGGGTGGTTTTCTTGCGTGTGCCGAGTATAGGCGCGCACCTTTGGG
>Ga0187842_1001516_pt1 | contig 10748 bp, 6 predicted proteins | sample SpaLakP09_SKY_41_FD_134514 | JGI IMG/M metagenome (GOLD analysis project Ga0187842, IMG submission 134514) | Oligotrophic lake water microbial communities from Sparkling Lake, Wisconsin, USA - SP09_SKY_41 | ecosystem: Environmental > Aquatic > Freshwater > Lake | place: USA: Sparkling Lake... | reverse complement strand
GACGCAGTCGGTGGGGCCGATGGCCATTATCTCGCTGATGACGGCCAGCGTGATTGCCCCGCTGGCGGCGCCCGGTTCGGCGCTGGCCGCCGTGCTGGCGGCCCAGCTGGCGCTGGTGTCCGGTGCCGTGCTGCTGCTGTGCGGTTTCCTGCGGCTGGGATTCCTGGCCAATTTCTTCTCCCGTCCCGTCATGAACGGCTTTACCGTCGGCTCGTCGCTGCTGATCGCCTACGACCAGCTGCATACCCTGCTGGGCGCGCCGATCGGGCAGGTGCACCTGCCCAGCGCCATGCTGGGCCTGGGCGCCTTGCTGCTGCTGGTGCTGGCGCGCCTGTATCTGGCGCGCTTGCTGGTGCGCTGCGGCCTGACTGCCACGCTGGCCGATATCGCGGCTAAGCTGGCACCCATGCTGGTGGTACTGGGCGGGATAGCGCTGATGGCGGCTACTACGCTGGCCACGCAGGGGGTACGGACCACCGGCGTGATTCCGGCCGGTCTGCCGGGGCTGCATCTGGCCACTTCGTCGGCGCACTGGCGCAGCCTGCTGCAACCGGGGCTGCTGATCGGTTTCATCGTCTTCCTGATGTCGATGTCGGCGGCCCAGTCGCTGGCGCTCAAACGCAATGAAAAGCTGGTCAGCAACCATGAGCTGATCGGTCTCGGTGCGGCCAATATCGCCAGTGCCCTGACGGGCGGCTTCCCTGTCACGGGCAGCCTGTCGCGTTCCGCCGTGAATTTTGCCGCCGGTGCCCACACCCCGCTGGCCAGCCTGATTACCGCCGTGCTGCTGGCCTGCGCCTTGCTGGCGCCTACTGGCTGGCTGGCACTGCTGCCGCTGCCGGTGCTGGCAGCCACCATCATCGTGGCGGTACTGGGCCTGCTCGATCTGGGCATATTGCGCACGGCATGGGAATATGACCGCGGCGACGTGCTGGCGTGGGGGGCAACCTGTCTGGGCGTGGTGGCGCTGGGCGTGGAGGCGGGCGTGCTGATCGGCGTGGCGCTGTCCATGGGCACCCTGATCTGGCGCGCCAGCCGACCCCATATCGCGGTGCTGGGACGTATCGTCGGCACTGAGCATTTCCGCAATATCGACCGCTACCCGGCCCAGACACGGCCGGAGCTGCTGATGCTGCGGATCGACGCCAATCTTTTCTTCGGCAATATGGAAGCCATTACCGAGCGTATTGAAAGCGAACTGGCCAGCCATCCCGAGGCGCGCCATCTGGTGCTGGTAATGAGCGCCGTCAGCTCGATCGATACCAGCGCCCTGTATGCGCTGGCGGAGCTCAACCAGCGCATGGGCCGGCGCGGACTGGGCCTGCATCTGGCCGAAGTGAAGGGGCCGGTGCTGGACCGCTTGCGCCAGAGCGCCTTGCTGCGCGAGCTGCATGGACAGCTGTATCTGAGCGCCGTGATGGCTTGCGAAGCGCTGCAAAGCCCGCTGCACGGCCGTCTGCATGTGGGCGAAAGCGCCGGATCGGGAATCTGAAACGCATTTCTATCGATTTTTGATGCGTTTTAGAAACAATATTCATGGACTTCATAGGGCTTTAATCCTATGATTTCACGCGTTGCCAGCAGATTAACCCTAAAAAATGGTTAGCCGATGTTAGAACGCCTTGCCCGCCGTGCCGCCAATGTTTCGATTGCCGTGTATGTGAGTGTCACGCTGACAGCCGTGGTGACGCTGGTACTGACCACGTTTGCCCTGTATTTCTATCAGGTGGAACGGGCCCAGCGCTGGGAGCAGCTGCACAAGACGCTGGCCGATAGTGCGGAAGAACTGGCGGTAGCGGTTGCGCTGCCGGCCTGGAATTTCGACGAGACCCAGATCGTCACCATCATGAAGAGCGGCCTGAGTAACCGCGACCTGTATGCCAGCGCCGTGACGCCGGTTTCCAGCAGCCCGCCGTTCATCCTCACCCGCAGCGAGTCGGGCCAGCTGGTCGAATCCACCTTGCTGCCGCAGCGCGATGACCTGATTTCGGCCCAGCGGCCGATTATCGTTTCGGGCCAGCAGATCGGCACCATTACCGTGTATGCCACACCGGCGCAGATGCTTGAGCAGCTGCGCCAGCGCCTGTACACCATTATCGGCATGATTTTCGTGATGGTGGTGACGCTGGTACTGAGCCTGTATCTGCTGTTGTGGCATCTGGTGCTGAAACCGCTGACCACCATCGAGCGCTATGCCGCCAACGTGAAGGCCGGGCAGAATCCCGGCGCCGAACCGCCGCGCGACCTGTTTCTGGGCGAGCTGAAAACGCTCAACGGTTCGATCCGCGAAATGGTGCACCTGATGGACAGCCGCTATGTGGCCATGCACGCCAGCGAAGAGCGGCTGCAGATTGCCAGTAGTGCCGCCGCTATCGGCATCTGGGACTGGAATATTCCCGACGATATCGTGGTATGGGACGAGCAGATGTACCGGCTGTACGGCATCGAAGGACGTACGCTGGCCCGCCCCATGGACCAGTGGCGCAGCATGATGCACCCCGACGACAGGATACCGACCGAAGCCTTGCTGCAACAGGCGCTGGATGGACAGGCTGAATTCGATGCGGAGTTCCGTGTGGTGTGGGAGGACGGCTCGGTCCACTATATCAAGGGCGATGCCATGATCTTCCGCGATGCGGACGGCAAGCCGGCCCGCATGGTAGGCGTGAACTACGATGTGACGGAAAGCCGCGAGGCTGCGCAGGAGCTGCGGCGCCACCGTATCCATCTGGAAGATCTGGTGACGGAGCGTACCAATGCGCTGTCGGTGGCAGTGTTGCAGGCACAGGCGGCCAACAAGGCCAAGAGCACTTTCCTGGCGAATATGAGCCATGAGCTGCGCACCCCGCTCAATTCGGTGATCGGCTTTTCACGCCTGCTGGCCGATTCCAAGAACATGCTGCCGGAAGAGAAGCGCAATCTGGCTATTATTCACCGCTCCGGCCAGCATCTGCTGACCCTGATTAACGACATTCTGGAGCTGTCCAAGATCGAGGCGGGCCGCGCTGTGCTGCAGACGGATGTGGTGGCGCTGGCCGACATGCTGCAGGAAGTCATGGACATGGTCAGCATGAAGGCCAGCCAGAACGATGTGGAACTGGTGCTGGAAGCGGACGGCCTGCCGCCAGGCGCCTGCGTCGACGGCACCAAGTTGCGCCAGGTGCTGCTTAACCTGATGTCGAATGCAGTCAAGTTTGCGCCGCGCGGGCGCGTCACGCTGGCGGTGCACGGTCAGCTGCAGCAGGCTGCGGCGGGCGATCGCTATCAATTGGCATTTGCCGTCAGCGACAATGGCTCCGGTATCGCGCCGGAAGATCAGAGCCGTATCTTTGAACCTTTCATCCAGGCCGATACGCCGGGCGGACACGAGGGAACCGGGCTGGGACTGACGATTTCGCGCGAATTTATCCAGCTGATGGGCGGTGAGCTGACAGTGGAATCGCAACCGGGCGCCGGTGCTACCTTCCGTTTTGTACTGGCCTTGCCGCTGGCCGATGCCGTGCCTGCGGCCTGCGGCGAGGAGACGCTGGTGAGCCTGCCGCAGGCCAGCGAGGTGCGCCAGCCGGTACCGCATGCGCTGACGCTGGACGATCTGCTGCGGCTGGACGCCGGCCTGCGCAGCGCCATGAAGAACGCCTTGTTGGAACTGAATCTGACGCGGGTAGGGCAGTTGCTGGCGCCATTGCCGGCCGAACTGGCGGCGGTGGTGGCCGGTATCGAATACATGCTGCGCCAGCACCAGTATCCACAACTGTGCCGTCTGCTGGAAGATGCGGAAAGCAGCACAGCGGCACAGAGCTGATCGGTATATCATAAACAATGCCCGCTAGGGGGCAGCTAGTACGAAAGAGTATTTACATGGTTCGGGAAATATCGGAGCAGTCGGGCAAGGGGGAAGTGCTGATCGTGGAAGACACGCCAGCCTCGCTCAAGCTGCTGAGCGATCTGCTGACGGAGGCAGGGTACTATGTGCGGCAGGCGCCCAACGGCGAACTGGCACTATGGACCGTACAATCGCGCCCGCCCGAACTGATACTGCTGGATATCCGCATGCCGGGCATCGACGGCTTCGAAGTGTGCAGGCGCCTGAAAGCTGCGCCCGAACTGAGTCAGATACCGGTGATCTTTCTCTCGGCCCAGCACGATACCGACGACAAGGTGCGCGGCTTTGCGCTGGGTGCGGTAGATTTCATCGCCAAGCCTTTCCAGGCCGAGGAGATACTGGCGCGTGCCGATGCCCATGTGCGGCTGGCGCGTACCCAGAAGGCACTGGCGGCAGAGCGTGCCATGCTGGAGCAGCGCGTAAGCGAGCGTACGGCGGAACTGGCTGCGCTGGCTGCCTCGCTGGAAAAGGAAGTGGAGCAGCGCCGCGCCAATGAGGAGTTCATGCGCCTGTCCAGCCAGGTGTTCGAGGCGACCCAGGATGCCATCTTGGTGACCGACAAATCTGGCCGCATCGTCGCCTGTAATGCCGCCTTCACGCGGATTTCCGGCTATTCGTCCGAGGAAGTCATCGGACGGGGCGCAGCGCTGCTGCACGCCGGCGAAGCGGATATGAAAACCTTCCAGCTGATGTTGCAGGCCATCGTCAAGACGGGCCACTGGTCCGGCGAGATTATGGCGCGGCGCAAGAGTGGCGATACCTTCCCCGGCCTGCTCAGTCTATCGGTGGTGCGCGATGCGCAAGGGGAAGTCAGCAACCACGTGGCTGTGTTCATGGATATCAGTGAACGCAAGGCGGAACAGCATCTGATCGATTTCCTGTCGCATCACGATGCGCTCACCGGCCTGCCCAACCGTCTGCTGGCGCGCCAGCAGTTCGAGCAGAAGCTAGCCGCTGCCCGGCGCGAGAATCGCTGCGTGGCGGTGATGTGCCTCGATCTGGACCGCTTCAAAAGCATCAACGACTCGTATGGCCACGACGTGGGCGACAAGGCGCTGCAGGTGGTGGCGACCTTCCTCGGCCAGTGCGTGGGCGAAGACAATATCGTTACCCGTCAGGGCGGCGACGAGTTCCAGATCATCGTTGCAGACGACCGCCAGCTGGCGCAGACCATGGCACTGGCGCAGCGCATACTGGCTGGCCTGCGGCAAGAACTGGTGATCGACCAGCATGCGATTACCGTCACTTCGAGTATCGGCATTGCCGTCAGCCTCAGCGATGGCGAGAGTTTCGATGAACTGGTGCGCAATGCCGATACGGCGCTGTTCCGTGCCAAGGAGGTGGGACGCGATAACTACGCCTTCTTCACCGAGCGCATGGATGCAGAAGTGCGCGACAAGCTGGCAATCCAGAGCCAGCTGCGCGGCGCCATTGCGCGCGACGAATTCGAGGTCTACTACCAGCCGCAGATGTGCTTGCAAATGGGTGCTATCGTCGGCGCCGAAGCGCTGCTGCGCTGGGATAATCCGGTGCTGGGACGGGTGCCGCCCAACCGCTTCATTCCGCTGGCCGAGGAGTACGGGCTGGTGAACTCCATCGGCGAATGGGTGCTGGCCAGCGTGTGCGCGCAGATCAAGGTGTGGCACGATCAGGGGCTGGGCGCCATCAAGGTGGCAGTGAATCTGGCGGCCAGCCAGTTTGCCAATGACGCCACGGTGCCGTATGTGGAAAGCACGCTGCGCGACTTCAAGGTGGCGCCGCAGTATCTGGGACTGGAAATCACCGAGGGGACGGTGATGGGCGATCCCGACAAGGCGGTGGCCGCATTGCGCCGCCTGAAAGCCATCGGCGTGAGTATTTCGCTGGACGACTTTGGCACCGGCTACTCCAGCCTCAGTTATCTGAAGCGTTTTCCTATCGATGTGCTGAAGATCGACAAATCCTTTGTTGACGATATCACCACCAACCCGGCCGACGCCGCGATTGCGCTATCGGTGGTGTCGCTGGCGCACAATCTGAACATGCGCGTGATTGCCGAGGGCGTGGAGACGCGCGAGCAGATGGAATTCCTGCGCCAGCATGGCTGCGATGAAATGCAGGGCTACTATTTCAGCCGTCCCGTCGATGCGGCGGCATTTACCAGTTTGCTGCGCGAGCGGCGCTGTTTGCAGGACCTGTCTTAAACCGACTCACAGGAGTGTTATGGATAAGAAGTTCAACGCTGCGCTGTCCGGCGCAACCATGCTGCTGGCATTCGGCGCTGCCGTTACCCTGTCGCTGCCCACTGTCGCCGCTGCCGCCGAAAAACCGGCAGCCAGCGCCGAGCGTGCAGGGCCTGCCGACGCCCGCTTCAAAGCCATCTATCAGCAGGAATGGACGTGGCGCCAGAAGCAGAAGCTGGAAGAGGGCGAGGATGATGACGACAGCGGTGTGGACAGCAGCCTGCCGCGCATCGACGCCGCCACCCAGAAGCAGCGCCTCGACTACTGGCTGGGGGTGATGAAGAAGCTCGACGGCATCAGTGAGAAGCAGCTGTCCGCTGCCGAAAAGGTCAACTATCAGGTCTACAAGGCGCAGATCGCCGCGCTGATCGCAGCACAGCAATTCCGTGAATATGAAAAGCCGCTCAACGCCGATTCGGCATTCTGGTCGAATCTGGCCGGTGCGGCACGCCGCCCCCTCACGACCGAGAAGCAATTCCGCGACTATCTCAAGCAGCTGGCGGATATGCCGCGCTACTTCAACGACGAAATCGTGAATATGCGCGCCGGTCTGGCGCGCGGTTTCACGCCGCCCAAAGTAACGCTGGTTGGGCGCGATAGTTCCATCACCTCCGTCACCGATGCCAAAACGCCGCAGGATACCGTGTACTACCTGCCGTTCAAGACGCTGCCCGCCAGTATGCCTGCGGCCCTGCAGGATGCGTTGTGCGCGGAAGCGGTGCAAGCCATCGAGACGTCGGTGCTGCCATCCTACCGCAAGCTGCTGCAGTTCATGCGCGAGGAATACGTGCCGCATGCGCGCGAAGCGCTGGCCGCCGAGAGCCTGCCTGACGGTAAAGCCTATTACCAGTCGAAGATCGTGGAGTTCACCACCACCAGCATGAGCGCCGACCAGATCCACCAGATCGGCCTGTCCGAAATGGCCAAGATCCGCGCCGAAATGCATGACGTCATCAAGCAGGTTGGCTTCGCGGGCGACCTGCCGGCCTTCCTGCAGTTCCTGCGTACCGATCCGCGCTTCTATGCCAAGACGCCGGAAGAGCTGCTGATGCGTTCAGCGTGGGTGGCGAAAAAGTTCGACGGCAAGGTGAGCCAGTATTTCGGCTATCTGCCACGGCGCCGCTTTGCAGTGATTCCCGTGCCGGACGATCAGGCGCCGTTCTACACCTCCGGCCGTGGCGGCCCCGGTGTGTATCTGGTGAATACCTATAACCTGTCTTCGCGCGCGCTGTATTCGATGCCGGCCCTGACACTGCATGAATCCGCACCGGGCCATGCTTTCCAGATGCCGGTGGCGATGGAGCAGAAGGGCCGTCCGGCCTTCCGCAACGCCTACATCTCGGCCTTCGGCGAAGGCTGGGCGCTGTACTCCGAGCGTCTCGGCGTGGAGATGGGCATGTACGAAACGCCGTACGAAATCTTTGGCATGCTCAGTTATCAGGCGTGGCGCGCTTCGCGTCTGGTAGTCGATACGGGTATCCACAGCAAGGGCTGGACGCGCAAGCAGGCGCAGGATTATCTGCATGAGAACACCGCACTGTCCGAGCATGAAATCGAGACGGAAGTGGACCGCTATATCTCGTGGCCCGGTCAGGCGCTGTCCTACTATCTGGGCGAGATGAGCATCATGGCGGCGCGCCGCAAGGCGGAAGCTGCACTGGGCAGCAAGTTTGATATCCGCGCCTTCCACGACACCGTGCTGCAACTGGGTTCCGTGCCTTTGCCGGTGCTGGAAGCGCGTATCGACAGCTTCATCGCCGACGGCGGCAAGAGCCCTTATCCCCACCTCGACTAAGCGGGCGCCGCACCACCGCGGCGCTTAGTGTAAGTCCCCTCGCAACGGTGCACCGGATTGGTGCGCCGTTGCCGCTTTGGTGCGTACAAATGCGCACCGGCCTCTCCTGCAGGCTGGCATGGTGATTGCATATACCACCACATGCCCGATACCACCGCCAGCCGAGATTACCACGCAGCCAGCCCGCCATGGCAGGCCAGCCTTACGCTCGGCTTTGCGCTCGACGGCAGCACCACCCGCCTGTATGACAATCTGCATGTGGGGCCGCTGCGCGTGCAAAAGGCGCTGTATCCGGAAGGGGAGCAGGTATGCCACGCCATCATCGTGCATCCGCCCGGTGGTGTGGTGGGTGGCGACCAGCTCAGCATCGCCGCCAGCGTGGGCGCCAACGCCCATGCGCTACTGGCCACGCCCGGTGCGGCCAAGTGGTACAAAGCCAACGGCAAAATCTCGCGTCAGCAGGTGCGGCTGAATGTGGCCGCCGGCGGCGCGCTCGAATGGCTGCCGCAGGAAACCATTTTCTTCGACACCGCGCAGGTTCAGCTGGATCAGGAAGTCCGTCTGGGCGCCGGTGCGCACTACCTCGGCTGCGAAATTCTCTGCATGGGCCGGCGCAGTTCCGGCGAAGTGTATGCAAGTGGCTGCGTGCGTCAGCGCAGCAGCATTTACCTGGATGGCAAATTGATCTGGTGGGAGCAGGGCGCGCTGCTCGGCGGCCAGCTCGATAGTCCATTAGCGATGCATGGTCAGACCGTCTGCGCCACTTTTCTTGCGGCTGGCCGACAGGTACCTGCGCCGCTGCTGGCGGAAATTCGCGACGACATTGCCGCCGACGGCGAGCATCAATTCGGCATTACCCAGACCCGTGGCGTGCTGGTGGCGCGCCATCTGGGCAACGACAGCGAGACTGCGCGCCGTCTGATGCTGGCGGTGTGGCAACGGCTGCGGCCGTTCTTTCTGCAGCGCGCTGCAATAACCCCGCGCATCTGGCAGACCTGATAGCGCCCACCAGTAGAACCGGGCATGGCGTAAGCGAAAGAGATATACCGATATGGATCTGACACCGAGAGAGAAAGACAAGCTGCTGATTTTCACCGCGGGCATTGTGGCGGAGCGCCGCCTTGCGCGTGGTCTGAAGCTCAACTATCCCGAGGCCGTGGCATTGATTACCTGCGCCATCATGGAAGGCGCACGCGATGGCAAGAGCGTGGCGCAGCTGATGTCCGACGGTACCCACGTGCTGACGCGGGCCGATGTGATGGAAGGCGTGCCCGAAATGATCCCCGACATCCAGGTGGAAGCCACTTTCCCTGATGGCAGCAAGCTGGTCACGGTGCACCAGCCGATTCCTTAAGACTTCAGCGCAGCACCGAAAGCAGTAGATGAAACAGCATAAACCCAGCAAGAACCTATACCGAATCCAGTGTTTGACAAGGAGCTCACGATGATACCCGGTGAATACCTGCTCGAAGAGGGCGAGATCGGACTCAATCAGGGCCGTGCCACGGCAACCGTGGTGGTCAGCAATCAGGGCGACCGTCCCGTACAGGTGGGCTCGCACTTCCATTTTTTTGAAGTGAATACGGAGCTTAAATTCGAACGCTGGAAAGCCTATGGCATGCGGTTGAATATCGCCGCCGGCACGGCAGTGCGTTTCGAGCCGGGCCAGCAGCGCACGGTGGAGCTGGTGAAGCTGGGCGGCGAGCAGAAGGTGTACGGCTTTAACGGCAAGGTGATGGGCAAGCTGGCCGACCAGCCGCCCCGTAAATAAGCACGTGATAAGCACACAGATAGGGCGAGGATACCCATGGTAACGATGACGCGGCGCGCGTATGCAGAGATGTTCGGCCCCACCCGCGGGGACCGTATCCGTCTGGCTGATACCGAACTGTTTATCGAAATCGAGCATGACTACGCGACCTATGGCGAAGAAGTGAAATTCGGCGGCGGCAAAGTGATACGCGACGGCATGGGCCAGTCGCAGCGGCTGGCAGCCGAGGTGATGGATACAGTGCTGACCAATGCCGTCATCATCGACCACTGGGGCATCGTCAAGGCCGATATCGGTCTGAAGAACGGCATGATCGCCGCCATCGGCAAGGCCGGCAATCCCGATATCCAGCCCGATGTGGGCATGGCGATTGGTGCGGCCACCGAAATCATCGCTGCAGAAGGCATGATCGTTACGGCAGGCGGGGTGGATACCCACATCCATTTCATCTGCCCGCAGCAGATTGAAGAGGCACTCATGAGTGGCGTGACCACCATGATAGGCGGCGGCACGGGGCCTTCTGCCGGCACCTCGGCCACCACCTGCACGCCGGGGCCGTGGCATTTGCATGCCATGCTGTCGGCAGCCGATGCCTTCCCCATGAATCTGGGCTTTCTCGGCAAAGGCAATGTGAGCCTGCCGCAGCCGCTGGAAGAACAGGTGCTGGCCGGCGCCATCGGGCTCAAACTGCACGAGGACTGGGGCAGCACGCCGGCCGCCATCGATAACTGTCTGAGTGTGGCGGATAAACTCGATGTGCAGGTCGCCATCCATAGCGACACGCTTAACGAAGGCGGCTATCTGGCCGATACGCTGGCGGCCTTCAAGGACCGCACCATCCATACCTTCCATACCGAGGGCGCCGGTGGCGGCCACGCGCCCGATATCATCGCGGCGGTAGGCGAGGGCAATGTGCTGCCGTCGTCCACCAATCCAACCCGTCCCTACACGGTTAACACGCTGGACGAGCACCTCGACATGCTGATGGTGTGCCATCACCTCGATGCGGCCATCGCCGAAGATGTGGCGTTTGCCGAATCACGTATACGGCGCGAAACTATCGCTGCGGAAGATATT
>Ga0187842_1001515_pt1 | contig 10752 bp, 11 predicted proteins | sample SpaLakP09_SKY_41_FD_134514 | JGI IMG/M metagenome (GOLD analysis project Ga0187842, IMG submission 134514) | Oligotrophic lake water microbial communities from Sparkling Lake, Wisconsin, USA - SP09_SKY_41 | ecosystem: Environmental > Aquatic > Freshwater > Lake | place: USA: Sparkling Lake... | reverse complement strand
TGCCGAGGCTGCACGACTGGCCGGGGAAGATGCGCAAGCTGCCGCCATTGCCGGCCAGGCTGCGGCCGAGCGCTATGGCCTGGTCAAACTGGCCGAGAATATCGAAGACGAACCCAACAACACTACCCGCTTCCTGGTTCTGGGCCATCAGCAGGTGGGTGCCACCGGGCAGGACAAGACGTCGATTGTGGTGGCCGCGCCCAATCGCCCGGGCGCAGTGCACCAGTTGCTGGCACCTGTCGCGGACAATGGCGTCTCCATGACCAAGTTCGAATCCCGGCCGTCACGGGCCGGCCTGTGGGACTATGTGTTCTTCATCGACATGGAAGGTCATCACGACGACGCCAATGTCGCCACTGCGCTGGCCGGATTGGCGGAGCGCACTTCCTTCGTCAAGGTATTGGGTTCCTACCCGCAAGCCGTTTTGTAAGCTTATCGACATGCCATACGCAGCCGGGCTGGAGCACTCCACCCGGCTGCGGCTTTTTGGGAGAGTGTGAACATGAAGTCTGTTTGTCTGTTTTGTGGTTCGAACAAGGGTCAGCGCCCGGAGTACATCACTGCCGCCGCCGATTTTGGCCGCACGCTGGCCGAGCAGGGCATCACCCTGGTGTATGGCGCGGGCAAGGTGGGCTTGATGGGAGTGGCGGCTGATGCAGCGCTAGCCGCTGGCGGCAAGGTGATTGGTGTGATTCCGGAATTTCTCAAGGCCAAGGAAGTGGCCCATCTGGGCCTGACCGAGCTACACGTCACCGACACCATGCACCAGCGCAAGGCTCTGATGGCCGAACTGGCTGATGGCTTTGTCGCACTGCCTGGTGGCTTTGGTACGTTTGACGAACTGTTTGAAATCCTCACCTGGGCGCAGCTCGCCGTGCACGACAAGCCGGTAGGGCTGCTGGATGTGGCCGGCTTTTATCAACCGCTGCTGGCGCTGACTCGGCATGCCGTGGCCGAAGGTTTTGTGTCGGCCAGCAATATGGAATTGTTCAGCCATTCGCCCGACATCCTGACACTACTGGACACCATGCGTAATTATCAGCCGCGCCACACCGCCAAGTGGCTTGATCTGGCCCATACCTGACCCCACCTGTAAGGCATCGTCTTTCATAAAGCCCGCCATGTGCGACAGCCGCAGTAAAACCATTACCTGGCGCATCAAGCGCATCTTGAGCGGCCCGCTGGTGCTGCTGGCAGCACTGCTTATCGCCTTCGAGGAATTTGCCTGGGACGAACTGGCGGCGATACTGGCCAGGCTTGGCCGATTGCCGCTGCTGCACCAGATCGAGCGCTGGATTGCCAGCAGGCGGCCGGCCATTGCCTTAAGCCTGTTTTTGCTGCCGGTGCTGGGCCTGCTACCGGTAAAACTGATGGCCGTATTGCTGATCGGCCGTGGCCATGCCTTGTTTGGCCTGCTGGTGATTGTGCTGGCCAAGCTGCTGGGCACTGCCGTCGCTGCGCGCCTGTTCGAGCTGACTCGCAATCAGCTGCTGCAGGTGGCCTGGTTTGCGCGTAGCTATCAGGCTTTCCTGCGCTTCAAGGCTTATGTGTTTGACCGCCTGGCAGCCTCGCGCTACTGGCAGGCCGTGCAAGCCTTGCGACAACAGCTGCGCAACAGGCGGCCGGCGGTTTGGATGCGGCTGGGCCGCCGTCTATCGCGCCAGTGGCAGCATCTGCGCAAATAGCCAGCCGCTGGCAAACTGGAACGATCTGCTAGAATCGCACAGTCAAACCATTAGCTCCGTCCGCGTCTGCAGAGGCAGCCGGATCTTTCCCTTGCAGGAAATCCGCATGATTATTGTGATGAAGCATCACGCCCCGGATGAATATATCCAGGCGGTAGTAGACAAGATTCGCGCCGCCGGACTGAGCGAGCATGTTTCGCGCGGTACCGAGCGCACCATCATCGGCGCGGTGGGGGACGAACGGGTGTTCAGTCCGGATGCTTTCGAGCTGATGCCGGGAGTGGAACAGGCCATGCGGGTGGTAAAGGATTACCGCATTGTTTCGCGTGAAGTACACCCGGCAGACAGCGTGGTGCAGGTGCGCGGCCAGGCCTTTGGCGGCAAGGCCATCCAGATCATCGCCGGACCGGCCGCGGTGGAAACCGCCGAGCAGATGGCCCAGTGCGCGGAGCTGGTCAAGGCCGGAGGTTGCCGCTTGCTGCGTGGTGGTGCCTTCAAACCGCGCACCAGCCCCTATGCTTTTCCGGGAATCGGCGTGGCCGGACTGGAACAATTGCGCCAGGAATCCGGCCGGCATGGCCTGCCCATGGTGAGCGAGCTACTGGACGTGCGCATGCTGGAGACATTCCTGGAGCTGGATGTCGACATGATCGAAATCGGCGCACGCAATATGCAGAATGTCGGGCTGCTCAAGGAAGTAGGGCGGATCAACAAGCCGGTCATCCTCAAGCGCGGCCCATCTGCCACCCTCACCGAATGGCTGATGGCAGCTGAACACATTGCAGCGGGTGGCAACCACAACATTATTTTCTGCGAACGCGGCGTGCGCAGCTTTGAGCCGAGTTATCGCAATATGCTGGATCTGTCATCCATCCCGGTATTGAAGCGGGAAACCCATCTGCCGGTCATCGTCGACCCCAGCCATGCCGGCGGCAAGGCCTGGATGGTGCCGTCCCTGGCCAAGGCCGCCATCGCGGCAGGTGCGGATGGGCTGATGCTGGATATTCACCCGGATCCTGCCAATGCCTGGTGTGATGGCGAACAGGCGCTCAATCCGCAGGATTTCCGCCAATTGCTGGGGGAGCTGGCCGCACTGGCCTTGGCGCTTGGCCGTACACTGGCCTGAGCTGCTGGCAGTCATGCAAAAACCGGCCAGAGGCCGGTTTTTTTATTGCCATGCAGAGCTGGGTCAGGTCCAACCTAACAGATAAGGTGCGACCCATGCCCCCAGCAACATGCTGAGCAGTGGCGACAGCAGGGTACTGGTCAGCAGCACTGCCCAGGAGAGCCGATTGTCAGCATTGCGCCGCAGCAGGATGGCAAACAGTCGGTATAGCAGATAGCTGATCACCACGATCACCGGCGGCAGCATCACATAGGCCGCCATGGGGCGCCAGTCCAGCAGCGGTGACAGCAGCAGGGTGCCCAGGCTCAGCGTCAGCTGCGAACTGAGCAGGGCGCTGATCAGGGGGGGCTCGCCGGGAAAGCTGAGTCCGCGCCGTGACACTTTGGCAGTAGCCAGCAGCCAGATGGCAGCCGAGAAAGCCAGCCAGACATAGCAGTAAATGAAAGGTAGCCAGATCGGCCGCAGCAATGGATAGGGCTCAGCGTGACGGAACAGCGCTGCCAGCATGAAGTAGCCCGCCACGAAAGCGGTAATGGCCACCGGGCTGCGCGCAGCGATCTGCCGCCAGAGAATGTGCAAGTAGTAACTTACCAGCAGGAGAATCAGGATCCAGCCGCCCAACGTTGCTGTCATGCCTGGCCCAGTACACGCAGCAATGCTGCAGAAATGATCTCGCCCATTTGGGCCAGGTAATGGGTATGCATGTCGAAGGTAAAGCGTTGCGCATCGTCACTGGCCAGCACCAGCAAGCCGAAGGCCGCGCGACTGGCATCGGTCAGCGGGATCTGGCTGAAAGACTGCAGCACCGGCGTGGCGGGGAACCAGCCTAGCACCTCGTCATTGACATAAGGTCCGCAGTAGGGGGCAGACAGATTGCGCGCCAATGCCTGCACTTCGTGGCGGGCATTGAACAGCGGCGAGGCCTCGGCTGCCGGGTGCCACAGGCGCAAGGCCATGCGCTCCAGGGCAAAATCCTGCTGAAAGCAGCTGGCCAGCCCGTCGGCTACCTGCTGCAGGGTAAGGCAGCGTTGCAGCGCCAAGGACAGACGGTGTGCGCTGTGGATGATCTGGTCATTGGCCTCGCCATGGCGGATGAGTTGATGCAGGCGCGCTTCCAGCTGGCGGTTACGGTCTTTCAGCTCCAGCATCTGGCGGTCGGCCAGCGATACCACCACCCGATCCTGCTGGGCGGCTGCAGCGCGCAGGCCGAAACGGTCGGCATGGTGCTGCAGAAAGTCCGGATGATTCTCCAGGTAAGCCAATACCTCGTCGCTATGCATCAATCACATCCTTTTCATGGAGGGTAGGTCCGGTCGTTCAGACTTCGATTTCACCCTGGAAAACGGTCATGGCCGGGCCGGTCATGCGTACGGCCTGGCCTTCGCCATGCCATTCGATCTGCAGATCGCCACCACGGGTATGCACCAGCACCTTGGCATCCAGCAGGCCACGGCGAATGCCGGCCACCACGGCGGCGCAGGCACCGGTGCCGCAGGCCAGGGTTTCGCCAGCGCCACGTTCAAACACGCGCAAGCGGATTTCCTGCCGCGAAACAATCTGCATGAAGCCGGCGTTAACCTTTTCCGGAAAGCGGTGGTGGGTTTCTATCAGGGCGCCCAGTTGCTGTACCGGTGCAGTGTCGACACTATCGACCACCTGAACGGCGTGTGGGTTCCCCATGGACACCACGCTGATGTCGCAACTGTAGCCGGCGATGTCCAGCGGATAGGTGATGGCTTCGCCTTCGGCGACAAAGGGAATGTCTACCGGGCGGAAGCGTGGCACGCCCATATCGACCACAGCCTGATTCTGGCCAAGGTATTCCGGAATGATAACGCCCTTGGCGGTTTCAACCCGGATGGCCTTTTTATTGGTCAGTTTCTGATCGCAAACAAATTTGGCGAAACAGCGTGCGCCATTGCCGCATTGTTCTACTTCGCTGCCATCGTTATTGAAAATACGGTAACGGAAATCGTTGTTTTCTGCGTGGGGGGATTCCACCAGCAGGAGCTGGTCGAAGCCGATGCCGAAGTGGCGGTTGCCGAGCTGGCGGATTCTGTCGGTATCCAGTGAAACGGTCTGTCTGACGCCGTCTATCACCATAAAATCATTGCCCAGGCCATGCATCTTGCTGAATTTGAGTCGCATCGGAAAAGGTCCGGTCTCAGGGTTGGCCAAATGCCTTCCATCATAACTGATACGCTAAGCCTGTCCAGCTTTCAGGGGTATTGGATTGACACCTTACTAACCAGTAAGTAGAGTTTCCGCATGAAACCTGCCGCCGATGCCAAAAACGATACCAGCAAACGCATTCTCGATATTGCCGAGCAGCTATTGCTGACGCGCGGCTTCAATGCTTTCAGCTACCAGCACATCAGCTCGGAGCTGGGAGTGCGCAATGCCGCCATCCATTATCACTACCCGAAGAAGACCGATCTGGGCGTAGCGCTGATCCAGCGTTATCGCCGCCGCTTCCAGCGCTTTGTCGATGCCCAGCACACGCTGGCCCCGCAGCAGCAGCTGGAACGCTACTTCACCCTGACCGATGCCTATTTCGAGCAGGATCAGCAGATCTGCCCCAGCGGCATCCTGACCACCGAATACCAGACCTTGCCACCCGAGATGCAGGCAGAGGCCAATGCCTTCGTCGACGAGATGCGTGACTGGGCGGTACGCATCGCAGACGCCGGGAGGGAGGATGGCAGCATGCATTACGCAGGCACGGCACAGGCAATGGGCTTGCTGATGCTGGCCGCCTTGCAGGGTGGGCTGCAGCTGGCACGCACCGATCAATCGGTATTGCCGGCACTGAAGATTCAAATCCGGGCCTTGCTGGGCCTGGCCACTCCACTTCCATGACATAACAAAGAGGGCTAACACGCATGGACTATCAGAAAAACAGCATGAGCCGCATCGCTGACAAGGTGGGAAAACTGCCGGTTGGCCTGCGCAGCAGGGTACTTTCCCTGTTGTTTGGCCGCCTGGTGCCATTTCTTGCCACATCCGGCTTGCGCTTCGAGCAGGTCGACCATACCAGGTTGACGGTATCGATCCGTAATCAGCGCAAGGTGCAGAACCATATCAAGGGGGTACATGCGGCGGCCATGGCCTTGCTGGCCGAAACAGCCAGCGGTTTCGTGGTGGGCATGAATATTCCGGATGACAAGCTGATGCTGCTCAAGTCGATGAAGGTGAATTACACCAAGCGCTCGCAAGGCGACATGCGTGCGGTGGCCACCCTGAGCGATGCACAGATCCGCGACCTGTACCATATTGATAAAGGTGAGACCCTGGTTGAAGTCACGGTAACTGACGAGTCTGGTGAGTCGCCCATCCAGTGCGAGATGGTGTGGGCGTGGATTCCGAAGAAGCGACCGCAATAAGGAGCAGGCTATGCAATGGCAAACCTTTAGCGTCGAACAGCAGGACAAAGTGGCGCTGGTGCGCTTCAACCGCGCGGACAAGGCCAATGCGCTGAATCAGGCCATGTGGCTGGAACTGCAGGCGGTGATGGAGTGGGCAGACGCCGAGCCGACCGTGCGTGCGGTGGTGCTGGCCGGGCAGGGCCGGCATTTTTGCTCCGGCATCGATTTGGCCATGCTGATGGGTATTCAGTCGGTGATTGCGGATGACTGTGAAGGCCGCAAACGCGAAAAGCTGCGGCGGCTCATTTTGCAGCTACAGGACACTGTCTCCAGCCTGGAGAATTGTCGCAAACCGGTGGTAGCCGCCATTCATGGTGCCTGTCTGGGTGGTGGGCTGGATATTGCGCTGGCGGCTGATTTCCGCTTTGCCGCAGCTGATGCCGTATTTGGCGTGCGCGAAGTGGATATCGGCATGGTGGCCGATGTGGGCACGCTGCAGCGTTTGCCAGGTGTGGTCGGGCAGGGCATGGCACGGGAAATGGCGCTGACCGGACGCGATGTGGGTGCGGAAGAGGCGCTGGCCATCCGTCTGGTGAATAGGCTGCTACCGGATGCCGACAGCGTACTGGCCGCTGCACTGGAAACCGCGCAGCTGATGGCGGGCAAGTCGCCGCTGGCCGTGCGTGGCAGCAAGGAAATGCTTAACTACGCGCGTGACCACAGCGTGGCAGACAGCCTGAATCACGTAGCTACCTGGAATGCCGCCATGCTGCTGTCAGAAGACATCCAGCAGGCCGGCATGGCCATGATGACGCGCCAAACCGCCAGTTTCCGCGACTGAACTGGTGCGCCACATGAAAAACGGCAGCTTGTGGCTGCCGTTTTTCTTTGGCGATCACGCAAATGCTTATTGCGCTGCGCTGGCTGCTGCGGCCGGCTTGGCCACCGATTCCCACTTGCCGTTCTTGAGCTGATACAGGGAAACCGTACCATTCAGGATATTGCCCTTGGGGTCGAAGGCGATTTCACCGGTCACGCCTTGCAGCTTGGTCTTGGCCACTTCCGGCAGGTACTTGGCCGGGTCGGCCGAGCCGGCACGCTTCATGGCTTCGATCATCACGCGGGTGGCATCGTAGGTGTACGGTGCGTAAGCCTGGATTTCGGCATTGAAGCGCTTTTTGAACTTGTCGTTGAAAGCAGCAAAGCCCGGCATGTTTTCCTTGGGTGCGCCAGCGCTGGAAGCGTAGCTGCCATCGGCATCCTTGCCGCCCAGCTTGCCGAATTCGGCGGTATTCACGCCATCAGCACCCATGAAGTCAGCGGTAATGCCCAGTTTGCGCATCTGTTTCACCATCGGGCCAGCCTGAGCATCCATGCCGCCGTAGAACACCAGATCCGGCTTTTCGCCCTTGATCGAGGTGAGGATGGCCATGAAGTCGGTAGCGCTATTGGTGGTGAATTCACGCTTGATCACCTTGCCACCGGCAGCTTCTACCGATTTGGCGAAGTCATCAGCCAGGCCCTGGCCGTAGGTGGTGCGGTCATCGATGATGGCAATGCGCGCACGCTTCAGGTCGCCCACCGCAAATTTGGCCAGCGCCTGTCCCTGCTGCTGGTCATTGGCAATGATGCGGAAGGTGTTCTTGAAGCCTTGCTCGGTGAACTTGGGGCTGGTTACCGAACCGGCAATCATCGGAATGCCTGCGTCGGAGTAGATCTTGGAGGCCGGAATGGCTGCGCCGGAAGTCAGGTGGCCAATGACGCCAGCAACCTTGTTGTCGACAAAGCGCTGCGCCACCTGGGTGGCGGTTTTCGGGTCGGCTTGATCATCTTCGGACACGACTTCAAACTTGACCGGCTTGCCGTCCAGTTTGAGGTTTTCCGCAGTGGCTTCTTCGGCAGCCAGCTTCACGCCATTGTCGGCATCGCGGCCCCAGTGGGCGAACGGGCCGGTCAGCGGATTGGCAGAGCCGATCTTGACGATAACGGCATCGCTGGCAGCAGCACCGGCAGATGCGTTTTGTTGCGGAGCGGCGGCGTCCTGTTTGCTGCAAGCAGCCAGTGCCAGCACGGCGGCGGTGATAAGGGTAATACGCGGGAGATACATGGAAATGCCCTGGTCTAATTAGAATTGGATGAGGGTCATTCGCCACGAAAGCTTTTGGCATTTCATGTCAGCACACCCCGGGGGTGGTGGGGTCTGTTGATGGCATGGAATGGATACAATCTACGCCACTGACCCGGACATTTTTGTTGTTCTGCAGCATTTCGTCAACCTTTGTGGCTGATCCAGATCAGCTCACCGTCAAAATGGCCGGATCCACTTGGTGACAGGCGTAAAAAAAGCGCAGCCTTGGCTGCGCTTTTCTGGTGATGCGAGAGGGGATTACTGAGCTGCGCTGGCAGCAGCAGGTGCGCCGCCGACAGTGGATACCACTTCCCACTTGCCGCCCTTGACTTGATAAACGGTAACGGCACCATTCTTGATGTCGCCCTTGTCGTCAAAGGTGATCTTGCCGGTTACGCCGGTGTAGTCGGTCTTGCCCACTTCCGGCAGGTATACCTTGGGATCGGTGGACTTGGCACGCTTCATGGCATCAACCAGTACACGTACGGCATCGTATTCATACGGAGCGTAGATTTGTACTTCGGTGTTGAACTTGGCCTTGAACTTGTCGTTGAAGGCAGCAAAGCCCGGCATCTTGTCGCGCGGAACGCCGCAGCTGGAGGAGAACTGACCTTCAGAAGCGTCGCCAGCCAGCTTGATGAACTCCGGAGTCTGCCAGCCATCGCCACCCATCAGCTTGGCCTTGATCCCCAGACGGCTCATCTGCTTGGCCAGCGGGCCGGCTTGTGCGTCCATGCCGCCGTAGAAGATGACGTCCGGCTTGGTAGCCTTGATGGATGTCAGAATGGCATTGAAGTCGGTAGCGGTGTTGGTGGTGAACTCGCGTTTAACCACATCCACGCCCTTGGCCTTGACGGCTTTTTCAAACTCGTCGGCCAGGCCTTGGCCGTAAGCGGTACGGTCGTCGATGATGGCGACCTTCTTGGCTTTCAGGCCGTCAGCAGCGAACTGACCCAGTGCGGTGCCTTGCTGCACGTCATTGGCGATCACGCGGAAGGTGGTCTTGAAGCCTTGCTTGGTGTAGTCCGGGTTGGTGGCGGACGGGGAAATCTGCGGCAGGCCTGCATCGGAGTAGATCTTGGACGCCGGGATGGTGGTGCCGGAGTTCAGGTGGCCAACCACGCCAACGACGCCAGCATCAACCAGGCGCTGGGCAACCTGGGTACCGATTTTCGGATCGCCCTGGTCATCCTCGGAAACCAGTTCGAACTTGACTTTCTTGCCGCCGATCTCAACGCCTTCGGCGTTCAGGTCTTCGATGGCCAGCTTGGCGCCAAATTCGTTGTCTTTGCCCAGATGCGAGATCGGGCCGGACATCGGGGATACCTGACCGATCTTCACGGTCACGTCGCCGCCGGTGCTGGCTGCCGCTGCGGGAGCGGAAGCGTCGGTAGCGGCCGGTTGCTCTTGTTTGCCGCAGGCAGCCAGGGTCATGGCGGCAGCAGCGATGAGGCTCAGACGAGCATACTTATTCATATTTTATTTCCCCTGATCTTATCTATGTAGACTTGGCGATCTCTGCGAGCAGTCTGATTGAAATTCAGACCTTGCTCATTACTGATTCAGGCCATTCTTTTGGAATGGCTACCAGCTGCGCTGATTATGGGGAGCAGTTTGCGCGAGTGTCAACGGGGTTTATTCGGGCGTTTAAAATTTATTTTTTCGAAGGTCAGCTCTTGGCCCCAAGCGACTGCGCGCGCTGCTGGCGCTGGGCGGTATCTTGTTCTATAACTTCCTGCCATCCTTGAAGATTTTTCCCCACAATGCCCGCCAGTGCAGCAATCCATTGCGGGTTGTCATTCAAGCAAGAGATGTAGCGAAACTCACCGCCGCCGCTGCTCTGAAAGCTGTGTTTGCCTTCCATGGCGATTTCTTCCAGCGTTTCCAGACAGTCAGAGACAAAGCCAGGGCAAATCACATCCAGGCTTTTGGTGCCGGCCTTGCCCAACTGTTCCAGCGTGGCACTGGTATAGGGCTGCAGCCATTCGGCACGTCCAAAGCGGCTCTGGAAGCTGACCACGTATTGTTCCTTGCTCAAGCCCAGTAGTTCGGCTAGCAGACGCCCGGTTTTCAGGCATTCGCAGTGATAGGGGTCGCCCTTGTCCAGGGTGAAGCGCGGCACACCATGAAAACTCATCAGTAATTTTTCTGCCCGGCCATTCTGCTGCCAGTGCGCCTGCACTTGTTGCGCCAGTGCGTCGATATAGCCTGGATCGTCATGAAAGTGACGCACCGTGCGCAGCTCGGGCATGTTGCGCAGCTTCATCAGTACGCGGAATACATCATCCAGGGCGGTAGCACTGGATGAACCAGCGTATTGCGGATACAGGGGGAGTACCAGCAGCTTGTCCACGCCCTGGGCGCGCATGTTCTGAATGACGCTTTCGACCGATGGCTGGCCGTAGCGCATGGCGTAGTCGACCACAATATTGCGCATGCCGCGCTCGC
>Ga0187842_1001514_pt1 | contig 10757 bp, 13 predicted proteins | sample SpaLakP09_SKY_41_FD_134514 | JGI IMG/M metagenome (GOLD analysis project Ga0187842, IMG submission 134514) | Oligotrophic lake water microbial communities from Sparkling Lake, Wisconsin, USA - SP09_SKY_41 | ecosystem: Environmental > Aquatic > Freshwater > Lake | place: USA: Sparkling Lake... | reverse complement strand
GCGCGGAAACAGCGATGGTGTGCCCGCCTCAGTAGCGTTCCACCGAGGCAACGACGCGTTGCGGTGGCTCGTAGTCGCTGGGCCAGAAGTCGCAGACTTCGGTGATCAGGCCACCCTGCAGCTCGAAAAATGAAATGCCGGTGTCGCGGCCACGCTCGGTCAGGAAGTCGATCACCGTGACGGCGCGCTGCGCATCGACGATGCAGCGCGTGACCTCGGCCCGCCAGGCCTCGGGCCAGGTGCGGAAGAACTCGACGAAGTGCTGGCGGCCGCGAATTCGCTCGCGCGTTTGCGGCACCAGATAGACCATGTCCGGGCTCAGCAAGGCTTCGAAGGCGGGCCAGTCGCCGGCATTGGCGGTGGCCCAGAAACGGCGGATCAGTTCTTCATTCGCGGCGCTCATGGCGGCCTCCTGCTTACATGGTTGGCGCGCGCATGATACTGGGTGAAATCACAGCCTCCGCTCCAAGCAGATCAGCCGCAAGAGCAGCCCCATACCCAGCATCAGCACCGCAGCCGTCAGCCACAGCGCGCCATGGAAGGAACCGCTGGCCTGCACCCAAACACCGCTGAGCGCCGGCGCGCCGACCTGGGCCAGGCCATAACCCAGGGTCAGGCGGGCCATGGCCTTGCCCGGGTTGGCAGGCGAGCGCCGGCCGACCAGGGCCAGGGTCAGGCTGACGATGCCGATGAAGGTGGCGCCGTAGAGCAGCGCGCCGCCCAAGGCCGCGGCCAAGCCGCCATGTAGGGCCGGCAGCAGCACGCCGATGACCTGCAAGCCGAAGGCCAGCAGCAAGGCCTTGAGCTCACCGAAGCGCCGCGCCACGCGGTCCCAGGCGAACACCGCCGGCACCGCCGCCAGGCCCACGAGCAGCCAGGCCCAAGGCCCCTGCCCGCTCAGCAAAGGCTGGCGTTCGACGATGGCCACGGTGAAGGTTGCGTTGATGACAAAGCCCCAGCCGGCGCAGAAGTACATCAGGCCCATCAGCCAGAGCCAGGCCCGCGATGGCAGCACAGCCGGCACGGTGCTGGCCGCAGCGGCCGGTGCCACCGACGGCCGCCAGGCCCAGGCCGGCAGCAGAAAGAGCAGGCCGGCAAAGGCAAAGCCCTGCCACTGCAAGGCCCAGCTGAGGTTCAGGCGGCTCATGCCCATGACGCCCAGGGCCGAGACCACGATGCCCAGGCCCAGGCCCATGAAATGCAGGCCCAGCTCCGGCCGCCGCCCCTGGCGCATCAACCAGCCCAGCACCAGGCCCGAGCCCAGCAACATGCCGGCCGCACCGCACAAGCCACCCAGATAGCGCGACAGCGCCCAGAGCCAGATATTGGGCGCCATGCCCATGGCCAGAGTAATCAACAAGCTCAGGCACAAGCCGGCGCTGTAAAGCCGATGGCGCAGGCGCGCGTCTTCCAGGCGCGCCGCCAACAAGGCGCCGCTCATATAGCCGAGGTAGTTGATGGCCGCCAGCCAACCGGCCGCCGCATCGCTGAGTCCGGCTTGGGCCTGCATCAGAGGCAGCAAGGGCGTGTAGGCAAAGCGCGCCAGACCGACCGTCAGCACCAGACCGCAGATGCCGCCGGCGATCACCTGGACGGGGTGGAGCTCGCGCGGAGCGGCGGGTGTGGGGCGGTTCGGCATGGGGCCAAGCGTAATCGAGGACACGCCCCCAGCACCGGGCGCCTCTTGTTTATTGCCGCGGCAGGCCCATGTGCACTGGACACCCACCGTGCCCGCCATGACCTCTGCCCTGCTGCCCCACCTGCCATTGCTTCTCACGCTTGCCGCGGCCCTGGGCCTGATGCTGTGGCTGATCGCCGCACCCTGGCAGCAGCGGCGCCGCCGGGCCGCCTTGCGCGCCCAGGTGTTTCCGCAGGCCTGGCGCCGCATCCTGCGCCGGCGCCTGCCCTTGCTGCAGCGCCTGCCGGCCGATCTGCAGCTGCGCCTCAAGCAGGAGATGCAGGTGTTCCTGGCCGAGAAACCCATCATCGGTTGCGCCGGCCTCGAGGTGACGGACGAGATGCGCGTGACCATCGCCGCCCAGGCCTGCCTGCCCCTGCTGGGCGCGCGCCGCGGCTATTACCCGCAGCTCAAGCAGGTGCTGCTCTACCCGGGCGCCTTCATGGTCGACCGCCTGCATCAGGCGCCCGGCCTGGCCGAAGTGCAGATGGAGCAGCGCCGCGCCCTGGCCGGCGAGAGCTGGGTGCAGGGTCAGGTCTTGCTCTCCTGGCAGGATGTGCTGGCCGGCGCCATGGACCCGGACGACGGCCGCAATGTCGTCATCCATGAATTCGCCCACCAGCTCGACCAAGCCAAGGGCTATGCCAACGGCGCGCCGGCCCTGCCCAGCAAGGCCGCGTATCGGCGCTGGTCCACCGTCATGCAAAACGAGTTTGACGCCCTGCGCCAGCGCCTGGCCTGGGGCGAGCAGGACGGCCTGATCGACGCCTACGGCGCCACCGACCCGGCGGAGTTCTTTGCCGTCACCAGCGAGCTGTTCTTTGAGCGGCCCGGCGAACTGGCCAGCACCCACCCCGAGCTCTACGGCCAGCTGAGCAGCTACTACAAGCTCAATCCCTTGAGCTGGCACTGACCGGCACGAATCGATACAAGCTCGTCAGAAGCCCAGCGAGGCCAGCAGGTCGTCCACATCGTCCTGCTGCAGCGCCTTGTCCGGCGTCTGCACGCCTTCCAGCACCTGGCCGGCCGGGGCTTCGCCCTCGCTCTTGGGCGGGTCGAAATCGGCCAGCAAATGCTCAAGCGGCTTCTCCGTGCGCTCGAGCATGCCGATCACCTTGTTGATGACCTGGCCGGACAAGTCCTGGAAGCCCTGGGCCATCATGATTTCGGTGTGCAGCGATCGCTCTCGGTCGGCGAAACCGGCGGCGGTGGCGGCATAGGCGGCACAGAGCTTGAGCATGGCGCGGGCGCGCTCGACGCTCATGTCGGGGGAAGCGGCCATGCGAGTCAGGGATTCGGACAGGTCATGGCCCTGGCGGCGCACCTGCTCGGCGTCCTCCTGGGCGGCGTCGACCAGACCCAGCACCGTGGTGGCGGCCTGCTCGGTCATCTGGCGCACGTAAGCCAGACGCTCGCAAGCATCGGGCAGCTCCTGCACCACTTTCTGCAGCACCACGGCCGGGTGTTCCGTGCCGTGATATCCCGTCTGTTGATGCGTGGAGGTCTCGGCCCCCGATCCAACAACTGCCATGCAGCAACTCCCTAGACCCTTGAATGCCACCCTCGGGCGGCGTACGCACATCACCTTATCGGCTGCGCGGTCGGAAATAGTAGCGTTTGAGGCCAGCCTCGGCCAGATATCCGCCCTCAAGCTGCGGGCTCAGGCGCAAAGATGCCGAAAAAATCGTTTTTGCGCGCATCTCCTTCAGACTCAGCCCCACAGATCCAAGGGTGGCTCCCGGGTCACGGCGCGCAGGATGTCGCTGCGCGAGATGAAGCCCAGCAGTTCGCCGGCGTCATTCATGACCGGCAGCCCGGGCAGGCGCAGGTCCAGCAAGGCTTGCGCCACTTCGCGCAGCGGCGTGTCGGGCCGGGCGGCAGGCACCGGCGTCCACATCACGTCGCCGACCGGCCGCTCGAACCAGCCCGCCCAGGCCGCGCCATCCTGCAAGGCGCTGGGGATGGGCAGCAGGTCGGCACGCAGCAAGAGCCCGACCAGGCGCTGCTGGCGGTTCAGCACCGGCGCCTGGCCGATGCGCGCCCGCGCCAGGATGTCCAGGCCCTGCGCCACCGTGGCCGACACCGGCACGGTGATCAGCTGCCGGCTCATCAGCTGCTCGGTCAGGCTCAGAGCCTGGCGCGCTGAGCCGCCGGTGCCGCGCTGCGCCTGGGTCTGCGAATAGGCTGCCAGCGCCGCCTGCTGGCGCGGCTCGGGTGTGGCCAGCAGGCCGCCCGGCTCGCCCGGCACCGGCCCGCCCAGCAACACACCGGGTTCTTCGACGGCGTCGCGGCGCACCGGCTCGACCGCGCGCAAACGCGCCACCGCCTGCACCGGCCCCAGCTCGCGCAAGCCCTCGAGCGAGCCGCTGAAGATGCGGCCGTTCAGGCCGTAGACGGTCAACATGGCCGTGTGCCCATCAGTTCGGCGCCAGCAAGTGCGGCGCCACTTCGCAGCGATTGCGGCCGCCCTGCTTGGCGCGGTACATGGCCGAGTCGGCCGCCGCGACCAGACCGTCGACGGTTGCCGCACCGGTGATCGCGCCGCCGGCCACGCCGATGCTGATGGTCACCGAAATGCGGTGCGCCCCCCATTGCGTGGGCGTGGCCTCGACCGCCTGGCGCAGCGCCTCAGCCAGGGTGACGGCCCCGTCCAAGCTGGTGTCGGGCAGCATGATCAGAAACTCCTCGCCGCCGAAGCGACCGATCTGGTCCTGAGCGCGCAGGCGGCTTTGCAGAGTCTGGGCCACGCCGCGCAGCACGGCATCACCGACCAGATGGCCGAAGCCGTCGTTGACGCGCTTGAAGTGGTCGATGTCCAGCATCAACACGCTCAGGTACTGACCCTGGCGCTGCGCCCGCGACACGGCCATGTGCAGCTGGTCGCTGATGGCGCGGCGGTTGGACAGGCCGGTCAGCATGTCCTTCATGGCCAGCTCGAAATTGCGCTGCTCGGCCCGCTCCATGGTCATGTAGACAAAGCCCAGCGAGATGCTGATGACCGCGCCCAAGGCGACCAGAAACACCATGATCAACCACTGCCGCCCGGCCTCATCGTCATTGCTGGACACCCAGCCCATGGCGGCCGCCAATGCACGCAGCAGCAAGGAGGCCAGCAAGGCAAAGAAGGCCGTCAGCAAGATGTAGCGGCCGCGGCCATGGCGAGGCAGGCTGGGGTCCAGCAGAGAGCGCAGGATGAAGCCGATCTGCAGCGAAAAAATCAAGGAGCCCGTCACCACCCGAGCCGCATAGCGCTCCATCAGCGCGGGGTAGAGCAGGCCGATCAAAAGCGCGGGCAGCAACAGCTGCAGCTGAACCACCACGGGCGGGCGGCTTTGGGTGTCCAGGCCATCAAAGCGCCGCAAGGCCAGCAGCATCAGCGCCAAGGCCATGCTGTAGGCCACATTGCCGGCCACCACCAGGCCCGTCGAAGGCCCGGCACCCAGCATGGCGAACAAGACATGGCTGGCCGCATAAGCCACCAACGCCACGCCCCAGGCCCAGAGCGCGTCACGCGCCGGTTTGCCCCAAGCCATGAAGCAGATCCAGCCCGCCATCAGCAAGGCCACCAGGGTCACCACGGCGAACAGGGTCCGGACATCCAGAAGCATGGCCGATTCTAGGCACGGGCACGGCGGGTGCCGGCGCTGAATTCAGTGCCTCAGGGGCCGGTGAATCCGTCTGACAACAGCGGCCTCATGCCTGCCAACACCGCCTCGGGCTGGCGGCCGGACTCAACGGCCAGATTCAGCTGCCGGCGCAGCAGCTCCCGGTACAGGCGCCCATGGGTCGGGCCCAGTGCATCCAGGGCCTGCAGATGGGCACGCAGCACGCCCGCATCGCCGCGCGCCACCGGGCCCGATAAGGCGCCGGCCAGGCCGCGCGCCTCGGCCGCATCCAGCGTGCCGCGCGCCAAGGGCAGCAGCGCCGGCAAGGCGGCTTCCGCCGGCAGGCCGATGGCGGCCCAAACCTGCTGCGCCTCGGCCAGCACAGCCAGCAGGCTGCTGGCGGCCAGATTGGCGGCCGCATGGTAGGCCGCCCGCGTGCCCGGGCGCAAATGCATGGGCGTCATGCCCAGGGCCGCGGCCAACTCGTGCAGACGCGCGCTCAGGCCCGCGTCGGCCGCCTCAATACCCACCGTGCTGCCAGCCAGCAGCCGGCCCGCACGGGCGTGGTCGGAAAAGATCTGCAATGGATGAAAGCCGCCGACGGCCGCGCCCGCCTGCTCGGCCGGCGCCAGCGCCGAAAGCTCGGTGGCCCCGCTGCAATGAACCACCGCCTGGCCGGCGCGCCAGGGCAGCGCAGCGGCCAAGGGGGCGATGGCGTCGTCGCTGACCGTCAGCAGCACCAGATCGGCCGCGGCCACGGCCGCCTCGAGCGACAAGGCCTGGCAGCCGGGCAGCTGCAGGGTCAGGTCGTGCGCGGCGCTGAGCTGGCGGCTGGCCACCGCCACCACGCGTTGCCCGGCAGCAAGCCAGGCCGGCGCCAGGGTGCGCGCCAGCCGGCCGGCGCCGATGAAAGCGATGCGCTCAAACATGGGCGTGGCCGGCGGGGCGTTCACCGTGGCAAGCCTCAGGGCTTGACGAACTTGAGCGTCATGCGGTCGCTCTCGCCGATGGCCTCGAAACGGGCGCGGTCCTTGTCCTTGAGGCCGAAGGTCGGCGGCAGCGACCAGACGCCGCCTTCATGGTCGGCCGTGTCCTTGGGGTTGGCGTTCACTTCGGAGCTGGCGGCCAGCTTGAAGCCGGCGTTCTCGGCCAGCTTGATCACATAAGCCTGGTGCACATAGCCGCTGGAAGCCTTGGCGTCCTGCTGCTGGGCGACCGGGCGGCGGTGCTCGACCACGCCGAACACGCCACCGGGCTTGAGCGCAGCGAAGGCGCTGTTGAATACAGCCTGGGCCTTGCCCTCGCCGGCCGAGATCCAGTTGTGCACATTGCGGAAAGTCAGCACCAGGTCGGCCGAGGCCGGCTTGGCGTAGTCGAACTTGCCGGCGCCGGGCGCGAACACGCTGACCTGCACCTTGTCATAGACGGCCGGCAGCGCTTCCAGCTTGGCCTTCATGCGGGCGGCGCTGCGCTGGAAGTAAGCCTGCTCGGAGGCCGGGTCATCGCCGGCCAGAATCAGCTGTCCCTTGTCGCGCAGATAGGGCGCCAGGATTTCCGTGTACCAGCCGCCGCCGGGCGAGAGCTCGACCACGGTCTGGCCCGGCTTGATGCCGAAAAAGCTCAGGGTCTCGTAAGGGTGGCGGGCGCCGTCGCGGGCCACATTGGCGGGCGTGCGATGGGGGCTGGCAATGGCCGCCTTCAAAGCCTCATCGGCCTGGGCCGGCAGGGCGCTCATCAGGGCGGCACAGGCGGCAAGCGCCAGGGTCAGTTTCTTGGTCATCGTCGTCATGGCAATTTTCCCGTTGAGGCAATGAATGTGTTTGCAATTCGGTCGTGGCCCGATTGGGCCGGCGACAGTATGGCTTGCCCGCCGCAACCGTGCTGGAAGCCATGGCCAAGGCAGCACCGCTGAAGCACTCGGTTACAGTGTTGCGCCATTCGCACGACTCCGAGAGCCTGATTACTCATGTCCACGCCGCCCGCCTGTCCCCAATGCACGCTCGAAAACACCTACGCCGACGGGGGGCAATTCATTTGCCCCGACTGCGGCTACGAGTGGGCGGCCGAAACCGCTGCCGCTGAGGAGCCGGGCGAGGGTGCCAAGGTGGTGCGCGACGCCAACGGCCAGCCCCTGGCCGATGGCGACAGCGTCATCCTGGTCAAGGACCTCAAGGTCAAAGGCTCCTCCATCACCCTGAAAAAAGGCAGCAAGGCCAAGGGCATTCGCTTGGTCGACGGCGACCACGATGTCGATTGCAAGATTGATGGGGTGAGCCTGATGCTGAAGTCCGAGTTTCTCAAAAAGGCCTAAGCGCCTGCTCCCACCCCTGCATCCAGAAGTAGTTCCAAGCAGTACTCAGAAAGCCATAGCAGTCCCCCGCCAGCCTCCGCACCCACCACGCCACGAAGCGGCCGTAGCTAAAAAAGCAGCCCACTCGTGCAGACCCACCAGAAGAAGATCATGACGAAGACGATGACGACGAACTCCCAGAAGCCCCGCATCACCGCCTCGCTCTTGGCTTCCTGCGGGATCGCTTGCCTGCTGCTGATGGGGGGCTCATTGGCTCCTGCCGCTGCCCAAACGCCGGTCCAAACGCTCCATCCCTGGCTGGCCTCGGCGCCGCGCCTGGCGCAGCAGACCCACTTCACCAATCTGCAAGACGGCGCCAAGATCGAGACGCCGTTTCTGCTGACCTTCGGCCTCACCGGCATGGGCATTGCGCCCATCACCAAGGCGCAGGGCAAGACGGGCCACCACCACCTCTTGATCAACCGCGACTTGCCGCTGGCCTTCAACCAGCCCCTGCCCTTCAACGAGCAGTACGTCCACTTCGGCAAAGGCCAGATGGAGACCGTGCTGAAGCTGCAGCCCGGTGAATACACCTTGCGCCTGGTCCTGGCCGACCACCGCCATGTGCCCAACTTCGTCTACAGCAAGCCGCTGAAGATCACGGTCACGAAGTTCAATGAGAACGTCAAACCCGACACCCTGAGCCAGCCCGGCATCAGCCAGCGCGTGGTGGGCAGCGGCGACAACAAGAACGAAGCGCGCGAGGGCAGCCCCGTGCAAGTGCTGTTCCACGCGTCCAAGCTGAACGTGTCGCACCAGGCCTTGCAAGAACCCGGCACCGGCCACTTCCGCCTGAGTGTCACGCCGGAAGGTGGCGGCGCCAAGGCCGAGGTCTTGAGCTTCACCGGCGGCGAAACCGAAGCCTGGCTCAAGCCACCCAAAGGCAAATACCAGCTCAAGCTCGATTTCGTGGACAACGTGCAGGCCGGGAAGGTGCTGTTCAGTGCGGGGGCGCAGGGGCTGCAGGTGGTGGGCCGGTGAGGCAGGCCGTTCGAGCTGGCGTTCCAACTTCACACATTCAACTGCCACCGCCTCCGGCGCTCTGCTGCCGATCGGCCGATTTGCAATTGCAGCTTTAACCAAGAACCCGAATCAACGCGACCACACCCACAGAGCCAAGGTGCGCAGTCGAGCAAAGCACATCGCTTTTCTAGTGATGTTCGTGGCCTGGCCCTTGGGTCTGGTTTTCTGCTTGGCAATGCGGCCTCACAAATGTCGGCCGCCTTTCTGAGCACGACTTCGCGACCAAGTGCAGTTTCACTGACACCCGTCAAGCGCTGAAAAATCAAAGGAAACCGAGGCGTCGAAGATTCGCTTCAATGCCGCGCGCCGAATACCCATCATGCTCGACTGGAAAAATCTAAACACAAGGCAGCGACTCACCGTCCTCTTGTGTGCGCTCTTCTTGGCGTTCACCTGGGCCATCGTGCTGTTTGCAGCCATTGAATCCCGGAGCTTTGATGCCAGGAGCGTCCTCGGGGGCGTCGCAGTCACCGCTTTCATGCTGGCCACACTTCTCAATCCTGACGCAGTACGCGGCCAAGTCAGCGGCGTGAATCCACTTGCAGCGCCCAAGGCGTGCAAATGGCTTTACGCCCTGGCACTCACCACGCTCATCGCCAGAATCCTGCTGGGACTCGTCGGCTGACTAACGATTGGTGGCTCCGGTCAATTGGGTCGGCTCGCCCCTCATGCATCCAGCCATATCACCCAGGTCGGTCTGAGACTTGTAGCGCCTGACCCTCGATCACCTGCCCGCACACTCTCTGCCCCTCGGTCACTTACTGCAGCGCGTAGTCATTCCTCTCTCTCGGGTTTAGCGACAAGTACTCAACAAACTCGAATTGCAGCCCCTCCCGAGCCAGCACGTAGGCGCTCTTGCGAAAGGGGTGGGCGCCGCCCCAATGGTCAGGGGTGTAGCCAGCAGCGGCAAGCCTTTGCAGCGTCTCGTTCAGAGACGGAACGACGATGCCGATGTGCTTGGTGCCCAGGGCTGAGCTGCGCCATTCGGGGTGCTGGTCAGCGTCACCTTCGCCGCCGCTCTGCAGCGCGATGTAAGAGTGCTCCGTCCCGACATGCGCCCAGCGGATCGTCCGCTGGCCAAACCAGTCCATCGTGCCTTCGCCGCGCACGCGCCAGCCAGGCAAGGCGCAGAGCAGCATGTCTTTGACCTCATCGAGATCGCGAACGGTCACGTTGGCATGCTCAACATAGGCTTGAGCCAGATCCTGATTGAGTTCCATTGAGAAGCGCCCTTTCATTTCATGATGGTCTTCGGAGTGAGGACTTGGAACTTGAAGTGCACTGGAGGTCAAGAGCAGCTGCAAAACCGAGGCGAGGCCAATGAGTGCGGGCTCCAGGCACGCTCGTCTCGACCCGTCCTTCATCCCACCAGCAAGGCCAGCTCAAGCGTTAGCTCGCGCAACACCACTTTGTTACCTACGCTGGCCACGCCAGGCACCTTGAAGATTTCGTTCGGCAGGAAGCAGGCCTCATGCGCCGTCAATCCGGGCACGACGACCTTCAGGTATGAACTGGCCGGCGAGGCAGCCGCACTCAATGATTTCGCGGCTGCATGGGACCTGGCGCTCGAATTGCTCGACAGCGGCCGGAGTCGCTCGCCGCGGCTCGAGCGCTGCCCCATAGCGCGGCCATCTCCCCTACTTCACCGGGATTTCAGCCCTTTTCAGACTGATTCAGACCCCAAGGGCCAGCTTTCAGCGTGTTTTCAGGCCTTGCCGCGCCTTCATCGGCAGCATGCAGGGCTTCACCAACCCTGGCCCATTTCATGAACACCTTCACATCCACCTTCGACCCGCAACGTCAGCAACGCATCATGATGGTGCTGCGCATCACCCTCGCCTGCCTGGTCGTGATCCATGGCTGGACCCGGCTGCTCGGCGGTTCGGTGCCCAGCTTCGGCCGCTATCTGGACGCGCACGGCGTGCCCTTCGGCGCCTTCTTCGGCTACTTCGTCACTTACGCCGAGGCCTTCGCCACAGTGCCGCTGGCCTTGGGGCGATTCGTCTTTCCGCTCAGCCTGATGTTCTCGGCCATCTATCTGGTGGGCATTCCGGTCCACCACTTGCAGTACGGTTGGTTCTCGTCTGGCCACGAGGACGGC
>Ga0187842_1001513_pt1 | contig 10758 bp, 8 predicted proteins | sample SpaLakP09_SKY_41_FD_134514 | JGI IMG/M metagenome (GOLD analysis project Ga0187842, IMG submission 134514) | Oligotrophic lake water microbial communities from Sparkling Lake, Wisconsin, USA - SP09_SKY_41 | ecosystem: Environmental > Aquatic > Freshwater > Lake | place: USA: Sparkling Lake... | reverse complement strand
GTTCGGTGGCGCCGGTGTGGGCAAGACCGTGAACATGATGGAACTCATCAACAACATCGCCAAGGCCCACAGCGGTCTGTCGGTGTTCGCTGGTGTGGGCGAGCGTACCCGCGAGGGCAACGACTTCTATCACGAGATGGCCGACTCCAAAGTGGTGGACCTCGAGAACTTGGAGAACTCCAAGGTTGCGATGGTCTATGGCCAGATGAATGAGCCCCCGGGCAACCGTCTGCGCGTGGCCCTGACCGGTCTGACGATCGCTGAATCGTTCCGTGACGAAGGCAAGGACGTGTTGTTCTTCGTGGACAACATCTACCGCTACACGCTGGCCGGTACCGAAGTGTCCGCGCTGCTGGGTCGTATGCCTTCCGCCGTGGGTTATCAGCCGACGCTGGCCGAAGAAATGGGCCGTCTGCAAGAGCGCATCACATCGACCAAGGTCGGTTCGATCACCTCGATCCAGGCCGTCTACGTTCCCGCGGATGACTTGACCGACCCGTCGCCTGCAACGACCTTCGCCCACCTCGACTCGACCGTGGTGCTGTCGCGTGACATTGCCTCGCTGGGTATCTACCCCGCCGTGGACCCGCTGGACTCGACCTCGCGTCAGCTGGACCCGAACGTCGTCGGTGAAGAGCACTACAACGTGGCCCGCGCCGTGCAGGGCACGCTGCAGCGCTACAAGGAACTGCGCGACATCATCGCGATTCTGGGCATGGACGAACTGTCGCCGGAAGACAAGCTGGCCGTGGCCCGTGCCCGGAAGATCCAGCGTTTCCTGTCGCAGCCTTTCCACGTGGCCGAAGTGTTCACCGGCTCGCCCGGCAAGTACGTGCCCCTGAAGGAAACCATCCGCGGCTTCAAGATGATTGTTGCCGGCGAATGCGACAGCTTGCCCGAGCAGGCTTTCTACATGGTCGGAACAATCGACGAAGCGTTCGAGAAGGCGAAGAAAGTCTAAAGGCATTGTGGGATGGACCAGTCGTTGGGTACCCCCCCGACTGCTCCGTCCCCAACTGACTAGAGTATTTTTGCATTCAAAGAAAGATCAAGCATGGCAACCTTTCAAGTCGACGTCGTTTCCGCAGAAGCGTCGATCTTCTCCGGCGAAGCGAAGTTCGTCGCGCTGCCGGGCGAAAACGGCGAGCTGGGCATCCTGCCCCGCCACACGCCGCTGATCACCCGCATCAAGCCCGGCGCGGTGCGCATCCAGCGCCCCGATGGTCAGGAAGAGTTCGTGTTCGTGGCCGGCGGCATTCTGGAAGTGCAGCCCGACCACGTGACTGTGCTGGCCGACACCGCCATCCGCGGCAACGACCTGGACGAAGCCAAGGCGACCGAGGCCAAAAAGCTGGCCGAAGAAGCGATGAAGAATGCCAAGAGCGACATCGACTTCGCCAAGGCGCAGGGCGAGTTCGCGGCCATGGCGGCGCAGATTGCGGCGCTGAGGAAGTATCGGAAGAAATAAGGTCTTGGGGATGGACCTTGTCGTACCCGACAAGCTCCGTCCTCAACTGACTAATAGGAACCCGCCCGACGCAAGTCCGGCGGGTTTTGTCTTTTAAGTGCCAGCGAGAACCGTCATGAGCAAAGCCTTTGCACCGTCGAAGCACCAAGGCATGGACGCCATCACCATTAGCGCCCCCGATGGCGCGCGAGCCACCGTGATGCTGCAGGGCGGCCATGTGATCTCTTGGCAGCCGGCGGGTGCGGCAGAGCAGCTCTACTGCTCGCCGACGGCAGTGTTTGCGCCGGGCAAGGCGGTGCGTGGCGGCATCCCGGTGTGCTTCCCGCAGTTCGGCCCGCGCGGCCCGCTGCCCCAGCACGGCTTTGCGCGCACCTTGCCCTGGCAACTGATGATGGCGGAGCAGGGCAAGGACGACGCGCTGTGCGTGCTGCGCCTGAGCGACAGCGAGGTCACCCGCAAGATCTGGCCCCACGCCTTCGTGCTGGAGCTGACCGTGCGCATTTCCGGCCGCCGCATCGACCTGGAGCTGGCCTGTGAGAACACCGGCGAGCAGCCGCTGGAATTCATGGCCGCGCTGCACAGCTATCTGCGCCTGGAAGACCTGACCGATGCGCGCCTGCATGGCCTGCAGGGCCTGAGCTACGAGGACATGGTAGCCGGCAAGAAGGACCAGGTCGAGACCGCCGATGCGCTGCGCGTCAGTGGCGAGGTGGACCGCGTTTATGCCCATGCCACGCGGGCCCTGATGCTGCGCGAGCCCAAGCATGCGCTGCGTATCGAGCATGAAGAGTTCACCGACGTGGTGGTCTGGAATCCCTGGAGCGATCGCTGTGTCGCCTTGCCCGATATGCCCGACGACGACTACCACCAGATGCTGTGCGTCGAGGCGGCCCGCATCAATGAGCCGGTCAGGCTTGCTGCAGGCGAGGAGTGGGCCGGGCGGCAGAGCCTGAGCCTGGACACCTGATTTCGTAGCCCGGATGCAATCCGGGGCTTGTAGCGCAGGCCATGCTGGCCCCGGATTGCATCCGGGCTACATCAGCAAGGGCTTGTCGGGCAGCTCGTTCGGGTTGTCGGCACTGGCGGCCTGCGGGAAGTGCTGTTGCAGCAAGGCGCTGACGGCATCGACCGCCTGGCCCAAGCCGTCCTCGAAGCGTCCGGTTTTGAAGGCGGCGCTCATCTGCTGGGCGATCTGTTCCCATCGCGTGGCGTCCACTGCCTTGCTGAGGCCGCGATCCGCCACGATCTCGATGCGGTGCTCGGCCAGCAGCAGATAGATCAGCACGCCGTTGTTCAGCTCGGTGTCCCAGACGCGCAGCTTGCCGAACAGCGTTACCGCGCGGTCGCGGGCGGTGGCCCCGCGCCACAAATAGCTCAAAGGCAGGCCGGCTTCGACGGCGATGCGCAGTTCGCCGCTGTGCAGTCGCTCGCTGGTGGCCACCCGTGCTTGCAGGCGGGCCAGCGCGACCGCGTCGAGCGCGCGGCGCGCATCGGACTCATCGAGCCAGCGGTGTTTGAGCAATCGAATCCAGCGGTTCATAGCTCAGCGCCTCACCAGTCGCCGGAGGCGCCGCCTCCACCAAAGTCACCGCCACCGCCGGACGAGAAGCCGCCGCCTCCGCCGCCACCAAACCCACCGCCGCCACCGCCGCCGCCCCAGATCACCGGCCCGCCGCCGCGGCCACGCCGTCCCGATGAGGCGCCTATGCCCAGCAGACCGACTAGCAACAGCGCAACAAGGCCGGCCGCACCAGCCATCAACAGGCTGGCGCTCAACCACCAGGCCACGCCACCGACGCCGGCGCTGGTCACCAGCGAGCCGAGCTTGCGGCCGAACAGGCCGGTCAGCATTGCCCCGATGATGGGCACGGCAACGAAGAAGAACATCGTCAGCTCTTCCCACTGAAAACCTTCGTCACGCGCCGCGGCGCTGGCCTTGGGATCGGGCGCGGGCAGGTGCTCTCCCTTGATGCGCGCCGTCAATTGGTCCAGCCCGGCGTTGAGCCCGCGCGCATAGTCACCGGCCTTGAAGGCGGGGCTGATGGTGTTCTGGATGATTTGCCGGGCGGCGAGATCGGGCACCGCGCCCTCCAGCGCCTTGGCCACCTCGATGCGCAGCTTGCGGTCGTTCTTGGCCACCAGCAGCAGCACACCGTCACCGACCTCGCGACGGCCTATCTTCCAGGTGTCGGCCACCCGCTGTGCGTAGGCCGCGATGTCTTCGGGCTGGGTGCTGGCGACCAGCAGTATCACGATCTGCGGGCCGGCCTCGGCTTCGAAGGCGGCAAGGCGCGCGTCCAATGCCTGGCTGTCCGCCGCGCTCAGCGTGGCGGTCTGGTCGATCACGCGCCCGCTGAGTGCAGGGACGTCCTGCTGGGCCAAGACCGCGCCCAGGCCCGCCGCCCAAAGCAGCACTATCTGGCACAAGCGGCGTAGCGTCAGCATCGCGAGCCGTCGGTGCGGCCTACTTGGACGCTGCCGGCGCAGGCTTGTCGAAGCTCACCGTCGGCGGGGCGCTGATGGTTGCCTCGTTCTGCACCGTGAAGCTGGGCTTGACCTGGTAGCCCATCACCATGGCCGTCAGATTGGTCGGCAGGCTGCGCACCTTGACGTTGTACTCGGCCACCGTCTTGATGTAGCGGTTGCGCGCCACGGTGATGCGGTTCTCGGTGCCCTCCAACTGCACCCGCAGATCCTGGAAGCCCTGGTTGGCCTTCAGGTTCGGATATTGCTCGCTGACCACCAGCAAACGGCTCAGGGCTCCGCTCAATTCACCCTGGGCGGCCTGAAACTTCTGGAACGCCTCGGGGTTGTTGACCAGCTCCGGCGTGGCCTGGATGCTGGTGGCCTTGGCGCGGGCCTCGACCACCTTGGTCAGGGTCTCCTGCTCGAAGTTTGCCTCGCCCTTGACGGTGGACACGATGTTGGGGATCAGATCGGCGCGGCGCTGGTATTGGTTCAGCACCTCGGACCAGCCGGCCTTGACCTCTTCGTCCAGGCGCTGGAAGTCGTTATAGCCGCAGCCCGACAAACCTGCAGTCACGGCCAGGATGGCGGCGATGGAGCGCCAGGGTAGGAAAAATGACGGCATTGCGAATCCTCCTTGTATGAACCCGGGTCAATAGATGAGGGGCCGGGTGGCCCATTTCAAGCGGTGCGCTTCAGCAATCGCCGAACATTGCAGCGGCCCGATAATACGGGCATGAGCGCCAACCTGAAAAACGACACCTTTCTGCGCGCGTGCCTGCGCCAGCCCACCGACTACACCCCGCTTTGGCTGATGCGCCAGGCGGGTCGCTATCTGCCCGAGTACAAGGCCAGCCGCGCCAAGGCGGGTAGCTTCATGGGCCTGGCCACCAGCCCGGCCATGGCCACCGAGGTGACCTTGCAGCCGCTGGACCGCTATCCGCTCGATGCGGCCATCCTGTTCAGCGACATCCTGACCGTGCCCGACGCGATGGGCCTGGGCCTGAGCTTCGCCCAGGGCGAGGGGCCACGTTTTGCCAAGCAGGTGCGCGACGAGGCCGCCGTGGCCGAACTGGCCGTGCCCGATATGCACAAGCTGCAGTATGTGTTCGATGCCGTCTCATCGATTCGCAAGGCACTGGACGGCCGCGTGCCGCTGATCGGCTTCTCCGGCAGCCCCTGGACCCTGGCCTGCTATATGGTCGAAGGCGCCGGCTCCGATGACTACCGCCACGTCAAGAGTCTGATGTATTCGCGCCCGGACCTGATGCATCGGATTCTCTCGATCAATGCTGACGCGGTGGCCGCCTACCTGAATGCGCAGATCGAGGCGGGTGCCCAGGCGGTGATGGTTTTTGACAGCTGGGGCGGTGTGCTGGCCGATGGCGCTTTCCAGGAGTTCAGCCTGGCCTATTCGCGCCGCGTGCTGGCGCAGCTGAAGACCGAGCACGAAGGCCAGCGCATCCCCAGCATCCTGTTCACCAAGGGCGGCGGCCTGTGGCTGGATGAGATCGCCGACGCGGGCTCCGATGTGGTCGGGCTGGACTGGACGGTTAATCTGGCCAAGGCCCGCGCCCAGATCGGTGGCCGGGTGGCGTTGCAGGGCAATCTGGATCCGAATGTGCTGTTCGCACCACCCGAGTGCGTGCAGGTCGAGGCTATCAAGGTCCTGGACAGCTTTGGCAACCCGCGCAATGCCGACGGCTCCTGGGCCGGCCACATCTTCAATTTGGGCCATGGCATCAGCCAATTCACGCCGCCCGAGCATGTGTCCGCCTTGGTCGAAGCCGTACACAGCCATTCGCGCCGTCAGCGCGCGGGCAACTGAACGAGCTTGTATCTGGCTGTGAATTTTGCACTTGGGGCTTGACTTATCCCCAAACTCGGAAGTTGTTGCCTTGCACGAATCAAGTGCCGCGCGGCCCAGGCCTTCTTTGCAGAAAGCGTGCTAAGTATTTGATTTTACGAAGGCTTTGCCAGCTGCCTCGAAACTGTGCAGCGCAAGCCGGCGCCCGTTGAATCAAGGACTTAGCGCCGCTGTCGGCAGCTTGTTCACAAAGTTGTCCACAGCAATGGTGGATAGATCGAAAAATCCTTCTGAATCAGGAGCTTGCCGTTGATATCTAAGTTCAGACCTAGCTTTCGGCGCTAAGCGATGGCAGTCGAGGTTTGCGAGGCCGCTGGCTGTTACCCACCCCGCAGCATGGCAGGCCACCGAAGTAAGCACTTAGGGTGGCACTTATCCCCAAAATGCGCGACCGTGCAACAACGCCTCAGGGATGCTGCGATGCAGCTCAGTGTTTTCCCGGAATCGCGACAAGTTGTTGATTTATATGAGGCTTGCCAGCGTGGGCCTGGGTGGTGCCGATGAGTGCCGCACGCCCCCAAGACCAGCGCTCGGCGATTTACCCTCCATTTACCCACAAAGTTATCCACAAGCATGGTTGAGTGTAAAAACTCTTTTGAAATCAGCAGCTTGTCTCGTACTTGTGATTCACAGTCTAGGAAATGGCGGTAAGCAGAGGTTCGGCGGTGCCTGCCGGGGAGGGCAACTTGGGGGGAGGTAAGCACTAAGGGCTTGACTTATCCCCAAAATGCGTACTGACCACTGCCCCCGTCGCGACTGCTGCAATGCAGCTGAGCGTTTTCCCTGCTTCGTGCTAAGTGCTTGATTTATATGAATTTCGCGATTTGCGCGGAAATGGGGCAGAACAGCTGAGTCCGAGAAAAATCAAGCACTTAGCTCGGCTGTGTGCAGCTTGCCCACAAAGTTATCCACAGAAAATATGAATTGTCTGGAAGGTGTTTGAAATCATGGGCTTGGCGCGTGTCCTTGAATCGATATCGAGCTTTGGCGGATAAATGACCAAAGCCCCGGCCAAGGCCGAAATCCGCGTCCGCGTTGCCGTCGATGCGCCCCAGCACAGCGGTCTCAGCGAGCCGCTGGACTATCTCAGTGAGTGCCTGCTCGCGCCAGGCACCCTGGTGCAAGTTCCGCTGGGCAAGCGCGAGGTCACTGGCGTCGTTTGGCCCGATGCCGACGGTTCGGCGGGATCGGCAGTGGATGCGAGTGTGCTGCGCCCGGTAAGCTCGGTGCTGGACGGGCTCTTGCCGCTGTCGGCCTCCTGGTGCGAGTTGGTCGGCTTCGCGGCGCATTACTACCAGCGCAGCGTCGGCGAGGTGGCACTGTCGGTGCTGCCGCCGCAGCTTCGGCAGCTTGATGCGGCTCAGTTGCAGGCGCGCCTGAAACGCATGACGAAGTGGCTCGCCGCGCCGCCCGAACCTGTGCCGGAGCCCGTGCGGCCCGAGCTCAGTGCCGACCAGGCCGAGGCGCTGGCCCAGCTGGACGCCGCGCTCGCTGCTGCGGCTCATCCGGATACCGCGGGTGCGCCCCCGCCCGTGCTGCTGTACGGCGTCACCGGCAGCGGCAAGACGGAGGTCTATCTGCGCGCCGCCGAGCATGCCCTGGAACGCGGCCAGCAGGTGCTGGTGCTGGTGCCCGAGATCAATCTGACGCCGCAGTTGGAGGCGCGCTTCAACGAGCGCTTTGCGGCGCATCGCATCGTCTCGCTGCACAGCGGCCTGACCCCGGCCAACCGCCTGCGCAACTGGATGGCCGCCCACCTGGGCCACGCCGAGCTGGTGCTGGGCACGCGGCTGGCGGTATTCGCCAGCCTGCCGCGGCTGGGCCTCATCGTCGTTGATGAGGAGCATGACCCTTCTTACAAGCAACAGGAGGGCGCCCGCTACTCGGCCCGCGACCTGGCTGTGTATCGCGCCCACCAGCTGCGCATTCCGGTGCTGCTGGGCTCCGCCACCCCGTCGCTGGAGAGCTGGCAGCGGGCCGAGGAAGGCCGCTACCAGCGCCTGAGCCTGCCGCGGCGCATCGGCGGCGGTGCCCTGCCACGCGTGCGCCTGTTCGACATGAATACCTTGCCGCGCGCCAAGGGCGTGACGACGGTGATCTCCCCGCCGCTGCTTGACGCTTTGCGCGAGCGGCTGGAACGCGGTGAGCAAAGCCTGGTGTTCCTGAACCGGCGCGGCTATGCCCCGGTGCTGCACTGCACCGAGTGCGGCTGGAAGAGCGGCTGCGCCCATTGCAGCGCCTGGCGGGTGTTCCACAAGCTGGACCGCACCCTGCGCTGCCACCACTGCGGCTTCACCGAGCGGGTGCCCCGGGCCTGCCCCGATTGCGGCAACCAGGACATCGCCCCGCTGGGCCGTGGCACCGAGCGGCTGGAGGAGCAGATGGCCGAGCTGCTGCCCGGCGCCCGCGTGGCCCGCATCGATGCCGACAGTACCAAGCTGAAGGGCGCGCTGGAGACGCAGCTGAATGCCGTCCATGCCGGCGAGGTCGATATCCTGGTCGGCACGCAGATGGTTGCCAAGGGCCATGACTTCCGGCGCATCACGCTGGTCGCCGCCGTCAACCCGGATGGCGCCCTGTTCACCAGCGACTTCCGCGCCCCCGAGCGCCTGTTTGCGCTGATGATGCAGGCGGCCGGCCGTGCCGGACGTGATGCCGAACAAGCCGCGCGCAGCGAGATGTGGGTGCAGACCTGGCACCCGCTGCATCCGCTGTACCAGAGCCTGCGCACGCATGACTACGCGGCATTTGCCGCCAGCCAACTGGCCGAGCGTCGCATGGCCGGCCTGCCGCCGTTCGCGCACCTGGCCCTGCTGCGCGCCGATGCACGCACGCCCGAGCTGGCCAAGGCCTTTTTGCAGGCCGCCGCCGACTGGGCCGCCGCCATGCCCGAGGCCAGGCAGGTCACGCTCTATCCGCCGGTGCCCATGAGCGTGGCCCGCGTGGCCAATGTCGAGCGCATGCAGATGCTGGTCGAGGCGGGCTCGCGCGGTGCCTTGCAGCGCTTGCTGTGGCACTGGCTGCCCGAGCTGCATGCGCTCAAGCGCGAGCACAAGGGTGTGCTGCGCTGGGCCGTCGATGTGGATCCGCTGGCAATCTGATATTTTTGGGGACAGACCTTGCTGTACCCGGCAAGCTCTGTCCTCAACTGACTAGTTAGAGTCTGCGACACTGCGCCATGAACATCCTTGTCACCACCCTGTTGTGCCTGCACCTCCTCGCCGCTGCCCTTTGGGTGGGTGGCATGGCGACGATACAGCTGTGCGTGCGCCCCGCAGCGATCCAGACCCTGGAGGCCCCCCCGCTGCGCCTGGGTCTGATGACGGCCACGCTGCAGCGCTTCTTCGCGCTGGTGCTGGGCGCCATCGTCGTGCTGCTGCTCAGTGGGCTGGCGATGTGGGAGTTGAGCCCGGGCCGTATGCACTGGAGCGTGCACGCGATGGCCGGTGTGGGCCTGCTGATGATGGGCCTGTTCGGCCATATCCGCTGGGCGCTGTTCCCGCGCTTGCAGAGGGCCTGTGCGGCGCAGACCTGGCCAGTGGCGGCTGCAGCGCTGAACAAGATCCGGCGGCTGGTGGCCGTCAATCTGGGGCTGGGGTGCCTGGTGTTCGTCATCGCCATCGTCGGGCGGACGCTGTAGCCGTCCGGCAGAGTGTCCGGACCAGTGTCCGCGGACACTGCAGCAAACGTGCCTGCAGCGCCAAGTCCTTGATTCATAAGGCCTGAGCCTCAAGCCACGGGCTGGCACGGGCATTGCAACGGAAGGTGGGAGCCGCGCTGTCGCGGCCAACAAGAACCCATCTCCATGATTCGTGACACCTCTGCCCAAGACTGCGTGATCGCCTCCGTTTCGTCGGGCCACCGCCGTTGGCTGCTGACCGGCACAGTCGTCGGCTCGATCGCGCTGCTGGCTTTTGCCTGGCCCACGCTACAGCGGCAGTTCTCGGCCAATGCTTCGGTCAGCGAGGCGCGGCTGGGCTTCGCCGTGGTCGAGCTGGGCCAGTTCGTGCGTGACATCGCCGGCGAGGGCAAGGTCGTCGCCGCCAATAGCCCGATCCTGTATGCCGCCAACGCCGGCACCGTGACCCTGCGCGTCCATGCCGGCGATGCGGTGAAGAAGGGTCAGGTCTTGGCTGAGCTGGAAAGCCTGGAGCTCAACGCCCGCCTGGCCCAGGAGCGGTCGAACGCCGACGCGATGCGGGCCGAGGTCCTGCGCGCCCAGGTCGAGGCCCGCCAGCAGCGCGCCGCCCTGCAAAGCGCCTACGAGAACGCCGGCATCGACATGAAGACGGCGCAGAACGATCTGGCCCGGCAGACCAAGGCCTTCGAGGCCGGCGCCGCCGCCGGCATGCAGGTCGACCATGCCCGCGACACACTGGAGAAGGCCCGCGTCACGCTGGCCCATGCCGAGGCCGGCCGCGGCCTGAAGGACGACAGCCTGAAGTTCGATGTGCAGGCCAGGCAGGCCGCGCTTGACCGCCAATTGCTGCAGGTGCAGGACCTGCAGCGCCAGGTCGCCGAGCTGTCGATACGCTCACCGGTCGACGGCCAGGTCGGCCAGCTGTTCGTGGCCGAGCGAGCCAGCGTGGCCAAGGACGCCAAGCTGCTGTCGGTCATCGACCTGTCGGCGCTGGAGGTGCAAATGCAGGTGGCCGAAAGCTATGCCCGTGATCTGGCCATCGGCATGCCCGGCGAGATTGGTGGCAATGGCCGCTCATGGCGCGGCCTGGTCAGCTCGGTCTCACCCGAGGTCGTCAACAACGAGGTCGCCGCACGGCTGCGCTTCGAGGGCGCCCAGCCCGAGCAGCTGCGCCAGAACCAGCGCCTGTCGGTACGCGTGCTGCTCGACCAACGCGACAAGGTGCTGACCGTGCGCCGGGGCAGCTTTGCCGACGAGGGCGGTGGTGCCTTCGCCTACGTGGTGCGCGAGGGCATGGCCGAGAAGACGCCGGTGCGG
>Ga0187842_1001512_pt1 | contig 10760 bp, 6 predicted proteins | sample SpaLakP09_SKY_41_FD_134514 | JGI IMG/M metagenome (GOLD analysis project Ga0187842, IMG submission 134514) | Oligotrophic lake water microbial communities from Sparkling Lake, Wisconsin, USA - SP09_SKY_41 | ecosystem: Environmental > Aquatic > Freshwater > Lake | place: USA: Sparkling Lake... | reverse complement strand
GCAAGGTAGTGCTGAATCAAGCCGCTATGCTGAATGACGAACTCTACCGTCTCAGGCAAAGTGTTATGACGAGTAGCTTCGCGCATATGATCTACCAAGCGCACAAAGCCACTAAGCGCTGCGCCTGCCTTACCATCCAAAGTCGATGCCGCCAAATACAGAGAACTATTTTGGGCACGAGCTGCATCTTGCACAGCCTCAATAGATCTCGCACCAATACCACGCGTCGGAAAGTTAACTACCCGTGAGAACGAGGTATCGTCATTTGGATTTTCGAGGAGACGGAGGTACGCTAAGGCATGCTTAATTTCAGCACGCTCAAAGAAGCGTAATCCACCATAAACGCGATAAGGAATCGCCGCAGAAAATAAAGCGTGCTCAATGATGCGGGATTGCGCATTACTTCGATAGAGCAAGGCGATTTCGGTTCGCTTAATGCCGCTATTAACTAATTCTTTGATTTCGTCAACGAGCCAAGCAGCCTCAGCATGATCACTCGGCGCATCGTAGATACGAACTGGCTCGCCATGACCTGCATCGGTACGCAGGTTTTTACCAAGGCGATCCGTGTTATTAGAAATGAGATAGTTGGCTGTATCTAAGATGTGGCCATGCGAGCGATAGTTCTGCTCGAGCTTAACCATCATCGGGTGATATTGCTTTTCATAGAGACGCATGTTCTCAACATCAGCACCACGGAAGGCGTAAATACTTTGATCGTCATCACCTACCGCAAAGACTGCACTGCTGCCAGCGCCACTCACATTCACACGGCTAGTATCATGACCAGAGAGTAATTTGAGCCAGGCATACTGCAAGGCATTCGTATCTTGGAACTCATCAATCAAGATATGGCGGAAACGCTCTTGATAATGCGTCCTAATCGCTTCGTTATGTTTGAGCAACTCATAGCTACGTAACAAGAGTTCAGCAAAGTCGACTACACCCTCGCGCTGGCACTGCTCATCATAGGCCTCATATAGCTGCGCCATTTTGGCTTGGAAGTCATCACCCACGGATAACTCACGGGCCCGCTGACCACGCTCTTTAGCGTGCGCAATGAAATATTGCAGTTGCTTCGGAGGGTATTTCTCATCATCAACCTTCAAACCCTTTAATAGGCGCTTAATGGCCGATAACTGATCCTGGGTGTCTAAAATCTGAAAAGTGGACGGCAAACCCGCTTCCTTATGATGTGCACGCAATAAACGGTTGCAAAGACCATGAAAAGTACCAATCCACATACCGCGGGTATTAATAGGCAACATAGCGCTTAAGCGCAACATCATCTCTTTCGCAGCCTTATTGGTGAAGGTCACCGCTAAGACCCCAATCGGCGAAATCTGACCTGTTTGGATCAGCCAAGCTATACGGGTTGTGAGTACGCGGGTCTTTCCGCTTCCTGCACCAGCCAAGATCAAGGCGGACTGGGCTTGGCCATTCTGGTTGGCGGGCGGGAGGGTCACAGCCTCGCGTTGTTCTGGATTAAGGTTTGCGAGGAGGTCTGAGTACATCGCCCCAATTATAATTTGCCTCTTATGCCAAATGCTTCGAATAACTCCAACTCTCCTAACTCTCCATTAGCCAGTTCCATAGACGAACTAGCCAAATCCTACGAACCCGCCCCAATTGAAGCGTATTGGGGTCCGGAATGGGAACGCCGAGGCATTGCCAACGCCACCCTAGATGAGGGTAAGGAAGATTTCTCAATTCAGTTGCCGCCGCCGAACGTGACTGGCACCCTTCACATGGGCCACGCCTTTAACCAAACCATCATGGATGGTTTGGTACGTCACGCTCGTATGTCTGGCAAAAATACCTTGTGGGTACCTGGTACAGATCACGCCGGTATCGCAACGCAAATCGTCGTTGAGCGTCAACTCGATGCGCAAAAAGTTTCACGCCATGATTTGGGTCGTGAGAAATTCTTAGAAAAAGTTTGGGAGTGGAAAGAAACTTCCGGCAATACCATCACCCGTCAGATTCGTCGCTTAGGCGCTTCAATTGATTGGGGTAAAGAATACTTCACGATGGACAGCAAGATGTCCAAAGCCGTTGTAGAAGTATTCGTTCGCCTGCATGAACAAGGATTAATTTACCGCGGCAAACGTTTAGTGAACTGGGACCCTGTTCTCGGCACCGCTGTTTCTGACTTAGAAGTAGTGAGCGAAGAAGAAGATGGCTCTATGTGGCATATCCGCTATCCACTAGCCGATGGCTCTGGTCACCTTACCGTTGCTACAACTCGCCCAGAGACCTTGCTAGGTGACGTTGCCGTGATGGTCAATCCAGAAGATGAGCGTTACAAACATCTTATCGGCAAGTCTGTGAAGCTTCCGCTTTGCAATCGTGAGATCCCAATTATTGCGGATGATTATGTAGATTTAGCTTTTGGTACCGGTGTGGTTAAAGTCACTCCCGCACACGACTTCAATGACTATGCCGTGGGACAACGTCACCAACTACCACTTATTAATATTCTGACTCTCGATGCAAAGATTAATGAGAATGCCCCCGCTGTATATCAAGGTCTTGAGCGCTTTGCAGCGCGCAAACAAGTAGTAGCCGATTTAGAGGCGGCAGGACTACTAGATAAAGTACAGCCACATAAATTGATGGTGCCACGCGGAGACCGTACTCATACCATCATTGAGCCCATGCTCACTGATCAATGGTTTGTTGCTGTATCCAAACCCAGCCCAGACAATAAATATCGACCAGGATCATCCATCGCTGGCGCTGCTTTAGATGCTGTGACCAAAGGTGACATTAAGCTTGTCCCAGAAAACTGGATTAGCACCTACTCCCAATGGTTGGAAAACATTCAGGACTGGTGCATCTCTCGACAACTCTGGTGGGGCCATCAAATCCCTGCTTGGTATGGAGATGATGACCAGATCTTTGTGGCTCGCTCTGAAGAAGAAGCCAAAGCCAAGGCTGCATCTGCCGGCTATACGGGTCAACTCAATCGTGATCCTGATGTACTTGATACCTGGTTTAGCTCTGCACTCGTGCCCTTTAATTCGCTGGGTTGGCCTGAAGAAACGCCCGCACTAAAGCACTTCCTGCCTTCGTCGGTATTAGTAACCGGTTTTGACATCATCTTCTTCTGGGTTGCCCGTATGGTGATGATGACTTGCCATTTCACAGGCAAGGTGCCATTTAATACTGTGTATGTCCATGGCTTAGTGCGTGATGCCGAAGGCCAGAAGATGAGTAAGTCCAAAGGAAATACTCTGGACCCAATCGATCTCATTGATGGGATCAAGATTGAAGACTTGGTGGCCAAGCGCACGACTGGCTTGATGAACCCTAAGCAAGCCGAGAGTATTGGCAAAAAAACCAAGAAAGAATTACCGGAGGGTATTCCGGCATTTGGTACAGATGCGCTACGTTTTACTTTCGCCTCCCTTGCCTCACTGGGTCGTAATATTAATTTTGACCAGAAGCGCTGTGAAGGCTATCGTAATTTCTGCAACAAACTATGGAATGCCACTCGCTTTGTTCTGATGAATTGCCCTGGCACAGATGAAGATAATGGCTTTGCACCGTGTGATAAGCAATGCGGGTCGGAAGGCTACTTAGATTTTTCTGCTGCAGATCGATGGATTGTCTCGCTACTGCAAAGAACAGAGGCTGATGTTGCTAAAGGCTTCCAAAGCTATCGCTTTGACAATATCGCCACTAGCATTTATCAGTTTGTCTGGGATGAGTATTGCGATTGGTATTTAGAGTTAGCAAAAGTTCAGCTACAAACCGGAACGCCTGCGCAGCAACGTGCAACCCGTCGTACTCTCTTGCGTGTTTTAGAAACCATCCTGCGCATGGCTCATCCACTCATTCCATTTATCACTGAAACCCTTTGGCAAACCGTTGGGCCTAAGGTTGGCAAGGAACTAGTAAAGCAAGCCAAACAAACCATTGCCCTACAGCCCTATCCTATTGCTCAACTAAATAAGATAGATGAAAAGAGTGAAGCCTGGGTGACCCAAATTAAATCTATTGTGGATGCTTGCCGTAATTTGCGCGGCGAGATGCAAGTCTCACCAGCGCTCAAGGTTCCTTTATGGATTAGTGGGCCAGAAGATTTCTTGAAGAAAGCTAGCCCATACCTTACCGCCTTAGCAAAGCTCTCAGAAGTCAAAATCTATGCCGATGAGTCTGCTTTAGAAAAAGATGCTCCGGACGCTCCAATGGCCTTGGTTGGTAATCTCAAACTACTACTCAAAATTGAAGTGGATGTAGCAGATGAGAGAATTCGTCTGAGCAAGGAAATTGAGCGCTTGGCCAATGAAATCACTAAGGCGCGCAGTAAGCTAGGCAATGAAAGCTTTGTGGCTCGAGCTCCAGAAGAGGTTGTCGCCCAAGAAAAGCAACGTCTTGCTGGCTTTGAGCAAAACCATGAGAAGCTTGTTGCACAATTAGATCGACTGAAATAAAAGTAACTCATTAATGTAAAGCGTAAAGCGATCGGAATTTCTATGCCATTAAGCACTAAAGCCGTTACGAAGGCCGTCTTCCCTGTAGCTGGACTGGGAACCCGCTTCCTGCCAGCCACCAAGGCCAGCCCAAAAGAGATGCTCAATGTGGTGGATAAGCCGCTTATTCAATACGCAGTTGAAGAGGCGATTGCTGCTGGCATCACTGAAATGATTTTTGTTACGGGTCGTAGTAAGCGCGCTATTGAGGATCACTTTGATAAAGCCTATGAATTAGAAGCCGAACTTGAGGCCAAAAATAAAACTGCTTTACTAGAGATTGTTCGTAGCGTTAAACCAAGTCACGTAGATTGTGTTTATGTCCGCCAACCGGAAGCGCTAGGTCTTGGTCACGCCGTCTTATGCGCAGAAAAACTGGTACGCGATGAACCCTTCGCCATCATTCTTGCGGATGACTTGCTTGATGGTCAGCCACCAGTTCTCAAGCAGATGCTCAAAGTATTTGACGAGCAAAACGGGTCTGTCTTGGCGGTAGAGAAAATTGATCCTGCCAAAAGTAGCTCTTACGGCATTGTGGATGGCATCGCAGTAAGCAAAGGCATCTATCGCTTAAATGGGATTGTCGAGAAACCTCAGCCTAAAGATGCTCCTTCTAACTTAGCGGTAGTGGGTCGCTATGTTCTGTCATCAGATATCTTCAAACATATTCGTAATCTCAAGCCTGGTGCAGGCGGTGAAATTCAGCTCACCGATGCGATTGCCTCTTTACTCAAAGAGGAATCAGTTTTCGCTTATGAATACGATGGCGTGCGCTATGACTGCGGTAGCAAACTGGGTTATCTCAAGGCTTCTGTTGAGTTTGCATTGCGCCACCCTGAGGTCAGCAAAGAGTTTGCTGCTTACCTCAAGGGTCGCTCTTTAACTTAGACCCTTACCTTCTCTTTAGAAAAAAGACTAAAACATCTCCCTCAGTCGTACTGGAGAGAAGTTCATTACCAGTCTGCTTAGCAAAGGCCGGAAAGTCATGGGCCGCACCCGCATCAGTCGCTTTTACTTTCAAGACTTCACCTGATTGCATGGTGGAGAGAGCTTTCTTGGTTCGCAAAATGGGGAGCGGACAATTCATGCCAATGGCATCTACCTCGAGACTAAATTCAATAGCATTGCTCATCTAGATGCCACCCAATCTTTGACGCCGGCTAAAGCTGCTCCCAACTTACTCGGATCGGTACCGCCAGCCATCGCCATCTCAGGCTTACCGCCACCTTTACCACCAACCTGTTGCGCAACAAAGTTCACTAGGTCACCTGCTTTTACTTTCGAAGTAGTATCGGCAGTGACACCCGCGATCAAACTCACTTTATCGCCCTGAACTGAGGCAAGAACAATAGCGGCGGTTTTCAACTTCGCTTTTAAGGCATCCATAGTCTCGCGTAATACTTGTGCATCTGCCCCATCTAAGCGAGCTACCAATACTTTGAGGCCATTGACATCAACTGCTTGCGTTGCCAACTCATCACCTTGGCTAGCAGCGAACTTGGAGTTCACTTTGTCCAACTCACGTTCAGCCTGACGCAGACTTTCTTGTAGTTGGGCAACACGGTTGACCAAATCTCCAGGATGGGTTTTTAGAATCGCAGCCGCTTCATTCATCTTGTCTTCTAAACCCTGCAAGAAGTTCAACGCATTTCTACCGGTAACCGCTTCAACACGGCGAATACCTGCAGCAACACCGCCTTCAGAAACAATCTTCAAGCTACCGATATCGCCAGTGCGACCTACGTGAGTCCCACCACAGAGCTCTTTAGAGCTCCCGATTTCTAGTACGCGAACTTCATCACCATATTTTTCGCCGAAGAGCATCATGGCACCCGTCTTTTGCGCATCATCTAAGGACATGACTTTTCCAGATGTGGCTGTATTAGCCAGGATCTCGGCATTCACAATATCTTCCACGCGACGAATCTCAGCTGCAGTAATTGGGGCATTGTGAGTAAAGTCAAAGCGGGTTTTACTAGCATCAACCAGTGAGCCTTTTTGCTGAACATGGTCACCCAAGACTTCACGCAATGCTTTATGCAAAATGTGAGTCGCACTATGGTTGCGCATGGTTTCAGTTCTTTGCTGAGTATCTACTAAGGCATTCAGTACATTGCCCACTCTAAGCTCGCCTTCGTGAACTTCGCCTTGATGACCAAAGACATCCGCCTGAATCTTGAAAGTATCCTCAACAGTAAAGCGAACTGACTCATTACGTAACTCACCCTTGTCACCAACCTGTCCACCTGACTCAGCATAAAAAGGTGTGTTATCTAACACGATCACTGCAGCATCGCCAGCCTTCACAGACTGCACAGCAGAGCCATCAACATAGAGCGCGGTCACTTTGGCGCCTTCATGCCTCAAGGTGTCATATCCATGAAATTGCGTTGGCTTACCAGAGTATTCCAAGCCTTGAGCGACCTTAAACTTACCGGCCGCCCTTGCTTGATCGCGTTGCTTTTGCATCGCTAATTCAAAACCTTGGGCATCAACCGTTACATCACGCTCACGACAAACGTCAGCAGTCAGATCTAATGGGAATCCAAAGGTATCGTGCAAACGGAAAGCTGTTTCACCATCAACTGTCTTGGCACCTCCTGCAAGTGCACCCTCCAAAATCTCCATGCCGTTAGCAATTGTCTGAAAGAAGCGCTCTTCTTCCTGCTTAATGACATCGCTTACTTTGTCTTTCGCTGCTTGTAGCTCTGGGTAAGCAAGACCCATCTCTTTTACCAGCGCTGGCACGAGTTGGTAGAAAAAAGGTTTGCGCGCACCCAATTTATAGCCATGGCGAATCGCACGACGTGCAATACGACGCAGCACATAACCACGACCCGCATTACCCGGAATCACGCCATCCACCACAATAAAACTACACGCACGAATATGGTCAGCAATCACCTTGAGTGATGGGCTAGAGGGATCGCAATTCTCACCCCCGGCAGTATCAACAGCTTCTTTGGCTGCTTTAAGCAAATGAACAAAGAGATCGATCTCATAGTTGGAGTGCACGTGTTGCAATACTGCCGCAATACGTTCAAGACCCATGCCGGTATCCACACTAGGCTTAGGCAGTGGATGCATATTGCCCGCTTCATCGCGATTGAACTGCATGAAGACGTTATTCCAAATTTCAATGTAGCGATCACCATCTTCATCAGGACTACCTGGAGGACCGCCAGCAATATGAGGGCCATGGTCATAAAAGATTTCAGTGCAGGGACCGCATGGGCCTGTATCGCCCATCATCCAGAAATTATCTGAAGCATAGCGAGCGCCTTTATTATCGCCAATGCGAATGATGCGTTCGGTAGGTATGCCAATTTGTTTATTCCAAATCTCGTAAGCCTCATCATCTTCCGCATAAACCGTGACAAGCAACTTATCTTTTGGGAGCTTAAAGACGTCCGTCAATAGTTCCCAAGCAAACGCAATGGCATCTCTCTTAAAGTAATCCCCAAATGAGAAATTACCTAGCATCTCGAAGAAGGTGTGATGACGTGCTGTGTAGCCGACGTTATCCAGGTCATTATGTTTACCACCAGCCCGAATACATTTCTGAGCTGTAGTAGCTCGGTTGTATGGGCGCTTATCAAAGCCTAAAAAAACATCCTTAAATTGATTCATCCCTGCATTAGTAAATAGCAAGGTTGGGTCGTCTCCTGGAACTACTGGGCTAGATGGGACAATTTGATGGCCTTTTTGGGCAAAGTAATCCAGATATGCCTGGCGAATTTGGGAGACTTTCATACTGATAATTATCGCATTGCCTCCTGCCTAGGGCAAACCCTAGGCAGGAGACGGCTTTAGTGCCTTACAATCGCTAAACATCAATAAATCGGCAATTAAGTCGGTAAACAAGGAGTACAACTTGAAGATTCGCAATCAACGGGATTTTGGGGCTGGGATCATGTATATTGTCATTGGCCTCTTCTTTGCCATCGTTGCCAGACAATACCAATATGGCACAGCAGCCAAAATGGGCCCAGGCTATTTCCCATTTTGGCTTGGCGTTTTAATGGCTTTAATTGGCTTGTTGGTTCTTGTCAGATCTTATGGCGCTAAAGCTGCGATTGAGTCTATCCCAAAGTTCAGGTGGCGCATCATTGCCCAAATTACAGGTGCGGTTATTTTGTATGGCCTCTTACTTCCTAAAATGGGATTCTTAGTAGCTGTCGTGGTTTTAGTTTTTGTTTCCGCAAGCGCCAGTAAAGAATTTACCTGGAAGGGAACGACGATCAATGCCGCCTTCTTGGTCACCTTTACTTATTCCGTGTTTGTAGTGGGTTTAAAGCTGCAATTCCCACTCCTGCCATTCTTCTTACAACAATAACGAACCGAGACACTGCAAAATGGACTTATTTACTAATTTAGCCCTCGGTTTCGAAACCGCATTTACCTTACAAAACCTCTTGTACTGCTTAATTGGCTGTGTTCTTGGAACCTTGATTGGCGTTCTTCCCGGCTTAGGCCCTATCGCTACTATCGCGATGCTCTTGCCAGCAACTTATGCATTGCCTCCAATTGCTGCTTTGATTATGTTGGCTGGTATTTATTACGGTTCACAGTACGGTGGATCCACAACTGCCATTTTGCTCAACATTCCTGGGGAGACGTCTTCGGTGGTAACGGCAATCGATGGCTACCAAATGGCCCGCAATGGTCGCGCTGGCGTTGCTCTTTTCACTGCTGGCACTGCATCCTTTTTCGCAGGCTGTGTGGCAACTTTGATCTTGGCTGCTTTCGCTGCCCCACTCTCACAGCTTGCATTTAAATTTGGTCCCGCTGAGTATTTCTCACTCATGGTCCTAGGCTTGATCGGTGCTGTGGTTCTAGCATCAGGATCTTTGATCAAAGCGATTGGCATGATTATCTTGGGCCTCTTGATGGGTCTCATTGGTACTGACGTGAACTCTGGTGTATCTCGTTATGCGTTTGATATTCCAGAACTGAGTGATGGTATCGGCTTCGTTGCGGTTGCGATGGGCGTGTTTGGTTTTGCTGAAATCATGGGTAACCTAGAAAAGACAGGTGATGACGAGGGCTTCCTTAATAAGCTCACCACCATGGTTCCGACTAAGACCGATATTAAGCGCATGATTCCTTCAATCCTGCGCGGCACGACGATTGGTTCTATCCTCGGCATCCTGCCGGGTGGCGGTGCTGCATTGGCTGCTTTCGGCGCTTACTCAGTAGAGAAAAAATCGTCTAAGTACAGCCATGAATTCGGTAAGGGTGCGATCGAAGGTGTTGCGGGTCCTGAGTCTGCAAACAACGCTGCCGCACAAACTTCATTCATTCCATTACTCACATTGGGCATCCCACCAAATGCTGTGATGGCTTTGATGGTTGGTGCGATGACCATTCATAACATTCAACCAGGTCCGCAAGTGATGACCAGTAACCCAGCCTTATTCTGGGGTCTGATCGCTTCAATGTGGATTGGTAACGTGATGTTGATTCTCTTGAACTTGCCCCTCATCGGTATTTGGGTAAAGCTCTTGAAGATTCCATACCGCTTCCTCTACCCAGCAATTTTGGTGTTCTGCTGTATCGGCGTATACACCGTGAACAACACCGTATTTGATGTGTATGTCACTGCAGCTTTTGGCTTGATTGGTTACCTATTCTTCAAGCTCGGTTGCGAACCCCCTCCATTGCTCCTTGGTTTTGTGCTCGGACCAATGATGGAGGAGAACTTCCGTCGCGCCCTCTTGTTGTCACGCGGTGACTTCACTACCTTCTTAACCCGCCCACTTTCTTTAGGTTTGCTCATTGCAGCAGCCCTCCTGGTGGTGATCGTAGCCTTACCTGCCGTTAAGAAAACCCGTGAAGAGGCTTTCGTAGAAGATTAATTCTGGAATGTTTACCAAAAACGAGCCCGCAGCAGTTTGCGGGCTTTTTTCTTGATGGGTGAGGGTTTTCTCTACAATGAGGCCATGCCCGAAGATAGCAAGCACTCCAAAACACCTACCGGTTCAGTTGCCGAGCCCTCCAATTTTTTACGTCAGATCATTGATCATGACCTAGCAAGTGGCGCATATCAGAATCGCAGTAATAGGGATGGTCAAGCCATTCCCTCGATCATCACGCGTTTTCCGCCAGAGCCAAACGGCTACCTTCACATTGGTCATGCAAAAAGCATTTGTCTCAACTTTGGTTTAGCCGCTGATTACAACAATCAAGCGGGTGGTGCACGTTGCAATATGCGCTTAGACGACACCAACCCCGTTAAGGAAGATATCGAGTACGCGGATAGTATTTTGGATGCAGTGAAAT
>Ga0187842_1001509_pt1 | contig 10777 bp, 9 predicted proteins | sample SpaLakP09_SKY_41_FD_134514 | JGI IMG/M metagenome (GOLD analysis project Ga0187842, IMG submission 134514) | Oligotrophic lake water microbial communities from Sparkling Lake, Wisconsin, USA - SP09_SKY_41 | ecosystem: Environmental > Aquatic > Freshwater > Lake | place: USA: Sparkling Lake... | reverse complement strand
GTCAAAGTCAGGGCCCAAGGCCTTGGTCGCCAATCCGACCAAGCGCCGCTTTGCTCGTTCCGGCCAGCGCCTCAGCAAACGATAGAAAAACATCCCGACCAACACATTTTTCCAGCGGGTCACATCGTAGGCTAAGGATCGAGGCAAATGGCGGTAAAGCCACAACGCAGCCGCGTCGTCCGAGGGCCTTGCAACCATATACGTGGGGGAGCGCTGGAGCATCGTGACATGGGCCGCCCTTTTGGCCATCTCTGGAACCAAAGTCGCGGCAGTAGCCCCGCTTCCGATCACCACGACCCGCTTGCCCGCATAGTCCAGATCCGCAGGCCAGAACTGAGGATAGACCAGTGCCCCCTGGAATGACTCCTGGCCCGGAAACACCGGCTGATGCCCTTCAGCGTAGCTGTAGTAACCGCAGCACAGATAAAGAAAGCGCGTGCGCAATTGACTGCGCTCACCGGTCTTGATCGCCTCGACCTCCAGCGTCCAGGAGGCATCTTGGCTTGACCAACCCGCCTGCCGTACCGCGTGACCGAACTGAATCCGGGAGGTGATCTCGGCCTCATCGGCAGCCTCACGCAGATATCGCAAAATCGTCGCACCATCGGCAATAGCCTTGCGGTCCGTCCAGGGCTTGAACGCATATCCAAGGGTGTACATGTCTGAGTCCGATCGGACCCCGGGATACCGAAACAAATCCCAAGTGCCACCCAGTGCGTCGCGCGCTTCCAGAATTGCCCAGCGCTTGCCGGGACAACGCGCCTGCAAATGGCGGGCGGCACCAATACCGGACAAACCGGCGCCAATAATCAGGACGTCGAGCATTTCAAACTCGACCGTGCCGCCTCGAGCACATCCATTCCATGGGCGCGATCTGGAACCAAAACCCGCATCAAAAGAAGTACCTTCTTACTCGGAGCAACGATCGACTCTGGCTGGTCTGCCGTCGCGCTGATTCGCAGTGCAACCGGCCGTTGCCCCGCCTCGCGATCATTCAGCACAAAAAAATTATCGCTGTTACTTGAATAAAGTGCGATTGACCAGTAGGTCGACAGCTTGGGATCAGCCCGAACGATCACGGGCCCTCGCTCGAGGTCCAGTACACACAAGCCATACAAAAGGTCTGGATTCGGCATCACGACCCGGCGCGCTGTGGCGTCGGCCAAGGGCGGGAGAACCGGGGTCTGCGGCCCGGGAGCGCCATCGGCGGATTGCCTCAATGAATCAAACAGCTTCCACATCATGACCCGAGGCACTGCCCAAACCGCGCTGAAATGGACCGCGATCGCGATCGCGGACACACCCATGATTCGGAGGGCGACCCGACGGTTCAACACAAGCCAACCCGCTCGATCGTCGGCGCAATCAACCCACGCGGATCTTGTTGCAATGCTGGCAAGGGATGGTAGAGCCGCAGGGTGAGTTCCAGCCCGCGGTCTCCGGGAGTGGGTAACCATGCCAAGGCGGCGCTGCTCGGATTCGCGACGGGCCCGGTCATGACGTGAAATTCACCGCGCGGATCTAGTTGGGCAACGGCGCCGTTCAAACTAAACCGATCCTGCGGCGCCTCAAACAAAAAATGATCATCCGCATACGCCGTGAGGCTCCACCATCGAGTGGGCGGGGCTAGGCCGTCAATCCGATATTGGCAGCGAGAGCGCAATGCCTGATCCGAGCTGTCGGTACGCGCGACGTAATAAAGCGTCTCTTGACGCCCCAGCGCGAGCAAACCCACGACCGCAACCCGCGCTCGTGTGTAAGGATCTGCAGTCGGGCTACCCGCGAGCAGGCTTATTTCCCAGGGGCCGACCTTGACCAGAGATTGAGCAGCCCCACCCTTTCGGATGGCCCACCAGGCTGTCCCTACCCCTAAAAAAACCCCAAGCAGAACGGTCCAAAGCAGCGCGGGAATTCGGCTGGTCAGGCCCGAGGCATTCATACTAGGGTTTACGCTCATCTCGAAGCAGATACAAAAAAGCGACCGAACTGGGCTGACCCCCTAAGATAGGGGACCGCTCCAGCGCCAAGCCGACACTCATTTTGCTGCAGTCACATTTTTCACAATTACGCGAGGCTGCGCGCCGGGAACCTTATCCGGATCTTGCCACGCGACTACGCTGGCTAGGGGCCATCAACGACCTCCTTGTGCAGCACGGCGAGGCTTACACAAAAGCCATCTCCCAGGACTTTGGACATCGCTCGGCGCACGAAACCTGGATGGCCGACATCATGCCGTTGCGGGATTCCGTGCGCCACACCCAACGCCACCTGTCGACCTGGATGCGGACTCAAACGGTCCCGACGAGTCTGACTTTTCAGCCAGGTCGCTGTCTGATCATGCCGCAGCCCCAAGGCGTGGTTGGCGTGATTAGCCCATGGAACTACCCGCTCAATCTCGCGCTCGAACCGACTCTTGAAGCGCTGGCCGCCGGCAATCGCGTCATGATCAAACCGAGCGAACTCACGCCGCGGTTTTCTGAATTGCTCGCGCACACCGTGGCTGAGACATTTCCGCCCGATGTACTCCGTGTTGTGACCGGAGGCGTCGAATTGGCTCAGGAATTCGCGGCTCTGCCTTGGGATCATTTGTTTTTCACCGGTTCAACTCGCGTCGGGCGCGAAGTCGCCAGAACCGCCTCCGCCAACCTCACCCCAGTGACCCTGGAGTTGGGCGGAAAATCGCCAACGATCGTTTCTGCGAGCGCTGACCTTGAGCGGGCCGCGGCCAGCCTGGTCATGGCCAAAGCACTTAACGCGGGTCAAACCTGTATCGCGCCGGACTATGTTTTGGTTCACGAAAACCACCGGAGCGCGTTTGCTAAGGCGTTCAGTCAGGCGCTCCAAAAGCAATATCCCGAACTGAGCGATACACCCGATTACTCGTCGTTGATTAGCGATCGGCACTTTGATCGGCAGCTGGCACTACTCGAAGATGCACGTGCTCAAGGCGCCCGCATTCTTACCCCCGATTGGGCACCTAACCTGCCCGACCGGAGTCGACGTCGTCTGGCCCCGACCCTGATTGTCAACGCCACGGGAGTAATGCGGGTGATGCAGGAGGAGATTTTCGGGCCGCTATTGCCAGTCCTCTTTTACGAAAAACTCGATGCAGCGTTCGAAATCATCAGCCAGCATGATCGGCCCCTGGCGCTGTATTGGTTTGGTCAAAGTGCAGAGGAAGAGCGACGCATTCTTCATGAGACCATTGCAGGTGGCGTAACGATCAATGACTGCATCCTGCACATTGCGCAAACCAATTTGCCGTTTGGCGGTATTGGGGCCAGTGGCTACGGGAGCTATCACGGCGAATGGGGTTTCAAAAATTTCTCCAAGTTAAAACCCATCTTCAGGCAGTCCCCCTGGTCGGGTGCGCACCTGATGCGGGCCCCTTACGGGAAGATGTTCGACTGGCTCTCGCGCGCCATGGGCGGGCGAGGTCAAAGTAGCCCATAATTCGACAAACTTAGTTTCGACACTTAGAGTGCCAATACTTATTGGCTCAATCAAGATTAACGACCCTTAACCATCAGAACGACCCACAAGGACACAACCCGATGACCGCCAAGTACGAATGCCACGGCACCGTCGCCGTGATCACCATGCAAAACCCGCCCGTTAATGGTCTGGGTTATGCAACCCGACGGGATATCGCCCAAGGAATCGATCAGGCGCACGCTGACCCGGCGATTACCGCAATCGTGATCACAGGCGCAGGCAAGGCGTTTTCGGGTGGCGCCGACATCAAAGAATTTGGCTCACCAATGGCGCTGGCCGAACCCAACCTGGGCAGCCTGATCGCCGTCTGCGAGGCGGCTACCAAGCCCATCGTTGCCGCGATCCATAGCGTCTGCATGGGCGGCGGGCTCGAGCTCGCCATGGGTTGTCACTATCGGATCACCGCACCCGGCACCAGCGTTGCGCTGCCTGAAGTGAAGCTGGGCCTACTGCCCGGCGCTGGCGGTACGCAACGCCTACCGCGCCTTCTCGGGGTCGAGACCGCACTCAACATGATCGTGAGCGGCGAGCCCGTCAAGAGTGAACTGCTGGCGAGTCTGCCCGGACAGAAGCTGTTCGACCGCGTGATCACGGGCGACCTGATGGAAGGCGCGATTGCGTTCGCGCACGAAATTGCGGCGGTGCGTCCGCTCCCTCTGGTTCGTAACCTGAAATGTACTCATCCCAATGCGGATGCCTATTTTCAGTTCACACGTAATACCGTCGGCGCGATGTCGAAAAATTTCCCCGCCCCCTTGCGTTGTATCGATGCAGTGGCTGCGGCGGTCAACCAGAAGATCGACGCGGGTCTTGCCTTCGAGCGCAAACTGTTCATTGAGCTCATGCAAACGTCCGAGAGCAAGGCGCTGCGCCACGCCTTCTTTGCCGAGCGGGCGACCAGCAAAATCCCCGATGTTCCCGAAGACACCGCGGTCCGCCCCGTCAATAAAGTGGCGGTCATCGGCGCGGGCACCATGGGCGGCGGGATCACGATGAATTTCCTCAATGCGGGCATTCCGGTCGTGATGCTGGAGACCAAACAAGAGGCCCTCGATCGCGGCGTCGCCACGATGCGCAAGAACTACGAAGCCCAGGTCGCGAAGGGCAAGTTGGCACAAGCAAAATACGAAGAGCGGATGGCCCTTCTGTCGACTACGCTCCAATACTCGGACCTGGGCAATAGCGACCTCGTCATCGAAGCGGTCTTCGAGGAACTTGAGGTCAAGAAAGCCGTCTTCGAGCAACTCGACGCAGTGATGAAATCGGGCGCCATTCTGGCGTCGAACACGTCGACGCTGGACGTCAATAAGATCGCGCATTTCACCAAGCGTCCGCAGGATGTCGTGGGGATGCATTTCTTTAGCCCCGCGAATGTCATGAAGCTGCTCGAAGTCGTTCGTGGGGCCGATACGGCCAAGGACGTCTTGGCCACGGTGATGCAGATCGGTAAGAAGATCAAAAAGACCTGTGTGGTCTCAGGGGTCTGCGACGGATTTATCGGCAACCGCATGATCGAGCAATACAGCCGTCAGGCGGGCATGTTGCTCGATGAGGGATGCACACCCTCACAGGTTGACAAGGCCATTGAGAAATTTGGCTTCGCGATGGGGCCGTTCCGCATGGGCGACCTGGCAGGTAACGATATCGGCTGGGCGATCCGCAAGCGCCGCGCGGTAGAACGGCCCAATATGCGTTACAGCCTGACGGCGGACCGGCTCTGCGAAATGGGCCGTTTTGGTCAGAAGACGAGCGCCGGCTGGTATGACTACAAGCCGGGCAAGCGCGATGCAATCCCGTCCGCTGTGGTCGAGCAAATGATTGTGGATTATCGGACCAGCATCGGTCGCACCCCCCGCAAGGTGAGCGACGAGGAGATTGTTCAGCGTCTGGTTTTCGCCCTCGTCAACGAGGCGGCCAAGATCCTCGAGGAAGGCATCGCGAGCCGTGCGAGCGACATCGACATGGTTTACCTGACGGGTTATGGGTTCCCGCTCCATCGTGGCGGCCCCATGTGCTATGCCGATACGGTCGGCCTTTACAACGTGGTTCAGGCCATGAAGCGCTTTGCTCAAAACCCCGATGACGATCCTGCGTTCTGGCAACCCGCGCCCCTCCTGGCGCGTCTGGTGGCCGAAGGTAAATCGTTCAGTTAACTCATCCTTGGAATCGTCATGACTCAAGCTGTCATTGTCTCTACTGCCCGCACCCCCCTGGCCAAGAGCTGGCGTGGTGCATTCAACATGACCCACGGCGCCACTCTAGGCGGACACGCGGTCAAGGCCGCTGTCGAACGTGCAGGCATCGAAGCCGGCGCCATCGAAGATGTCCTGATCGGCTGTGCAACGCCTGAGGGTGCAACCGGTTCGAACATTGCGCGCCAGATCGCCCTGCGTGCCGGGCTGCCCATTACCGTCGGCGGTGTGACCGTCAACCGCTTCTGCTCGAGCGGCCTGCAAACCATCGCCATGGCCGCGCAGCGCATCATCGCCGGCGAGGGTGATGTCTATGTCGCGGGTGGCGTTGAGAGCATCTCCTGCGTTCAGCAGGAAGCCAATCACCACATGATCGCGGATGCCTGGCTCGCCCAGAACAAACCCGAGATCTACTGGAATATGTTGCAGACGGCAGAGAACGTTGCCAAGCGTTATCACATTCCAAAAGAGCGGATGGACGAGTACGGGGTCGGCAGTCAGCAACGCGCCTGCGCTGCACAAGAGGCCGGGCTTTTCAATGCCGAGATCGCCCCAATCACCGTCACCGCCGGTGTGGCCGACAAAGTCCTGGGCATGCGCAGCAAAGAAGTGACCGTCAGTGCAGACGAAGGCCTGCGCCCCGGGACCACGATGGACGCAATCCGTGGCATCCGCAGTGCGGTGCCCGGTGGCGTCATCACAGCGGGCAACGCGAGTCAGTTCAGCGACGGTGCCGGCGCCTGCGTCGTGGTCAGCGAGACCTATGCTCAGCAAAAAGGTTTGCACCCCCTGGGACGGTTTCTGGGCTTTGCAATCGCCGGCTGCGAACCCGACGAAATGGGTATCGGGCCGGTCTTTGCCGTCCCGAAAGTTCTGAAGCGCCTTGGCCTAACCGTCGCTGACATTGACCTCTGGGAACTCAACGAGGCCTTTGCGGTGCAGGTCCTCTACTGCGCCGATACCCTCGGCATTCCGATGGACCGGCTCAACGTGAACGGCGGAGCGATTGCGGTGGGTCACCCTTACGGTGTCTCCGGACAACGTCTGACCGGCCACGCGCTGATCGAGGGCAAGCGTCGCGGCGCCAAGAAGGTTTGCGTGACGATGTGTATCGGCGGTGGCATGGGCGCTGCCGGGATTTTCGAGGTCCTTTAAAAACCTGCCATGCGCCCGATTCTTGACTATTTGTTGTACGACTGGCTTGACGTCGAGGGCCTGACCGATCGTCCGCGTTTTGCGGATCATAGCCGTGAGACCTTCGATCAGGTCCTTGATCTCAGTGAGCGGTTGGCGCGCGAGAAATTCGCGCCTTTCAATCGACTCGTCGACACCGAAGAGCCACGTTTTGATGGCGAAAAAGTCATCCTGCCGCGGGCAACCCATGAGGCTAACCAGGCCTACGCTGATTCAGGTCTGCTCAGCGCATCCCAGGATGCCGAGCTTGGCGGGATGCAATTGCCGTTCGTGCTGGAGTTAGCGGCGAACGGATTTTTCTCCAAAGCATCGGTCAGCATCGGCGGGGGACTGTTGACGGTAGGCAATGCCAATTTGTTGATGGCACATGGCACTGAATCCCAGAAGAATGTTTTTGCGTTGAACGAATTCAATGGACGTTTTTCGGGGACGATGTGCCTGTCCGAACCGCAGGCCGGATCGAGCCTGTCCGATATCGTGACCCGCGCAACACCGGATGGGGATCAAGCCACCGCGGACCCGCTCGCCCCCGATATCGGCTGCGCGGCAACAAGATGTGGATCTCAGCTGGCGAACACGAGCTGAGTGAAAACATCATTCACCTGGTGCTCGCAAAAATCCCGGATTCGCAAGGGCGTTTGATCCCCGGTGTGAAGGGGATCTCGCTCTTCATCGTTCCCAAGCACCTGGTGGGTGTTGATGGGCAATTGACGGGTGAGCGCAATGACGTTGCACTGGCCGGGCTGAATCACAAATGCGGCTGGCGCGGTACCACCAATACGCTGCTCAATTTTGGCGAGGGCAAGTTCAAACCGGGCGGGCAGGCAGGGGCCATTGGGTATCTGGTCGGCAAGCCCGGCGACGGATTGCGCTGCATGTTCCATATGATGAATGAGGCCCGGATTGGGGTCGGCATGGCGGCTGCGATGTTAGGGATGGCAGGCTATGAGGCCTCCCTGGCTTATGCCCGCCAGCGCCCTCAGGGCCGGCCACTGCAATCGGGCGGTAAAGACCCGAACCAGCCGCAAGTGCCCATCATCGAGCATGCCGACATCAAGCGCATGCTGTTGGCCCAGAAGGCTTATTGCGAAGGAGGATTGGCCCTCGAGCTTTACTGCGCCCGACTGGTCGACGAACTGCCCACCGGCGATGAAACGGCCGCTCGCCAAGCGAATCTCCTACTCGAAATCCTCACCCCCATTGCCAAGAGTTGGCCCAGTGAGTGGTGCCTCGAAGCCAATAGTCTGGCCATTCAAGTCCACGGCGGTTACGGCTACACGCGTGATTTTCCGGTCGAACAGTACTGGCGCGATAACCGCTTGAACATGATCCACGAGGGCACGCATGGCATTCAGGCGCTTGACCTCCTGGGTCGCAAAGTCCTGATGCAGGACGGCGCAGCCCTCAAAGCGCTCGAACGTGCGATCCGCCAAACGATTTCCAGGGCGCACGATCTACCCGAGTTTGCCAGCCAACTCAGCACCGCACTCGACTCGCTCCTGCGAGCCACCAAAGAAGCCTGGAGCAGTCAAGTCCCTGAAGAAGCCCTTGCCAACGCAACGCCTTATCTGCAGGCCTTTGGTCATGTCGTGATGGGATGGATCTGGCTTGATGTCGGGGTGGCTGCAACCCCCGCCTCATCTTCGCTTACCTCTGGCTTGCTCTCTGCCCTGCGCTATTTCCACGCGTATGAACTCCCCAAAGTCGATGCCTGGCTTAAGGTCGTGCGCGAACGCGAGTCTGTGTGCCGCAACATGCCCCACGACTGGTTCTAAATTTAAAGATTTGTTTAGAGACTTGAAATGCTGACCCTCTACGACTTTGAGATGGCCCCCAGCCCCCGGCGCGCGCGGATTCTGCTCGCCGAGAAAGGCGTTGCTTACAACGCCATCCAGGTCGATTTACGCCAGCAGGAACAACTCGGGGACGCGTTTCGCGCGATCAATCCGCGCTGCACCGTACCCGCACTGCAACTCGAAGACGGCTCGATCCTTACCGATAACGCAGGGATTGCCGCCTATCTCGAAGCGACGTACCCGGAGCCGCCGATGATGGGCCGAACCGCCCTCGAGCGCGCGGAGGTCGCGAGCTGGAATGCCCGCATCGAAATGGAAGGTTTCATGGCCATCGCAGAAGCACTGCGCAACAGCGCGCCCGCCATGAAAGACCGTGCCCTGACCGGCGCGGTGAACTATGCACAGATCCCAGAACTGGCCCAGCGCGGATTGGCCCGCGCCCAACAGTTTTTTGTCGAATTGGATGCGCACCTTGCCGAGCGCGAGTTCATTGCAACCGAACGGTTCAGTCTGGCCGACATCACGGCAGTGGTTGCTCTGGATTTTGCACGGGTCGTTCGGTTCAAACCTGGAGATGATCACCCGAACCTGATGCGCTGGCGGAAGGCGATGGGCGAACGTCCGTCAATGAAGACCTGAAGAAGAGCTGCCGCGCCATGCCATCGTCCCTTCTACTCAGCGGCGTCCCGGGGTCGCCCTACACCCGCAAGATGGTCGCGCTGCTGCGCTACCGCCACATCCCCTACCGCTTATTGCAAACGGCTGGTACACCGGCTGGAATGCCAGCACCCAAAGTGCCCCTGCTGCCGACGTTTTATTTACCTCGGGAGCAAAGTCCCCCAGCATTATCAAGTGACCCTGTTGCAGGCGACGCCGAGACAGTCGACGCCCTTGAAGCCGTCACCGATTCCACTCCGCTCCTGCGCCGGTTCGAGCGAGAGTTCGAGGGCCGCCAGGCCGTGCCATCAGACCCGGCATTGGCCCTGGTAGACGCCCTGATCGAGGACTATGCCGACGAGTGGCTCTCGAAGGCCATGTTCCATTACCGCTGGAGCCACCCAAACGATTTTGCCAAGGCCGAGAAAATCCTCCCATGCTGGAGCGGCGAACCACTCGACGATGTGCGTCTTGACGAGTACGGTCGGTGGATCAGTAGCCGCCAACACGCCCGGTTACGCTATGTGGGTTCCAACCCGACCACGGCGTCGGTGATCGAATCAAGCTATGAACGCTTTCTCGATGCGTTCGAGGCGCATCTGCGTCACTACCCCTTCCTTTTGGGAAAGCGGCCCGGCGCCAGTGATTTCGCGGTCTATGGCCAGCTCACCCAGCTCACCCAATTCGATCCAACGCCCATGGCCATCACGATCCAGCGAGCACCGCGGGTCTACGCCTGGGTCACGCTGATGGAGGACCACTGTGGCCTTGAGCCTCTCGAGAGCGACTGGTTCTCAAGCGTAGAAATGTCACAGGGCGAGATCCCGAGCCTGCGCGGCATCCTGCGAGAGGTTGGCCGCGTGTACCCGCCCTTTCTGATTGCCAATGCTGCTGCGTTGCAAGCGGGTGATAAACAGGTAGAAACCGAAATCGACGACAAGCCCTGGATTCAGCAGGCGTTTCCCTATCATGCAAAGTGTCTACTCTGGTTACGCCGTGACTACAACGCGTTAAACCCTGAGGACCGTTTACGAGTGGATCAGATTCTCACTGGAACGGGTTGCGAGGCCTTGTTTGCCGATGCTACCCATCGCGACCTCCACTGACCTGATCGATTCGCCGTATGCGGGGCGACGGCTGATCGTCACCCTGCTCCTGCTGACACTTGGCAGCAGCAGCATGTATGTGGTTTCCGTGGTGTTACCCGCAGTTCAGCAAGAATTCAGCGTCTCTCGCGCGGACGCTGCGCTGCCCTACACGCTCATGATGCTGGGGTTTGGGCTAGGCGGAATTGGGATGGGCCGCCTGGCCGACCGCTTCGGTGTTCAGGCCCCTTTGATGCTCGGATCGGCCGGCGTGACTGCAGGGTTTATTGCGGCGGCATTTGCCCCGAATTTACTGCTGTTTGCATTGGCCCACGGCATCTTGCTGGGCCTACTGGGC
>Ga0187842_1001508_pt1 | contig 10782 bp, 10 predicted proteins | sample SpaLakP09_SKY_41_FD_134514 | JGI IMG/M metagenome (GOLD analysis project Ga0187842, IMG submission 134514) | Oligotrophic lake water microbial communities from Sparkling Lake, Wisconsin, USA - SP09_SKY_41 | ecosystem: Environmental > Aquatic > Freshwater > Lake | place: USA: Sparkling Lake... | reverse complement strand
TCAAACGCGCTCAAAACCCCCCGCATAATCACCTCACCGGACAGCACGGGAAGGGCGCAGGGCCAGCGACCGTTGCGGCTGGCCGGGGTGGTCGAGCGGGAAGCTCAATCGATGGCGGGAGGAGCCCTGGGCTCCGGGCCGCCAACCCTGTCGTGTCTGGCGGCGGTCGGCCGTGGATCACAGAAACGACGTCACGGCAGGGGTCGGGCGAGCAGCAGGTGGACCTGGAAGGGTTCACAGTCCGGATCGGGGTCGCTCCCCGGTCCGCCCGCCGGAGGCTTCAGGGCGGCGAGGCCCGAACAGGGCTCAAACGCCGCACGCCTCTGACAGAACGATCACGCGGAGCGTTCAGATCTCGTCGAAACGGTATTTTCTATCCTTCATCCGGGCGAGGCCCGGGCGCTCCGCGACCCTTCCCATACCTTCGGCGGATTTCCGCGTGAGGCGGCCAGCCCGTGCCCGATCCATCCGCGATGTCGCCAGCCGGAGACCACGACATGCCGCCACCAACGAAAACGGGCCGGAAACCCGAAGGTCCCGGCCCGCTCAAGTCTTGGCTCAGTTCGAAATCAGAAGATTTCGAACAGCCCCGCCGCGCCCATGCCGCCGCCGATGCACATGGTCACCACGCCCAGCTTGGCGCCGCGACGCTTGCCTTCCAGCAGAAGGTGGCCGGCGCAGCGGGCTCCGGTCATGCCGAAGGGGTGGCCGATGGCGATCGAGCCGCCGTTGACGTTGTACTTTTCCGGATCGATGCCGAGCTTGTCGCGGCTGTAGAGGCACTGCGAGGCAAAGGCTTCGTTCAGTTCCCACAGGTCGATGTCTTCGACCTTCAGGCCATGACGTTCCAGCAGGCGCGGCACGGCGAAGACCGGGCCGATGCCCATTTCGTCGGGCTCGCAGCCGGCCACGGCGAAGCCGCGGAAGGCACCCAGCGGGGTCAGGCCGCGACGGGCGGCTTCAGCGGCTTCCATCACCACCACGGCGGCGGCGCCGTCCGACAGCTGGCTGGCATTGCCGGCCGTGACGAACTTGCCTTCGCCCATCACCGGCTTCAGGCTGTTGAGGCCTTCCAGGGTGGTGTCAGCGCGGTTGCACTCGTCCTTGTCGACCACGTAGTCGACGAAGCTCTCTTCCTTGGTTTCCTTGTTGACCACCTTCATCTTGGTGGCCATCGGCACGATCTCGTCCTTGAACAGGCCGGCGGCCTGCGCGGCGGCGATGCGCTGCTGGCTGCGCAGGGCGTATTCGTCCTGGTACTCGCGGCTCAGGTTGTAGCGCTTGGCCACGATGTCGGCGGTGTCGATCATCGCCATCCAGAGGGCCGGATGGGTGCCCATCAGCTTCTCTTCGGTGATGTGGTAGCGGTTCATGTGACCGCCGCCCTGCACGAGCGAGATCGACTCGACGCCGCCGCCGATGGCGACATTGGCGCCGTCATTACGGACATAGTTGGCCGCTGTGGCGATGGCCTGCAGGCCCGACGAGCAGAAGCGGTTGATGGTCTGGCCCGAGGTGGTGACCGGCAGACCGGCCCACATGGCGGCGTTGCGGGCCACGTTCATGCCGGTGGCGCCTTCGGGGCCGCCGCAGCCCAGGATCACGTCCTCGACTTCGCCGCCGTCGAGACCGGCGCGCGACACGGCGTGCTGGATGGCGTGACCGGCCATGGCCGCGCCGTGGGTGTTGTTGAAGCCGCCGCGGTTGGACTTGGCCAGACCGGTGCGGGCGTAAGAGACGATGACCGCTTCGCGCATGAGCGCACTCCCCGTTAAACGTTAGTTTGAATTGGCGGGCACCCTAGACCGGGATTTCCGTCTGGGAAAGGTCACGCGAACGTAAAGCAGCTTGACGGCGTCCTGCAGCGGCCTGACGCTCCTGAACAACGATAAGGTACGGGAGGATACGCCATGGCCGATCACGCCTATGATCTCGTGCTGCGCGGCGGGACGGTCTTCGACGGTTCGGGGGCTCCGGGCTTTGTCGCCGATGTCGCGGTCCGGTCCGGCCTGATCGCCGCCGTCGGTCAAAACCTTGCCCCGGGGCGGGAAGAGATTGACGCGACCGGCCGGATCGTCACGCCGGGCTTTGTCGACATCCACACCCACTATGACGGCCAGGCCACCTGGGACCACCGCATGACCCCGAGCTCTGGCCATGGGGTGACGACCGTGGTGATGGGCAATTGCGGCGTCGGCTTTGCGCCCTGCCGACCGGAGGATCGCGACCGGCTGATCCGGCTGATGGAAGGCGTCGAGGACATTCCCTTCCCGGTGCTGACCGAGGGCCTGCCCTGGACCTGGGAGAGCTTCCCCGACTATCTCGACGCGCTGGAGGCGCGGGCCTTCGACGTCGATATCGGGGCCCAGCTGCCCCACGCGGCCCTGCGGGTCCATGTGATGGGCGAGCGCGGGGCCAATCGCGAACCGGCGACCCCGGCCGACATCGCGGCCATGGCGGCCATCGCCAGACGGGCCGTCGAGGCCGGGGCCCTCGGCTTTTCCACCTCGCGGACCCTCAACCACAGAACCAGCGACGGCCAGCCGACCCCGACCCTGACGGCGGGTGAGGATGAGCTGACCGGCATCGCCCTGGGCCTGGCGGCAGCGGGCAAGGGGGTGCTGCAACTGGTCTCGGACTTCCATCCCGACGGCCTGGCCGAGCTGGCCATGCTGCGGCGGATCGTCGAGCGCTCGGGCCGGCCGCTGTCCTTCTCGCTGGTCCAGAGCCCCAAATCGCCGGACGGCTGGAAGCTGTTGCTGGCGGGGCTGCAGGCGGCGGCCGAGGCCGGCCTGCCGATCCGGGCCCAGGTCTGTGGACGTCCGGTGGGGGTACTGTTTGGGCTCGAACTGACGCTCAATCCGTTCAGCCAGAGCGCCGCCTATGGCGAGATTGCGGGTCTGCCGCTGGCCGAACGGGTTGTGGCCCTGCGGGATCCCGCCTTCCGGGCCCGGCTGTTGGCCGAGGACGGCGATCCGAAGGGTCCGTTTGCCGGAAGTGCCCTGCGGGCCTGGAGCAACCTGTTCCCGATGGCTGCGGTCCCCGACTATGAGCCGACCGCCGACCAGACCGTGGCGGCCCTGGCGGCGGCGTCGGGCCGCGACCCCGCCGAGGTCGCCCTGGAGGCCATGCTCGAGAATGACGGGCGCGGCATGCTCTACCATCCGTTCCTGAACTATGCGGACGGCAGCCTCGATCCCAGCCACGCCATGCTCAGCCATCCCCACACCGTGCCGGGCCTGTCGGACGGCGGGGCGCATGTCGGCATGATCTGCGACGGCAGCTTCCCGACCAGCAACCTGATCCACTGGACCCGCGACCGCACCCGGGGTCCACGCCTGGCGCTGGAGGCCATGATCGCCATGCAGACCCGCGACACGGCCCGGACCGTCGGCCTGATGGATCGCGGCCTGATCGCGCCGGGCTACCGGGCCGACCTCAATGTCATCGACTATCAGGGCCTGAGCCTTGAGGCCCCCCGAGTCGCCTACGACCTGCCGGCCGGCGGGCGGCGACTGACCCAGAAGGCCCACGGCTATGTGGCCACGATCGTGGCGGGAACGGTCACCTATCGCGACGGCGAGCCGACCGGGGCTCTGCCGGGACGGTTGGTGCGCGGGGCCCAGTCCGCTCCCATGGCCCTGGCGGCGGAGTAGGGCTCGGCGTTACTGGCCCCCTCCGCGCCTGCGGCGCTCCTCCCCCGGAGGGGGAAGATGAGACGCGCGAACCTTATCTTCCCCCTCCGGGGGAAGACGGCTGCGAAGCAGCCCGTAGGGGGCAAGTTTTCCCCGCACCGACTTCCTGCCCCTACTCCCCGAACCCGTCGCCCGGCGTCAGAGGAGCCAGGCGGATCAGCCGCGAGTCCTCGACGGCGGCCTGCCGGTGCTTGACCCACTCGCGGTACTCGGGGTCGGTGACCATGGCGAGGAAGGCCCTGGCATCGGGATATTCGGCGATGAAGGCCAGGTCCCAGCGCTCGTCGGCCGGGCCGGTGACGACCGTCTCCGGACGCCCGGCCCAGATCTGGCGACCGCCGACCCGCCTGAACAGCTCGGCCGTGGTGCGGCCATAGGCGCGATAGGCCTCCAGGCCGCTCAGCCCCTTGCCGTGGTCGGGATGGTCGGCCGGATAGTCGGCCAGCGGGCGAAGGCGGACCAGGTTCAGCATCTGGATCGGCGTATCGCGCGGCAGGGCCTTGAAGACGTCGAACTGGGCGCGGGTGGGGTCGATGCTGGACATGGTTCCTCCGGGGCGACGCTTGGGCGTTCTGCCCCGGACTATCGACCAGGCCTGCCGTTCAGGCCAGACCCCTGCTTAACCTGACCCTTGCTGACAGGTCCGCTGACCCAGGACTACGGCAGGATGGTCAGGCCGTCGGGTAGCTCGTTGCGGTCGCCGGTGCGGACCGGCACATGGGCCGAGAGGATCTGGCCAGTGCGGGTCACGGCCGCGACAAAGCCGTCGGCGATGCGGCCCCTGGCCAGACCGGCGACCAGGTCGGCCCGGACCTCGTCCCACACCGTCTGGGGCGCGGCCTTATAGATGCCCTCATCGGCAATGACCTCGACCCGGCGTTCGGCCAGGGCCGCGAAGATCAGCACCCCGGTCCGGTCGCGGGTCAGGTGCAGGCCCTGGCCGAGGAACTGCTCCATCGCCGCCCGCCGGACGGCGGCCGCCTTCAGGGCGCGGGGCGTCAGGGCGCGGCGGACCGGCGGGATCGAGACCAGCAGGGCGGTCAGAACAAAGATCGCCGCCTGCAGGCCGATATAGATCGACAGTGTCGACAGGATGGTCGCCTCGGTGGCCGAGGCATGGCCGACCGTCCAGCCGCCGAACAGCCGGGTCAGCATGTCCGGTCGCAGCCCGGCCAGCAGGCCGCCGGCCGGCAGGATCAGGGCCGCCGCCGCCGCCCAGATCAGTGGCACCTCGCGGTTCTCCGACACCTCCGGGGCCAGGACGCAGAAGATCTCGCCGGCGGTGGTCTTTTCGGCCGCTTCCACGGCCTCGGCGATGCGGGCCTGGTCCTGTAGGGTCATCTTGCGCATCACCAGCTCCCCGAACTGCCGCCGCCGCCGAACGAGCCGCCGCCGCCGGAGAATCCGCCGCCGCCACCGCCACCGCCGCCACCCCAGCCGCCGCGATCGCGGCCGCCGCTTGTCAGGGCGTTGAGAATGATCCAGGGCGCGGCCTCGGCCACACCGCCCATGATCCCGCGCCGTGCCTGCCGCGGCAGCAGACGGGTGATCAGGAAGAAGACAAAGAGCCCGATCAGCAGGGCGGCGATCGGCGGAAAGCCCGATCCCGACCGCGCCTGCTCGGGCTGGGCCACCGTCTGGGCGACATTGGCCCTGGCCTCGTCGTCCGGCAGGGACAGCTGCTTGAGAATCGCGTCGGTCCCGGCCACCACGCCGCCTTCGAGGTCGCCGGCCTTGAAGTTCGGGAGAATGGCGCTCTGGATGATGACGCTCGACAGGGCGTCGGTCAGCACCGGCTCGAGGCCGTAGCCGACCTCAATGCGGACCTTCTTTTCCGCCGGAGCCACCAGCAGGATGGCCCCGTCATCGCGGTCCTTGGCCCCCAGGCCCCAGGTGCGGCCCAGCTGGTAGCCATAGTCCTCGATCTCGTAGCCCTGCAGGCTGGGGACCGTGGCCACCACGAGCTGGCGGCCGGTGGAGTCCTCGAGGGCTTTCAGCTTGCCGGAGAGGTCGGCCTCGACCTGCGGCGACAGGATATTGGCCCCGTCGACCACCCGGCCGGACAGGGGCGGGAACTTCGGGGCGGCGAAGGCGGGCAGGGCGATGACCCACACAGCCAGGGCCATCAGCAGCAGCGTGCCAAACCCCGCCTTGTCATCCCGGCCGTAGCTCGCAGAGCGAAGAGCCGGGACCCAGGGGCGACCCCTGTACGCCGGCCCCTGGGTCCCGGATAGCCTCTGCGAGGCTTCCGGGATGACAAGACTTTGGGTGATCACCTTACTGGGCCGGAGCCGGAGCCGGAGCCGGAGCCGGAGCCGGAGCCGGAGCCGAGGCCGGCGGGGCCGTATCGAAGCTGACTGTCGGGGCCGACTGGGCCGCCGCTGTGGCCTGGAACAGCTGGGCCGGCTTCTGGCTGGAATAGAGGGTCTTGGCCCACAGCACGCTCGGGAAGGTCCGCAGCGTCGTGTTGTAGACCTGGGCGGTCTGGTTGTAGTCGCGCCGGGCGATGGTGATGCGGTTCTCCGTCCCTTCCAGCTGGCTCTGCAGGGCCATGAAGTTCTGGTTCGACTTCAGGTCAGGATAGCTTTCCTGGATCATCATCAGCCGGCCGAGCACGCCCGACAGCTTGTCCTGGGCGGCGGCATACTGCTGGAACTGGGCCGGGTCAGTGATGGTCGAGGCATCGACCTTGACCTGGGTGGCGCTGGCCCGGGCCTGGGTGACCTCGACCAGCACGCCTTTTTCCTGGGCCGCATAGCCCTTCACCGTGGCGACGAGGTTGGGCACCAGGTCAGCGCGGCGCTGGTACTGGTTCTGCACCTCGGCCCAGGCGGCCTTGGTCGCCTCGTCCTGGGTGGGAATGGTGTTGACCCCGCAGCCGGCCAGGCCGGCCGCCAGGGTGGCGACCAGCGCGAAGCGCACAGCGGTTTTGGCGAAAAGGTTCATTCAGCCCTCCATGACCCCGTCTGCTCCGGACAACGCCCGAAACCGGCAAACGGGCCCGATTCAAGTCAGACGCGCCGTCGGGACCGGCCCGATGACGCTCGCATACCCGCGTTAGATAGCGTGCCTGTTGATCGGCGTCATGGGCCGGCAGGTTAAACCTTCTCCATCTCAGAGCCCGGCTTCGGCGAAGGCCTTGCGGCGCGGGCCCAGAAAGCCGAACAGCCAGGCCGCGACCTTGCGGATCTGGATCTCCTCGCTGCCCTCGGTGATCCGGTAGCGGCGGTGGTGGCGATAGATGTGCTCGAACGGCTTGTGGCGCGAATAGCCGATGCCGCCATGCACCTGCATGGCCCGGTCGGCGGCTTCGCAGACCAGGCGGTTGGCCTGGTAGTTACACATCGAGACCTTGTCGGAGAGGCGCTTTTCGACCTCCGGCTTGGTCATCTGGTCCATCTCCCAGGCGGTCTTGCGGATCAGCAGACGCAGCATCTCGGCGGTGCTGGCCAGCTCGACCAGCGGGAACTGGATGGCCTGGTTGTCGGCCAGCGGCTTGCCGAAGGGTTTGCGGACCCGGGCATATTTGACGCTCTCCTCGATGCAGAACACCGCCGCGCCCAGGCTGGAGGCGGCCTGGCGGATACGGTTTTCGTGCACGAAGTGCTGGGCCAGGGCCAGGCCGCCGCCCTCGGGTCCGAACATCGCCGAGTCCGGGACCCAGACCTGGGTGAAACTGACCCTCGGGTGGTCGGTCGGCATGTTGAAGGTCCAGAGATACTCCTCGATCTTCACGCCGGGCGCATGGGCCGGCACGAGGAAGGCGGTGATTCCCCTGGCGTCGCCGTCCTCGCCGCTGGTGCGGGCGAACAGGCAGCAGTGGGTCGCGGCGTGCATGCCGGTGGTCCACATCTTCTCGCCGTTGATCCGCCAGCCGCTCTCGCCCTTGTAGTCCTCGCGGACCGCGCGGGTTTCCATGAAGGTGGCGTCCGAGCCGTGATCGGGTTCGGTCAGGCCGAAAGTCGGGCGGAAAGCGCCCCGGTCGAGCATGTCGCTGATCAGGTGCTGCTGGTCGGGCCGGCCGAAATCGCGGATCATCAGCACGAACGGATTGTTGCCGACGATCGAGTGCTCGTTCTGCAGGTCGTTGAACAGGCCGAGCCCCTTGCTGGCCAGGTGCTCGCGGATCACCGCCATCCAGAGATTCGAGCCGTCCTGGCCGCCGAAGGCTTTGGGCAGGGCAAAGCGATAGTGACCGGCCGCGTCGGCCAGCTTGCGGGCCTTGCCCAGGAGTTCCTCCCACTCGTGGCGGGGCAGGCCGCCGGCGTCCCAGTCGGTGCGGGCCCATTCGCGCCGGTGGTCAAAGAAGCGCTCGTTGTCGTCACGGGCCTGCAGCGGCGCGATCTCGTCGGCGATGAACTGATCCAGGACCGCCAGATAGGCGGTCAGTTCCGGCGGTAGGTTGAAGTCCATGGCCTTGCCTCCCAGGCACTCTTCTTGCTTGACGGCGAGTATGCGCCCGCCGTCGAGGCGGCCAACCGTGCCGTTGCGGAACAGCGGCCTTAACGGGGTCTTGACCCCGGCTGTGCTAGGCCTTGAGCCATGATCGCGCTGGTCACCGCCGCACTGCTGGGAGCCATGCTCGGGCTGTGGGTTCGCCCCCGCCTGATGGGTGTCGTTGCCGCCGTCGGAACCGTCGGCCTCATCGAGGCCAGAGTGCTGGTCCTGATCGGCCAGCTGGAGCTGCAGCCCAACCGCGAACACCTGATCGCCCAGCTTCAGTTCCTCTTCGGGGCCGGGCTGGTCGGAGCCGCGACGCCCGTCCTCGCCGCCCTTGTGAGCGCGTGGCTTGCAGCGGTCATGGGGCAGTTTTCCGAACGCCCCGGACCAGGGCAGATGCTCACGGCAGACGGGGTCCGTCGCAAGGTCGGCAAGGACGGCCGCTACAGGCGACTTGAAGGCATGGTCGAAGAGCGGGCCATTCATGCCCGGGCCGAGAGCCGGATCGACGAAATCCTCGTCCTCTAGACCAGCGCGGGTCGGGTCACCACATTCGTCAGGCGCTGGCCGATTTCAGAAAAATCTGGGCCACGGCAAATTTCGCTTGCGCTATTACCTATCACTGATATCTAAGCAGTGCTTAGTTCGATGTCCTGGCGCTGGTGGGGATACCAGCGCCTGAACCGGAGGTCGAGCGCCAGTAACTTGCACCAGTAAGCGTTTCACCGATCTTCGATCTTTGCACATCTCCCCTGAACGTTGGAGGGCTCACATGAAGCTCCGCTCTATTGCGGCTGTCGCCGCCTTGTCCGTTTCTCTCTTTGCCGGGGCCGCCCTGGCCGATGGTCGCGTTGCCGCCGCTCTTGAAGCGCCGGTTGCGGCCAAGACCAAGATCGTCGCCGGCGGCGCTGTCTTCGTTTGCGACGGCGCTGAATGCGTCGCGACGGCTGCGCCTTCGCGCGCCATCACGGCCGCGTCCTGCAAGGCGCTGGCCAAGGAAGTCGGCCGGGTTTCGGCCTTCGGTGGCGAGACCAAGACGCTCGACGCCGACGACCTGGCCCGCTGCAACGCCTCGGCCAAGGGCGCCTGAGACTCGTTCTCTTTCAGTACCCAGACGCGTTGGGATGCCCGTCATCCCGTCTGGCTGTTTCCTCGAGCATTCGCCTGATGGGGCGGCGGGCTGGTCCCGCCGCCCTTTTTCTTTTTCGCCAGCAGGATTAGTGGAGTGCCATGACCTTGCCCCTCGCCGCCCAGATTGAAGCCGCGCTGCGTGTCGCTGCCGGTGCCGACACCCAGCCTTCCTCCCTCACCATCGACTATGGTGCCGAGGGCGAGGTCACGGATCTCGAGGTTCGGGCCTGGGTCGAGCGGACCACGCGCAGCCTTGTCTTTACCCAACTGGAGGCCCGGCGCCGTAACGGAACTCTCGCCGCTGCCGCTTCTGCGGTGTTTCGTCGTCTCGAGGTCTGATCGCGCCCCTTTGGTTGCGAGTGCGAAAAGCCCGTGTTATCATGCGCGCGGCTTCGAACCGGGCGGCGTGCAAACGCCGGTCGTTCATGTGCTTTTTTCAAGCGCGCTCAAGCCTTTAAGCCGGGATGAGGGGTAAGCTTCTCGTTCGCGGCCATTGCAACGCACCGGGCGGATACCAAGTGGCGGACGAAACCAAGGCGACGGATGCGGGTCAGCGTTATGCGCAGTCCCTGTTCGAACTGACGATCGAAGGCGGTCAACTCACCAAGGTCGAGAGCGACCTCAAGGCGCTGAAGGCGATGTATGCCGACAGCACCGATCTGCGCCGCCTGATCGCCAGCCCCGCTTTCAGCGCGCAGGACAAGGCCAAGGGCCTTGCCGCGATCGCCGCCAAGGCCGGCTTCCAGCCGCTGACCTGCAAGTTCCTCGGCCTCGTGGCCACGAACGGCCGGGCCGGCGACCTGATGGGGGCCATCACCGCCTTTGCCGAAATGTCGGCCAAGCATCGCGGTGTCGTTACGGCCGAGGTCACCTCGGCCACCGATCTGACGGCCGCGCAGCTGAAGGGTGTCCAGGTCGCCCTGGCGCAAGCGCTCGGCAAGACTCCCGAACTTTCGACCCGCGTCGATCCGTCCATCCTGGGCGGCGTCAAGGTGCGTGTCGGCTCCCGCCTGTTCGATGCTTCGCTTCGCAGCAAGCTCGATTCCCTGAAATTCGCCCTGAAGCGCGCCTGAGCGTATAAGCGCGCACAAAGATAAAACGCAGAGAGCCCTGAAGACCCATGGACATCCGCGCCGCCGAAATTTCGGCCATCCTCAAGTCGCAGATCGCCAATTTCGGCGAAGATGCCGCCGTCTCGGACGTCGGCCAGGTTCTGTCCGTCGGTGACGGCATTGCCCGCATCTACGGTCTGGACAACGTTCAGGCCGGTGAAATGGTCGAGTTCCCGAAGGCCGGCGTGAAGGGCATGGCCCTGAACCTCGAGCGCGACAACGTCGGTTGCGTGATCTTCGGCCAGGACCAGGCCATCAAGGAAGGCGACGAAGTCCGTCGTCTCGGCGAGATCGTCGACGTTCCGGTCGGCCGTGGCCTGCTGGGCCGCGTCGTCAACCCGCTGGGCGAGCCGATCGACGGCAAGGGCCCGATCGTTTCGACCGAGCGTCGCCGCGTCGACGTC
>Ga0187842_1001507_pt1 | contig 10785 bp, 8 predicted proteins | sample SpaLakP09_SKY_41_FD_134514 | JGI IMG/M metagenome (GOLD analysis project Ga0187842, IMG submission 134514) | Oligotrophic lake water microbial communities from Sparkling Lake, Wisconsin, USA - SP09_SKY_41 | ecosystem: Environmental > Aquatic > Freshwater > Lake | place: USA: Sparkling Lake... | reverse complement strand
TTATTCCGGTATCTTGCGTATGAAGGATTTGGCCCGATCCATCCCTTCGCAAAGTTGCCACTACTACCTGGTAGCGCCAAATAAACGCCAGCAGGAAGTAATGGCACAGATCAGTCGCCCCGCCTTTCGCGGTGATGCGGCCGATCTGTCTTTGGGTTATTTACCGTTTGATATTCTTAGACAACATTGTGATGCCCTGTGCATGTTGGGAGAAAATCATTCTGTTCTCAAAAAGATTGCTCAATTCAGCACTTAAATCATGCCAGGAATTATGATTAACTTTCCACTTCTAGTCGACGCAATTGCCGTCGGCGCAACAGCAAATACACCGCTGGCACAACAAACATAGACAGCAATGGTGCGGTGATCATGCCGCCTACCATCGGTGCAGCGATACGCTTCATGACTTCCGAGCCTGTACCCGCACCGAGCATGATGGGAACCAGGCCAGCAATGATGACAGCGACCGTCATGGCCTTTGGTCGCACCCGAAGCACGGCTCCCTCACGAATAGCATCCAGTAAATCTTGCTCACTGGCTTTTCCTGTCTTCAGCCTGTCATCCCAGGCGTGCTTCAGGTACAACAGCATGATCACGCCAAATTCAGCCGAAACACCCGCCAGAGCAATAAACCCAACCCCACTGGCGACCGACAGATTATGCCCTAGTGCCCACAGTAGCCAGATACCACCGGCCAAAGCAAACGGCAACGTCGCCATGATCAGCGCCGCTTCATCAACACGCTTGAAGGTCATGTACAACAGCACAAAGATAATCAGCAAGGTCGCTGGTACCACCACTTTCAATTTGGTGGTTGCTCGTTCCAGATATTCAAACTGCCCGGACCACGCAATCGAATAGCCAGGTGGAAGTTTCACTTCCCTGGCAACGACTTCCTGCATTTCATGTACCGCTGAGCTGAGGTCACGGTCACGGATATCGACATACACCCATCCTGACAAGCGTGCATTCTCACTCTTGAGCATGGGTGGCCCGTCATTGATGCGAATTTCTGCAACATCACCCAGGCGAATTTGCGCTCCACGCTCGGTCAGCACCGGCAGTTGCCTCAGCTTTTCGACTGAGTCACGCACTTCTCGTGGATAACGCACATTGATAGGGAAGCGTTGCAGGCCCTCTATGGTTTCGCCGATGTTGTCACCACCAATCGCTGCAGATACGATGCTCTGCACATCCGAAATATTAAGGCCGTAGCGTGCAGCGGCATCCCTATTGATATCAACATCGATATAGCGCCCGCCGTTCAGCCTTTCTGCCAGGGCCGACGACACCCCAGGGACGTTTTTGATGACCCGCTCAATATCGCCTGTAATCCGGTCTATTTCTTTCAAATCAGTTCCAGCCACCTTCACGCCCACCGGGCTCTTGATACCGGTTGCCAGCATATCGATGCGATTCCGGATAGGTGGTACCCAGATATTGGATAGTCCAGGGACTTTGACTATGCGATCCAGCTCTTCCACCAGTTTATCGGTAGTCATGCCGGGACGCCATTGGTCACGCGGTTTGAATTGTATTGTTGTTTCGAACATTTCCAGGGGAGCCGGATCAGTCGCGCTTTCTGCACGTCCAGCTTTGCCAAATACACTTTTCACCTCCGGGACAGTCTTGATCAATCGATCTGTCTGCTGGAGTAATTCTGAAACTTTACCTGCGCCTATACCTGGGAGTGCAGACGGCATATAAAGTAAGTCACCTTCATCCAGCGGCGGCATGAACTCACCACCCAGACGGGCTAAAGGCCACACTGTGAGAATTGCTACTATCGCAGCAAGCACCAAGGTCAGTTTCGGAAAGCGCAATACGACATCAAGCAAGGGCCGATACAAGGCAATCAAAAGGCGATTCAGCGGATTCTTTTGTTCATCTGGTATTTTGCCCCGGATCAGGTAACCCATTAGTACTGGTATCAAGGTCACAGCAAGTCCTGCTGCTGCTGCCATGGCATAGGTCTTGGTAAAGGCGAGTGGAGAGAACAAACGCCCCTCCTGTGCTTCCAGGGTAAAGACAGGAATAAAGGACAAGACTATGATCAGCAATGAGAAAAACAACGCTGGCCCGACTTCGGCAGCGGCATCGCCAATCACCCGCCAATGCGTTTCTCCCTGAAGTTTTTTATCCGGATTTGCATGGTTCCATGCTTCGATATGCTTGTGGGCGTTCTCTATCATCACCACAGCGGCATCGACCATGGCACCCACGGCAATGGCAATTCCACCCAGTGACATGATGTTGGCATTCACCCCCTGGTAATGCATGACGATGAACGCAATCAGGATGCCAATTGGTAAGGTGACGATCGCAACCAGTGCGGAGCGCAAATGAAACAGGAAGATGGCACAGACAATAGCGACAACAATGAATTCCTCGACCAATTTCTCTTGCAGGTTCTTGACAGCACGGTTGATCAGATTAGAGCGGTCATAGGTCGTCACCACTTCCACACCAGGAGGTAAGCTGGCCTTCAGCTTCTCCAGTTTGGCTTTGACTGCATCTATGGTTTCCAATGCGTTCTTGCCAGACCGCATGACAATCACGCCACCAGCAACTTCACCTTCACCGTTCAAGTCAGCAATACCACGCCGCATTTCAGGCCCGATCTGTATCCGAGCCACGTCTCCCAGACGCACGGACACACCTGCATCGGTCGTCATCAACGGTATTTTACGGAAGTCGTCCAAAGACTTCAGGTAACCAGACGCTCGTACCATGTACTCGGCTTCCCCCAGTTCCAGTACTGAGCCACCAGTTTCCTGATTGGCCTTTTGTACGGCTTCAATAATTTTCCCATGCGGGATGTTGTAGGCACGCATCTTGTCTGGATCAAGCTGTATCTGGTACTGACGCACCATGCCGCCTATGCTTGCCACCTCTGACACATTCGGTACTGACTTTAATTCGTACTTCAGGAACCAGTCCTGAAATGCCCGCAGTTGCGACAAGTCTATCTTGCCACTGCGATCCACCAAGGCATATTCATAGACCCAGCCAACACCCGTCGCATCGGGGCCAAGTGAAGCTTTGGCCTGGGGCGGCAAGCGTGACTGCACCTGATTCAGGTATTCCAGCACGCGTGACCGTGCCCAATACATATCAGTACTGTCTTCAAACAATACGTACACAAAGGAATCACCAAAGAAAGAATAGCCACGTACCGTCTTGGCACCAGGTACGGACAACATGGTGGTGGTCAGGGGATAGGTGATCTGATTTTCTACAATTTGTGGTGCCTGACCAGGGTAGCTGGTACGGATAATGACTTGCACATCTGACAGGTCAGGAATCGCATCCAGCGGGGTACGAGACAAGGACCAGATACCCCATGCCGTCATCATCAGGGTAGCCAGCAGCACCAGGAAGCGGTTGGCGATTGACCAGCGTATTAGTTTGGCCATCATTTTTTTGCTCCTGCAGACGACGAAGGCATCGTCATCGTTTCATTCATCGCTTTAGCTGGTAAGGTGGACTTGGGTATTTCTGCCGTTGGTGAGATCGAAGTAACCTGGTACATGCCATCCTTGGTTTGACGTATGTCAAAGGTCACCATGTCGCCAACGACAACATTGGCAGGTAAGCCATTCGCTGGCAATTGGAATCCCATCGTCATTACACCCCATTGCAGGGATGGAATAGGACCGTGGGAAAGCGTAATTTCATTCTTGTCTATCTTTTCGACTTTGCCATTACCATGGTGTGTCGTTCCAGTAGCTTTGCTCGTACTTGCCGCTGATGCATCGCCCATACGAGTCGTTGTACCTTTCAGGCTGGCTTCGGAGTCGATCAGGAATTGGCCGGAGACCACGACCTTTTGCCCAACTTCCAAACCTTGGCGGATTTCAGTCTGTCCATTTGCCTCTGTACCGGTTTCTACATCAACTGGCATGAATTTACCGTCGCCTTGCGCAACCATCACCACAGCGCGTGTACCAGTCTGGATAACTGCCTCAGTGGGTACCTGCAGGATATTTTTGCGTGCTTCAGAACTGAAACTCAGATTAGTAAACATGCCAGGCACCAGTTGACCAGATGGATTCGCCAGTTCGATACGGGCTTTCAGGGTACGTGTAGCCACGTCAATCTGAGGGAGAATGGCACTTACCTTGCCTTTGAAGACCATGCCTGGCAAAGATGGAGTTCGTGCTTCGACAGCATTACCTATGTGTACCTGGGCAGCCTGGCTTTCAGGGATATCGGCATTGACCCAGATGGTACCAAGTCCATTGATACGAAATAAAGGCGCACCAGTCATGACGCTCATACCTTCACGCGCAGATAATTCTGCGACTACACCGCTAACTGGAGCCGTAATAGTGATGCGTGAATGCACCTTACCGCTCGCCTCAACGGTGCGTATTTGATCGTCATTCATGCCCGCGAGGCGCATGCGTTGCTTCGCCCCATCCAGCAATCCTGCAATACCACTAGCCTGCATGCGCTTCACAGTCAGGTATTCTTCCTGTGCAGCGACCCAATCCGGTACATATAACTCAACCAGTGCCTGCCCCTTCTTTACCATATCAAGGGGAGCGCGCACATAGAGTTTTTCGACAAAGCCATTGCTACGTGCCTGCACCAGAGCGACATCGCGTTCGTTGTAAACCACGCTACCGACTGCCATCAGAGTTGATGCGAAACTGCTGCGTGTTACCTCTGCTGTGCGTATGCCAAGGTTTTGCTGTACGCGTGGGCTGATGCTGACTGAACCTTCATCTGCGCCATCGGCATAGACTGGCACCAATTGCATGTCCATGAAAGGAGATTTGCCCGGTTTATCGAATTTTTGCGCAGGAACCATAGGGTCATGCCAGTACAGTACCTTTTTGTCGCCCGTTACTGTGCTTGTTGCCGGGGCACTTGCTTGCGACTCTTCAGGCTTTTTCATTCCTTGATTGAGGCCAAGACGATAAAGACCATACCCACTTCCAGCCAGTACGCCAGCAGTAACCAGGGCTACGATGATTCTTTTGTTATTCATTGCATGTCCTTGTTCATGGATTGGGCAGGATGTGTATCTGGTACATCCGCAGGAAACAGGAAATTGAGTTGTGCCCATAAACGGGCAGTATCGGCTTGTAGTTGCAAGGCTTGCAGTCGGACATCGATCTCATTGCGGCGTGCCGCCAGCAAATCAGTCAAATTGGCTTTGCCACCGCGATAGGCACCCAAGATGGCTTGAGTACGCTCTTTCGCTAGCGGTATCAATTCGCGTTCATAGCGGACACTGCGTTCAAGGTCACTTTGCCATTCGCCTACCATTGCCCTGGTTTCAGCGACGTGGGCGCGTAATGTCTCTTCTCGCTCGGCTTTTGCCTGTTCGACCATCGCCAGTTTGGACGACAGTTCACGATCTTGGCGATTCTTTTGATCCCATTGAAAAGGAAGTGATATGCCGACTGATACCATGTTGGAATAAGCTGAGCCACGCTGCTGGAACGCGCCTTCGATGCTCCAGTCTGGCTTTTTATTGGCCTCCGCCAATTTGGCATCCGTCTCGGCAATCTCTGTTTGCTTGGTCATCACAGCTATCTGGGGATGGTGCGCAAGCGATTTGTCTAGTGCTGATAAGTCCAGGCGGATATTGCCGATACTGGGTTCGCCAGCCAATCGAAGCTCGGCAGCAATACCGGTCCAACGGTTTAACATAGTCTTGGCAGTGCGGACTTTGCGCTGGAATTCGCTGGAACGGTCATCCACCATACTCAGTGCGCTACGGGCAGCGAAGATATCAGCCTGGCTACCACGACCAGCGCGGTAATTACCTTCAGATGCTTCGATTTCAAGTTTTGCTTGTATCGATTGTTCTGCGATCAGGGCAAGCATGCGTTCCGAGTAATACTGATCCAGCCAGGCAATTGCAGTGTCGCGTTGGATAGCCGCAATTGCACTGGCTTTTTCTGCCAGTGATTTGTTGGCGAGACGGTTATAGCGTTCAGCCCGCAACTGGCGTTTGTCGCTTCTGGTCAATTCCTGCATAACGCCGATGCGACGCATAGTCATGAAATCGTTGGTCAGACTTCCACGATCAGGGCCACTAACTGGCAAGTTGTCGATGCCCGCCTTCAATATGGGATCAGGTAATTGACCCGCAGCGACTGCCATTTCGCGGGAGGCAGTGACCGCCAGGTCTTGGGCATTTAACTGACGTGAGCGCGCCACGGCCAGTTGTTGAGCCTGTCCCAAAGTGAGAGGTATATCGGCAGCAATAACTGCAAATGAGGATAAAACGAGCATGCCACCGACGATGGCGAAGCGAATAGGATGAGACCGCACACCATATGGCGCAGCAAAAATAGATAACATGGAACCTCCAGATAGCAAAAAATGGCACTGCCGTCTCTAAGACATAGCAGTGACAGACTAGGGATCTGGGGGATTAAATGCGGAAACAGCAGTTGCGGATAGTGATGGGCGGTGCGGTGGAGCGTGCAAGATGTAACGAGTGAGCATGATGCTCTTGCGGAAGACTGACAATATCAATCAATTGCAGAGTTTGTGTCAGCCCGGCCAATACAAAGGGTTGAACATCGGGCGCTTGAGGCTTATTCAGCGATTGCTTCGTAGATGAATCCTCAGCATGTGCATGACACAGTGCAGGTTGCTCTTGGTCCATGCCAGCACAGTCAAGCATTGCGGCAGAGCTGATATCTCGAGCTAAACCAGACGTTCCACTACCCGTTGTATGACCTGGGCAGACGTATGACGCCACAGCAAGCTGCATAAACAGCATGCTGACAAGCGCTAAGAACGCTGCGACCAAACGCGATGTGCGGGAAATTTTCATGTGATGATTACATTCAATCAATGATGCCAGGAAAGCAGAATCAATTGGAAAGTTGAGTAACAATATCAGCTTTTCATCGCCAATTATAGTTACTTTTGCCGCAGACTTCTTTGACCCGTATCAGACAATCAGCTATCCACAGCATGTGTCCTCAGCCGTAGTGCATTACCTATAACAGAAGCTGAACTCAAACTCATCGCCAAAGCGGCAATCAGTGGTGAAAGCAACCAGCCTGTCACCGGATATAAGACACCGGCAGCGACAGGAATACCCAAACCGTTATACAGGAAGGCAAACAGTAAATTTTGCTTCATATTGCCGACAGTGGCATCCGACAATAAGCGCGCCACAGAAATGCCGCGCAAGTCACCTTTGACCAGGGTAATCTGGGCACTGTTCATGGCAACATCGGTTCCTGTTCCCATGGCGATACCGACATTGGCTTTTGCCAGTGCGGGTGCGTCGTTAATCCCATCGCCTGCCATGGCAACAATGCGACCTTCTTTTTGCAGACGTTCGACCAATAACAGTTTGTCTTGCGGCTTTACCTCACCAAACACTTCATCCAGGCCAAGCCGGTTACCTACGGCCTTGGCTGTGGTCAGACCGTCACCCGTTGCCATGATGATGCGTATTCCTGATGCTTTAAGGGCAGCCAGGGCTTCTGGGGTACTCTTCTTGATCGGGTCAGATACCGCAAGCAAACCGGCCAACTGTTTGTCTACTGCCAGATACATGACGCTCGCACCTTCGGCACGGAGCTCTTCTGCTTGCGTAAGCAATCCTTGCACTTGTACTCCCAACTGCTCCATGAGTGTAGTATTGCCCAGAGCGACTTCACGCTGATTGATAGTGCCTCGCACGCCAATACCAGAACCGGACTCAAAATTTTCTGGTTTATCCAGAGTCAATCCACGTTCGCGTGCTGCCCGCACAATGGCATCTGCCAATGGATGTTCACTACCCTGGTCGAGACTAGCAGCCAGGCGCAGCACTTCCTCTTCCTGATAGCCAGAAGACGGAATCACTTTATCGAATGCAGGACGGCCTTCTGTCAGCGTACCGGTCTTGTCAACAATGAGCGTATCGACCTTGCGTAAATTTTCTATGGCAGCTGCATCCCTGAACAACACACCTTGTGTGGCACCACGGCCAGTCGCGACCATGATGGACATCGGCGTCGCCAAACCCAGGGCACATGGACAGGCTATGATTAGTACCGAGACAGCATTGATCAATCCAAAGACCCAGCGTGGTTCAGGCCCCCATAGCCCCCAGGCAAAGAAAGTGAGGATGGCAATGCCGATCACCGTCATCACAAAATACCCGGCCACCACGTCCGCCATTCTCTGCATCGGTGCTTTTGAACGCTGTGCCTGCGCGACCATCTGAACAATTTGTGCCAGCATCGTGGCAGAGCCTACCCGTTCAGAGCGCATGACCAGGGCACCATTGATATTTAAGGTGGCACCAATGACTTTATCACCAACCCTTTTAGTCACAGGGACAGGCTCTCCGGTGAGCATGGATTCGTCCACAGCGCTACTACCCTCGGTTACGCTACCGTCAACCGGCACTTTTTCACCTGGACGTATGCGCAACAAATCACCGACATGGACATTGGTAAGTGGTATATCTTCTTCTTTTCCATCCGCATTAATGCGCCGCGCAGTTTTTGGAGAAAGACCCAGCAAGGATTTGATCGCAGCCGAAGTCTGAGATCGGGCTTTAAGTTCCAGCACTTGTCCCAGTAAAGTCAGCGAAATAATTACTACAGCCGCTTCAAAATACACTGCCACCCGTCCCATTGAGATAAATGAATCTGGGAATACTTGAGGTATTAACGTCGCAACCACGCTATAGATGAAAGCTGCACCAGTTCCCAGGCTGATCAATGTCCACATATTGGGGCTACGGTGCAACAGAGATTGCCAGCCTCTTGTAAAGAAAGGCCATCCTGCCCACAACACGATAGGCGACGCAATGGCCATTTCCACCCAGCTTTGCACTGACATCTGCATCAAATGTAACGACTCACCAGACATGGCAAGTACAAAAACAATCACGGTGAGAGGTAAAGTCCACCAGAAGCGATGCTGAAAGTCCTTCAGCTCTGGATTATCATCATCCTCGAGTTCGGGAATCACTGGCTCCAGCGTCATGCCACACTTAGGGCAGCTACCTGGATGATCTTGCCGGATTTCGGGATGCATGGGGCAAGTGTAGATGGCTGTGGAAGGTGTTTCTTCCGCCTTGACCGGTGTAGTCTTAGACAGTATGTATTTGCCAGGTTCTGCATTAAATTTAGTGTGGCATTTGCTGCTGCAAAAGTAATACATTTTTGAGTCACGTAGCTCTTTATGTTCGGACTGTTCGGTGACTGTCATTCCACATACAGGATCTTTTAGATTCGTGTCTTTCGTTGAGGCAGGTGCAGTCACTGTATCGTTCATAGTTGCTTCCATTTAAGGTGTTGCTGAATCAATGACAAGCCGGGCTGGCAGAGGACAGGTGTGGAAAAAATCGTGGAGTGCGCTTTGTGTAACGGGCAAATTCATCGCCAAATTGAGCCAGCATCTCTTTCTCTTCAGTCACGGCCAGGCGACCATACATGATCAGCAAGATGGGAAACATTGCCAATGTTAACACTGTAGGCCATTGCAATAAGAATCCCAAGAGAATTAAAACAAAGGCAACGTATTGTGGGTGGCGTATTTTGGCGTAGGGACCGCTAGTCGCTAGGGTATGTTGCCGTTGGGCATGGTAGAGCACATTCCAGGCGCTGGATAACAAGTAGAAACCGAATCCCAAGAAGAAGTAGCTCGCGATATGCAGCACACCAAAATGCGGATCACCTTTTTCGCCAAGCAAGGTCGACCACAGATGACCAGAGTTATGGGACAAAATATCCAGATTGGGATAATGCGTCTGTAACCAGCCTGACATCAGGTAGATGGTCAGTGGGAAGCCATACATCTCTATGAACAAGGCAACGATGAATGCAGAAAATGCGCTGAAGCTGCGCCAGTCACGTGCCGTTTGCGGTTTAAAGAAACTGAAAGCGAACATGATGAAAATGGCCGAATTGAGTATCACCAGAGACCAAAGCCCATAGGCATTTTCACCGTGGTTCATGGCGGTTCTCCTTATTCGCGCTGGCATCCTTGTCTTGGTCGCTTGGCGACTCTACATCTTGATGATGGCTATGATGTCCATGTCCGTGATGCATAAAGACGTGCATCAGCGGACAGGCCAGTAACAACAAAAATGGCAATGCGCCGATCACGTGCGCCAGATGTTCTGTCAATAGAAAGTAGGCAGCAACCGCACCAATGACAAGATATCCAAGGGCGTATCTGGAGCGCCAGAAACTGCCTGGTTCATTTTGATTTTCGTGTTCGTGATTCATGGCGCATCTCCTCTATTTGGCAACGGCAGTCGAAGCAGGCATTCTGTCCATCATCATTTGCATCATGCCTTCCATCATTTCCATGCGTCTTTCCATCATGTCGTGCATGGCCATATCTTTTTGCATGCCATCCTTCATTTTGGGTTTTTTATCGCCAGCCATCTTGCCCATCATTGCCATGCCGTCCTGCATCGCTTTCATGTGATCCGCCATCAAGGCACTGCGTTCTTCGGGGTTTTTTGCATTCATCATTTTTTCATGCATGTCATGCATCGTCTGGATTTGATCATCCATTTTTTGCATGGACGATTTGCTTGCACTGCCAGATGGTGCGGTGACTTTGGCAGAAGCGCTGGCAGAAGCGGGATGATGCTCTTTGTGGTCCGCCGGCTCAGCCGCCCACACACTGGAAGCAATGATCAACGAACTTGTCAGACATAAGACTGGGCGAAGTAATTTCATGATGAACTCCTCAATAGACGACTGATTGGGAAAAAATGGCTTACACCTTGATCTGGCAAATATGGAAAAAATTACTTCTGAAAATGTATTTACCTTAATTCACTATAGGTGC
>Ga0187842_1001506_pt1 | contig 10788 bp, 8 predicted proteins | sample SpaLakP09_SKY_41_FD_134514 | JGI IMG/M metagenome (GOLD analysis project Ga0187842, IMG submission 134514) | Oligotrophic lake water microbial communities from Sparkling Lake, Wisconsin, USA - SP09_SKY_41 | ecosystem: Environmental > Aquatic > Freshwater > Lake | place: USA: Sparkling Lake... | reverse complement strand
CTGGTGCTTTGGGTAACGATCAGCCACTCTCATGGTCAGTTTACAATGCTAGTGGAACCGGCGATTTTTATAATGCCAGCCAGCAGGTGATCGCGTCCTATGCCATGTCTAGCCTCCGACTGTTCCCACAGTTGACAGTCACAGGAGGCGCCCGATTCGAAAACACAAACTTACAATCCAAGGGCGCACCTTCCGCTGTCTTTCCCGACCCCAATAGCGACATTCAGCAGTTGGATCTTCTTCCAGCCGCCGCTGCTACATTTCAGATAATGCCTGAGGTAAATCTGCGACTCGCTTGGTCTCAGACTCTTGCGCGGCCATCGTTTAAAGAGCTGGGGGCAGTCGTGACTCAGGACTTTTCCGATGCGCAGGTTTTTATTGGAAACCCAAATTTGAAGCTGTCCTCCATCAATAATTATGACTTTCGATTGGAGTATTTCCCTAGAGCCGGAGAAGTCCTAGCTGTCAGTCTTTTCTACAAGAACATCGATCGCCCGATTGAGCAGACAATCGCTCAGTTAGGCGCGACCCAATTTTTCCAGTATATCAACAATCCGAATGGAACTCTTTGGGGGGCGGAATTTGAGTCAAGGAAAAGGTTGGATCAGGTTGCTTCGTTCCTAAAGAATTTTTCAGCAAATTTCAATTTTACCTACATTCAGTCCGAAGTTGCCCTTACGCAAGAGCAGATTACGGCAAAAAAGGCCATTGGCTTGGGGGAGGTAACACGACCTATGCAGGGCCAACCGAACTACATTATCAATGCCGGGCTGAGTTACGACGACCAAGAACGGGGGTTCTATGCAGGTTTATTCTATAATGTGACAGGACCTTTGCTCTATGCTGCGGGTCTGGATCTACCGGATCTTTACGAGCAACCTGCTCCCAGCTTGGATTTCAATCTAACGCAATCTTTCGCTCAACAGTGGAGTATTACTTTCCGAGGGAAAAATCTTCTCAACCCAATCTTTAGGCAGACGATGACTTATGCTGGGCAAGAGTATACGTACCTTAGTTATACGAAAGGCTTCGACCTTTCGACTTCGATCAACTACAGCTTTTAAGGGGATCGAGGCAAGGGGCGAACCGCAAAGTCAGGATCGGCTTGGATTTTTTCCAAAACGAAGGATCGATCTGGTGCGAGAAGGGGCGCATCGTCGATCTTTCCGTCGACCTCTGTGTCGAGGCCTTTCCACTTTGCTTGGGATGAATCCCATGAGAAACGTCGAAAAGTAAGCCCATTCCAAATCTTCAAAACATCCCCAGAAGTCCATCCTTGCTCTGGAGTCAGAACCAGATCGGAAATCTTGGAAAAATGGGGATACGGTAGTGAAATTAGATTCGAGCCAGCGCGTAGGGGGCGACGCAACAAGTGCTGACGGTTTTCTCCCAAAATACTAAACCTCAACGTCTCTCCTCTGGGTCTTCGAACGATGACGCCTGCTCCAGGCGGTAGGATCTGATTCAGGGATTGAACCGCTGTAGGTACGGTAGGGGCCCAGTACGCAGGTCCCTTTTTCGCTGCCTTTGGCGTATAGGTCGATTCGCCTGCTGCATGGCAAACTGTCACGCTCTCATATAAAGAGAGCACTGAGTGGGACTTAATCGGGCCGGGCTTTGTTCCTCCGCCAAAAATGTCTTCCAAGGTCCACGCAGGGAATACAACAAACGATGCGCCGGCTAATGCAGAAGGAAGACTACTGCGAGTGTTTTCAGGCGAAGGGACGATGGTCAAGACTCTGCCTTTCTTGTTCGTTGATTTTGTTTTGCCTTGAGAACCTAGAAAGAATCTCTCTCCCTCCATGGTTGAATCTGCGGGACAGGAGGTGATTTCAAGAAAAAGGATGTCCTTAGGATCAGGAACCGTTTCCGCAGTAATATGGGCGGAGAGTCTCGTGCTTGAAAGAACAGAAGCAATCGTTCCTCGGAGTACAGCGGGCTTCAAAATCGCGACTCCCAAGTAGGTGGTTCCAGAAGGGACTGTGAAAGTCTGATGGGTGCCGAAGGGTGTGTTGGCCTGCCCAAAAATGGAGAAAGTCCATCCTGAGATAAAAAAGAAAGCCAAAAGTGTGTTTTTACGTATTGAAAAAGTCAAAGAGAGTTTTGTTTTCATGGTAGAACCGTAAAGACTATAGAGGTCTTTGTTTTGCCAAAGCCATTCTGAACATAAAGTGTAATTGGATATCGTCCCGCTTTCGTTGGTGTCCCAGTGATCAATCCTCTTCTCCTGGCTAGGGTTTTTTCTGTGGTGCTACCATCGGTGCCGTCCCTTTTCTTTCCGAAGCCAAGTCCCGGCGGTAAGCCAGTGGCGTTCATATAAATAGTCGAGTTTGCACCCATGTCGGAACCAGTAAGAAAAAAGCCTTCCGAAGGAGCATAAGTTGTGTGTGTGGGTTCATTGAGGCGAAAGGTGCCGGAGCGAATTCCTAAAGCGGAAGCATTCGGTCGCGATCCCTCAACCTTGATATTCAAGGTGGTAGAGGTGGAAATCGTAGAGCCGCTAAATTTCTGAGTAGATGCTATTAACGTTACGGGGAAGGATCCAGGGGTTGTGGGTACTCCGTAAATCATGTCAAAAAAGCTTTTGTTAAAGCTCACATTTCGTTCAAAGGTAAGTCCAGGAGGAAGGCGCAACGCCACCTTGTCGTGCAGCGGATCATTCGAAGTGAAGACATGGCGAAAAGGCAACCCTACGCCTGCGGTCCGGTTCAGCTCGCAATTAATCACTGGTTGGGCTGGATCCACCGTAATGGTAATCGGAAGGATATTGCTTGTGCCGCTGCTCGAATAGGCTCGGAATGAGGCGGAATAAACCCCGATCGCGTTTGGTGTTCCATAAATTACCCCTGCTGCCGTGTTTTGAGTGGCTTCCTGTTGTAAGTTTAGACCGATTGTACTGAGATCGACGCCCGACACCTGCTCGTAGGTGAAGGGCCCCACAGCGCCGTTAAGTGCTCGCTGGAGAGTAAGTGAAAATTCTTGGCCACGGGTTGCTTCCAGCTCCGCAGGGGCTGGAGCCAGAAGGACTGGGAGTGGAGATCCGATATTGAAGTCGATCGAGGCTTGTGCCTTTACCCCGCCAGAGAATGTTGCGGTGACTGTGCTGGATGATGTTTTAGTGGCTGTCGGTGTGCCAGTTATGGTTCCAGTCGTGAAGTTGAGTGTTAAGCCATCGGGCAGACTGTTTCTATCAAAGGAGGGACTGCTTCCCGAAGGGACCACTGTGAAAGTGACAGGAGTAATTGCCGAACCGACCGACCCATTTACACTGCTCTGAGAAGGAGTGATCGTCGGATTGGCGAGGGTTAATGTAACCAGCTGTGGGTCAGATGTTCCACCCGCACCGCTCGCTCGTATCGATAGGGTATAAGTTCCTGTTTCCGCTGTAGTCGTGCCGGTGACTACGCCGAGTGCACTGATCGAAAACCCTAATGGGGCGCCGCTAAGACTGAAGCCAGTGGGATTGTTGCTGGCTAATACAATGAGGGAAAAAGGAGTCCCTCGATAGGCTGTTTGTGCCCCGATCGGGGTTATGGCGGGTGGGTCGCCTGCGGGGGCATTAACCGTCAGGGTAACTACTTTTGTTACATCAACAAAGAGTGGGTTATTCGCAGTCAGGCTGACGGAAAAGTTTCCCGTCACGGTGGGCGTTCCGAATATCTGACCGGTAGCGGGATCGATCTGAAGGCCAGTTGGCAGACCAGTGGCGGAGTAGGAGGTCGCACCGTTGTTAGCGGTGATTGTAAATGAGTAGACCTGATCTTTCACGGCATCCGTGGGGTTGCCAGAGGTGATCGCTAGGCCATCCGCATTGTAAGCCAAAAAAGTATCAGCACTCAAAGCCCCAGTGGAAACGATCTGCCCGAAAAAAGGCACAGCAAAAGTGGGTTCCAGATCGCTTTCTGGAAGCAAAACAGAAAATATTTCCGTATCTGTTCCCGCAAAATCGTTAAATGGAGTGGGAAGGTTTGCATCATCGTAAAACCTATAGACACCCACTTGAGTGGCCGAAGTGGGATTTGAATTGTTGTACGCAACTAGAAAGATCGATTTTCCTTTAAAAGCGGCCACATCAAACTCGAAAGTTAATGTTCCTTCTGATGAAAAGAGAGAACGGGAAATGGTGCCGAAAGTAAGGAAATTATTGGAATTGGTGAGGTTGGTTACTGCAGAGCCGGAAGAAAGAAGGGCGGCAATCGCGGCCCGATTGGTGTCGGGATCTGCGACAAATGTGCCAATGCTGAAAGCTGCGTTTGAGGGCAGTTCTGACCAACTTTTGGATTGGTTATCGAACTGCTTAATGTTGCTGCCGTCATTGGCACCGGGGGTCACTAAAATCACTTTGACCGTCGCAGCTTGGAGGGAGGAAGCCAAACCAAGCAGAATAATCATGAGGTAAGTTGACCACCGTCTTTTGACCATGAACCTCATAAACTATTTATAAAGCGAGTGGCTCAGTTTCTCAAGTGACTCATACCTTTGCCATCAAATCGTAACCTAGCTGATTGGAATATGGAATAAAAAGGCGGCGCGTTCAGGCACGCGATCTTTTCGCGAGCGATTCAAGATTGTTTTGCGAGGTTTTTTGTTCGTCCCGATTGTGACAATTTGATGGCAAAATCCAAAAGAAAAAACCAAACAATCTGTAAACCATTTATAATCAATAGCTTTATTCCAACAACCCAAATTTTCTGTCACACAAAAGTCACAAAAAAGTAGTGGAATAAAAAACGTCATCTACTACGTTTTTGATATGTCGAAGATTTTACATCAACCTCAAACAGGAGAAAAACGCACTATGAACATCAAAACAAAAAATAACCTAATCACGCCAGTCGCTTTGGCTCTGCTCACGGCAGTGGCATTTAATACCAATTCAATCGCAGGTGTTGCAGAAGTTGCAACGCTTGTGCCAGTAGCGATCCCAGCAAAGGTTGGAACGACTGCAGGTGTTAAATTTGTCGGTATCCCTGTTGCCCGTCCTGGAATTTTTGAAGGATCCGTAACAACTTTGGTTGCGTCTGCGGCTTCCGCGAACACAGTAGTGACCGATTCTAAGCTCACGGCGCAAATTGTTTCCGAGCTTGGAAGTCCGACTGTCAGCACGGACCGTGTCACCAACGATACTTTCGCAACCGCCGACAATCAGTATTTGGTTGAGATTACCTCTGGACCAAATATCGGGTTGGTTAAGGTGGTTTCCAGTATTTCCGCTGGCGGAGTGACCGTGCTCGGCGGGTTTAACAAGAGGCTCGACGTGGGCACCACTTATGTGCTCAGAAAGGATTGGACGATCGGAACTCTGCTCGGAAATAATGCTACACAGGTAGCTGCGTCAGGCATTAAAGGTGGCCTAGTATCTGGTGCTGACCACGTCGGTGTTGTACGGAATGCAAAGCTTGAGCTTTACTACTGGAATGGTTCCGCATGGAAGCCCACTTCGGGTTCGCAGGCTGGTGTAGCTTATGAAAACGTCCGGGTTCCAATGTCGGGTGGTTTTTATTTCAAAAGAAACACAACAAGTGCGACAACATGCTTTTTGAGCGGAATTTACCGCCCACACCGTTTGCAGGCTTTGCTGGAAGGAGCCAGTGGTACAGTTTTCACCGTATCCACGCCTAACTATGTGGATACCACATTGGCCCAAACAGGTCTTCATCGCTGCGTGAAGAGTTCCACCTTGGTGAGTGCGGCAGACGAACTGCGAATCATCAGCGCGGACGGGTCGATTGCGTCGTACTTTAATGCTGGATCGGGAACTGGATACACTTCTGGTTTCTGGAACGGAACGAGTGCAAATGCTCCATCTTGGCGTTCAACTGCCTCGGGTAACGCTGCTGGCACTGCTAATAGCCTCGTTATTCCTGCCGGATCCGCCATCATGATCAAGAAGTCAGGTGCGGATGCGCGTCTGATCGGAATTGATCCCGCCTACACGCAGTAAGGATTCAACTCAATAGAGGAATAAAAGGAACAACAAAAATGAAAATAAAATCCCTAGCAATGCTCGGATTGATGGTTTTGGTCGCAGGCCAAGTCGGCAATGCTGCGAACATCTCGGTTGGATACCAGAATTACAACACCGTATATAATCTGGCTACAGATGCAGCGCTGGCGCCTAGTTCTCAAGTGTGGTTTGGCTCGTGGAATAATGGAGCGAATCCCACGGGTATTCTGAATGAATACTTTGCCGGGACCAAATCATACACGGATGTGAGTGCGGCATTTCTGATAGGTGCTACAAAAACATATCAGGATTTGGGAGATGGAAGCGAACCCTACGTATTTTCGATGAGCGATGTCGGATTCGTAGGGCGTAATGTGGATATGATTCTATGGAACACATCTACCGCCCAAACAGCCACCCAAGCTGCGGCATTCCGCTGGAGTAGTGCAGTCTATCCAGACGGCACATCATTGGACATAGAGATCCAAGTGGCCAATGTGTTGCCAAGCTTGGATCCAGATGCTGCGGTATCCGTACTATACGGCACGGCACAGGATTCGGGCAGCGACGGTATCGGCTACATCTTCACCGCTGGAATCCCTGAGCCATCAACTGGCTCACTCCTCATTGGTGGAATTGCCCTTGTTCTTGCAAATTACCGTAAGTCTAGAAACTCATAAGAAAGGAATATAAACAAAATGAACATCAAACAAATCGTAGTAACAGCATCACTCGCCTTAGGCTTTGCCCTAGGTGCCAATGCGCAATCATTCACCACTGGAATCGCAGCTTACGAGGGTACGCTCCTAAAAGATTCCCAAAACAATGCGTGGACAGACTACACCATTCAGGTGGGTGTGTTTACCAGCCCCCTTCGCAATGATGGTGGGTACTGGTTCGGTTGGAATGACTCCGGAGCCAATGAAGGATTTACTCAGATCTTTCAATCTACTGGAACATTAGGTGCTGGAGGACTATTGCAACTCAACCAAGATGCCTACTTTGCAACCTTTAGTAACAATCTTCCCGATGCGGCATACAGCAGTGTGATGGGATATGCGCCCTCGATTGTGTTTTCTCGAGCTGCATCGGGTGGTACGCGTGAGGTGCTTGTCGCCAACTTTACAACCGGATTGCTGGGTTCGGATCCAGACAGCGTTGAGACCGAGAACATCTTTGGTCTTACCAATGAACCTGAGTACACAACCTTCAATTCTCTCTACACGGGTTCTGCCTCGGGTAGCGGTGGGAGCACCGTCTTGAGCTCTGCTGCAGTACCAGAGCCTTCGTCAGTATCGCTTCTGTTGCTCGGTGCAGCAGGATTAGTGGCTCTTCGCCGTTTCAGGAAAAAAATCTAACAACAACATAAAATCTAAAGGAAAAAACATAATGAATAAACTCATCACATCCACAATCCTTGCGGCGCTGGCTCTTGCTGGCAGCCTCCAAGCTCAAACTACCTTTGTTCGTGTGTCCCAAATCCCTGGCAATCTTGTCAACAGTGCCTCGGTCTCGCCTTTGGCGGGTCGTTGTACTGTTATCAATCAGGATCAGGTATGGACTGCCGATAAGGTCTATATTGTTGAAAACCTGACCTTTGTCGAAGCACCCGCAGTTTTGCGGATTGAACCAGGGACAATCGTACGCATGGAGCCAAAAACAACGGGAGGTAACTCTTCGACAGATCCAGCCGACGTTGGCTGTGTAATTATCACCCGCGGAGCGAAGATCGTTGCGCCTGGCACCTCTGAGTCCCCAATTATTTTCACAAACGTTGATGACCCTTTTGTGCCTGGTGGTGCCAGCACAATTCCATCAACCGTGAATGGCAGTGCGTTCACCGCGAGGAATTATGACTCAACAACAAGTGGTGACATAACCAAGTTTAAGATTGATGCAGATTGCGGTGGTATTGTGATTCTGGGTAAAACCAGGCTCTCCAATAACAACGCGTCCGGCACGGCTCTAACTGATCCTATCGCGAATCCTCTTACTGCTGGTGCTGGTGCTGCCTTTATTGAAGGCTTCCAAGCAATCGATGGAACCGTCTATGGCACCACCGTTACCTCTCAGTTGGGTGGTTCTCCTTCCGGTGGAAAGTTTGGTGGCACAGATGATAATGACAACAGCGGACGGATGAGCTTTTGTTCTATCCGTTATGGTGGGTTTATCCTGAGCACCGCCAATGAAATCAACGGAATCACCACGGGTGCAGTGGGCCGTGGTACTGTAATGGAGTTCCTTGAAATCTTTAACAACGCCGACGACGATATTGAGCCTTTCGGTGGCACGTTTAACATACGTTACTGTGCTGGCCTCTTTGGCGGTGACGACGGCCTTGATACCGATATGGGGTATCGTGGTAACGTCCAGTTTTGGTTCCACCATCAGGATAATTCGACAGCCAACGGCATTAGCACAGGTCGTCCATCGGGTAACTATGGCGACTGTACTGGCGAGTGGGACGGTGGTAAAACGCCCGTTACCAGTTTGCCTTACACTGTATTTTCAGTCTTCAACGCCACAACAATCGGGCGAAATTCTGGTAAAGCAATTAACTGGAAAGTGAATGGCGGCGGTAAAGTGTTTAACTCGATTTGGGCCAATTCAGGCAAGATGCGTATTGAAGATGGTGTTGCATCTGTTGCAACAGCAAGTGCAGACGGTACAACCTCTCAAAATCGTTTCCTCTTTACTAGGACGTCCGGTGGTGAGTTTAACGAGGCGGGTGTAGCTGCTGCTGCAACTGAGCCTGACGCGATGTTTAAATATTCGACGATTCAAGGCACCATTGCTTCAACTGCTAATACGGTAGCCGGATATTTCACTGGAACCTCACCGGACATAGCGACCCTGTTGGGTGCTTCAAACATTACGTTCACCGATACAACCCCATTGGTCAATCAGGCAAAGGCAAGCGGAACATTAGATCCTCGTTTGAAAAGCGGTGTTGCTCAGCGTACCGGTGGAATCAGGCCTTCCGTCTCTGGACCTGGTGGTACCGCACGTTCCACCTGGTTTGTTAACACTGACTTCCAAGGTGCATTTAAAGATGCGAATTGGTTGGCGGGTTGGTCAATCCTCGAGAAGGTCGGGGTATCACCCGCTAGCGGATTCCCCACCTGTAACTTCCCAATCCCGACAATTACCCGTGTCGGATCAGGATCTACAGCATTTGCCAGAGTCTCCTTCCCTGTTGAAAACGGTGTGCAATACTCCGTACAAACTTCAACAGACGGTGGAAAAACATACTTGCCCGTTCAAACGGCAACTGGCTTAAGCAATGGATTGTACACAGCTGCTTCCAACACTACAGCCACAGTTGACTTGGCGGCTGGATCGGGCGCAGCAATGCTGCACGTCCGTGTGATGCCTTTGTAATTTGTCTTATAAATAAACAGTTACTGCAAAGCAGGGGAGCAGGTGCTCCCCTGCTTTGTTTTATATCGGTACAGTGTAGTTTTTAAAAATGATGAAAAAGATTATTTCGAGCCTCATTCTAGGGATCGCTATTACCAGCTGTGCCAAATTGAATGATCCATCGGGAAAGCTACCTAGTGATTTAGATCTAGCTCTTCAATCGGCTAAAGAAATCCAAGGTGATGATGATGTGAGGGATAAGGAGATTCGTCATGTAGCGATTCGCCTGGCAGAAGTTCGTTGGAATGAGACAGCAGCAAAGATTCTTACTGATCTAAAGAGCTATCACGGGGTCGTAGGTTTATCTGAGTTAAGCATCACTTCAGCACATCGTAATGAACAGCCCATCGCGCAAGAGTTCTATCATAAGGCAAAAGACATTGCCCAACGACTCGTTCTCGGGATTCCGCGTCCGATTCCTATTGCGATGGCTCAGTCTGCCGCTGCAAACAGGGATTTTGAGGGGGCAGATCAATGGAGATCTGGAATAGCTGAAAATTCCGACCGTGCTGAAGCTGACAGCAAGATATTTGCGGAAAAGTTACGCTATGGGGTGGTGTCTTCGTCTGAAACGCCTCCAGTATGGGAGGCTGATGTTTTTGAGGCTTGGAGCGACTCTATATCACGTCATGAACAGCAAAGTGACGATACAAAGTCTCAATTACTGAAGATGATGGAGAAAATACCATCCTTGTTTCCTGTGGATCAGCCGCAGGCTTACCTTTGCGTTTACCGGGCTGCGTTAAAGCTCAATCTTCCAGAGCTGTCCGAGAAGGCTGCTTCGAATGCGATACGATCCAGCATTATATTAGGCTCTGATATGGATGATACACCAAGGATCAGGGCTCAAGTTGCGCGTGAACTATTTCACGCGGGTGACCCCCGCGCGACTGATGTTTTGCGTTCTGCAAGGGCTGCTTGCGACGGACAGGTGGGATTTTATCAGCCTCCCTCTTTAGGGGCTGTTGCAGAAGTAATGCTCGAGATGGGACAGCAGGAAGAGGCCCTAAAAACATGGGACCTAGCTTGGAACAAGACTTTTAGTCACGGACATCCTAGAGCAAGAATGGTTAATGCAGTTGAGGTGCTACTCAGTCAATCTCGGGCTGGCATTAAACTCGATGATAAGAGGGAATCGACAGTGATGGCGATTCGCAGGGGAGAGAGTGGGCTTATCCAACCCCAAACAGAACCTACGCAAGAAGCTCTTAATGAAGTGGGCGCGCTCCTACAGCAGCAGTCAGCTTCAAAGAAGGTCCCAAAAACGAATAAATCAACGACTACCAAACCCAAGTCAAAAAGTTCTAACTAGTTTAAGAATCAACACTTTATTTTCCTAAGTAGCACACCAGAAAACGATCACCTCCGGCACTGAATTTAAAAACTATCCATCCAAGCTGCTGGCCTTGAGGGTATTACAT
>Ga0187842_1001504_pt1 | contig 10798 bp, 4 predicted proteins | sample SpaLakP09_SKY_41_FD_134514 | JGI IMG/M metagenome (GOLD analysis project Ga0187842, IMG submission 134514) | Oligotrophic lake water microbial communities from Sparkling Lake, Wisconsin, USA - SP09_SKY_41 | ecosystem: Environmental > Aquatic > Freshwater > Lake | place: USA: Sparkling Lake... | reverse complement strand
GCGCAGCAAGAGCCAGTACTCGTCCCTGCCCGTCTACCTGTGCGCCGAGCCCTTCACGCTGCCCCAGCTGCATGCCATCTACGCGGCCCTGCTGGGCGAGGCCATCAACCCGGTGAGCTTTCGCCGCAAGATGGATGAGCTGGCCATGCTGGAGCCCGTGCCCGGCGCCAAGCGCGCAGAGGGTGCCCATCGGCCGGCGCAGCTCTACCGGTTGAAGGACGAGTTCCGGCGCACGCTGAGACTGGTCGGGCGGGGCTTGAACGCCTGAAGGGCCAAAAGCCGTTGGGCGGGATGGCGCATCGCTGCCGTGCCTGGCGGGGCCGACGCAGCCGGCTGGCGATAGAGTGAAGCCACACACTGAACCTGCCCTGAGAGGAGCTTCGACATGTCTGGACGCTGGCTCATCCTCGGCGCGCTGGTGCTGGCCGGATGCGCCACGTTGACCCACGAGGCCCTGCTCGCACGATTCGGCTCGGCCGAGCCCACGCGGCTGGATGCGGCGCCGGTGGCAGCGGCCGGCGGCGTGTCGTACCGACGCGATGTCAAACCCATCCTGGACCAGCGCTGCGTGGTGTGCCACGGTTGCTACGACGCGCCCTGCCAGCTCAAGCTGAGCAGTTGGGACGGCATCGCGCGCGGCAGCAGCAAGGCCTCGGTCTACGCCATGCGGTTGCTGGAAGCACCCACCACCCGGCTGGGCATCGATGCGCAGCGTGCATCGCAGTGGCGCGACCAGGGGTTTGACGCCGTGCTCAACGAGCGCACCCCGACGCCAGGCAACCAGTTGGCGGCCAGCGTGCTGTGGCGCAGCCTGGCGCTCAAGCAGGCCCATCCGCTGCCAGCGACACCGGTGCTGGACGGGCGCTTCGACTTTGCGCTGGACCGTGCGCAAAGCTGCCCGAGGCTGGCTGAGTACGACGCATTCGAAGCCGCGCAACCCCATGCCGGCATGCCCTACGGGCTGCCCGGTCTGTCTGCCGCCGAGCTGGACACCATCGCCCGCTGGCTGCAAGCCGGTGCGCCCGACGACCCGCAGCAGCCGCTACCCGTTGCCGTGGCGAGCCAGGTGGCCGACTGGGAGCGCTTCCTCAACGGCACCTCGCTCAAGGAGCGGCTGACGAGCCGCTATCTCTTTGAGCATCTGTTCCTGGGTCATCTCACGTTCGAAGGGGACGCGCAGCGCCATGTCTTCCGCCTCGTGCGCTCGGCCACGCCGCCCGGGCAGCCGGTGCAACCGCTGGCCACGCGACGCCCCTACGACGACCCAGTCGTGGCAAGCTTTCACTACCGGTTGATGCGCGACGAAGAGACGCTGCTGGCCAAGACGCACATGCCGATGAGCTTGTCGCCCGAGCGCTTGGCCCGCTGGCGGGGCTGGTACATCGAGACCCCGTACATGGTCACCTCGCTGCCGTCCTATGCGCCGGAGCAGGCCTCGAATCCGTTCGCCACGTTTGCCGCAATTCCGTTGTCGTCGCGTTACCGCTTTCTGCTGGACGAGGCCGGCTTCTTCGTCATGAACTTCATCAAGGGCCCGGTGTGCCGGGGCCAGACGGCGCTGGACGTCATCAACGATCGCTTCTGGGTCTTCTTCGTCGAACCGGCCGTGGGTGCCGATGCCGAAGCCGAGCAGATGGTGGCGCGCGAAGCCCAGGTCCTGCGCATGCCCGCCGCCCAGGGCAGCAATGCCGAGTTGCTGGCCTGGCTGCAGGTGGCTGCAGCGCAAGACCGCCTGCTGGCCACCAAGAGCGAAGCGATGAGCCAGCGCTATGGGGGCCCGCGGCGCATCGACCTGTCCACCATCTGGCGTGGCGACGGCCATAACGCCAACGCTGCGCTGACCATCTTTCGGCACTTTGACAGCGCCTCAGTCGTGAAGGGTCTGGTGGGCGAGCCACCCAAGACCGCCTGGGTGATCGGCTACCCCCTGCTGGAGCGCATCTACTACCTGCTGGTGGCCGGCTATGACGTCTGGGGCAACACGCCGCACCAGCTGCAGACGCGCCTGTACATGGACTTCCTGCGCATGGAAGGCGAAGCCAACTTCCTGATGTTGCTGCCACGGGACCAGCGCGAGGCGCTGCGCAACCACTGGTACCGCGGCGCCACGCCCGATGTGACCGAGCGCGTGCTGGGATCGAAGTTCCGGTTCGATGCCGAGACGGGCATCCCCTATGAGCCCGGTGATGCGCAACCCCAGCTCTACCGCATGCTGCAGCGTCACCTGGGGCCGGTGCTGGACACGCGCTTCGACCTGCAGCGCGAAGCCGATCCAGCGGTGCGCCAGGCCTTGCAGCAATTGGCCGGCGTGCGTGGCGAAAGCCTGCGGTGGTGGCCCGAGACCGTCGTGCTGCGCGTGGACGCACCACCCCATGCGGCGCGCTACTACACAGTGCTGCGCAACACCGGCCACTTCAACGTCGCCACTCTGCTGCGCGAAAGCGCCGCGCTGGCACCCGGCGAACAGACGCTGACCGTGGTGCCCGGCTTCATCGGCGCCCACCCCAATGCGCTGATGCGCAGCACGGTGGCGGAACTGCCGGCACTGGCGCGGCGCGTGGCTACGCTGGCCGGCGAAGCCGACTACCGGGCATTGGCCGACCAACACGGCATCCGCCGCACCGACCCCGGCTTCTGGGCCGCCAGCGATGCGCTGATGCAGGCCTACCGGCAAGCGGCGCCCACCGAGGCCGGCTTGCTGGACTACGGGCGACTGCAGAACCGGTGAACGGCGAGGACTGCTTTTGGCAGTCCTCGCCTGCCTGCGGTTAGGCGTCTAGCGTCCACCTTGCCGCACGAAGCACTGCTTGCGCTTGCCGTAGGCGGGGTCCTCGCCGAACGAGCCCTCGTTGCAGGACATGCCGTTGAACCCGCGACGTGTCACGTAGCGGCCGTCGACGCCAAAGCGCACCTGAGCGGAGCCCCTGAAGTTGCAATAGTCACCTTCATTGGCGCACGACACCCATTCGGGCCCGTAGTTGGCATTGCCATTGCCGTAGCGGTAGCTCGACTGCTGCCTGCGCTCGTCGACACCGCGGTTGTAGCCGTCGCTGTAGTCGCGGTTGTCGCCGTAGTTGTGAAATGAGTTGTTGTAGAGGCCGTCACGGTAGCCGCGCTCGAAGTCAGCCGTTTCCTCTTCGTTGTATTTGCGATCGTCGCGGTGATGCGACTTGTGCAACAGCGCCGCGATACCCAGCAGCGCCGCAGCGCCGACGGCAACCTTGGCGCCATCGCTCATGCCCGACTCCTTGCGGGTCTGTCCACAGTCGCTCTCGTCAGCATTGACGATGGAGGCGTACTTGCCGTCTCGCGTGGTCACCCGCACGCAGGACTTTTGGCCGTTGTTCCACCAGTAGCTGTACGCGGCATTGGTGGACTTGGACGTGTCGATATGCGTGAAGCCGCGCTGCTCCAGCGTCGGCTCGCCGTCACGGCCCCGCGCACCGACCACGTCGCGAAGATCATCTGCGCCGGCCGCATGCGCCGGCAGGACCGGCAACACCATCGCAGTTGCAACCAAGGCACTCACGGCACGGGAAAGTCTGGACACGGTCATCGCTTTTCCTCCTGAAGAGATCGGTTGATGAAGCGTAGCAAGGCCTGCTCGACTCCGCCGCGATGACTGTAGGGGGTGGCCGTCCGTTCGAAAAGCTCGACAAGCCCGCCGTGCGCGTTGTCAAGCGCGTGTCACGCCGTCCAGCCATGAAAAAAGCCCCTGAGCCGTTGAGCGGCTCAGGGGCGGACGCGTGATATGGCCTGCCCGGAGGGACTCGAACCCCCGACCTGCTGCTTAGAAGGCAGCTGCTCTATCCAGTTGAGCTACGGGCAGAAGCTGAGGATTAGATCAGCACGTTGATGATGGCGTTGCCGATGCCCATCAGCGCCGCGCCGGAGATGAGGCCGGCGCAGATCGGCTCCATGCCTTCGACCCAGACGCGGTGGCCCTTGGTGCCGGCTTGCTTGTGCTTGCGGCCCATGATGAAGAAGATCACCGCGCCGACGAACATCGCCAGCACCGACTCGGGCGGCAGCACGACGCCCAGGCCAGTGGCCACGGCCGAGATCTGGAAGCGGCCCTTGGTCTTGATGCGCGCGACTTCCATCGCCACAGCCGCGAGCGCGGCAACACCCATGGAGATCAGCGCCGACGTCGGCAGGCCCTTCAGCCCTTTGGCGATGATGTCGGCCACGCCCTTCCACTGCAGCGCAGCGGGCATGGCGAACTGGTCGGTCACGATGGTGGCCACGCTGCGCACGCCGTTGGCGTCCGGCTGCAGGAACAGCAGGAAGAACAGCGGCACACAGGTCAGCACGCCGGCCAGGTTGCCGATGATGTGGCCGATGGCCTGGTGGCGCGGCTTGCCACCCAGCATGTAGCCGGGCTTGATGTCGGACAGCAGGTTGGCCGCGTTGGACGCGATCTCGCTGGTCATGGCCGCCGGCAGCAGGTTGGAGCCGGGGTTGGTGCGGTCGATGGCACCCATCGTGAACTGCGTGATCTTGGACAGCGAGCCGGTCGGCGTCCACGAGGTCAGCGCCATGGAGTTGGTGCAGATGATGGTCAGCACGAAGATCAGCGGCAGCGAGATCAGCGCCAGCCACATCGGCACGCCGAAGAACAGGTGGGTGATGTAGCTGCCCAGCACGCTGAAGACCGGCACGCCGACGTAGCTGATCCACAGCGGCACTTCGATGTCCTTGAGCAGGTCCTTGCCGGCAGCCACGGCCGGCGCGGCCTTGCGCTTGAACGCGCTGGTGAAGATCTCCGGCTTGGCCAGCAGGCCCACCATGGCACCCACCACCATCATCGTGACGCCCCACCACAGCGACCACTGGTTGACGATCTCGGCCCGGTTCAGCGGGATCAGCGCGCCATTGGCGCCGATGCGCGGCGCGATGTCGCCGGCCTGGATCATGATCGGCGCCAGCACGACGAAGTTGATGAAGCCACCGAGGAAGCAGCTCGTCGCCACCGCGATGCCCATCAGGCCGCCAACGCCCAGCATGGCCGCGTCCAGCGTCACGCGCAGGCCCAGTTGACGGATGTCGGTACCCAGGATGCTGGGGATCAAGGCCTGCGCCTTGGTGGCCCAGGTGTAGTAGTAGCTGTCCAGGCGCTCGTGCAGGTACCAGGGTTCCGTCATGCCGGCCCACTTGTCCAGCATCAGGATCTTGAACTGCACCAGCTTCATCCAGCCGTCGCTGACGATGGCCTGGTAGAGCGCCGTGAAGCCGCCCACCACACCCAGCAGCTTGGCCTTGAACACGCCTTCGTCACCGGCGCCGTGGTACAGCGAGTCCAGCACCACACCACACGCCCGCCCCTCAGGGAACGGGGCCTGGTCTTCGTTGATGAAGCGGCGCTTCAGCGGGAAGGCCAGCAGCACGCCGATCAGCGCGACGACGAAGATCCAGATGACGAGCTGCCACCACGGCGGAATGACCCCCGTGACCAGCATGTAGGCCGCCAGGCTGGAGAACAGCGGCGTGGCCACGTACCCCGCCGCCGTCGCGATGGACTGCGTGCAGTTGTTTTCAAGGATGGTGTAGTCCTGCGCGAACCCGGCGGCATGCAGCGCGCGGAACAGCGCAAAGGCCAGGATCACCGAGGTCAGGCCCACGCCGATGGCGATGCCCGTCTTGGCGCCGATGTACAGGCCGGTGGCCGACAGGATGCCGCCGAGCAGAAAGCCGGTGAAACCCGAGCGCAGCGTCAGCTGCGCCATGTCACCGCGGAAGATGTTCTTGAACCACCACTCGTCCTTTTGGGCGCGGGTCCAGGTAGCGATCTGCTCGTCGGTCAGGTTTTGGAGTGCCATGGGTCTCTCGGGCGCGGCTTGTGGCCCCGCCGGGGTTGCAGCAAAAGCGCGGATTGTCCCGGCCGACCGCTCGGTCGGACTTTGGGGGATGCCCTCGGGTGCAGCCCCCGCGAGCGGGGGCTTCACAGGCCACCCGGATGCGGCGTCCTCAAAAAAGAAAACCCGCCGCAGCGATGAGCCAACGGCGGGTATCAGAAGAGATGGTCGGGGCGGCGGGATTCGAACTCGCGACCCTCTGGTCCCAAACCAGATGCGCTACCAGGCTGCGCTACGCCCCGACTGAGACTCGCATTCTAGCCCACAGGAATCAGACGGCCGGCGCCGCTGATCAACGCCGCTCTGACGGGCTCACCCGGCTGCAGCGCCTGGATGGCGGCGACATAGCTGCGCATCTGCTCGATGTAGGCCTGCTCGCGCTCGGGCGTGGCGCCGAGCTTGTAGTCCAGCACCCACCAGACGCCGTCGTCCAGCTGCACGAGGCGGTCGATGCGGCGGTCTTCGCCTGTCGCGTTGATGGCCACTTCGTTGCCGGCCCAGCGCAGCCGTGCAGGGTCGAAGAACGGGCGGCAGTCGGGGCTTCTCAGGATGGCCTCGGCGGCAGCCGCCAGGCGCAGGCGGGCCGCCGCGTCCAGCGCAAAGGCCTGGCCGGACGACGCCACCAGCATGTCCAGCGGCAACACCTGGCCGGCGGCGCTGGCCCACTCCAGCACGCGGTGCAGGGCTTCGCCGAGATTGGCCTGTGCCGCGTCATCGGCAGCGCCACCGCGCACCGGAACGGGAGGCGCGTGCCACGTCGGCAAGGGCAGATGCGTCGGCAGCGGCAAGGCCAGAGCTGTGTCGTCGCCCTGCTCTGCCAGCACGAGCGGCTGGCCCAACGGCGACAGGCGAGCCCACCAGCTGGCGTCCGACGCGCCGCGCCGGGGCGGGGTGCGGCTGACGATGAGCCGGCGCCGCGCGCGCGTCATCGCCACATAGAGCGCGTTCAGCTCCTCGCGTTCGCGCAGCGCCGTCTCGTCGGCGATCAAGTCGACCAGGGCCGGCGGCGGGCGACGCTCGGAGACAAGGAAGGCCAGTCGCGCCGGCGCGGCCGCGTCGACCGGCCAGTCGCACGCCAGCGACAGCGTCTCGGCGCGCGGCGGCGCTGCGTCGGCATCCAGCAGGATGACGACCTCGGCCTCCAGACCCTTAGCGCCGTGCACGGTCAGCAGTTGCACGGCGTCGTCGGCGGGCGCCGGCGCGAGCTTGGGCGACCGGGCCTTCAGCGCACGGACGAAGCCGTACAGCTCGGCGAACCGTCCGCCATCCAGCTCCAGCGCGGCCTGCAGCAGCGCGTTGACGGTGCGCAGCCGGTTGGCCGCCTCGGACGGCGGCGCCGCAGCCAGAAGGCGCGGCAGCAGGTCGCCCTCGCTGACGATGCGGTCCAGCAGCTCATGCGGCGTGCAGCGCGACGCGGCGGTGCGCCAGGCCAGCAGCAGCGTGCGGGCGCGGGCAAGCGCTGGGCTGGGGTCGGCCAGGTCGGACAGCGCATCCCACCAGCCACGACGTTCACGCTGAGGCGCTCCCAGCCATGCAGCCGTGCCGGCCGCCTCGGCCAGCTGCAGCAGATCGGCCTCGTCCACGCCGAAGAGCGGGCTGCGCAACGCCCGCGCCAGCGACAGCGCATGGCCCGGCGAGGCCAGCGTATCCAGCAGCGCGATCAGGTCTTGCGCATCGGGCAGGTCGGCCAGGCGGTTGTCCTCAGGGGCGACATGCGGGATGCCCGCCGCCAGCAGCGCCTGGGCCATCTGGCGTAGCGGCACGCGCTTGCGGGCCAGCACGAAGATGTCGCGCGGCCTCAAACCTTCGTCCAGCAGCGCCCGGATGGCGTGGGCAACGCGCTCGCACTCCGGCGCGCGGCGGGCGATCTCGGCTTCGACACGCGGCACGGTCAGGCTGGGGCGCCAGTAGTCAGGGTCGGATTCAGACGCTTCTTCAACAGCCAGCGGGCCATCCAGCGTGAACAGCCCGGCCGCTTCCTCGGCACCCTGCTCCGTCGTGTGCGGTCTGAAGCCCGGCATCTGCGCGTTGAAGGCCGCATTGACGGCCGCCAGCACCTCGGGCGCATTGCGGCGCGTGTGGTCACAGGCCAGCGTGACGCCGGCCAGGCCGTCGCGCACGAACTCGCCCGCGGCCGCAAACACGCGCGGCTCCGCTCGACGGAAGCGGTAGATGCTCTGCTTGGGGTCACCGACGATGAAGACCGAGATCTGCCCGCCGCCCGCGCCGGCATAGGCACCCAGCCAGCCGTGCAGCGCCTGCCATTGCAGCGGGCTGGTGTCCTGGAACTCGTCGATGAGCAGGTGGCGCACGCGTGCATCCAGCTTCTGCTGAACCCAGCCGGCCAGCTCGGGCTTTGACAGCAGCGCCAGAGCGCCGCGCTCCAGGTCGTTCATGTCGACGAGGCCACGCTCGCGTTTCAACGTCTCGAACTCAGCGACAAGCACTTCGGCCAGGGCCGCCATGCGGGCGTGCTCTTGTGCCCCCTCGTGCTGAGCGATGTCGGCGGCGATGGCTTCCAGCGCGGCACAGGCGGCCAGCTGCGCGGGCGAGTCGCCCAGGCCTTTCTTGGCAGTGCCGGCCTTGGTGAACAGCGCCGTCCACAGCGCGGGGAAGGCGGCTTCGTCGGCCAGCGCCAGGGCCTGCTCGATGCCCGTCGCGGCATCGCGCGCCTTCACGCCCTTGGCAGAACCGAGTTGCACCGCCAGCGCCGCCAGGCTGGTGCGCCACGACGCAAGCGCGGCCAGCGGCTCGGGCACATCAGGCAGGCTGCCAGCCAGCACGCCGGCGCGCGCGGCCAGGCGCAGCTCCACGCGCTTGTTGAAGGCCGCCAGCAGCCACTCGCGCAGGTTGTGCCGGCCACGCGTCTCGGTCAGCGCCTGGAAGGCTTCGGCCAGTTCGGCATCGGCCAGCACTCGGGCATGGAAGCGCCGCCAGAGCTGCGGCATCAGCTCGGCTTCATCCTCGATGAGCTGCAGCTCCGCAGACAGGCCTTCGGCCTGCAGCACAGCCAGCGGTGCCGCGCGCAGCAGCTGCGAGAACCAGCCGTGGAAGGTGCGAATCTCGACCTGCCGGCCGCCACGCAACAACTCGTCTTGCAGCACCGCCAGGCGCGGCGCAGCGGCGCGGGCCTCGGTCTCGCTCATGCCACGCGCGATCAGCTCAGCCACGCGCTTCGCATCGCTCGCCGCAGCAAACTCGGCCAGCCACTCCAACAGACGCTCGCGCATCTCGCCAGCGGCCTTGCGCGTGAACGTGATGGCGACGATCTCCTGAGGCTGCGCACCCGCCAGCAGCGCCCGCAGGATGCGCGACACCAGCATCCAGGTCTTGCCGGCGCCGGCACAGGCCTCGACGACGGCGCTGCGGGCGGGGTCGCAGGCCAGTGCGTAGAAGCGCTCGCGAGGGACCAGCGCGCCGTCTGCGTAGTAGGCGTAGCTCATGACCAGTCATCCCTTCGACACAGGCCGCGGGCCTCGCAGTGTTCGCAGGCGCTGCCTTCGCCCAGCGCCACCAGCGGCTCGCCTTGCAGTATCAGCAGCAGGTCGGTCTGCAAGCCCTCGCGCAGCACCTCGGCCGTGACTGTCACATCAGGGTGCTCCACGGTCACGACGCCACCCGGGTCGTCCAGCGCCAGATAGGCCGCGCTCAGATCGGGCGCCGCGTCCATCAGCAGCGCGTAGACGGCCATCTGCGTGTCCTCGAACGGCTCGGCCACCTTGCTCTTCAAACTGGTCACGCTGCCGGTCTTGTAGTCCAGCAGCACGCGCTGGCCCTCGGCGGTGGTGTCGATGCGGTCGATGCGGCCCCGCAGCACCAGCTCTTGCAGCGCGCCGTCGAAGGGCGTGCACTGGCGGTCCAGTTCGCCATCGGCGAAGGTCAGGCCGTTGAGTTCGGCCCCGGACAGCCACAGCACATAGCGCGGCAACAGGCGTTCGAAGCTGGCCTGCCACGGCAGGAAGTCAGCTTCGTCAAGGCCGACGCTTTCGACCTCGGCGGCTGCGCGCAGTTGCGCCGTCACGTCGCCCGGCTGGCGCTCGGTGTGGAAGCGGTGCAGCACCGCATGCAGCCAGGTGCCGTAGTCGCGCTTCTCCACTTCGGCTTCCAGTTCGTCGGCGTCTTGCAGGCCCAGCAGGTGCCGGCTGAAGAACTGGTACGGGCAGCGGCGCAGCGACTCGACGGCGCTGGCGCTCAAGGCGGCAGGAAGCAACGAAGCAGCGACGCTTGATCGCGGTATGGGTTGCGGGTTGATGGCCTGCGGCTGGCGCTCATCCACCCAGGGCTGCAACGGTGACTCACGACCCGCACGGCGCGCAGCGGCGGCCAGGCGCTCGACCAGCGGGCTGGCCGGCAGCGGCTCGGCACCGGCGCGCGTGCAGCGCAGCAGCGTCAGGAAAGGCACACGCAGCGACTGCGCGAAAGCCTGCGCCTCGGCCTCGCGCTGCTGGGCTTGCGTCGGCAGACCCAACGCAGCGGCATCGGCATCGCCGAGCAGGCTCAGGGCGCGGCCACCGCGGCCCAGCGTGTCCGCATCGGCGCCGGGCAGCACCAGCGCACCGAAGGGCCGCAACATGGACCGCACCAGCGGCGTGATGACGACCGGCGCATGGCCCGGGTCGCTAGGTGCGAACTGGCCAGCTTCAAGCACGTCGCCCACCCAGGCCAGGAAGCCCGCACCATCCAGCCGCGCGTCACTCAGCACCGCCTCGTGCGCGCTGCCCGGCCAGGGGTTGCGCGACAGCCAGAGTGCGTTCAACACTCCCTCGCTGCCTTCCAGGCCGGCCAGCGGCTCGGGGCCGAGGGCGCGCTTCAACTCGAACAACCACTGCACCAGCGGCCGCCGTCCACTGCTGGTCAACGGCCCGAGTGCCTGACGGCGGGACTGCCACAAGGCTTGCGCGGGCAGCTTGTCCATCACGTCCAGCGCCTCGGCGCGACGGATG
>Ga0187842_1001499_pt1 | contig 10833 bp, 5 predicted proteins | sample SpaLakP09_SKY_41_FD_134514 | JGI IMG/M metagenome (GOLD analysis project Ga0187842, IMG submission 134514) | Oligotrophic lake water microbial communities from Sparkling Lake, Wisconsin, USA - SP09_SKY_41 | ecosystem: Environmental > Aquatic > Freshwater > Lake | place: USA: Sparkling Lake... | reverse complement strand
GGTGCACAGCGGCGACCGGCTGCGCATCACGCCGCCCGAGGGCAGCGGCCTGGCCGAACGCTTCCCCGACGGGGCCTTCGTCATCACCGCACCGGGACTGGCCATCGTGGGCGACGACGGCCGGCTCTATGACGACGGCGTCAGCCGCGGGGAGCCGCTGCTGGTGCTCGACTTCGCGCCGGGCACCGTCGTTGAGCTGACGCTGCGCGGCGAGCTGCTGAAGGCCACGCCGCCCGCGCCGCAGCCACTCGTGCTGCCGCAGTGGCAGCTGGCTCATCCGTCCCTGACCCAGCTGCGCGACATCCTGCCCTGGTACGCCCACAACGCCCTGGTGCACTACCTGTCACCGCGTGGGCTGGAGCAGTATTCCGGCGGCGGCTGGGGCACGCGGGACGTCTGCCAGGGCCCGCTGGAAATGCTGTTGGCGCTGGGCCAGCCCGCGCCCGTGCGTGACCTGCTGCTGCGGGTCTTCGCGGCGCAGAACCCCGACGGCGACTGGCCGCAATGGTTCATGTTCTTCGAGCGCGAGCGCGATATCCGCGCCGGCGACTCGCATGGCGACATCGTCTTCTGGCCGCTGCTGGGCTTGGCGCAATACCTGATCGCCTCGGGCGACGCCGGCCTGCTCGACGAGGTCGTGGCCTTCCACGGCGGCGAGCCTGCCACGCTGGCCGCGCATGTTGAGCAGGCCCTTGCGCTGATCCGCCGGCGTGTCGTGCCCGGCACGGGCCTGGCGGCCTACTGGCATGGCGACTGGAACGACTCGCTGCAGCCGGCCGACCCGGCGCTGCGCGAGCGCATGTGCAGCGCCTGGACGGTCACGCTGCACCACCAGATGCTGCACACGCTGGCCACCGCCTTCGGCCGCATCGGCCGCAGCGCGCAAGCCGCCGGCCTCGTCGCCGAGGCTGCCAGCGTGCGCGCCGAGTTCCAGCGCCTGCTGGTGCAGGACGACGTCGTCACCGGCTATGCGCTCTTCCCTGAAGAAGGTGAGCGCGAGCTGTGGATACACCCGCGCGACACTCGCACCGGCCTGCGCTACAGCCTGCTGCCGATGATGCATGCGGTGCTCGACAGCCTCTTCACGCCCGAGCAGGCACGGCTGCAGGCCGAGCTCATCGAGCAGCACCTGAAGGGCCCCGACGGCGCCCGGCTGTTCGACGCGCCGCTGGCCTATCGCGGCGGCCCCTCGCGCTTCTTCCAGCGCGCCGAGACCAGCAGCTTCTTCGGCCGCGAGATCGGCATCATGTACATGCACGCCCATCTGCGTTACGCGCAGATGCTGGCCCACCTGGGGCACGCCGAGGCCTTCCTGCAGGCGCTCACGCTGGCCCACCCGATCGCGCTGACCGAGCGCGTGCCCAGCGCCAGCCGGCGCCAGGCCAACTGCTACTACTCCAGCTCCGACGCCGCCTTCCCCGACCGCTACGAGGCCCAGGCCCACTACGGCCGCGCGCTGGCTGGCGAGGTGGCGCTGGACGGCGGCTGGCGCATCTACTCCAGCGGCCCGGGCATCGCGCTGGGGCTGGTCATCGGCTCGCTGCTGGGCCTGCGGCTGGAGCATGACGCGCTGGTGCTGGACCCGGTCATGCCGGCCTCGTTGGACGGGTTGCGCGTGCAGCTGCAGCTGGCGGATCTGTACTTCGAGCTGACCTACCGCGTCGGCCCGCGCGGCCATGGTGTCGAGCGCGTGCGCGACGAAGCCGGCCAGGAGCTGGCCGCCACCCGTCGACCACACGCCTACCGCATGGGGGCGCTGGCGCTGCTGAGGCCGGCGCCGGGCAGCGTGCATCGCTGGACCATCGAGCTGGGGTGACGCGCGACGCCCGGTCTGTCGGCCATGCAGCGATGGCGGGCGGTGGGGTGGCGGCGTTGGGAGGTGGCTGTCGGCCAGATTCGGTCATCGCCTCTGCGGCTCTGGGCGACCGCTTCGTGCCCAAAGCTGAGATCCACCGAGCTACAGCAAAAGGCTGGTTTGCGACGTTCGCAGGCCGATGAATGAAGGGCAGCAACCACGAAAACCGGTCATTCGGCCCCGCTGGGCCTCTGGTACGGGGCGGCAGTGAAGTGTGAAGGCTGCGGGCTTGCAGGGGCCCGGTCCGCAGCAATATGTTGGTGCGTGTCAGTCATTCCCCATCGCGCGCGTGGCCAGTGCGGCGGCCGCTGCGCGGGTTTCGACACCTAACTTCTCAAACACATGCTCCAGGTGCTTGTTCACGGTACGAGGGCTCATGCCGAGGATGTCGGCGATGTCGCGGTTGGTCTTGCCCTTGGCGAGCCAGGACAGCACCTCGGTCTCGCGCGGTGTAAGGGCCGCGTCGGCCAGGCGCAGCTGCATCGCCGGGCCGTCGCGGGTGACGGCCGCTGCGGTGCTGGCGGCCATCCTCTCCACCAGCACCATCGTCTCGTTGAGTCCGGCGGCGCCGAGCACGCGCAGGTGCAGCGCCCCCCCGTCTCCCATCTGCAGCCGGTTCTCCCCCGCGTCGCAGGCTGCCTGGAGACGGGCGCCGCGCTCGTCGTCGTGCCAACCGGACAACGCGGCCTGCGCGACGGGCGACTGCCAGGCAATGCGGCCCTGGCCGTCCAGCAGCACGACGCCCTTGCCGGCGATGTCGGTGGCCTCGCGCGCGAGCCGTGCCACGCGGGCGTTGCGCACATGCGTGGCTAGGCGCGCCAGCACCTCGGCCACGCGCACGGGCTTGACGACGTAGTCCACGCCGCCGGCGGCGAAGCCTTCGACGACGTGGTGCGTCTCGCCCAGGCCGGTCATGAACAGCACGGGCACATGCGCACGGGTCGGGTCCTGCTTGATCCAGCGGCAGACGTCGAAGCCGCTCGGGCCGGGCATGACGGCGTCCAGCAGCACGGCATCGGGCATGGCCAGCTCCAGCCGGGCCTGGGCTTCGCGCCCGTCGCGGGCAACCAGCACGGTGTAGCCCTCGTGGGCGAGGGCGTCGCACAGGAAGCCCAGCGTCTCGGGCGCGTCGTCCACGACGAGCACAACGGTGGCGAGGTGCGGGCGCGTCATTCCGCGGCCTCCGTCAGCGGCAGGCGGCTGATGATGGCTTCGAAGTTGAAGGTGGCCAGGTGGTACTGCAGTGCGTTGCATTCCTCGGTCCAGGCGGGGTCGTTCGAGAGTGAGTGCAGTCGGTCACGCAGGCCCTGCGCATGGCCCAGGCGGGCGAGCTGGCGCAGCTCGCCCGCCACGTCTGGGGGGATGGGCACGGCGGTGGCCGCCGGCGCGGACGGCAGGGCCGGCGGCAGCGCGATGGCGGGTGCGTCGCGCTGCCAGGTCAGCTCGAGGCTGCTCGCCAGCACCGCCAGCAGCTGCGACTCCAGCACCGGCTTGCCCAGGAAGCCCGCCGCGCCGACCTTGGCCAGCGCCTCGGGGCGGTTCTCGTAGAGGTTGGCGGAGACGAAGATCAGTGTCACGTTCTGCCAACCCTGCGCGCGCACCTGCGCGGCGGTCTGCCAGCCGTCGAGGTCGTCCATCGTCAGGTCCAGCAGCAGCGCGTCGGGCCGCAGCCGCCCCATCTGCGTGAGCGCCTCGCGGCCGCTGGCGGCCTCGTGCACGTCGAAGCCCAGCGGCACCAGCATGGCGGCCAGCAGCTGGCGCTGGATGGGCTGGTCGTCAACCACGAGCAGGCGCCGCCGCCGCCCCTCGTAGCCCACGACCGGCCGCAGCAGACGGGTCTGCTGGGCGAGCGAGGCCTCGGCGCTGGCCAGCGGCGGGTCCACCTCGCGGAGGTAGACCTTGACGGTGAAGCGACTGCCCATGCCGGGCGTGCTGTCGACGGTGAGCAGCCCGCCCATCAACTCCGTTAGCAAGTGGGTGATGGTCAGGCCGAGTCCCGTGCCGGGCTTGTCGATGCGCCGGCCTGCACTGCCGCGCTCGAAGGGCAGGAAGATGCGCTCCTGGTCCTGCGGCTCGATGCCGATCCCCGTGTCGACGACCTCGAAGCGCAGCACGTGCTTGGTGGCGTCCACGCGCAGCGTGATGGAGCCGGTTTCGGTGAAGCGCACGGCGTTGCTGAGCAGGTTGAGCAGGATCTGGCGCAGGCGCTTGCTGTCGGCGGCCACCCAGGCGGGCTGGCGGCCGATGCGCTGCAGGTCGAAGGCCAGGCCCTTGGCATCGACCTGCGGCTGCACCATGTCGATGAGTTCGTGCAGGAATGCGGTGAGCGGCATGGGCGCCAGGTCCAGGCGCAGCCGGCCGGCTTCGATGCGGGCAAGGTCGAGCAGGCCGTCGATGAGGGCATGCATGTGTTCGCCGCTGTGCTCGATGGTGGCGACGGCCGTGCGCACGGGCTCGCTCATCGCGTGGTGGCGCTGCAGCACCTGGGTGTAGCCGAGGATGGAGTTCAGCGGCGTGCGCAGCTCGTGCGTCATGCCAGCGACGTAGCGGGTCTTGGCGCGGCTGGCGGCCTCGGCCAGTTCCTTGGCCGCCTGCAGCTGCTTGTCGGTGCGGCGGTGGGCGTCGATCTCGCGCAGCAGGCGCTGCGTCTGGCGGAACGACTCTTCGTGGGCCAGGCTGCGGCTTTCGCTGGCCAGCACGATCCACCACGCGCAGACGGCCGACACCAGCGTGAGGAGTGCGAACAGCTTGATCAGCGGCCAGCCGAGTTCGGCATGCGGGTTCAGCAGCGACTCCTGCACGTAGACCAGCGCGAGGATGCTGCCGAGCGTGACACACAGCGCGACGAAGACGAGCAGCGACTGCGAGACGCGCGAGCTGACGTAGCGCGCAAGCCGGCTGGGCAGCAGCCGCCCGAGCAGGTCGTGCAGCTGGTCGACCGCGCGGGAGCGCACCTTGCAGCGGTCCTGGCAGCGCGACTCCAGCGTGCAGCACAACGAACAGATCGGCGCCGCGTACACGGGGCAGGCGGCCATGTCGGCGGTCTCGAAGGTGTTCTCGCAGACCGAGCAGCGCGCCGTGGCCGGCTGGCTGCGGTGGCCAGGGTGGTAGCCGGGGTGGGCGCAGCCGCGGCCGCCTTCGCCGACGACGTTGACGCGGCAGGTGCCGCAGTCGCTCTCCGTGCGCGGGGCGAGGTAGTACCGGCCCCTCGTCGCCCACGCGATGACCGGCGCCGTCACCAGCGCCGTGGCCAGCGCCACCACCGGCGAGAACGCCGCGAGCCACGGGCCGAGCAGTCCGACGTGGGCCACGATGGACACCAGCGTGGCGATGCCCATCGAACCCAACCCCACGGGATTCAGGTCGTAGAGGTAGGCGCGGCGGAACTCCAGCCCCGGTGGGCTCAAGCCCAGCGGCTTGTTGATGACGAGGTCGGCCACGATGGCGCCCACCCAGGCGATGGCGATGTTGCTGTAGAAGCCCAGCACGTGCTCCAGCGCGCCAAAGACGCCCAGCGTCATCAGCATCAGCGCGATGAAGACGTTGAACACCACCCACACCACGCGGCCCGGGTGGCTGTGTGTCAGGCGCGCGAAGAAGTTGCTCCACGCCAGCGACCCAGCGTAGGCATTCGTCACGTTGATCTTGACCTGCGACAGGATGACGAACACCACCGTCACCGCCAGCGCGAGGCCGGAGTTGCCGAGCGCCGCACGAAAGCCGGCGAGATACATCTGGGTGGGCTCGATGGCGCGGTGCCAGTCGATCTCGCTTTGCAGCGCCACGAAGCCGAGGAAGGCGCCGCCCAGCATCTTCAGCATGCCCGGCACCACCCAGCCTGGCCCCGCCATCAGCACCGCGCCCCACCAGCGGCCGCGGTTGGCGGGTGTGCAGCGTGGCAGGAAGCGCAGGAAGTCCACCTGCTCGCCCACCTGTACGACCAGCGAGAACGCCACGGTGGCGGCCACGCCGGCCAGGCGCAGGTCGAAATCGCTGCTGCCCGAGACCTGGCCGGCGAGGCCGGCGAAGTCGCGGTAGAGCTGGGGCTGGTTGAACGCGAACCAGGCAAATGGCCAGAGCAGCAGCACCGCCCAGACGGGCTGCGTCCATGCCTGCAGGCGGCTGATGAAGGTGATGCCGTGCGTCACCATCGGCACGATGACCAGGGACGAGACGAGGTAGCAGCCAAGCAGCGGCCAGCCGAAGGCAAGCTGCAGGGCCAACGCCATGATGGCCGCCTCCAGCGCGAAGAAGATGAAGGTGAAGCTCGCGTAGATCAGTGAGGTGATGGTCGAGCCGAGGTAGCCGAAGCCGGCGCCGCGCGTCAGCAGGTCCATGTCCACGTTGTGGCGGGCCGCATAGACGCTGATGGGCAGCGCTGTCAGGAAGGTGACGAGGCCGACGAACAGGATCGCCCACAGCGCGTTGGCGAAGCCGTAGTTCATCGCCATCGTGGCGCCGATAGCTTCCAGCGCCAGGAAAGACACCGCGCCGTAGGCCGTGTTGGCGACACGCCATTCGCTCCACTTGCGAAAGCCGGACGGCGCATAGCGCAGCGCGTAGTCCTCCAGCGTCTCGTCGGCCACCCAGGAGTTGTAGTCGCGCCGCACGCGAAAGATCGCCTGCGTGCCGCGCATCGATGCGGCAAGCGTCGGGCCTTCGTCTGTGGGGGCGTCAACGTTTGGTGTGGGCATGGCCGTGTCGTTGCAAGAAGCAGACCGACTTCGTACCCGCGGTACGTCGATTGACGTATTCGGGTTTCAGGAGCGTGCCCGCAAAGTGGCGCCAAGTCGTTTGACGACACCTCGACCGGCCCCGGCCGGCCCCCACCAAGCAAGGAGTTCGCGATGCCTTCCCGTTCCGACGACCAACTTCCCAACGACGACCTGCCGAACGTGGCCGGCATGGACGCCCGGCGGCGCAGCCTGCTGCAGGCGCTGGGGCTGCTGCCGATTGCCGGTGTGGGTGGCTTGGCCGCCATGGTGCCCGGCGCGGCGCTGGCCCAGCAGTTCCCGACCGCCAAGGTCAACACCACCAAGCTCGCGGTGACCGACACCGAGGTCATCGTCGGCCAGCTGCACTCCAGCTCCGGCACCATGGCCATCTCCGAGACCGGCTCCATCCAGGCCGAGCAGCTCGCCATCGACCAGATCAATGCCATGGGCGGCATCCTCGGCCGCAAGATCAAGGTCATCAAGGAAGACGGCGCCTCCGACTGGCCGACGTTTGCCGAGAAGAGCAAGAAGCTGCTCGTCAACGACCGCGTCGCCGCCGTCTTTGGCTGCTGGACCAGCGCCTCGCGCAAGGCCGTGCTGCCGGTGTTCGAGAAGGAGAACGGCCTGCTGTACTACCCGACCTTCTACGAGGGCCTGGAGCAGTCCAAGAACGTCATCTACACCGGCCAGGAAGCCACGCAGCAGATCATCTACGGCCTGGACTGGGGCGCCAAGGAGAAGAAGGCCAAGACCTTCTTCCTCGTCGGCAGCGACTACATCTGGCCGCGCACGTCCATGAAGATCGCCCGCAAGCACATCGAGACGGTGGGCAAGCTCGGCAAGGTGGTGGGCGAGGAGTACTACGCGCTGGGCTCCACCAACTTCAACTCGCTGATCAACAAGATCAAGATCGCCAAGCCCGACTGCATCTTCGCGGCGGTGGTGGGCGGCTCCAACGTCGCCTTCTACAAGCAGCTCAAGGCCGCGGGCATCACCGGCGACAAGCAGTTCCTGCTGACGCTGTCGGTCACCGAGGACGAGATGACCGGCGTGGGCGGCGAGAACTTCGCCGGCTTCTATTCGTCCATGAAGTACTTCCAGACGCTGGACAACGACAACAACAAGAAGTTCGTCGCTGCCTTCAAGGCCAAGTACGGCAAGGACGCCGTCATCGGCGACGTGACGCAGGCCGGCTACCTGGGCCCGTGGCTCTGGAAGGCCGCCGTGGAGCGCGCCGGCAGCTTCGACGTGGACAAGGTGGTGGCCGCATCGCCCGGCATCGAGCTCAAGACCGCGCCCGAGGGCTACGTGAAGCTCGACGCCAACCACCACTTGTGGAGCAAGTCGCGCATCGCTCAGGGCCAGCCGGACGCCACGTTCAAGGTCGTCGCCGAGTCGCCCGAGCTGATCAAGCCGGACCCCTTCCCCAAGGGTTACCAGTGAGCTGAAACGGTGAGTTGAAGCCACCCCGTCCTGCAAAGGCGGGGTGGCGGGACCGGCCGGCCAATGTCGGTAGCTCGGGTTGGATGACCGGCCGGTCCTTCTATTGCGCTCGCATCAGGAGCGCGTGTACCAAGGGAGATGCACCATGGGTGTGAGCGAGATCACCAACATCGCACTGATGCAGGGCTTTGCGGGGCTGAGCCTCTTTTCGGTGCTGCTGCTGATGGGCCTGGGCCTGGCCATCATCTTCGGCCAGATGGGCGTCATCAACATGGCGCACGGCGAGTTCATGACCATCGGCGCATACACCATCTACATGTCGGCCACGCTCACTGAGAAGTGGGCGCCGAACCTGATGCCGTACTACTTTCTGTTCGCCATCGGCCTGGCCTTTGTCCTTGCCTTCATCGCCGGCTGGCTGGCCGAGTGGGCACTCATCCGCCACCTCTACAAGCGGCCGCTGGACACGCTGCTGGCCACGTGGGGCCTGAGCCTGGGGCTGCAGCAGGTGTTCCGCACGGCCATCGGCCCCAAGGAAGTGAGCCCCACGCTGCCGGAGTGGCTGATGGGCTCCTGGGCGCCATCGCCCGGGCTGGACATCCCGATCAACGGCCTCTTCGTGCTCGCGCTGACGCTGGTGGTCACGGGAGGCGTGATGCTGGCCCTCTACAAGAGCCGCTGGGGCCTGCGCGTTCGTGCCACGGTGGCCAACCGCGCGATGGCCAATGCCATCGGCATCAACACCCGCAAGACCGACCGCCTGACCTTCGCCATCGGCTGCGGCATTGCCGGCGTGGCGGGCGCGGCATTCACCACCATCGGCTCCACCGGCCCCACCAGCGGCTCGCTCTACATCGTCGATGCCTTCCTCGTCGTCACGTTCGGCGGCGCGGCCAGCCTGCTGGGCACCGTGGCCTCGGCCTTCGGCATCGCGCAAACGCAGTCCATCAGCGAGTTCTTCATGACCGGCTCGATGGCCAAGGTGCTGACGCTTTCTCTGATCGTGCTGATCCTGATGATGCGTCCGCAAGGGCTGTTCGCATCCAAGGTCCGTCGTTGATCCCGCATTGCTGACTCGGAGTCCCTCGCATGATTGCCCTTCTCAAACGCTCCGGCCTCGGCAGCGTGCTGCTGCTGAGCCTGCTGCTGTTGGTGGTGCTGCCGCTGTCGCTCGACCTGTTCCGCCTGAACCTCGTCGGCAAATACCTGACCTACGCCTTCGTCGCCATCGGCCTGGTCATGCTGTGGGGCTGGGGCGGCGTGCTCAGCCTCGGCCAGGGCGCGTTCTTCGGCCTGGGCGGCTACGCGATGGCGATGTTCCTGAAGCTCGAAGCGAGCGACCCGGTGTCCACCAAGATCCAGTCCACCCCGGGCATCCCGGACTTCATGGACTGGAACCAGATCACAGAGCTGCCGGGCTGGTGGTTGCCCTTCAAGAGCCTGCCGCTGACGCTGCTTGCTGTCGTCGTGGTGCCTACGCTGCTGGCCTTCATCGTCGGCTATGCAATGTTCAAGCGGCGCGTGGGCGGCGTGTACTTCGCCATCATCACGCAGGCCGTGGCGCTCATCCTCTCGGTGCTCATCGTCGGCCAGCAGGGCTACACCGGCGGCGTCAACGGCATGACCGACCTGAAGACGCTGATGGGCTGGGACATCCGCGACGACTCGTCCAAGTACATCCTCTACTACGCCTGCTGCGTGCTGCTGATCGCCAGCATCTGCCTGTGCCTGTGGATACAGAAGAGCAAGCTCGGCACCCTGCTGCTGGCCATGCGCGACAAGGAAGACCGCGTGCGGTTCTCGGGCTATGACGTGGCCATGTTCCGGGTCTTCGCCTTCTGCCTGGCCGCCGGCCTGGCGGGCGTGGGCGGGGCGATGTTCACGCTGCAGGTGGGCTTCATGTCGCCGTCCTTCGTGGGCATCGTGCCGTCCATCGAGATGGTCATCTACGCAGCCGTTGGCGGGCGCATGAGCCTGGTGGGCGCGGTGATGGGCGCGTTGCTCGTGAACGCCGGCAAGACGCTGTTCTCCGAGACGCTGCCCGACCTGTGGCTCTTCATGATGGCCGCGCTGTTCATCGGCGTGACCATGGCCTTCCCCGACGGCCTGGCCGGGTTGTGGGAGCAGAAGGTCAAGCCCTGGTGGGAACGCAAGCAGGCCGCTCGCCGCGCGGTTCGCGAGGGCGTGGCCGCAGCTCAGGCCTCGTGGCCGCTGCCGCCCGCGCCGCGCGCCGCAGAGCCCCCCAGCCTCGCGGCCCGCCCGCAGAGCCAGCACGCCTGACCATCGACGGAGCCCCCATGAGCAACACTGACTACGCCCTCGCCGTCGAAGACCTGACCGTCTCGTTCGACGGCTTCAAGGCCATCGACAACCTCACGCTCTACGTCGACAAGAACGAGCTGCGCGTCATCATCGGCCCCAACGGCGCCGGCAAGACGACGCTGCTCGACCTGATCTGCGGCCGCACCCGCGCCAGCGCCGGCAGCATCAAGTTCCGCAACGTCGAGATGACCAAGCTGCCCGAATACACACGGGTGCGCCGCGGCATAGGCCGCAAGTTCCAGACGCCCTCCATCTACGAGAACCTGTCGGTGTTCCAGAACCTGGAGGTGTCCTTCCCCAAGGGCCGCTCGGTGTTCGGCGCGCTGGCCTTTCGCTGCACCGACGAGGTTCGAGAGCGGGTGCGCCTGGTGGCCGAGGACATCGGCCTGCTGGACAAGCTCGACACCGAGGCCGGCCTGCTCAGCCATGGGCAGAAGCAGTGGCTGGAGATCGGCATGCTGCTGATGCAGGAGCCCGAGCTGCTGATGCTCGACGAGC
>Ga0187842_1001498_pt1 | contig 10838 bp, 9 predicted proteins | sample SpaLakP09_SKY_41_FD_134514 | JGI IMG/M metagenome (GOLD analysis project Ga0187842, IMG submission 134514) | Oligotrophic lake water microbial communities from Sparkling Lake, Wisconsin, USA - SP09_SKY_41 | ecosystem: Environmental > Aquatic > Freshwater > Lake | place: USA: Sparkling Lake... | reverse complement strand
GTTCGACACCATTTCCGACAATGCCGCCAATGCCGGCGTGGTGATGGGCGGCCGCCCGGTGAAACCGTCGGAGCTGGACCTGCGCTGGGTCTCCGCGCTGATGTACCGCAACGGGGTGATCGAGGAATCTGGCGTCGCCGCCGCAGTGCTGAACCATCCGGCCAACGGCGTGGCCTGGCTGGCCAACAAGCTGGCGCCGTTTGATGTCAGCCTGAAACCCGGTCAGGTGATTCTGGGCGGCTCCTTCACCCGCCCGGTGCCGGCCCGCGCTGGCGATACCTTCCATGTGGACTATGGCCCGCTGGGTGCCATCAGCTGCCGCTTTGTTTAGATCAGCGAACAAAAACCCTGCTGCTGCGTTGCACCTCCTGGCCGTACACCTTGTACTGTCTGCGTCGGCGCGCCTTGCATCAGGGGCGCTGCGCTATTTTGTTAGCTGCTCTTGTTTTTTAAGGAAAACTCCATGCAGAACCCACCCAACCGCTTCAAGGCGGCGCTGAAAAACGGCGAAGTGCAGATCGGCCTGTGGCTGAGCCTGGCCAGCCCCTACAGCGCCGAGCTGCTGGCCGGCGCCGGTTTCGACTGGCTGCTGATCGACGGCGAACACGCCCCTAATGAACTGAATGACATGCTGGGCCAGCTACAGGCCATCGCCCCCTACCCCAGCCACCCGGTAGTACGGCCGGTATGGAACGACCCGGTGCGCATCAAGCAGATTCTGGATATCGGTGCGCAAACCCTGCTGCTGCCCATGGTGCAGACTGCCGAAGAAGCCGCGCTGGCGGTAGCCGCCACCCGCTATCCGCCACATGGCATTCGCGGTGTGGGCAGCGCCATCGCCCGCGCCTCGCGCTGGAACCGTATCGAGGACTACCTGAAACAGGCCGAGCAAGAACTGTGCGTGCTGGTGCAGATTGAAACGCGACAGGGTCTGGACAATCTGGATGCCATCGCCGCCACGCCGGGGGTGGACGGCGTGTTCATCGGCCCGGCCGATCTGTCGGCGGATTTGGGCTATCTCGGCCAGCCCACTCATCCCGAGGTGCAAGCTGCCATCGAGCAGGCCATCGCCCGCATCCGCACCCAGGGCAAGGCAGCTGGCATCCTGATGGCCGACGAAAAACTGGCCCGTCACTATATCGAGCTGGGCGCACAGTTTGTTGCAGTTGGCGTGGACAGCACCGTGCTGGCGCGCAGCAGCGAGGCATTGGCTGCCCGCTTCAAGTCGACAAGCAGCGCAGTCGGCAGCAGCGGCGTGTACTAGCAGCAGCCAGCGGAGCTACCGCCATGGCTCCGCCGGCAGGCAGCAGAGGCCCGCATAGTTAATATCTTCACTTTTGGACAGTTCACATTTTAGTACCGCATAAACGCCACAGAGCGTAGCGCCATAGCATGAGGAGAACAGCATGAGTACGCATTCCGGCAGCACCATGGTGGCTAGCCCGCCACTGACCGCCACGCAGCAGCAGCGGGAACAGCAAGTGATCGCCAAGGTATCGAAACGGCTGATCTGGTTTCTGTTCATCCTGTTCGTGTTTTCCTTTCTGGACCGTATCAATATCGGTTTTGCCGGCCTCACCATGGGCCAGGACCTGGGGCTGAGCGCCACCATGTTTGGCCTGGCCACCACCATCTTCTATGTGGCCTATGTGCTGTGCGGCATTCCCAGCAACATCATTCTCAGCCGCTTTGGCACCCGGCGCTGGATCGCCATCATCATGGTGGCCTGGGGCATCGCCTCCACCGCCACCCTGTTTGCCTACGATGCGCACAGCCTGTATATCCTGCGCGCGCTGGTGGGGGTGACCGAGGCCGGCTTCCTGCCCGGCATGCTGCTTTACCTCACCTTCTGGTTTCCCCGCAGCTACCGCGCCCGCGCCAATGCCTTGTTCATGATTGCCATGCCGGTCACGGCGGCGGCGGGCTCCATCGTGTCCGGCTATCTGCTGGAGCTGAACGGGCTGTGGGGCCTGCATGGCTGGCAATGGCTGTTTCTGGTAGAGGGGCTGCCCGCCTGCCTGCTCGGCATTGCCGTATGGTTTTATCTGGATGACAAGCCAGCCAATGCTCGCTGGTTGAGCACTGCGGAAAAAGACTGCCTGCAGGGCCTGCTGCAGGCCGAACAGGACGCCACACCACCCCCGGCCCGGCCGCAAAGCGTATGGCGCGAAATGCTCAGCCCCAGCATCGTCAAATTTGCACTTGGCTATTTTTGCCTGGTGAACACCCTGAGCATGGTGAATATCTGGGTGCCGCAAATCGTCAAAAGCTTCAATGTCGGCAGCAGCAATGCCACCATCGGCTTGCTGGCCGCGATACCGCAAATCGGCACCATCCTCGCCATGCTGTGGTGGGGCGCACGCTCGGACCGCAAGCAAGAACGCAAATGGCACACCATCCAGCCCATGCTGTTTGCTGCAGCGGGCTGGCTGCTGTGCGCCTGGAGCGATGACCCCTTGCTACGGCTGACCGGCATTGTGATGGCCTCGGCCGGGGCCTTTACTGCCATGACCATTTTCTGGACCACGCCAGACGCGGTGCTGTCACTCAAGGCCAAGGCCATCGGCATTGCCGTCATCAACGCCACCGGCAATGTCGGCTCGGCGCTCAGCTCGGTGGTGGTGGGCTGGCTGAAAGACCTTACCCACAGCTTTAGCTCCGGGCTGTTATTCGGTGCCGCCGCCCTGTTGGCAGGTGCACTGATCATCTATCTGATCCCCATCGTCAAACCAGCGCCACGCTAAGGCAGGCCGCCCGCCAGCACATCAGCAGCTCCTTTGACAGCAGGGTAGCGTCCGCGGCCCTGCTGATTTTTTTTGTCAGCACCCCTGCCCCGCCAGAATGATTGCCACGCCGGTATTCCATGAAAAGTACAAGCAAGCACCTGAAACTTGTATTTCATGGCAAAAAACCGCAGCACATAATGCATGCTGAATCTGCGCCATGCAGTTTCGTCTCGTCCCGATAACAACAACATCATCCTTTATACAAGCCATGCAGCTACCCGCCATCCCAGGCCGGAGTAACTACTTAACTTGTTAATTAAATATCCAGCTGCAACAGGAGAACATCATGAGCGCCAACAACCCCCTCTTGGCAGAAGTGCAACGCATCCTGCCGGAAATCGCCGCCAATGCCAACGAAGCAGAACAACTACGCCAGGTACCGGAACAGAATATCCGCCTGCTGAAAAGCATAGGCATGCACCGCGCCTTCCAGCCGAAAAAATATGGCGGGCTGGAAATTTCCCTGCCGGAATTTGCCGATTGCGTTGCCGCGCTGGCCGGTGCCTGTGGCGGTACCGCCTGGGCCTTCAGCCTGCTGTGCACCCACAGCCACCAGCTGGCCATGTTCTCGCAGCGTCTGCAAGACGAAGTATGGGGCAGCAATCCGGATGCCACCGCCAGCAGCAGCATCGCCCCTTTCAGTCAGATCGAAGAAGCCGAAGGCGGGGTGTATCTGAGCGGCGAGATGGGCTGGAGCAGCGGCTGCGATCACGCCGAGTGGGCCATTGTCGGCATGCGCCGCAAGAATGCCGAGGGTGAGCTGGTTTACAGCTTTGGCGTGCTGCCGCGCAGCGACTACGAAATTCGCGACAACTGGTACGCCATGGGTATGAAGGGCAGCGGTTCCAAAACGCTGGTGATCCGCAATGCCTTCATCCCCAATCACCGCATTGAGGCCGCCAAGGACATGATGGAAGGCCGCTCCAGCGGCTTTGGCCTCTATCCGGAAAGCGATATTTTCCATACCCCCTATCGTCCTTATTTTGCCAGTGGCTTTGCCTCCATCAGCCTGGGCCTTGCCGAACGCATGCTGCAGGCCTTCAAGGAAAAAACCCAGAACCGCGTGCGGGCCTATACCGGCGTCAATGTCGGCACCGCTACCCCGGCGCTGATGCGCTTGGCCGAATCCACCCACCAGATTGCCGCTGCCCGCGCCTTTCTGGAAAAAACCTGGCAGGACCACGCCGCCCATGGCCGTCGGCATGAATACCCCAGTCGCGAAACGCTGGCCTTCTGGCGTACCAATCAGGCTTATGCGGTGAAGATGTGCATCGAAGCAGTAGACCGCCTGTTCAGTGCTGCCGGTGCCACCAGCTGGATGGAGGGCAACGAGCTGCAGCGCCTGTTCCGCGATTCGCACATGACCGGCGCCCATGCCTACACCGATTACGATGTCTGCGCCCAGATACTGGGACGCGAGCTGATGGGCCTGGAACCGGACCCGAGCATGGTCTGAGGCCGGCAAGAAAACAATAAAGGAGACCAGCATGACTCACACCCAAGCCAGCGCCAATGACCCGCGCCTGTTCCGCCGTGCCCTGGGTAATTTCGCCACCGGGGTTACGGTGATGACTGCCTGCGGGCCGGACGGACAGCAGGTTGGCGTTACCGCCAACAGCTTCAATTCGGTTTCGCTCGACCCGCCACTCATCCTGTGGAGCATAGACAAGCGCTCCGGCAGCTACCCGGTGTTTCGCGATGCCAGCCATTTTGCCGTCAATATCCTGGCAGCAGACCAGATCGAGCTGTCCAACCGCTTTGCCCGTCCGGCCGAGGACAAGTTTGCCGGCCTGGCCTTGCAGACCGGAGCCGGCGGCGTGCCGCTGCTGGAAGACTGTGCCGCGCGCTTTGTCTGCGAGCGCCACGCCCTGCATGAGGGGGGCGATCACTGGATCGTGATCGGCAAGGTGGTGGCACTGGATGATTTTGGCCGCGCCCCGCTGCTGTATCACCAGGGCAGTTATGCCATGGCCTTTCCCCACAGCCTGCAGCAAAAGAAAGATGCCCCGCCACCAGCCTGTGATTCGCTGCAACGGCGGCTGAATGACAATATCTATTACCTGCTGACCCAGGCGGTGCGGGCCTACCAGCATCACTACCAGCCGCGCCAGATGGCAACCGGCCTGCGCATCAGCGAGGCGCGCATGTTGCTGGTGCTGGAGCACGGCCTGGAAGCTGCCGCCCTGCATGGCGAAGTCAACATGCCGGAGCGCGAGGTGGAGCAGGCCATGGACATGCTGCAACGCAAGGAGCTGATCAGCCGACAGCAGCAGCATTACCAGTTAACGCCACAAGGCATGCAACAGGCCGAAGCGCTGCACGATCTGGCCGAACAGCAACAAAGGGAAATGCTGGCAGGCTTCAGCGAACAGGAGGTGGCCGCACTAAAGAACATCCTGCGCGCCATCATCCGCCACCGCTGAGCAAGCGCGGTCAGAACGCAACTGTCACAACGCAAGAAGGGCAGGGAGCCAGGCTCCCTGCCCTTGTTTCCTTACTGCAGCTACACCATGCGCTGCAGACGCTGCGCCAGTTCCTGCAGGCGGCAGGCCAGGTCCTGCAACAAGATGTCGATCTGTTCCACATTACCCGCCTTGCACGCTTTCTCCAGTTGTTCACAGTCACGCCCCACTTGCTGGGCGTCAATCAGCCGGGCGGCACCCTTGATCTTGTGCAGGACATGCGCCAGCTCGCCCAGTTGGCGGCGGCTAAACAAGGACTGTGCTTCGGCCAGATCCTGCTCATTGCTGGCCAGCAGCTTGGCCACAAACTTGCGCATCAGCACCGCATCGCCATCAAACAAGGCGGCCAGACTGCTGCCGGCATACACCGGCAATCGCTGCATGCTGCTGCCCAGGCTGAAACGCAGCAAGGCGGTATGCAGAGTAGGCAGCGCCACCGGCTTGGCCAGCAGGATATTGAAGCCCACCGCCATGGCGCGCTGGCGGTCTTGCTCGGTGGGGTCGGCAGAAATGCCGATTACCGGCCGCTGATCACCCTCACTGCGCAATTGCTGCACCAGGCAGAAGCCATCCAGCTGTGGCATGCCCAGATCGGTCAGCAGGCAGTCGAACTGCCCCTGCCGCCATTGTTCCAGCGCATCCTGCCCGTTGCTGACCGCCACCACCTTGCACCCCAGGCGCTGTAACTGGCTGTTGAGCAGGAAAAGATTGGCCAGATTATCTTCAGCCACCAGGACATGTGGCTGTAATCCCTCGGCCCATAGCGTGCCTTCCGGCACATTTTGCGGCTCGGTCTGGCCATAGCCGCCAGGGCTGGATTCCGACACCCCGGCCAGCGGTTTGCTGGCGAGACTTTGCCTCATCGAAAGCATTTGATTGTTTGACATGACACTGACACCTGTTTTCTGATTATCCAGACACTTCCGCCTCCGGCAAGCTCAGATCATGTGACGGCCTGCCCGCTTGTGCTACACGGCCATACTGCAGCCTGTTTAAGCTTAGAAAGGGGAACGGCATCACTATCCGGGTTATTTCTTAACAAACAATAGGAAGTTTCTGATCATGCCGCTGTAGCAGCCGCTGGCGGAAAAATAGTACCGACACTGGCCAACAGTGTGGCAAACCCGCCTCAGCTGTCGACAGCGGCTGGCGGTCACGCCACCTTGCCGGCGCGCGTACCCCCATCGATGCAGACAGCCGCGAGACAAAGCGCTACATTGCTGTCTGATGGCCACAAGGCCAGCACATTATTGCGGCAAACACGGAGCAAGCATGATTCACCACCAACATCCCCTGACATCCAGCTGCCTGGGCACGCAGCGTCAGCTATCCAGCTTTCACTTTGGCCAGCCCGGCAGCAGCGCCGGCAAAGCCTATATCCAGGCCTCGCTGCATGCCGACGAACTACCCGGCATGCTGACTGCCTGGGAACTGAAGCTGGCACTGCGCGCACTGGAAGAACAGGGGAAAATTGTCGGGGAAATCATTCTGGTGCCACAGGCCAATCCGATTGGTCATGCGCAGTCGATCCAGGGCTACCAGATGGGTCGTTTCGACCTGGCCAGCGGGCAGAATTTCAACCGTCACTATCCGCAATTGACCACAGCGGTCTATGCCGCGGTAAAAGGACAGCTGGGTGCCGATGCCAAGGCCAATACCCGTCTGATCCGCGCCGCCATCCGCCAGCATCTGCAACAACTGGCCGAGCCGACCGAGCTGGTCAGCCTGCGCAAAAACCTGATGCAGCTGGCTGCCGACGCCGACATCGTGCTCGACCTGCATTGCGACTGCAACGCCGCCCTGCACGTGTATACCGGCACCCCGCTGTGGGAGCAGTGCGAACCGCTGGCACGCTATCTGCAGTCGCATGCGCAACTGCTGGCCACCGAATCCGGCGATTATCCATTTGATGAAGCCTGCAGCCAGACCTGGTGGGAACTACAAGCCCTGTGCCAGCAGGACGGACTGGATGCACCGATTGAAATGGCCTGCCTGTCGGTCACGGTGGAGCTACGCGGTCAGCATCATGTCAGTCAGCAGCTGGCACGGCAGGATGCGGCAGCCATTCTGGATTTCCTGCGTTTTCGCGGCCTGATCACCGCCGACAGCCTCCCCGCGCAGCCAGCACTGCCTTATCCGGCCACGCCATTGGCTGGCTCGGAAAACCTGGTGGCCCCCCACCCCGGTGTGGTGAGTTTCCTGGTCGCCCCAGGTAATGTGGTGGCGGCCGGACAGCCGGTGGCAGAAATCATCGATCCCTTGCAGGACAAGGTAAGCGTGCTCAGCTCGGCGCATGGCGGCATGCTGTACGCCCATGAACTGCACCCCTATGCCACCGCCGGCATGACGGTGGCCAAAGTGGCCACCGCACAGGCCTTCAAGTCAGGCAAGCTGCTGTCAGCCTGAAGCGTCAGCTAGCCTTGCGCATCTGCGGGCGGCTGGCTGGCGATGGCCTGCAGCAGGCAGGCCGGGCACAGACAGTCGCCCCCCCCGGCTGGCACGGACATGATGTGTGGCAGTCTGGCACACCAGCACTCCTCTGCCGCCGCGCCGGCACGACAGGTAAAGCTGTCGCCACACGCCGGGCACTGCTTGCACTGCCCCAAGGGCGGCAAGGCCAGCAGGCGATTCCACACGGCTTTTTTCTCGAAATCACTGAAGCCGGGCCAGCCGGCAATTTCCTTGAGGGTACGGCGGCAGCTCAGGCAACTCTCGCCAGCATCATCCAGCTGGCAGCGCTGCTGGCAAGGAGAAGGAATAATGTTGCTCATGCCAGCACCCCGCAGCCAGGCTCAGGCCGCAGGCTGGTTGGCCAGCACAGGGCAAGGAGGACAAGTGCAGCCTTGCGGCAGGCAAGGGCCGGCATGGCATGGCCGGAAACGCCAGAAGAGAAATGCATGAAGACACAATCTGAACAAGGGGAACAGCACTAACCCGTCACGCGGGACCAGGCACCCGAAATACAGACGACATGATATCAATGGCAAAGCATGACATGGTGATTTAAAGCAGACAATCTGCACTCAACCATCTAGCTCTGTACTGGAATAGCCCTTGTCCGCCACCGCAACACTGTGTATTTGCAAGCTATCCAGCTGCAGCATGCTCAGGCTACGGCCATACACACCACCAGTATCCAGGTAGCGCACATTGTCGATGCTGCGCACTTCCCGCTGCGGGGTATGACCGACGCACAGCATGAATATCCCGCGCACCGGCTGGCGTGGCGTACCACGAGCGCGCAGACGGCACCAGATGATCTGCCGCAATAGCCGGCCACCCTCCTCGCCCCAAGGCTGGGTCAGCGACAACTGCTCGCGCAGCGCATTCCAGTCGTCCTGTGGACAATCAGCATGCAGCAAGCCGATCAGCCCGTGTGGACTGGGCAGTTCCATGGCCAGTGGCAGACGGCTGAAAGCTGCACGGTAAGCCTGCTTGTCCAGCTCATCCAGGCAGATAAACCAGCCACCACCATTATGCAGATAGCGCTCGCAGGCATCGGTATCAGCCAGATCAAAATCCAGCGCCATCTGCTCGTGATTGCCACGCACGGCATGGAACCACGGTTTGGCCAGCCACTCCAGCACCTGGCGCGACTCCGGGCCACGGTCCACCAGGTCTCCCACCGAAAACAGGCGGTCACGGCTGCCGTCAAACACCACCTGCTCCAGCAAGGCGTGCAATTCGGTAAAACAACCGTGGACATCGCCCACGACAAAATCCCGTCCCAGCTGATTGGCCGGCAGGCTGACAAACAACTCACTCATGCGAAATCACACCGATCTGATGGCTATACGGCATCCATTATGCCCGGCCCGCCAGCTGTTGCGGGAAGGAGTCTTGCCACAGGCAATAAAAAACGGCGCCGTATTGGCGCCGTTGGCATGCAGGGATATACCGCGAATTACTGGGCTGCGGAAGCCGCTGCCGGTGCAGCTGCGCCGCCACCGATGGTTTGCATAACCTTCCACTGACCGCCTTCAACCTTGTAGACGGTGATGCCGCCGTCTTTCAGGTCGCCCTTGTCATCGTAAGTCCAGTTGGCCGAAGTCACACCGGAGTACTTGATCTTGGCCAGCACCGGCAGATAAGCCTTGGGATCGGTGGAGTTGGCATCCTTCATGGCCTGGATCAGGGCGCGGGTAGCGTCATAGCCGTACGGCGAGTAGGTGGCTACGTCGGTCTTGAAGCGAGCCTTGTACTTGTCGGCGTATTCCTTGCCCTTGGGCATTTGTTCCAGCGGCAGGCCAGCCAGCGAAGCGATGCTGCCTTCGGCGTCCTTACCTGCCAGTTGCAGGAAGTTCGGGGTCTTGGTCATTTCGCCGGAGATCAGCGGAGCCTTCAGGCCCAGACGCTTCATCTGCTTGGCCATCGGGGCGGACTGGGCATCAGCACCACCGTAGAACACCACATCCGGGTTCACGCCCTTGATGGAGGTCAGGATGGCAGCGAAGTCGGTTGCCTTGTCATTGGTGAATTCGCGCTTGGCTACATCGCCACCGGAAGCCTTGACGGCTTTTTCGAATTCGTCAGCCAGGCCTTGGCCGTAAGCGGTACGATCGTCAACGATGACGATTTTCTTGGCCTTCAGGGTATCCACCACGAATTTGCCCATCACGCTACCCTGCTGGGTGTCGGAGGTCATCGAGCGGAAGGTGTTCTTGAAGCCTTGTGCGGTGAACACCGGCGAGGTCGCCATGGCGATCATCGGGATGCCGGCGTCGGAGTAGATCTTGGAGGCCGGGATGGCGCAACCGGAGTTGAAGTGACCGATGATGCCGGAAACCTTGTCATCCACCAGCTTCTGCGCCAGTTGGGTAGCGGTTTTCGGGTCGGCCTGGTCATCCTGGGCATTCAGTTCGAACGTCACCGGCTTGCCACCGATGGTCGGCTTCTCGGCGTTGGCATCTTCAATGGCCAGGGTCACGCCGTTCTTGTATTCCTCACCGTAGTGAGCTTGCGGGCCTGTCAGCGGAGCGGCGAAACCGATCTTGACGCTATCGCCGGCAGCGGCAGCAGCCGGAGCGGAAGCAGCATCAGCCGGAGCGGCTGCGTCATCTTTTTTGCCACATGCAGACAGTGCCAGAGCGGCAGCGACAGCGATGGTAACGGTAGTCAGCTTGGTGAATTGCATCTTGAATCCTCTATCTTTCGGTCTCTCCTGTCCGCTTGTGGCGGACAGATCTCATGCAGCGAGCTTGTTGTAAGTTGAAACGCTGGCGGCATTATTCCAATGCCGACAGCACATGACAAGTGGCGTTTGACAGATTGTCATCATCCCTCCCGCTTTGTGACCAATCTCGCCAAACAGCGGGGTAGTCGCGGGAGGGTGAAACATCAGTCACCGATACTCATCAGGCTGGCATTACCCCCTGCCGCCGTGGTGTTGACGCTGACAGCGCGCTCCACCACCAGTCGATGCAGGTTGTAGCCCTCTTCGCCGGCCAACAGCAGGGGAATCAGCGCGCCATCACGTTGCGCCAGTTGCTGGCGCGCCTTGGCGGCGGCTTCACCCTCGTACAGCACGGCATCCAGTTCGGCAGCCAGCACGTCTTGCGTGAGCTCGACGTGGCCGGCCAGCGCGCTGGCC
>Ga0187842_1001494_pt1 | contig 10855 bp, 10 predicted proteins | sample SpaLakP09_SKY_41_FD_134514 | JGI IMG/M metagenome (GOLD analysis project Ga0187842, IMG submission 134514) | Oligotrophic lake water microbial communities from Sparkling Lake, Wisconsin, USA - SP09_SKY_41 | ecosystem: Environmental > Aquatic > Freshwater > Lake | place: USA: Sparkling Lake... | reverse complement strand
GCAGGTAAGCCCAGCAAGTAAAGAAACACGAGTCCGGCTTCCCCCCGCACAAGGAATTGACCAAGCGCAGCCTGAATAAGCGGAAGACCGGCAACTGCAAGAAGCAAAATAATCGAGCAGTCAATCTCGAACCGGCGATATCTCAGCGCGAGAAATAGCCCTAAAACCGCAAATGCCAAAGCCGCCAAGAGCTGCGGATAAAAGCTGGTCCAAGGCTCCTGATGGGTTGGCAATAGGTAACTTATGGACAGCACTAAGGAAAACGCAATCCATACCAAGGCGAACGACGGCATGCCCTTGCGAAAGGTCAACTCCATACTACCAACTTGGTTCAAAATGAATACCTCAATGCAAAAAGGGCCCCAAAGGACCCTTTTTCACGGAGACAGCAATTACTTGCAGCTTGCCGGCATATATTGCGACGGAATTGTTCCTGTGCAGGCCCAGTTCACGGAGCCGCCCGCTTGAGACGGCGTCAAAACAATCGTTCCACCGTTCATTTTCGGCTCTGCGCCCGAAGCAGTGGCAGTCACCTTGGTGCCATCCCAAGCAACGCTCGTGACATACTTTGTTGCCTGAGCTTCAGGTGTGTACGAGGCTTGGGAAGGGATTGCGTTGTTAACGGTCACGTATTCAGAGATGCCGACTTTTGCCGCAGTTGCAGCAAGCATCACTTCCGACACCTTTGCTTTGACGGTGTAGGTCTGATAGGCCGGCAATGCCACGGCTGCCAAGATGCCGATGATGGCCACGACGATCATCAGTTCAATCAGTGTGAAACCTTGTTGGACGCGCTTCATGGTGGGTACTCCTGCGAAAAAGTGAACGGGGGGGTAGGGACACACCCCCTGAATGCAGGGGTCGTGCCAGGGCTGTCCGAGCCCTATCGCGTGAAAAAGCGCACGAATGGAGGCACCTATCGGGTTTCGACTGACAATTTTTGTCAGCCCCGCCTTCGATCCGGCTGACACGAAGCGCCATGTGACAGTTCTTGTCAGTCCGTCCCAAGGCCGCTCCAGGCCGAGGGCGCCAAATGCAAAACGGCAGCCGGGGGCGGCTGCCGTTGTTCTGTCCATAGCAGGCAGACTTGAAGCTGCCTTTCCCATGCTCTGAATTCAAGCCGGCGACGCGGCGCCCAGTTCCATCACCATGCCGGCGGCCAAGGCACTGATCCGGTGGCTGCTGGCCAGAGCAGCGACCTCGGCCATCACGGCCTGACCCTCGCCTGGCTTGATATGGGTGATCTGCACCTGCACCGAGCCACTCAGCTGAGCCAGTTCGGCCCCCAGGCGGGCGGGGCCCAGATGCCGGCTCAGGTCGGCCAGCTCCTGTTCCTCGTTGCTGAAGGCGGTTTCGATCACCAAGTGGCTGACCTGCAGCTGAGCCAACCGGGCCCAGAGCGCCGGGTTGGGGCCGGTGTCGCCGGTGAAGACCCAATGGCCCTCGGCGCCGGCCACGGCGAAGCCGCAGGCCGGCACGGTGTGGGCGGCGCTGAGCACCTCGATGCGCCGACCGCCCAGGTCCAGCACCTCACCCACCTCGAAGGCGTGCAAGGCCAGCACCGGCTGGGCCGCGCTGGGCAGGCGGGTGAAATCAGGCCAGATCACGCCGTTGAAGATGTGCCGGCGCAGCGCCTCCAGGGTGGCTGGCAAGCCATGGACCTGAATCGGCGGCCGGCCCGCCTCGGCGCGCATGCGCAGCACCGAATCGGCCAACAGCGGGATCGACAGCACATGATCAAGATGGGAATGACTGACCAGGATGTGGTCGATGCGCGCCAAGTCCTCCAGCGGCAGATCGGCCACGCCCGTGCCGGCGTCGATCAGCACATCGTCGTCGAGCAGGAAGGCGGTGGTCTTGTAGCCGGCCGCAATGGCGCCGGAACAGCCGAGGACGCGAATTTTCATGAGAGGCATCAGATGGAGCGGTATGGCTGTCGCGGCGCCGCTCTGAACCGGGCCGTGTGACAAGGCCCTCCAATGTACTGAGCCCCAGCGCCGAAACAAGGGAGCATTACCGGCTTTGTCGGCACAAAGGCGCAGACAGGGGCTGCGAATCAGACCGGCGTGATTTGCAGCACATCGGCCTCGCCGCCAGCGCGCTTGGCATACTCCCGCCTCCAAGAGAGAGAAAAAGAAAAGTGTGCGCCCATGGCCAAGAAACCCGCTCCACCCACCCCGATGCAATTCACCACCCTGTCGGGCAAGACGGGGCTCAGCCGTGAACAGCTGCTGGAGCTCGTGGCGCAGGCCAAGACGAAGCAAGCCCTTGCGCCGGAGGACGGTGGGCCCGGTGCGAAGGCCGCGGGCGTCGAGCCGAACATCAGCCGGGCCGACGAGCAGACCGTGCTGGACGCCCTGCTGCTCAGCGGCGGCGGGCGCGGCGCGGCCGGCTTGCTGCAATGGCTGCAGGCGGTAGACGCCAGCCGCCAACCTTCCGGCCGGCCCTTCGGCGCCAGCCACGTCAACGAGGCTCTTCAGTCGCTGCGCCGCCAAGGCCTGGTGGAGCTGGTGCCCGGCCTGGGCCATGCCGCCGACTTGAACACCCACCGGGAACGCCTGGAAACCCTGCTGCTGGATAAGGAAGCCCGCAAGAGCTACTGGAAGCGCCTGGCCTGGGTCTATGGCGGTGGCTATGGCGAGGTGACGCGCAAGATCAACTGGATCAGCTTTCGCAACGAGGCCGAGAAGCTGCAGATGCTGCGCCTTTTCATCCATTCAGGCCTCACCCAGTCCGATTTCCACACCCATATGGACGCGGAACTGGCCGAGCTGCGCGACCCCGTGCTTTTGCTCAGCGCCATCACCGAGCCCTGGTCGCCCGCCTTGCTGGAGGCCATGGCCCCCGACCTGCGCAGCGAGCCGCTGAGCTTGTGCATCGACCTGCTTCATGTCGGCGACAGCCGGGCCCAGCGCATCAAGCAATGGTTGCAGCAAGGCTTCGCGGCGGCGCCGGCGCAAATCACCCCGGCCTTGCGCGCGCGCCTGGCCGAAGCGCGCCTGCTGGCGCTTGATTTCAGCGGCATGCGCCAGCTGCTGAGCGGTCTGGCCGGCCCCAGCCTGCCGCAGTACGAGGCGGCGGCGCTGGCCGCGCAAGGCCAGTGGCAGGCCGCCATCGCCCAGTTCGACACGGCCATCAAGGACATCCGCAAAATCTCCGGCGCGCGCCGTGCGCCGCTGAGCACGGACCTGACCCGCATCTATGTGCTTTGCCACCTGGCTCAGGACGATGCGCTGGCCTGGGCCGCCGCGCGCAAGTTCTGCATCGGCGAGTCGGGCTCGCGCAAGCCCTCGCCGCAGGAGCTCTGGGGCCGCTGGGCCCATGTCATCGGCAGCCGCCTGGGCGAAGACAGCCTGGACCCCGAGGCCCTGGCCCATCTGCCCGGCTTGGAGTCGCGCGAGCACAGCCTGGGCCATGCGGCCGACCGCCTGCTGCTGGCCGCCTGGCTGAACAAGCCCGCGCCCGGCTGGAACGGCGCGGCCGTGCAAGGCCTGCTGGAGCGCCTGCAGGCCAGCGGCCAGACCTGGCTGGCCGCCGCCGTGGCCCAGTCCGCCGAGCGTCTGGAGCTGGGCCCGTTCAAGCTCGATCTGGGCGGCATGAGCGCTCCGGCCAGTTTCTTGAGCGCACCGCGCGAGCCCTGGCGCGATGCCCTGGCCGCCATCGCCACCTTGGGCGATGAGAAGAAGAGCAGTGCCAGCAGTGAGGGGCCCGAGCTGGCCTGGGCCCTGAGCCTGGACAAGGAAGGCCGGGTGCAGGATGTCGAGCCCTTCGAGCGCAGCCTCAGCGCGCGCGGCGTGCTCAAGCTGAAAGAGGTCAGCCTGGGCAAGCTGAAGAAAAACGGCGCCGCCCATGCGCGCGACAACGCCGTGCTGCGCCATATCGAGCGCAGCCTTTACGGCGGGGCCAACAGCTGGCAGCTCGATGTCGCGCAAGCCGCCATCGCCCTGATCGGCCACCCGGCCCTGATGTTCGCCGACGCACCGGGCCAGTGGGTCGAGCTGGTCGAGGCCCAGCCCGAGCTGGAAGTGCGCCGGCGGCCGAGCGCGGACGGTGGCGGCGAGCAGTTCGAGTTCCACATCCACCCGCCCCTGATCGCCAGCGAGCCGCCACGCCTGTTCGGCTGGCTGGGCAACAGCCACGACACCGAGAGCGCCAAGCGAGACGCCTTGCGCGTGCTGCGCGACGGCCCGCAGAACGCCCGCCTGATCCGCATCAGCAATGCCCAACGCCGCGTCGCGGAGCTGGTGTCCCAGGGTTGGGCGGTTCCAGTCACAGCGAATGCCGAGTTAGGCGCCGCACTGCAGGTGCTGAGCGCTCATTTCCAGCTGCACAGCGATGCCGCCGCAGGCCAGCTGGTGGCCGGCGACAGCCGCCTGCACGCCCGCCTGCTGCCCTTGGGCGAAGGCCTGCAACTGCAGCTCGTGGCCCAGCCCTTTGGCAACTTCGGACCGGCTGTCACGCCGGGCCAGGGCCGGGCGCGTTTGATGTGCATGCATGAAGGCGTGAGCCTGGCCACCGAGCGCGATCTGCTGGCCGAGCGCACGGCCCGGGCCGCCGTGCTTGAGGCCCTGCCTTTCCTGGACCCCGAACTGGCGCCTGAGTCACCCTGGCAGCTGATCGACGCCGAGGAGGCGCTGCGCGCGGTCGAGGTGCTGCCCGGCCTGCCCGGCATCGCCGCACTCGACTGGCCCAAGGGCAAGCCGCTGCGCGTGACCCCGCTGGCCAGCACGGCAATGACGGTGGGCGTCAGCAGCGGCCGCGACTGGCTGGGCCTGAGCGGCGAGGCGCAGCTGGACGAATCGCGCGTGCTCGGCCTGCAGGAGCTGATGAAGCTGGCGCGCGAGTCGCGCAGCCGCTTTGTGCGCCTGGGCGAGGGCGAGTACCTGGCCCTGAGCGAACAGCTGCGCCAGCAGCTGCGCGACCTCGATGCCCTGGCCCAGGCCAAGAAAGACCAGCTGCAGCTGCCGCAGGCGGCTGCCTCTTGGTTGGAAGAAGCGCTCGATGGCATGAGCGTGGCCGGCGATTCACCCTGGCAGGCGCGCATGGACGCCCTCGGCCATGCCGCCCGCAGCGAACCGGCCCTGCCCAAGGGCTTGCGCGCCGAACTGCGCGGCTACCAGCTGCAGGGCTTCCAGTGGATGAGCCGCCTGGCCGCGGCCGGCCTGGGCGCCTGCCTGGCCGATGACATGGGTCTGGGCAAGACGGTTCAGACCTTGGCCCTGCTGCTGCAGCGCGCCGAGCTGGGCCCGGCCCTGGTGCTGGCGCCGACTTCCGTCTGCGGCAACTGGCTGGCCGAGACGGCGCAGTTCGCGCCGGGGCTGCGCTGCAGCATCTACGGTGAAGACGCCGACCGCGCCGGCCTGATCGCCGCTGCCGGCCCCGGTGACGTGGTGGTGATCAGTTATGCCCTGGCCCAGATCGACGCAGAAAGCCTGGCCGAGAAAGCCTGGGCCACCCTGGTGATGGACGAGGCACAAGCGCTCAAGAACGCGGCCACCAAGCGGGCGAAATCGGTGGCCGAGTTCCAGGCCGGCTTCCGCCTGGCGCTCTCGGGCACACCGGTGGAGAACCGCCTGGCCGACCTCTGGTCCATCATGAACCTGATCAACCCCGGCCTGCTGGGCAGCGCCAGCCAGTTCAACGAGCGCTTTGCCGGGCCGATCGAGAAGCAGCAGGACAACGCCGCCCGCCAGCGCCTGCGCCGCCTGGTCTCGCCCTTCCTCTTGCGCCGGACCAAGCAACAGGTCTTGCAAGACCTGCCGCCGCGCACCGAGATCGTCCATCTGGTGCAGCCCAGCAGCGAGGAGAAAGCATTCCTGGAGGCGCTGCGCCGCAATGCCCAGGACGCCGTGTCCAGCGCCGCCAAGGCCGGCCAGCCGGCACCGATGCAGGTGCTGGCCGAGCTGATGCGCTTGCGCCGCGCCGCCTGCGACCCGCGCCTGGTTGCGCCTGAGCTGGGTCTGGTGGGCGCCAGGTTGGGCGAGTTCGAACGCATCGTGCGCGAGCTGGTCGAGGGCTCGCACAAAGCTCTGGTGTTCAGCCAGTTCACCGACTACCTGGCCCTGCTGGCCGAGCGTCTGCAGGCCATGGGCGTGCCCTTCCAGTACTTGGACGGCAGCACGCCGGCGGCCGAGCGGACCAAGCGCGTGGCCGCCTTCCAGCGCGGTGAGGGCGAGGTCTTCCTGATCAGCCTCAAGGCCGGCGGCTTCGGCCTCAACCTGACCATGGCCGACTATGTGCTGATCGTCGACCCCTGGTGGAACCCGGCCGCCGAAGACCAGGCCACCGGCCGCGCCCACCGCATGGGCCAGCAGCGCCCGGTGACCGTCTACCGCCTGGTGACCGCTGGCTCGGTCGAGGAGCGCATCATCGACCTGCACCGCGACAAGCGAGGCCTGGCCGATGGGATTCTGGAAGGGCAAGAAGAGGCGACGGTGCTCGACGCGCAGGCGCTGGCGGCGCTGCTGCGCGGCTAAGATCCTGCAATGCAGATCGCAGACGCCTTGCTGATGAACCCGGACGGCCCCGTGCTGCGCCGCCTGCGCGCGGCCTTGCCGACACTGCTGGCCGTGCATGCCTTCGGCAGTCAGGTCCAAGGCACAGCCGGACCGGACAGCGATCTGGATTTGGCGGTGCTGGTCGCAGGTCGCGCTGACGTGCTCCAACTCTGGCAGCTGAGCCAGGATCTGGCGGCCGAACTTGGCTGCGCGGTAGATCTGCTGGACCTGCGCACGGCCAGCACGGTGATGCAGCACCAGGTTCTCACGACCGGCCGCCGGCTTTGGGCCCAAGAGCCGGCCGCGGGCCTGTTCGAGTGCTTTGCACTGAGCGAAAAAACCGCCTTGGACAGCGCCCGTGCCGGCCTGCTGGCCGATATCGCAAAAAGCGGAAAAGTCTATGGCTGATGATGTGCTGATCAACAAGGCCGCCACCATCGAGCGCTGCGTGGCCCGGGCGCGTGAAGAATATGCGGCGGCCGGAGCCGGCTTCGCCACCGATTTCACCCGCCAAGATGCGGCCATCCTGAACATCCAGCGTGCCTGCGAAGCCGCCCTGGACATGGGCCAACATCTGATTCGACGCGAGCGCCTGGGCCTGCCTCAGGGCGCCCGAGATGTCTTCAAGCTGCTGCTCGACGGCGGCTGGATTGCAGCGCCCGCGCTGGCTCAAGGCCTGCAGGCCATGGTGGGCTTCCGCAATATCGCCGTGCACGACTACCAGACCCTGCTGCTGCCCATCACTGTCAAGGTGATCACCGAACACCTGGACGAGTTCCTGAAGTTCAGCGCCGGCGTCCTGCGCCGGGACAGCGAAGGCTGACCCAGCAGGCGCTTCAATCGCTGCGCAGCAGCTTTTCCTCGGCCAGGGCCAGGGCCTCGGGCAGGCCCGAGAGCACCAAGGTGTCGCCGCCCTGTAGCAGCATCTGCTCATCGGCCGGCACCACCGCGCCGTTGACGCGCCGCACCGACACCACCGACACGCCGGTGGCATGCAGGGCGAGCAGGCCCAGGGCGGTGTGCATGTATGGGCTGGCCACGGGCAGGGTGACGGAGCGCAGGCGGGCATGCTGGCGCTCTTCGCCGGTGTCATCGTCGGCGCCGTGGAAATATCCGCGCAACAAGCCATAACGCGCATCGCGCGCGTCACGGGTCAGGCGGATCACGCGGCGCATGGGCACGCCGACCAAGGCCAGGGCATGGCTGGCCAGCATCAGCGAGCCCTCGATGGCCTCGGGCACCACCTCGGTGGCACCGGCGGCGCGCAAGCGCTCCAGGTCGCTGTCATCGATGGTGCGCACCACCACCGGTACCTGCGGCGCGTGAGAGTGCACCAAATGCAGGATCTTGAGCGCCGAGGCCGTGTCCGGGTAGCTGACGACCACAGCGCTGGCGCGCGCCAGGCCGGCCGCCATCAGGCTTTGCAGGCGGGCGGCGTCACCGAACACCACGCTCTGGCCGGCCGCGGCCGCCTGGCGCACGCGGTCGGGGTCCAGATCCAGGGCCATATAGGGGATGTGCTCGCCGTCCAGCAGGCGGGCCAGATTCTGGCCGCTGCGGCCGTAGCCGCAGATGATCACGTGGGCTTGCGCCTTGATCGACTTCTTGGCGATGGTGGTCAGCTGCAGGGACTGCATCATCCAGTCGCTGCTGGACAGCTTCATGACGATGCGGTTGCTGTACATGATCAAAAACGGTGTGGCCAGCATCGACAGCACCATGCTGGCCAGCACCGCGCTGACCCATTGCGGCGCAATCAGCTGATGCTGGGCGCCAAGGGTCAGCAGCACAAAGCCGAACTCGCCGGCCTGCGCCAGGTAGAGGCCGGTGCGCAAGGCCACGCCGGCCGGCGCCTGGAACAGCCGCGCCAAGCCGGCGATCAGCACGAATTAGGCCAGCACCGGCAAGACGCTCAGCGCAATCACCAGCGGCCATTGCTGGGCCAGGGTGCTCCAGTCCAGCTTCATGCCAATGGTGATGAAGAACAGGCCCAGCAGCACATCATGGAAGGGCCGGATATCGGTCTCCACCTGGTGCTTGTATTCGGTCTCGGCGATCAACATGCCGGCAACAAATGCACCCAGGGCCAGGGACAGGCCGGCATGCTCGGTCAACCAGGCCAGGCCCAGGGTGACCAGCAGCAGATTGAGCATGAAGAGCTCGTCGCTCTTGCGCCGCGCCACCAGGGTCAGCCACCAACGCATCACCTTCTGGCCGCCGACCAGCAGAATGGTCAGCAAGACGCCGGCCTTGAGCGTGGCCCAGGCCAAGGATTGGGCCATGGCCGGGCCGTCGCTGTTCAGGGCCGGAATCAGCACCAGCAAAGGCACCACAGCCAGATCCTGGAACAGCAACACGCCCACAACGCGGCGGCCATGCTCGCTTTCCAGCTCCAAGCGCTCGCTCATCATCTTGACGACGATGGCGGTGCTGCTCATGGCCATGGCCGCACCGAGCACCAGGGAGCCTTGCCAGTTCAGATCCCAGGGCAGGCCCAGCATCTCCAGCCCGGACTTGATCAGGAAATGCCCGGCGATGGTCGAAACGATGGTGATCAGCACCTGCAGCAGGCCCAGGCCAAAGACCAGATTGCGCATGCTGCGCAGCTTGGGCAGGTTGAACTCCAGGCCGATCACGAACATCAAAAAGACCACGCCGAACTCGGCCAGGTAGCGAATGCCCCCCGTGTCGCCGGCCAGCGCCAGCGCATTGGGCCGATCAGCACACCCACGGCCAGATAGCCCAGCATGGGCGGCAAGCGCAGGAAGCGGCAGGCCACCACCCCGGCCACCGCGGCAAACAGGTAAATCAGAGCCAAGTCGAGCGAGGTGATCATGGGCCGATGTTAGCGGGCGAGGGCCGCCGCCGATCTGTGGAAACAAGCAGCTATGCTCGTCGCTCACCATGGCAACCGCAGCACGACTCCGCTTCGCGTCCCTGAGCTTGCCCCTGCTCGCCGGGCTGGCCCTGTGAGCGCCGGCCCAGGCCGACCCGGGCTATTACCTGGTGCGCCCCTACGCTGCGGCCGGCAAGACCTCGCTGGACCTGCGCTACTGGACCGTGCAGGCCCCCGGTGAGCCAGCCGTGCTCTGGCCCGAGCTGGGCCTGCGCCACGGTTTCAACGAACGCTGGACCAGCGAACTCCTGCTCAGCTGGATCGGCCCGAGCTGGCAGGCACAGAAGCTCAGCTCGCTCAACTGGATGAATCAGTGGCTGCTCACCGGGGCCGACAGCAACTTCGACCTGGCCCTGCACAGCCAGCTGATCCACAACCGCGGTCGTCACAGCGGCACGGCGCTGGAGATCGGCCCGAGCTGGCAAGGCGACTGGGGCTTGCACCGGCTCAACTTCAATCTGCTGCTCGAGCACGACTGGGCACGCCGTGACGGCAGCCAGCTCAAGCTGCAATGGCAATGGTCCCGGCCCGTGCAGCCGGGCCTGCGCGTGGGCCTGCAAGGCTTTGGCGAACTGGGGCGCTGGAACCATTGGCTGCCCGCCGACCAGCAATCGCATCGCGCCGGGCCGGTGCTGCACTGGGTGCCCGAGGGACAGCGCGGCTTGAGCCTCAACCTCGCCTACCTCTGGGGCCGCACCTACGGCCAGCGCGGCGATATGTTCAGCGCCCAGCTGCTGCTGGATTTCTAAAGCCCCGGCTCAAAAAGCCATCAGGCGCAGCTCGCTTTCGAAGCGGCGCTGCTGGCCGCTGATGGGGTCCTGAAAGCTCAGGCTCTGCGCCAGCAGCTGCAAGGGTTGGCGGTAGTCGGGCGCATCGGCCGGCTCGGGCGGCAGCAGCTGCGGGTAGATGCGGTCGCCCAGCAAGGGCAGGCCGAGCGCGTTCATGTGTGCCCGCAGCTGGTGTTTCTGGCCGGTGCTCGGGCTCAAGCGATAGCGCGCCAAGGGCAGGCTCGGGTGACGCTGCAGCAGCTCGATCTGCGTCTCGGCATTGGGCTCGCCCGGCACTTCTTCCATCTGCATGAAGGCCTCGCTGCGCTCCATCAAGCGGCTGCGCCGGGTCAGCGGCAGGCTCAGGCCCAAGGGCTCGGGCAGGCCGGCCACGGCCTCGTAGACCTTGGCCACGGCACGCTCGCGGAACAAGGCCTGGTAGGCACCGCGCGTGGCCGGCTGCAGGCTGAAGACGACCAGGCCGGCAGTTTCGCGGTCGATGCGGTGGATGGGGCTCAGCTCGGCCAGGCCGGTGGCCAGGCGCAGGCGGGTCAGCAGGGTCTCGCGGACATAGCGGCCGCTGGGCAGCACGGGCAGGAAATGCGGCTTGTCGGCCACCAGCAGCAGCTCGTCCTGAAACAAGATGCGGGCCTCGAAAGGCACACGCGGCTCCTGCGCCAGGCTGCGCCAGTAAT
>Ga0187842_1001492_pt1 | contig 10866 bp, 8 predicted proteins | sample SpaLakP09_SKY_41_FD_134514 | JGI IMG/M metagenome (GOLD analysis project Ga0187842, IMG submission 134514) | Oligotrophic lake water microbial communities from Sparkling Lake, Wisconsin, USA - SP09_SKY_41 | ecosystem: Environmental > Aquatic > Freshwater > Lake | place: USA: Sparkling Lake... | reverse complement strand
CAGGAGCTTTGTGCTTGCGAAGGTTGAGTGGGCCAAGAAGCTCGTGTCCATGCCGGTCGCATCTACAGTTTCAATGCCAACCATAACGATAGGATCGGCCGTGTTGTCACCGACCCTTGGACGGGCGGCGGCTTGGCGAGACAACATCAGCGCACGATCATCCGAGGATGCATAGATGGTGATAGGAGCCCCCAAACGCACCATTGCCGGCGCAATATCTCGCTTGAAGATATCGGCGTCAATGTCGGGCGCTGCAAGAACGACCTCCTTGATGCGAGCCCTGTCAGCAGGCGCAAGTGTCGCCAAGTCAGCGACCGCACCACTCATCGCTTGGGTTCCCATGCTGTGAGCTACAAGGTATATACGCTTTGCGGTAGTCTTCGCAAGGAAGCTTCTTAGGAAGCCTGTCAGATTGGGTTGCGACCACCGAATAGTGTTGCTGTCCGCTGTATATCCCAGCGGAGTAGGGCTACCCTTCGACGGCCAGCTGAAGAGCACGGTTGATCCGAGAAATCCAAGGTCGTAAGAGATCTGCGCGGCGCGCTTCGCACCTTCGGTAAAGGTGACATTGAACCCATGAACGAAAACCAGCGCGTCCGGTCGATCCGAGGAGGCCAACCGACCGTTGAGTGTCCCAAAGAATTCGCCTTCGGAAAGAGGATTGACGCTGGTAAGCAAGACGTGTTTCGCAGCGTTTTCTAGGAACTTGATCCTTACGAAGGATGATCCGACGGCACCTTCAATGACGCCGGTCTGGTGTGTTGCGGGGATGCTGACATTGACTGTTCCGTAGCTAACAGCGGCGCCTCTCTCACCGCCATACCGATCTCCCAGGTCGCCAGTTGCGTCATAGTTCCTGTCAGTGGCGTACAGCACTGGAACAATTGCAGCAAGCTGCACATCCTCACCGTTGGTAGTGGGCAATTGAGCGGTCCCTCTAACTTCACCATCGCTAGACGCGCACTTGCATGCACCTGCGACAGGAACGGGATTTGGCGTAAAGCAGCGCCCCTTCGGCGTAGAGCAGACGAGTGCTCTTCCGCTCTTGTCAGCGAGAACGACAACGTCCCGATCTTGAGTTGGGCTGCGCGTAGGGTCAGCGATTGAAGGGTCGATTTTCCCGGGAACCCCGCCCATGGTTTTGCAGCCGGCAAGACCTGCTGATATGCACACAATCGCTATGCCTATCAGACGGCCGAGGACCCCAACTCGGTATTGCGTTTCAGGAGATCGCATTTGCCGCGCCTTCTCACCATGCGCGGCAAGCCGCCGCTAGCGTTGGTTTCGCTGATGCCACACCAGCGTCCATCTCAGCAAATGGTAGCGTCGGGCCGCTCGGCACATAGCCACTGACAGCTCAAAAGGAGCAATGTCATCCAGTGACTCATCAATATTGATGACCTTGCCACCATCGAACAGCTAGATCGCGCCTAAATCGTTGGAACGTGAGATCCAACGCTGTTCGCCCTGCGAAATGCTGGCCCAGCGCTCCTAACTAGACGCCCTGGGCAAGAGAAGCTTCAGACTGAATCGCCCCGGTTTTGAACTGACCCCTTGAAGTTTGTCCAACTTCTGGGGGTCAGTTCATTTTTGAGGAGGCTCTAACTCTTTCTTGAGAACTGAGCAGTCTTTAGACACCGGTCGTTTCAACTTGAGCCTAGCGATGTTCAAAATTGCATGCCTTCTCGCGAGCCTTCCTACGCTCGATGCTCTTTCGTGCAGAAGTCGATTCTCTGATTGCGCCTTTGATCGCCCCAACTAGCGGAGCGAAGTACAGGCGTATGGTGTCCCGAAAAATCTGTCTGTGATTGAGCGGAGGCATGGCTTGAACTGGCTACATGGAGTCAAAAGCTTAGATGCTTTACGGGCACAAGTCACCCCTCCTGGATCCGATCCCGAAGCAGCAAACAGCTAGCCTCCGTTTCAACTCATGGTGCGCCATGACCGCCCCCACCCCGCGTGACTTCGGCAGTAGACCGCATGAGCATTGCTTTGGCGCAAACGAACTTGCCCGTGGGGTGACCCAAGACAGTCCATGTCCGCCCGCCTAGGGTCCGATCAGCCCAGCAACCTCATGTTCGCGCGCGTCGATCTCGAAGCGCGAGTTTCGATAGCCGCACTTCGCAACATCCATCAAATACTGCGGCAGAAAATCCGCAATCGAGCCAGCCTGCTCGTACTGGTGGACATGCCGAAGCTCGTGGGCGATCAAGCGTCCGTCCACACTGCCCTTGCGGATGAAGATCCCGTAGCCCAAGGCCAGGCCAACGGTGTCTTCGCCAACGAAGTCGCCCAACCGGACGGCCTGAAGTAGAACCGGATCATCTGGCAAGGGGATGGCGTCAACCTCAAGGATGCGGACACGCTCGATCCGAACGACTCCAACCTTTAGGGCAACGCTGGCGCCGGCCTCGTTCAGCGGTGAGCCCGAACCGTGCGATTTCCAGCGCCATCTGCTCAGCCCATGCAACGGCAGCCGGCATGATGGCCGGCAGAACTTTGGTAAGTGGTTCATTGATCACAAAGCTGCTCCAACATTCATCCGCACCGATTCCATCGAAGCAGAAAACCTGAATCGCCAATGCATCTCAAAGACACATTGACGCTCGGAAAGAAACAAGGTTGCCCGACCAACGCGTCGGGGCCCGATTCAGCTCCTCACCGCACACCGAGACTCATACGGCACGCATCGGTAACGTCGTCTTGCACTTCGGATATGAAGCGCATCCCCAACAGGGTGAGCCTCCGTTGCGCGGCACCCGGTTAACCATCTTGAAGCCGCAGTTCACGCAGGTGGGGCGCCAATACTCCCCCTCCAACGCAACATCAAGCAGCTCGGATTGCTGCTCTGGCGTGCGCGAAGCTATGAGCTGAAGCAGCTTTTCTGCGCTGAGCAGATTCACTCCGTTCTCAGCAGCAAAGGCCGCAGCATCTGCGGTGAACGCGGAGGTGGTCGCGAACTGGCCGCGCTTCACGTTGTGAGCCGCCATCACGCCCCGCAGTTCTCGAATCTTATCGACACCCACCTTCCTGCCTTGCCAGTGCTTGCACTGCACCAAGCTAACGGGAATGCCCGGCTGATGGCGCGAGTACAACCAGATGTCGACACCACCATCAGCGCCGTGCGACTGTGATTGCGTTTCAAAGCCTGCCTGCTTGAACAAGGCCTCGACCAGCGCCTCAAAGCGGCGCCACTCGATCACATCAAGAACCGTCTTGCTCCACGCATCAGGGCGAACCGGCACCGCAAAGGAGGCGGCGACGAGATCAGCCTGCGCCGTCACAGGCACAGATGCCCGAGCCGCACTCAGTGCGGAACTCGACTCGCTGGCACGCATGCCCTGCTGCAAGCCGACTCCTTTCGCGCTCTCGCCTGATTCGGGCCTTCCTGGCTGAGAGGCCTTTTTGGCTATCACCAGGAGAGCGCCACCTCCAATCAGCAAGACCAGGCCCAAGGGTCTGAACATGCCAAATGCAGCCTCGAGCGGCGACTTGCTCAAGAAGAATGGCAGCAATGCGAGCAACACCCCCACCCCGAGGATCTTGAGCGCTACATCTTCCAGCTTGCGCGCTGCCCGGGTCTTTTCGTTTGATCTTCTTGCCACCAATCGGCCTCCCTTTTGCGCGAAATCATAGTCCGTCGAACTTCGAAGTTTTGAACACTATGGGGAGGTCGCAATCGGCCTCACGCACGGACGCCTCATCGGCACGCGACGCGACCACTCAGCCCTCCTGGCAAAACCTCGCTTCCCAAGTTGAATGCATTTATGCATACTTGACCGATGCCAGAACACCAGCAAAACACCATGATTGCGAGCGCCTCGGAGCGCGCGCGAAGAGTTGGACTACATCAATCCTCAATTGCAAAAGCTCTTGGTGCCAGCCAATCACAAGTCAGCCGTGTGTTTTCCGGAAAAACTTCAGCGCAATCGAAGCTGGCAAAAGACATATGCATATATGTACTTGGCTCAACTTCCAAGTCGCAAGCAGATGCAGTTCGCGCAAATGAAGAGCTGATCGGAGCGCTGGCAGAAGTCTGGAACGGGACTCCGGCCCATGCTCGCGCACTTGCCGTCGTCATCCGCTCTCTCGCTTTGCTCTCTCCACCACTTTCAACGGACGAGGCCACATCTTGAATGCACCCTTCTTACCAGCGCCGTTTGAAGATGAGCTCCTGGACGGATACCTTGGCCGGTGCTGTGCGGCGCATTGCTGTACCAACGTCAAATCCCTGATCGCTGGTTTGGGCGCTCACCTACAGCTGCCCGGCCCGTACTCAACGCAGGCAGCGATCGCCGCTGGACTGAACATCACACCTCAACAGGTGCTGTTTCGTCTCACGACGCTACCTGCTCAACGCGCCTTCGCCCCCAGCCACAAGAAGGACGGACAACGGAGAACGGAAGCACTTTCCTCATTGGGCGTTCAAATGCGCTCCAAGGTTGAAGCCATGACCTGCGCAGCGTGCCTCAACGAAGACAGGAAGCATGGCCGAACCAGCTACTGGCGACGGATTCACCATCTCCCGGACGTGGACTGGTGTCCGATCCACCGCGAAGCCCTGCTCAAGTTTGATCCGAAGGCATTCCGTCATCGTCCAACTGACGCGCTCGCACAAGGCCCGGGGGTGCGCCTCGCCTTACCGACCGCGTTTGATGCTGCGAATATCTTGGGTCGGTACGCCGGGCTCTTGGCCCACTGGCTGCAACGTGACTTTGTCGGAAGCAGCGCCGCACTCACCCATGTGATTCGCGATGGATGCACATCACACGAGCTTCGGTGGACGGAAACCGGCAGACGCCCTCTCGTGAGTGACCTTATTGCGAGGCAGGTGCCGACGGAGTGGCTTGCGCTTCACTGGCCAGATCTTCTGACCAAGACTCCGGGTGAGTACTTCGCAAGATTGGATGGTCCAAGCAAGGACAAACACGTCAGCTATCCCGGCGCAGCATGCGCGCTGGTGTTGGCCACTTTGTTCGATTCCGTCTCTGAGATTCTGGCACGGTTGGAAGAGGCCGAGTCGCGATTTGTTTCAAGCCCGGACACTGTGCGCGACGGCGCACTGAATGCGGCGTACCTGGACTTCATAAACGGCGCCAAGATCGACACTGCATGCAGAACCCAGCAAGTCTCGGCAGAACAGTTGGAGCAACGCAACCGCGACGAAGCCAAGCGCTGGAGCCGTGCTACCGATGGCGCGCCCAGAGCGGCTCCACATCGTCGTCGAAGGAGTCCGCTCCCAGCAAGCGCCTCAGTACACAGACCGTCAGTGGCCAAGAGCTCGGGGCTTGAGCCACTTTCCTTAGCCCTGGCGCAATGATTGCCCAGTCTGAGATTCGCATACTGAAGCCCGGCTTCGTGAGCTGCGCCGAAGCGAGAGCGGTCTCCAAGTTATGCGCATAGCGCTCGTCGGCACGGTGACGCCGGTGCGTTGAGCCGTTTCCAAGTTGAACGGAAGGTAGGTGCGAGGACTGAGCATGGAGCCATTCGCGATCGTTGCGATACAGCCAGGCAAATGCCGCAGGGGCAACCCTCCGTGCTGAGGCCCGGCCAATCACCGCTTCGGCCGATACAACCCTCAACCACGCCTCTCGTGCACGCACTCTGGCTGCCTCATGGCGAACCTCGTGCCAAAGCTCTTGGAGTCCCGGAACGATCCTGAGGATTCTGGTCACGGTCACCTCGCTCATTCCGATCCGTAGAGCCACATCCCGCTTGTCCCCCCCTTCCACGAGCAAGTCAATCGCAGAGCTCCAGCGCTCGTCATCAAGCTTCTTCGGGCGCCTGGCGGTTTGTAGTCCGGCTCTGGCCGCCCAAACGGCAACAGTGCCTGGCTCCACGCCAAGTCGGTTTGCGATTGCAGTCATAGATTCGCCGCCAGACAAGAGTGCGGTCACTGCCGCGACTGCGCGCCCATCTTTGCTGGCATCGGCCTGTCCAGAATCAACTTGTGCTCGAGCTGTATTTGCAGGTGCTGCTTGCAGCAAGGGCGCATCGTAGGCGTCGATGAACTCATCCAGGCTGTCAAAGAACAGACAGAGCCACGCGATGTAACGAAGCGGATGAGCCAATCCTCGGCCGGACAAAATCCGCGTCAACTGTGCCGCAGCCACCGCCACGTCGAGCTGCATGGCGAAAGGCGGCAGCATGTTCAATGCAGCCACATGCTGTCCCATGTGCGCCTGCAGGTCGGCCCACGAAACCCGTCCAGTTCGGCTCAGCACACCGCACCGGCTCAGCCCGGATCTGAAGCCCTGTGCAAGGCGTTGGGCGTTGGCAAGCCTAGATGCCGGCAATCGGCATAGCGCAGCGCCGAATGCGGCCATACGCAATCCAAGTTCACAACTTCGAAGTGAGCTCGGACCCGTTGCCCAAGGCACAAGCGATGCCCCCATTGGCAGCGCCCACTGAAATCGGGCACGCTGGTCCAGCTTGATCGGAGAGACTAGCAACGGCGTGCTGTGCTCTTCGCAGTACCAGGATGACGGCAGCTGATGCGTGCGCCGCCAGTGCGCGACGCCGAACTGCTGTCGATCTAACTTCATGCAGCATGGACAGGCTTTCAGGGGGTGCGCCGCGCCAAGCCCGCTGGTGAGCATGCCAAGTTGATACTTCAGGTGCGCCACGCTTCCATCGATCAACTGCGACTGAGCCTGGTCAACAAGCGCCATAGGACGAAACGGCGCATAAAAGGCAAGCAGGGTTCTGTCTGTACAGATATCACTCGCCGCCCCCAAGCTCCCTTCGGCACGGCGGGCCAGCGCCCCGATGGAGTCGGGCAGATCGTGCGCCACCCCTCGACGGCGCACTCCGAACAGCTGCAAGCATGTTGCCGACGCGAGGCCATTCACAGCCAAATGGTGATACCGACTACACCAGCTGAACAAAGTCTCATCAGGTAGCCAGGGAATCCGCTCCCCCAATGAAGCTTGATTCGCACTCACCCCTGCTCCTCAGCTGCCCCGCCCGGGTCTTTGTGAACACTGCGATCCTTGGCTCTGGCCGGCGACAGAAGATCAGCACCCGCCATCAGTGCTTCTGCACTGATGGGTCCGCTGCGCGGCAGCTTGGTAACCGTCGCTGCCTTGCGACCGGCACTCGCAGCTTGCCCGGCAGCACCGCGCAACGCCGCGAGTACGCCTCTCTCCTCAAGCGTCAGCGCACTCTCTACGGCATGTTGCGCTGCAGCAGTAGGGGCAGTTGGGGTTGTGGCGGCACGAAGACCAGACAAAGGATTGCCCACGACTGCGCCACCGGGAGAAAGAGACACGTCCGTGAAAGGGCAAACCAGATCACGATGACGTTCCCTCTCACTCGCACTGAAATTGATCGCCTGCAGCGCCTCGACATCTGCGCGCTGGCTTGCAAAGGCTCCTGATTGGAAGGCCCGCCTGACTTCTGCCATCGACACCCGCCGCGTGATGGATGATGGCCAGGCCTGCCTGCAAGACTCCAAAAGCAACATCCCCAGCAGCCGATACAAGCCACCAGTCAATCGATGGAGCTCGGGCCCATCCCGATCTGGAACCAACTCAAAATGACCTGGCGCGGCGCGCACGTACTCGGCAATGACATCTCGCCAATGGGGATCGTCTCTGGCAGGAGCATCGAGGCGAAGGCAGTTAGCAAGTAGTCGATCCTTGTCCTCTTGCGGTCGCTTCAGAAGCTTGTGCCCGAGCGAGTAGTTGAAGCAGTACACAACATACGGACCCAATTCGTTCAGCTCCGTCAAAAAGTTGGCAATCAAGGTCGTCGCGCTCTCACTGCGGGTCATCGACTGCAACTCGTCCACTGGCACCAACAACGTCGCCTGCGCAAACAACCATTCTCGAAGGTGCTGCACGAGCCCTGCGGGGCTGATGTTGGTTCGACCACCCACGAAGACTGGATTGGCCAGACGACATAGAACCGCCTGGCTTGAACGCTGTGCTGTCAAAGTAAGCGGAACCACTGGCCTTGAGCAAGTGGGCACGCTTGACGCCAGACAGAAGCCCTCTGGTGGTTGGAGGCCGCGAACCAATGCGCGAATCAACGAGGATTTACCGACGCCTGCCAGACCGGTCAGCCCCCAAATTTCCGGCTCGAGTGGAAGCAACGGACTTCTCGCGTAAATGGCATCTTCATAGGTCCTCGCGCATGGGAAGCGATGCGAAGCATTTCGCCAGGCACGGTCGACCAACTTCCGCAGTACTCCAAGGTGCTGATTGCTTGGCAAATAGATCTGCTTCCATACCGACCTGAGCTCATCACAAGCAATCGTTGGCGACTTGCCGACAAGGCTGAGCCCATGATCAGGCCTCAGGGTCACTTTTGCCCGCAAGCCCTCGTCAGTTTCGAGACCAGAAAACCAAACGTCCCACGGGCGCAGGACCTTGACGCCGGCGCTCATGGTTTTCCTCCTTGGGCGCGCAGGATGGGCATGATCTGTCTCGACTCTTCCCGCGAAGCGGCGTTGCCTCGCTTGGCACGACCAGGCCTCGTCTCGAAGGTTTCGTACACGCACCCAGATTGGGCCTCGAATCGCTCTGCCACGTCTGCTTTGGCGGCTTCACGATGCACCGTCAGGCTGGCCCGTTCGCGGCGGCGCAACTCCATTAATTGCGCCATCTCCTCGATACAGAGAAACAACTCGCCTTCATCCGTTTGAATTCCATACGCCGCATCGACCACGACGATGCCGCTCGGCGTATCGAGGAAGATGTGCCTCAAGCACATTGGGAATGCATAGCCTTGAATTGCACGCGCTCCGGTGAGGACCCCGCTGGAATGCAGAGCCTTAGACCAAAAGCGAAAGCCCAGGAAGTACACCGCACCGTCTTCCACGGTCACATCAATTTTCTTGAGATACCCGCGGATCGCCTGCTCCTGGGGAATTCGATAGGCCATCGTTCGGCCGAGGCTTGTCAGATAGCTCCAGAGCCCAATTGGCGTCGGGAACACCCCCGCCCTCAGCGCGCTCGGCCCAAGCCTCGAAACAACGTCGGTTGTCTTGTTGGATTCGATGGCGCGCCAGATTTCGCGAGTCGCCAATTGCACCAACGTCTGGCTCGTCACTTTGAATTGCGGAGCCCCTTCCGACTTGACGCTCTTGGGGTTGCGCGTTTCCACATTGGCTTTGGATTGCCCTGAATAGGATGGCGCAATCTCCTTGATGGTTGCCAACAAGTCGGCATCGACCGCATCCCCCCACTTGTCGCGCCGGGCCCTCGATCAGTGAGGTCATGCATAGGAAGGCCCACCGTCGGCCATTCATCCTCTCGAATGACGATTCCGAATAGCTTGCAGAACCACACTTTGTCCACAGCCATGCAGAACTTGGCCATGCGGTAAGCCTCGGCCTTCTCGCCCTTCACGGAAAAGCCGATACCCACGATCGCCCCGGTAGCCACGCAGATGATTCGCACCACATGCAAGCGAGGCAGGTAGCTCCCCTCGATGTAGCCCTTGGCAACGTCCTCGACAACGTAGGCATCCGATTGCAGTGCCTCCATGGCATAAGCCACAGAAGCAATAAAGCTACCTCGCGGCTCAGCGAACTCCGACTTGACACGCGATGCGCCGTACTTCATCAGGCGCCGCGTTTCCAGATCAAAGGCCAGGCCGACTCGGTAGCTGAATTGCCCAAATGTCGGAAAGCGCGCTCCTTCCGGGTGACTGAAGGCCATGCGTCCGTCCGGCCCCGTTTGAGGCATGCAACCGAAAACCTTCAGCATCGAATTCCGGTAGACCGAGCGCATCGAAGCGCCAGGTGCCGCGAAGTCCCGGAAGCCCTTCTCGCATTTGATCCTGACATCGTCACCACAGGAGCTGTGCCCATGCCGCGCACCATACTTGGACGGTCTGCCGAACTTGCGCTCATGGGCCTTCCGTTCCCACTTGCCGATTTGCGTCACGCGGTAGTGCAAGGCCAATCTTTCTTGGCCGAACGCGATGTACGAAAAGAACGCCAGTCGATACCTCGACTCGTTCTGCACCGGAGTACAGGCTCTCGCCAACTTGTTCAAATATGCAGCGGGATCGGTGGCCTCGAAAACCTCCCTCACTCGCTCCAACGCAGGCCAAAGATGAGCCACCATCACGTCGATGCGCCCGTCGTGTGGACGAGTTATGTCGGCGTGACAGCGATCGTGCTCGATCAACTCCGCCATCGTGACGCCATCCAGCCAATGCGGAAGATCGCGCTGAATCGGACTGGGACGGATCAGTTCGCTTTTGATGGCCTCTTCAAAGCGATCTCGTTGAAGGCAGGCCACAACAGCTTTTAGATCACCGGAGCTCTCGGGTTTGGACTTCTCCGTTCTAGCCGTCGAAGAGGCGTTGAACGTCACCAACAAGACTCGATTGCGAGCCGCATCGCTGTACAGTAAGTGATACGTCACGCCCGAGATCAAGCCTTCAAAGCCATGAGGGGCATGGAGTTGCGCACTGAGATGCATGCTCACAACTCCCTCTTGAACAGGTGGGAAAAACGCTCAAACACGCTGTTCTTTTCAGGGCGCAAAGGCTGATCAACCAAAACCAGTGCTTCCAGAAGATCCACCCTAATGCGATGTTCCCACAGCAAGCAAAAGAACGCTTGTCGGACATCCTGGTAGTCACAGCCGTGGCGATGGGTCACACCCAGCAAGGCGACCTGCGGTGGCTCCCGTCCAACGGTGGCTCGGACGCGATCTTCAAGTTCCCGCAGGATGTCGCGATCAAGCTGACGCTGCGGGCGCTGATGCAAGATCAGGAGGCGGAGATTGTGATCAAGCGTCGAAGGAACGGTATCGCTCACGAATCGAACGGTACGTATGCCGGCATCCAGATAGAGCTGCTCTTCGATTGCATGTCGGGCGCGGGCCGCGCTTGCGTCGGCTTTTGCAT
>Ga0187842_1001489_pt1 | contig 10876 bp, 10 predicted proteins | sample SpaLakP09_SKY_41_FD_134514 | JGI IMG/M metagenome (GOLD analysis project Ga0187842, IMG submission 134514) | Oligotrophic lake water microbial communities from Sparkling Lake, Wisconsin, USA - SP09_SKY_41 | ecosystem: Environmental > Aquatic > Freshwater > Lake | place: USA: Sparkling Lake... | reverse complement strand
TGGGCAGCGAGAACATCGACTTCCGCACCCATGCCGCTGATTTCAGCAACGCCGCACCCGCCGGCAAGGCGCAATGGCTTGGCCGATCGGTGGCCTCGTTGTCGCAGCTCGACCGCGTGCTGGTGATCGGCTCCTTCCTGCGCAAGGACCATCCGCTGTTTGCCCAGCGCCTGCGCCAGGCGGCTCGCCATGGCGCCAAGATCCACAGCGTCCACTCGACGGCCGATGACTGGCTGATGAATTTGGCGCAGCGGGTCACCGTGGCGCCCAGCGCCTGGGCGCAGGCGCTGGCCGATATCGCCACCGCCATCAGCCAGAGCACCGGCGTGACAGCACCCGCCGCCGGCACCGCGACCGAACAGGCGCAGGCGATTGCCGCCTCGCTGCTGTCCGGCCAACGCAAGGCCGTGCTCCTGGGCAATGCCGCGGCACAGCATCCGCAGGCCGCCAGCCTGCTGGCACTCGCCAACTGGATCGCCGCGCAGACGGGTGCTACGGTCGGCTATCTGAGCGCCGCCGCCAACACGATCGGTGCGCAACTGGTCAATGCGCTGCCAGGGCAGGGCGGTCTGAACGCTGGTCAGATGTTGTCCGCCGCCTCGCCGCTGAAGGCTGCGCTGCTGCTCAACGTCGATCCGCAGTTCGACAGCGCCAACACCTCGGCCGCTCTCCAAGGCGTGGCCAAGGCCGATATGGTCGTGATGTTCAGCGCCTTCAAGACCGGCTTCGAGCAGGCCGACGTGCTGCTGCCGATCGCGCCGTTCACCGAGACATCGGGCACTTTCGTCAATGCCGAGGGCCGCGTGCAGAGCTTCGTTGGCGTCGTCAAGCCGCAGGGCGAGACCCGTCCGGCCTGGAAGGTCCTGCGCGTGCTGGGCACGATGCTGGGCCTGCCGAACTTCGACTTCGAGACCTCAGAGCAGGTGCGCAGTGCCGCGCTGGGTGTGGACATGGACATGAGCTCGCGGCTGGACAACAGCACGCACGCTGCGATCACGGTAGCCACCGCGCACGCCGGCATCGAGCGCATCGCCGATGTGCCCATCTACAGCACCGACGCGCTGGTGCGCCACGCCACCTCGCTGCAGCTGACGGCCGACGCAAGGAATGCGGCCGTCGCCGGTCTGCCGACCGCACTGTGGACCCAGCTGGGTCTGCAGGACGGCGACAAGGTCGCGGTCACGCAAGACGGCGCCTCGGTGCAGCTCCCCGCCCGCCATGACGCAGCCCTGCCGGCCAACACCGTGCGTGTGCCGGCCGGCCTCGCAGACACCGCCGCACTCGGTGCGATGTTCGGCGAACTCTCTATCGCCAAGGTGTGACGATGATAGACAGCCTGAATCAATTCGGATCTTCGCTGCTGGGCGGCTTCTGGCCCGTGGTCTGGAACCTGATCAAGATCGTGGCCCTGGTAGCGCCCCTGATGGGTTGCGTGGCCTACCTGACCCTGTGGGAACGCAAGGCCATCGGCTGGTCGCAGATCCGCCCCGGCCCCAACCGTGTCGGCCCGTTCGGCCTGCTGACCCCGATCGCCGACGCGGTGAAGCTGATCTTCAAGGAGATCATCATCCCGACGGCGGCCAACAAGGGCCTGTTCTTCCTCGGCCCGGTGATGACCATCATGCCGGCGCTGGCCGCCTGGGTGGTGATTCCGTTCGGCCCCGAAGTCGCGTTGTCCAATATCAACGCCGGCCTGCTATTCCTGATGGCCATCACCTCGATGGAGGTCTATGGCGTGATCATCGCCGGCTGGGCCTCGAACTCGAAGTACGCCTTCCTGGGCGCGCTGCGTGCGTCCGCGCAGATGGTCAGCTACGAGATCGCGATGGGCTTCTGCCTGGTCGTCGTGCTGATGGTCGCCGGCACGATGAATATGAGCGAGATCGTGCTGGGCCAGGGCAAGGGCATGTTTGCCGACATGGGTCTGGGCTTCCTGTCCTGGAACTGGCTGCCGCTGCTGCCCATCTTCGTTGTCTACTTCATCTCGGGCCTGGCCGAAACCAACCGCCACCCGTTCGACGTCGTCGAAGGCGAGTCGGAAATCGTCGCCGGCCACATGATCGAGTACTCGGGCATGGCCTTCGCGATGTTCTTCCTGGCCGAATACGCGAACATGATCCTGGTCTCCATCCTGGCCGTGACCCTGTTCCTGGGCGGCTGGCTGTCGCCGATCGCCGCGATGGACTTCATCCCGGGCTGGATCTGGCTTGGCATCAAGACCTTCGTCGTCGTGACCACCTTCCTGTGGGTACGCGCCACCTTCCCGCGCTTCCGCTATGACCAGATCATGCGTCTGGGCTGGAAGATCTTCATCCCGGTCACCCTGGTCTGGCTGGTCGTCGTGGGCCTGTGGATACAGTCCCCGTTCAACATCTGGAAGTGATGTGATGGCCCCCACGCTCACTTTGTTCACTGCCCCCCGAGGGGGCGCGAGCCTCCTTGAGACGGCTCGGCGGAGTCTCTGATATGTCGTCTGCTGTGACCTCCTTCAAGCACTTTGTGCAGAGCTTCATGCTCACCGAGCTGTTCAAGGGCATGCTCTTGACCGGCCGGCATTTCCTGTCGCCCAACATCACGGTGCAGTTCCCGGAAGAGAAGACGCCGCTGTCGCCGCGCTTCCGCGGCCTGCACGCGCTGCGCCGCTACGAGAACGGCGAAGAGCGCTGCATCGCCTGCAAGCTGTGCGAGGCGGTGTGCCCGGCGATGGCCATCACCATCGAGTCCGAGGTTCGTGACGACGGTTCGCGCCGCACGACGCGCTACGACATCGACCTGACCAAGTGCATCTTCTGCGGTTTCTGCGAAGAGAGCTGCCCGGTCGATTCGATCGTCGAGACCAGCATCTTCGAATACCACGGCGAAAAGCGCGGTGACCTGTACTTCACCAAGGACATGCTCTTGGCCGTTGGCGACCGCTACGAACCGAAGATTGCCGCCGAAAAGGAGGCCGATGCCAAGTACCGTTGATCGAGCCCCTAACCTGGCCTGATCACCGACCGCTTGCTGGAACCCCATGGATACCACGACCGCGCTGTTCTATGTTTTCTCCGCCATTCTCTTGCTGGCGTCGTTCCGGGTCATCACGGCGCGCAGCACCGTGCACTCGGCGCTGTTCCTGATACTGGCTTTCTTCACCGCGTCCTGCATCTGGATGCTGCTGAAGGCCGAGTTCCTGGCCATCACGCTCGTGCTGGTCTATATCGGGGCGGTGATGGTGCTGTTCCTGTTCGTCGTGATGATGCTGGACATCAACACCGACAGCATCCGCCAGGGCTTCTGGAAGCACCTGCCGCTGGCCGGCATCGTCGGCGCGCTGATTGCGCTGGAGATGGCCGCCATCCTGATGGGAGGCTTTCGCCTGACCGAGGCCCCGACCCTGAGCGCTGCGGCGCAGAAGCTGGGCAATACCAAGCTGCTGGGCATCGACCTGTACACCAACTATCTGTACCCGCTGCAGATCGCTGCGGTGCTGCTGCTGGTGGGCATCATTGCTGCCATCGCTTTGACCCTGCGCAAGCGCAAGGACTCGCGCGCAATGAACCCGTCCGAGCAGGTCAAGGTGAAGAAGGGCGACCGCCTGAAGATCATCAAGATGAAGTCTGTGGTGGAAGCTCCCGATGCTCCCACCGCTCCCGACGCATCGAACAAGGGAGCCGCGTGATATGGGCGCTTTGACACTGGGCCATTTCCTGACCTTGGGCGCGATCCTGTTCGCGCTGTCGGTGATAGGCATCTTCCTGAACCGCAAGAACCTGATCGTGCTGCTGATGGCCATCGAGCTGATGCTGTTGGCGGTGAACCTGAACTTCGTCGCCTTCTCGCATTACCTGGGCGATATGGCGGGTCAGATCTTCGTCTTCTTCATCCTGACCGTGGCGGCGGCGGAGTCGGCCATCGGCCTGGCCATTCTGGTCGTGCTGTTCCGCAACCGTTCCACCATCAATGTCGATGAACTCGACTCCCTCAAGGGCTGAGCGAGGCGCACAAGAACATGTCTGCACAACTTTCACAGAACATGCTGCTCGCGGTGCCCATGGCGCCGCTGGTTGGCGCCGTCGTCGCCGGTTTGTTCGGCAAGCAGGTGGGCCGCCGCGGCGCGCACACCGTCACCATCCTGGGCGTTGCCATCGCCTTCATCCTGTCGGCCATGACGCTGTGGAGCGTGGTCCAGGACGGCGCCCGCTTCAATGCCACCATCTATGAATGGATGAGCGTCGGCAGCCTGAAGATGGAGATCGGCTTCCTGGTCGATGGCCTGACGGCGATGATGATGTGCGTGGTGACCTTTGTGTCGCTGATGGTGCATATATACACCGTCGGCTACATGGAAGAGGACCCCGGCTACCAGCGCTTCTTCAGCTACATCTCGCTGTTCACCTTCAGCATGCTGATGCTGGTGATGAGCAACAACTTCCTGCAGCTGTTCTTCGGCTGGGAGGCGGTGGGCCTGGTGTCCTATCTGCTGATCGGTTTCTGGTACACCAAACCGACGGCGATCTTCGCCAATATGAAGGCCTTCCTGGTCAATCGCGTCGGTGACTTCGGCTTCATCCTGGGCATCGGCCTGATCGTCGCCTATGCCGGCACCTTGAGCTATGCCGAAGCCTTTGCCAAGGCGCCGGAGCTGGCCAAGCTGAGCTTTGCCATGCCGCCGTGGGGCAGCGAGTGGATGCTGATCACCGTGACCTGCATCTGCCTGTTCATCGGCGCCATGGGCAAGAGCGCCCAGTTCCCGCTGCACGTCTGGCTGCCCGACTCGATGGAAGGCCCGACCCCGATCTCGGCGCTGATCCACGCCGCCACCATGGTGACGGCCGGCATCTTCATGGTCGCCCGCATGTCGCCACTGTTCGAGCTGAGCGATACCGCGCTGAACTTCGTGCTCGTGATCGGTGCGATCACGGCCTTGTTCATGGGCTTTCTGGGCATCATCCAGAACGACATCAAGCGCGTCGTTGCCTACTCGACCCTGTCGCAGCTGGGCTATATGACGGTCGCGCTGGGCGCCTCGGCCTACTCGGTGGCCGTGTTCCACCTGATGACGCATGCCTTCTTCAAGGCCCTGCTGTTCCTCGGCGCCGGCTCGGTCATCATCGGCATGCACCATGACCAGGACATCCGCAATATGGGCGGCCTGCGCAAGTACATGCCCATCACCTGGATCACCTCGCTCCTGGGCTCGCTGGCACTGATCGGCACGCCGCTGTTCTCTGGCTTCTACTCTAAGGACTCCATCATCGAGGCTGTGCACGCCAGCCATCTGCCGGCCGCGCAGTGGGCCTACTGGGCGGTGATCATCGGCGTGTTCGTCACCGCCTTCTATTCGTTCCGCATGTACTTCCTGGTCTTCCACGGCAAGGAACGCTTCCACCACAAGCCCTTCCCGGGCGAGCACGACCATCATGACGACCATGGCGAACACCATGATCCCCATGAGTCGCCCTGGGTGGTGACGGCGCCGCTGGTGCTGCTGGCCATTCCCTCGGTGGTGATCGGCTATCTGACGATTCAGCCGATGCTGTTCGGCGATTTCTTCAAGGACGCCATCATCGTCAACGCCCACGCCCACCCGGCGATGGAAGAGCTGGCCGAAGGGTTCCACGGCGCGGTGGCCATGGCCATCCATGGCCTGACGGCGCTGCCGTTCTGGCTGGCGCTGGGCGGCGTGGTCACGGCTTACGTGTTCTACATGGTCAAGCCGGCGATTCCCACCGCGATCAAGAACGCCTCAGGCCCGATCTACAAGCTGCTCGACAACAAGTACTACCTCGACTGGTTCAACGAGAACTTGCTCGCTGCGGGCACCCGCCTGCTGGGCACCGGCCTGTGGAAGGGCGGCGACCAGGGCCTGATCGACGGGTTCATCATCAATGGCTCGGCCCGTGGCATCGGCAATGTGGCCGGCCTGGTGCGATTGTTCCAGAGCGGCTATATCTGTACTGGTACGCGCTGGTCATGATTCTTGGCGTCATCGGTTTGATGACCTGGCAACTGTGGCCCTACCTCAACCTCAAGACCTTCCTGGGTCTTTGAGCATGAGAGCCCCCACACCTGCCGCTTTGCGTCAGCCCCCCGAGGGGGCGCAAGGTAACTTGGGAACGGCCCGGCGTTTCCTTTTGAGCCTCTACTCGGGCGGAGAATAAGAATGGGTTTGTTGAGTCTTGCCATCTGGTTGCCTATCGCGTCCGGTCTGCTCTTGCTGGCCCTGGGCCGCGATGATCAGGCCAAGGCCGTGCGCTGGGTCGCGCTGATCGCGGCGCTGGCCAGTTTCCTGGTCACCCTGCCGTTGATCACCGGTTTTGACAATGCCACGGCGGCCATGCAGTTCAGCGAGAAGCTGGCCTGGATTGCCCGCTTCAATGTGCACTACCACCTCGGTGTGGACGGCATCTCGCTGTGGTTCGTGCCGCTGACGGCCTTCATCACCATCATCGTGGTGATCGCCGCCTGGGAAGTGATCACCGAGCGCGTCAACCAGTACATGGGTGCCTTCCTGATCCTGTCCGGCCTGATGGTCGGCGTGTTCTCGGCGCTGGACGGCCTGCTGTTCTATGTGTTCTTCGAGGCGACGCTGATACCGATGTACATCATCATCGGCGTCTGGGGCGGGCCGAACCGCGTCTATGCGGCCTTCAAGTTCTTCCTCTACACGCTGGCCGGTTCGCTGCTGATGCTGATCGCGCTGATCTATCTGTACTTCCAGTCGGGTGGCAGCTTCGAGATCCTGGACTGGCACAAGCTGCCGCTGGCAATGCCGGCGCAGACGCTGCTGTTCTTCGCCTTCTTCGCCGCCTTCGCCGTCAAGGTGCCGATGTGGCCGGTGCACACCTGGCTGCCCGACGCCCACGTCGAGGCACCCACCGGCGGCTCGGTGGTGCTGGCCGCCATCATGCTGAAGCTGGGCGCCTATGGCTTCCTGCGCTTCTCGATGCCCATCGCCCCTGACGCCAGCCGCGAGCATGCCTGGTTCATCATCGCCATCAGCCTGATCGCCGTGGTCTATATCGGCCTGGTGGCCCTGGTGCAGAAGGACATGAAGAAGCTGGTCGCCTATTCGTCGATCGCCCACATGGGCTTCGTCACCCTTGGCTTCTTCATCTTCAACGAGCTGGGTGTGTCCGGCGGCCTGGTGCAGATGATTTCGCACGGCTTTGTCTCGGGTGCGATGTTCCTGAGCATCGGCGTGCTCTATGACCGTGTTCACTCGCGCGAGATCGCGGCCTATGGTGGCGTGGTCAACACCATGCCCAAGTTTGCGGCCTTCGCGATGCTGTTCACGATGGCCAATTGCGGCCTGCCCGCCACCGGCGGTTTCGTCGGCGAGTGGATGGTGATACTGGGCAGCGTGCAGTTCAACTTCTGGATCGGCGCGACCGCGGCCACCGCATTGATCTTCGGCGCGGCCTATTCGCTGTGGATGTACAAGCGCGTGTTCTTCGGCGCCATCGGCAACGACCATGTGCGCGAACTGCAAGACCTGAATGCCCGCGAGTTCCTGATGATGGCCGTGCTGGCCGTGGCGGTGATCTGGATGGGTGTCTATCCGAAGCCCTTTACCGACGTGATGCATACCTCGGTTGATGCGCTGTTGAAACATGTCGCGCAGCCCAAACTGATTGCGGGACAGTCCTTGCCGGTCACGGCAAGCCCTGTCCCCAACTGATCAAGACCAAGAAATGAACAACATGAACTGGCTCCCGGTCTATCCCGAAATCCTGCTGCTGATCATGGCCTGTGTCGTGGCCCTGGTCGATCTGTTCGTTAAGGATGAGCGCCGCACGCCGACCTACTGGCTGACCCAGGTCTCGCTGGCCGCCGTCGCTGCCCTGCACCTGAGCTACTTCAACCGTGGCGACACGCTTTATGGCGTGCAGGGCATGGTCGTCACCGACCCGATGGGCCATCTGCTGGGCTTCTTCGCGGCCATCGCGATGATCATCACGCTCGTCTATGCACGCCCCTATGTGCAGAGCCGCGACATGCTCAAGGGCGAGCTGTTCTCGCTGAGCCTGTTCACGCTGCTGGGCATCAGCGTGATGGTGTCGGCCAACAATCTGCTGGTCATCTACCTGGGCCTGGAGCTGATGAGCCTGTCGCTGTACGCGCTGGTGGCCCTGCGCCGCGACCATGCGGTGTCCACTGAGGCGGCGATGAAGTACTTCGTGCTGGGCGCCCTGGCCAGCGGCTTCCTGCTCTATGGCATGTCGATGATGTACGGCGCCACCGGTTCGCTGTCGATTCCGAAGATCTTCGAGGTCATCAGCTCCGGCCAGCCGAACAAGGCCGTGCTGGTGTTCGGTGTTGTCTTCATCGTCTCGGGTCTGGCCTTCAAGCTGGGCGTCGTGCCCTTCCATATGTGGGTGCCCGACGTCTATCAGGGCGCTCCTACAGCCGTGACCCTGCTGCTGGGCGGGGCGCCGAAGCTGGCCGCCTTTGCCATCACGCTGCGCCTGCTGGTCGACGGCATGATGGGCCTGGCCGTGGACTGGCAGCAGATGCTGCTGGTGCTGTCGGTGATGTCCATGCTGGTGGGCAATCTGGCGGCCATCGCGCAGACCAACCTGAAGCGCATGCTGGCCTATTCGACCATCGCGCAGATGGGCTTCATGCTGCTGGGCCTGGCCTCGGGCGTGGTCAATGGCACGACCCTGTCGGCCGCCAATGCCTACAGCTCGTCCATGTTCTATGTCGTCACCTATGTGCTGACGACCCTGGGCACCTTCGGCATGATCATGATCCTGTCGCGCCAGGGCCATGAGGCCGAGAACATCAGCGATCTGGCCGGTCTGGCCCGCCGCAGCCCCTGGCTGGCCGGCGTGATGACGATCTTCATGTTCTCGCTGGCCGGCGTGCCGCCCACCGCGGGCTTCTACGCCAAACTGTCGGTGCTGCAGGCCCTGGTCACCACCGGGCTGAACTTCTACATCGGCATTGCCGTGATAGCCGTGGTGCTGTCGCTGGTCGGCGCCTTCTACTACCTGCGCATTGTCAAGGTGATGTTCTTCGAGGAGGCCACCGACCTGGCCCCTCTGAAGCCGGCCGGCGATGTGCGTGCGGTGATGGCGCTGAACGGCGCGGCCGTGCTGGGCTTCGGCCTGCTGCCCGGCGGCCTGATGGCGCTGTGCGCCGAGGCCATCGTCAAGGCGCTGGCGACCTGATCGCCATAAATTGACATGGGCCAGAGCGCTGCCGTCTGGCTGGTGCTGCTTGTTGCAGCACTGGCCGCCAATCTGCCGTATTTCAGCCCGCGCGTGCTGCTGGTCGGGCCCAAGCGCTATCCCAAGCCCTTTGGCTGGCGCTTGCTGGAACTGCTGCTGCTCGCTGGCCTGACTCTCGGTCTGGGCTTTCTGCTGGAAACCCGCCAAGGCCAGCGCCAGCCCCAGGGCTGGGAGTTCTACGCGGCCTTCTTCTGCCTCTATCTGACCCTGGGCTTCCCGGGCTTTGTGTGGTGCTATCTGCGCAAGGGTTGGCATGAGCGCTGACGAGATCGACCGGGCCGACGCCCATCTGATCGAGACCTGCGTGTCGACCGAGCAGGTCTACCGCGGCCACTTCCTCGATGTGTGGCGCGACATCGTGCAACTGCCCGACGGCAAGCGGGCCGGGCGTGAATACATCAAGCACCCCGGCGCGGTGATGGTCATCCCGCTGCTGGACGATGGGCGCCTGCTGATGGAGCGCCAGTACCGCTACCCGATGCAGCGGGTCATGCTGGAGTTTCCGGCCGGCAAGCTCGACGCCGGCGAGGCGCCTCTCGCCTGCGCCCAGCGCGAGCTGCTGGAGGAGACCGGCTACCGCGCCACCGAATGGGCCTATGCCGGTGTGCTGCACAACGCCATTGCCTATTCGGATGAGGGCATACACATCTGTTTTGCGCGCGGCTTGGTGGCGGGAGCGCAGCAGCTGGACGAGGGCGAGTTCCTGGAACTCGTCCGATGCAGCGTGGCCGAGCTCGATGCGCTGGCCTGCAGCGGCGCGATGACCGATGCCAAGACCCTCATCGGTCTGCAGTGGCTGCAGCGCTGGCAGGCGGGAGCCTGGCCCTTGAGCTGGCAAACCGTCGCCTGAGCGGCGCGGCCATTCGCTCTATGATCCATCCATGCTGGTACTGAATCTGTCTTGCACCCACGGCCACGGCTTCGAAGGCTGGTTCGGCTCGGGTGACGACTACGAGTCCCAGCAGCAACGCAAGCTGCTCAGCTGCCCGATCTGCGGCGACGAGCAAATCACCCGCCTGCCCAGCGCTCCCCGCCTGAACGTCTCGCATCTGCGTGGCGGCGCACGGCCACCCGAGCGCGAAGAGGACGCCCCTGCCGCCAAACCCATGCCGCCCGCTGCTGCGCCCGTGCCGCCACCGGCGATGAACGAACAACTGCAAACGCAATGGCTGCAGGCCGTCGCCCATGTGATCAAGAACACCGAGGACGTCGGCGACCAGTTCGCCGAGGAGGCCCGCCGAATCCACTACGGCGAGGCTGAATTGCGCGGCATACGCGGCAGCGCCACAGCCGACGACACGGCCGCCCTGCTGGACGAGGGCATCGAAGTGGCTCAGCTGCCGCTGCCGGTGGCCCGCAAGGGGCCAGTTCAATAGATCTTGCGGGCTGGACCATGCCGTACCCGGCATGGTCCAGCCCCAACTGACTAGAGCACCCGACCCGGGTTCAACAGCCCCTGAGGATCCAGCGCCTGCTTGATCGCCCGCATCAGGCCAAGCGCCACCGGCGACTTGCGCTGCGCCAGCTCATCGCGCTTGAGCTGGCCGATGCCATGCTCGGCCGAGATCGAGCCCTGGAAGGCGGTCACCGCGTCGAACACGATGGCGTTCACCGCATGCTCCTGCTCGCGCAGGAAGTCGGCCGCCGACACGCCCTCG
>Ga0187842_1001488_pt1 | contig 10876 bp, 5 predicted proteins | sample SpaLakP09_SKY_41_FD_134514 | JGI IMG/M metagenome (GOLD analysis project Ga0187842, IMG submission 134514) | Oligotrophic lake water microbial communities from Sparkling Lake, Wisconsin, USA - SP09_SKY_41 | ecosystem: Environmental > Aquatic > Freshwater > Lake | place: USA: Sparkling Lake... | reverse complement strand
GGTCGCGGTGGTTCAGGCCGCCTACCGTTCGGTCGCCGATGGTGACGAGGAAACGCTTGTTTGCCACGGTCGGGTGGCGCAGCACGTCCAGCGCGGCTTGCGCGAGCGTCACGCCGCTCAGGTCCAGCGTGCCGCCGTCGCGGGCCACGCGGGTCACGTCGCGGGCCGTCTTGGGCGGCTTGCCGAGCAGCACGTTCATCGGCATGTCGATGGGGAATTCATTTCCGTCGGCAAGCTTGAGTTCGCGGACCTCCGTCGTCACACCAACGACGGCAAACGGGCAGCGCTCGCGCTCGCACAGCGCCGTGAACTGGTCCAGGCTCTCGGGCGCGATGGCCAGCACGTAGCGCTCCTGGCTCTCGTTACACCAGATTTCCTTGGGCGCCAGGCCAGACTCCTCCAGAGGCACCGCCCGCAGGTCGAAGCGCGCGCCGCGGCCGGCGTCGTTGACCAGCTCGGGGAAGGCATTCGAGATGCCGCCAGCGCCCACGTCGTGGATGGCCAGCACCGGGTTCTCGGCACCCAGGCCCCAGCAGTGGTTGATGACTTCCTGCGCGCGGCGCTCGATCTCGGGGTTGCCGCGCTGCACGGAGTCGAAGTCCAGGTCGGCCGTGTTGGTGCCCGCCGCCATCGACGACGCCGCGCTGCCACCCATGCCGATGCGCATGCCGGGGCCGCCGAGCTGGATCAGCAGCGAGCCGGCCGGGAACTCGATCTTCTTCGTCAGGTCCGAGCGGATCGTGCCCAGGCCGCCGGCGATCATGATGGGCTTGTGATAGCCACGGCGCAGGCCGGCGACAGTCTGCTCGTAGACGCGGAAATAGCCCGCCAGATTCGGCCGGCCGAACTCGTTGTTGAAGGCCGCGCCGCCCAGCGGGCCTTCGATCATGATCTGCAGCGCCGACGCGATGTGGGCCGGCTTGCCAACCGGGTTCTGCTCCCACGGCTCACTCAGGCCCGGCAGGTGCAGGTTGGACACCGAGAAGCCCGTCAGGCCCGCCTTGGGCTTGGAGCCGCGGCCGGTGGCGCCTTCGTCGCGGATCTCGCCGCCCGCGCCGGTCGATGCGCCCGGGAAGGGCGAAATGGCCGTCGGGTGGTTGTGCGTCTCCACCTTCATCAGCACCTCGGCCTGCTCCTGGCGGGCCACGTAGGCGGCGCCTGCCTGCGGTGCGGGCATCCAGCGCTCGATGGCATGGCCCTGCATGACGGCCGCGTTGTCCGAGTAGGCGATGACCGTGTGCTGCGGGTTCAGCTTCTCGGTGTTGCGGATCATGCCGAACAGGCTCAGCGGCTGCTGCTCGCCATCAACCGTGAAGCTCGCGTTGAAGATCTTGTGCCGGCAGTGCTCGCTGTTGGCCTGCGCGAACATCATCAGTTCGACGTCGCTGGGGTTGCGGCCCAGTTTCGTGAAGTTGGTTTCCAGGTAGTCGATCTCGTCGCTGGAGAGCGCCAGGCCGAACTCGACGTTGGCCTTCTCAAGCGCGGCGCGGCCGGCGCCCAGCACGTCGACATGCGCCAGCGGCTCGGCGGTGCGCTCGTCGAACAGGTGGGCCGTGCCCTCGCGGCTGAAGCAGGCCGACTCGGTCATGCGGTCGTGCAACAACGCGGCGCAGGCGTTCAGCTCGTCAGCGGTCAGCGGCTTGGCGCCACCCAGCAGGCCGCTCTTGGTTGCAACGCGATATTCGACGACGCGCTCCACGCGCTTGAGCGTGAAGCCGCAGTTGCGGGCGATGTCGGTCGCCTTGGATGCCCAGGGGCTGACCGTGCCGAAGCGCGGCGTGACGACGACCAGCGATCCCTCAGCGCCTTCGACGGCCGGCTCACCATAGGTCAGCAGCGCCGCGAAGCGGTCGCGGGTTTCGGCATCGAGCGGCGCATCCGTCCAGACCCAGTGCACCGCGCGAGCGCTGATGCCGGTGATGCGGCTACTGACCTCTTGCAGCCGGGCCAGCAAGGCCTGGGCGCGGAAATCGGAAAGGGCGTTGCCGCCCTCGAAATGAGTCAGATGCGGGGTCAGGGCCATGGAATCCGGGGAGGCTGGGCGCGGCGCGGGCGCGCGGTTCTCGGAAGGGCACGCCTGCAACAGCAAGGGGCGGCGTGCGGAAGCCCGGGATTCTACTGAGCCCCGCCCGGCGGACGAACGGCAACGCCCCGGAGATGAGCGGAAACACCCCCCTCCGCCGCTCATTCGCGCCGCCGCACCGCTGGTCGAGCCGCCCCTGGGCTTCGTGACATTGCGCACGCTCGGCAAGCCCCGCACGCAACAACTCGACACAGCTGGACAGCCAAACCAACAGCTGCGGTCGGCAGACTGATTTCCGTGGTGCCGCGAGGGGCACCTGCATCACGCCAAACAACATCAAAGGCAGTTCACATGAGACAACTCAAACAACATCTGCAATGGGCGTTCTGCGCCACGGCCTGCGCGCTCAGCGCCGCCGTGCTGGTGGCCTGCGGCGGCGGTGGCGGTGGCGAAGCTGCCACCCAGTCCCCCGCCACGCCGGCGCCTTCGACGCCCAGCGCCAGCACCGCCTCTGTGGACGGCACCATCACCGGCTTCGGCAGCGTCATCATCGACGGCCAGCGCTTCGACGACAGCCTCGCCAAGGTCGCCTTCGCCAACAAGCCCGAGGCCCAGACCGCCGGCACGCTGGGCGACCTGCGCACCGGCATGCGCGTGCAGGGTGAGCTGAAGGACGGCGTGCTGCAGAACCTTGTCGTGAACTTCGCGCTGGTCGGCACGATCGGCGCTGTCGACGCCTCGGCCGGCACGCTGAACGTCTTCGGCCAGACCATCAAGACCACCGCGACCGGCCAGTTGCCGACCGTGCTGGACGGCTTCAGCGCGCTGAGCCAGTTGGCCATGGGCGACCTCGTCAAGGTCAGCGGCTCGGTGGCCGGCGACGGCAGCATCACGGCCACGCGCATCGAGCGCAAGGTCAAGGACGGCACCGAGGTGTTCCGCCTCAGCGGCGCCGTACAGGGGCTGGATACGTCGGCCAAGACCTTCACGCTGGTCGGCAACAGCAGCGTCACGGTGAGCTATGCCGACGCCAAGCTGCTGCCCACCGGCGCCGTCATCGAGAACGGCAAGCTGGTCAGCGTCGTGGCCACCAGCGCGCCGGCGGCCAGTGGCGGCAAGAACGTGCTGGCGGCCAGCGTCGTGGAGGTCAAGGCACGCAAGCTGCCCGACTCGTCCGACACCACCGTGGGCGGCCCCATCAACGACTTCAAGAGCCTGGCCTCGCTGCGCATCGGTGACGTCGTCGTCGACGCCAGCACGGCCACGCTGAAGGAGGGCACACAGGCGGCGGACGTCGCCAACGGCGCGCAGGCCCAGGCCCACGGCACGATCAAGGACGGCGTCATGAAGGCCGACTGGCTGCGCGTGTTCAAGAACGACACCGCCATCAAGGCCTTGCTGATCGGCCAGGTCACCGACTACGTGTCGCTCGCCAACTTCACGCTGCGCGGCACGGTCGTGGACGCCAGCGCAGCCCGGTTCATCAAGGGCAGCGCGGCCGACGTGGCTGCCGGCGCCTGGGTGCAGGTCACCGGCCAGCTGACGAGCGCCGGCGTGAAGGCCAGCGAGATCACCGTGCAGCCGCCGCCGGCCGACAAGCCGCAGCGCCTGGCCGGGGCCATCACGGCCGTGGACGCGACGGCCAAGAGCTTCACGCTGCTGGGCACCACGGTGAAGTGGAACGACACGACCAAGGTCAGCCCGGAAGGCAAGTCGCTCGCCAACCTGGCCGCAGGCGTGACGGTCAATGTCGAAGGCACTTACTCGGAAATCAGCGGCCAGTTCACCGCCGCCAGCGTCACCGTCGTCAACACGACCGGCGTGGTCAAGACCATCGGTTTCTCGGGCATCGCCTTCAACGTGACCGACGCCGGCCTGCAGATCGGCAGCTACACGGTGCAGATCACGCCCAACACGCTGCTGCAGCCTGCGGGCACCAAGCTGGCCGACCTCGTCAACGGATCGCGCCTGAGCGTGAAGGTCAGCGTCAGCGGCACCGACGGCGCCATCAAGCTGACCGCTATCGCCATCGAGCTGCAAAAGCCCGAGAAGGACGACAGCGGCACCGAGTACGTCTACCTGGCCGGCCTGGTGGGCGACTTCGTCAGCAGCGCCAACTTCAAGGTGGGTGGCCAGAAGGTCGACGCCTCCGGCAGCGGCGTGAAGTTCATCGACGGCGAGGCGGCCAAACTGGCCAACGGCGCCAAGGTGGAGATCAAGGGCAGCGTGAAGGACGGCGTGCTCATCGCCAAGCAGGTGCATTTCATGCCGGGTTGAGCGTCGCCCGCGCAACTTGCTGATTGACAGGCCCGGCCCGCTCTGCGGTGCCGGGCTTTTCTGTGGGTAGCTGCCGGAATTGGGCAGCCGTGAACGCCTTGCCGCAAGCAGCGGGAAAGTACGGGCCGCCACCTCGGACTCCGAAGTTAGGATAGCGCTATCCATTTCTAAGTCTCCCTCGTCCGGCACGCCCGCTCTCCATGACCCGACCTGTCCCCGCCTCCCTGGTTGTCATGGGCGTCGCCGGCTGCGGCAAATCCACCCTCGCAGCAGTCTTGGCCGAGCGTCTCGGCGAGGACTGGCTGGAGGGCGATCTGTTCCACAGCGACACCAGCCGCATCAAGATGGCCCAGGGCGAGCCCTTGACCGACGCCGACCGCGCCAGCTGGCTGGCCAGCCTGTGCCAGCAGTTGCAGCAGCGCACCGGCGTGATAGTGACCTGCTCGGCCCTCAAGCGCGCCTACCGCGACCAGCTCCGCCAGGCCTCGCCAGGCCTGCGCTTCGCCTTCCTGGACATCGCCAAGGCCGAGGCCAACCGGCGCGTGTCGACGCGCGGCTCGCACTTCTTTGCCGCCAGCCTTGTCGACAGCCAGTTCCAGACGCTGGAGTCACCGGTGGGCGAGGCCGGGGTGATCCACCTCGACGGGACCAGGCCGCTGGATGAACTCGCCTCCGAGGTGTGCGGCTGGCTGGCCCAGCGTTGATGCCATGAAGCAGCCACCTCTGACCAAGCGCGAGATCGTCGGCTACGGCCTGGGCGACATGGGGTTCAACTTCTACTGGACCAACGTCTCGACCTTCCTGCTGATCTTCTACACCGACGTCTTCGGCATCACCGCCGGCGCAGCGGCGACGATGCTGTTCGTCGTCAAGATCTTCAACGCCTTCACCGACCCCATGATCGGCGCCTTCGCCGACCGCACCCAGACGCGCTGGGGCAAGTTCCGGCCCTATCTGCTGTTCATGCCCGTGCCGCTGGCGGTGATCGGCGTGCTGACGTACTCGACGCCCGACTTCGGCCCCACGGGCAAGCTGGTCTGGGCCTATGTCACCTACCTGCTCTTGATGACGATCTACACCAGCGTCAACCTGCCCTACAGCGCCTTGTCCGGCGTGATCTCGGGTGACGCGCGGGAACGCAATGCGATCAACGCATCACGCTTTGTCTGCGGCTTCGCGGGCGGCACCCTCGTCACGGCCGTGTCGCCCCGGCTCGTGAGCTGGTTCGGCGCCGGCGACGCCGCGCTGGGCTGGACGCTGACCATGGTGTTCTGGGGCATCGCCGCCGCGCTGATCTTCGCCTTCACCTTCAGCACGACCACCGAGCGCGTGCAGCCGGCGCAGGCCGAGCCCTCCACCGTGCGCCAGGACATGGCCGACCTGCGCAGCAACCTGCCGTGGATGCTTCTGTTCTTCCTCGCGCTCATCATCATGCTGAGCATCACGCTGCGCATGACCAGTGCGGCCTACTACTTCAAGTACGTGGTCAACCGGCCCGAGCTGCTGGCCACCTTCATGCCGGCCTACCTGCTGGCCGCAGCCGCGGGGACGGCGTTCACGCCGCTGCTCACGCGCTTCATCGACAAGCGCAAGCTGCTCATCGGGCTGATGCTCGCGTCCACCGCGCTGTCGACCGCCTTCCTGTTCGTGCCCAGCGACCAGATCCCGCTGATGTACGCGCTGCAGATTGCGCTGGGCTTCTGTCTGGGCCCGAAGTCGCCGCTGTCTTTCTCGATGCTGGCCGACACGGCCGATTGCAACGAATGGCGCAACGGCCGCCGCGCCACGGGCATGACCTTCGCGGCCAGTTCCTTCGCACAGAAGCTCGGCACGGCAGTCGCGGTCGGCGTCATCGGCACGCTGTTCACGACGTTGGGCTATGTACCCAACGTGGCGCAGTCGGCCGACTCGCAGGCAGGCATCGTCTGGCTGATGTCCGTCATTCCGGCGGGCTTCACGTTGCTGGCCGCAGTCATCATGATCTTTTACACGCTGGACAACCCGACCATGGCGCGCATCCAGGCCGATCTGGCCGCGCGCAAGTCCTCCACTTCTTCAGCCTGACCCACCATGCTGCGTCACATCAACGGCGGCGAGCGCTGCGAACTCACCAGCCCGACCGCGCTGCCCCAGGCCGGCGGCTTCCTGTGGAACCGCCGCATGATGATCCAGGTGACCTGCCGGGGCTATGCCACCGCGCAGTTCATGCAGCCCGAACCCGCCAAGTACGCGCATGCGCCCAACCTGGAGGCCAAGACCTTCATGCAGCCGGAGCAGGCCTACTACGCCCACCACCCTGGCCGCTTCATCTACGTGAAGGACGAGGAGACGGGCGAGCTGTTTTCGGCGCCCTACGAGCCGGTGCGCGCGCCGGTGGACAGCTTCAGCTTCGTCGTCGGCAAGCATGACCTGAGCTGGACGGTGGAGCATCTGGGACTGCGCGTGCAAATGACGCTAGGCCTGCCAACGGACGATGTGGTCGAACTGTGGGCGCTGCGCGTCACCAATCTGTCGGGCCGCCCGCGCCGCATCAGCGTCGTGCCGTATTTCCCCATCGGCTACATGTCGTGGATGAACCAATCGGCCGAGTGGCGTGCCGACCTGTGCGGCATCGTTGCCAGCAGCGTCACGCCCTATCAGAAGGTGGCGGACTACTTCAAGAACCTGCAGCTCAAGGACAAGACCTATTTCCTCTGCGAGCAGGCGCCGGATGCCTGGGAGGCCAGCCAGTCCGCGTTCGAAGGTGAAGGCGGCCTGCACCGGCCCAGTGCCCTGCAGGCCGAGCGGCTCGCGGGTGGCGACGCCCGCTACGAGACGCCCGCCGCCTGCGTGCAATATCAGCTGACGTTGCAGCCCGACGCGGCCGAGACCTGGCGCTTCCTCTTCGGCCCCGCACTCGACGACACCGAGATCGCGAGAGCCCGCGAGACCTACCTCAGCGAAGCCGGCTTTGCTCGCGCCCGCGTTGCCTACGCCGACTACATCGCCAGCGGCAGCGGCTGCCTGCGCATAGAAACGCCGGACCCCGACTTCGACCGCTTCGTGAACCACTGGCTGCCACGCCAAGTGTTCTATCACGGCGACGTCAACCGCCTCAGCACCGACCCGCAGACCCGCAACTATCTGCAGGACAACCTCGGCATGGCCTACATCGCGCCGGCCGTCACGCGCGGCGCGTTGCTGCACGCGCTGAGCCAGCAGGAAGAAAGCGGCGCCATGCCCGACGGCATCCTGCTCATCGAGGGCGCCGAGCTGAAGTACATCAACCAGGTGCCGCACACCGACCACTGCGTCTGGCTGCCGGTCTGTCTGCAGGCCTACCTGGACGAGACGGGCGACTTCGCGCTGCTGGATGTCTTGGTGAACGAATTGACGGTGGCTCAGCGGCTGGACGCCGCCATGGCGTGGCTGCACCAGGACCGCGACGCCCGGGGCCTGAGCTTCATCGCCCAGGGCGACTGGTGCGACCCGATGAACATGGTGGGCTACAAGGGCCGTGGCGTGTCCGGCTGGCTGACCGTGGCCGCCGCGTTTGCGATGAAGCTGTGGGCCAGCATCAGCGCCGACGCCGGGCGGCCTGAAGAAGCCGCGCGCTGGCAAGCCGCCGCGCAGGAGCTGAACGACGCCGCCAACCGCCACCTGTGGGACGGCGACTGGTTTGCTCGCGGCATCACGGACGACGACGTCGTCTTCGGCGTCAGCGCCGACACCGAGGGCCGCATCTACCTCAACCCGCAGTCCTGGGCCATGCTCAGCGGCGCTGCGAGCGAAGAACAGCGCGTCAGGATGCTCGCCGCCATCGACGCCCAGCTAGCCACGCCCCACGGCATGGCCATGTTCGCCCCGCCCTACTCGGCGATGCGCGACGACGTGGGCCGCGTGACGCAGAAGCACCCGGGCTCGGCCGAGAACGGCGCCGTCTACAACCACGCGGCCAGCTTCTACATCCATGCCCTCTACGACGCTGGCGAAGGCAACCGCGCCTGGCAGGCACTGCGCCGAATGATCCCGGGGCCCGACACGGCGGACCTGCTGCAACGCGGCCAGCTGCCGGTCTTCATCCCGAACTACTACCGTGGCGCCCACCAGCAGTACCCGCGCACGGAGGGCCGCTCCAGCCAGCTGTTCAACACCGGCACTGCGGCGTGGGCCTACCGCAGCGTCATCGAGGGGCTGTGCGGGCTGCGCGGGCATGCGCAAGGGCTGCTGGTGAAGCCCCAGTTGCCTGACGGCTGGGACCATCTCCGCGCAGAGCGCGAGTTCCGTGGCGCGCGCTTCCATCTGCAGGTGCGCCGCACGGGCAAGGCCCGCGTGCTGCTGGATGGTCAACCCTTGGCCGACGGCCTGGTACGCAACATCGAAGCCGGCCGCGAGTACCGGCTGGACGTCGAACTAAGCTGAAGCCCTTCGCACGACCTGAAAGCCCAGGTCCACGTTCGGCTGCTCCACCGGCTGGCCACGCATCAGCTTCATCAGCATCTGCGCCGCCTGCTCGCCAATCTCGCGGCGTGGCGTGGCCACGGTCGTCAGCGGCGGCACCATCTGGTCGCTGCCCGGCAGGTCGTTGAAGCCCGCCACCGCCACGCGGCCCGGCACGGCCACACCCAGGCGCAAGGCCGCCAGCAGCGCGCCCTGGGCCAGGTCGTCGTTGCAGAAGAAGATGGCGTCGGTCTCGGGCGCCTCGCGCAGCACGCGCTCCAGCATCTGGCCACCAAGCGCCATCGACGAGGGCTCGGCGCTGAGCACCTTGGTCACGCGGTCGCCCAAACCCGCCTGCGCCAGCGCGTCGGCATAGCCCTCGCCACGCTCCAGCGTGCGCGGGTCCAGCTGGGCGGCCACGTAGACGATATGGCGCCGGCCGCTGTCCAGCAGGTGCTGGGTGATCGCCCGCCCGGCATCGCGCTGCGAGAAACCCACGCTGTGGCCGCCCGGCTCCACCTCGACTTCCATGACGTGCACGCAGGGCACGCCGCTGCCCGCTATCAGCGCCGCCGCCGCCGCGCTGCGGTCGCGGCCGGTGACGATGAGGCCGGCCGGCCGATGCGCCAGGAAGCTGCGCAGCACGGCCTCTTCCTCGGTCGCGTCGTAGTGGGTCACGCCGATCAGCGTCTGGTAGCCGGCCGGCACCAGGCTGTTCTGCACCGCATCGAGCAGCTCGACGAACAGCGTGTTGCTCAGCTTGGGGATCAGCACCGCCACATGGGAGCTGCGACTGGAGGCCAGCGCGCGGGCGGCAGGGTCGGGCACATAGCCCAGCGCGGCCGCAGCCGCCTGCACCCGCTCCACCAGCTCCTGCGCCACGGCCCGCTCGCCACGCAGCGCACGCGACACCGTGATGGGGCTGACGCCCGCCGCCTGCGCCACGTCCGCCAGCGTCACCCGGCCGGTCGCCCGCGTTCGCCTCGCGGGAGCACTCATGCGCCGCTCCCGCCCACTCAGCCAGCCTTCATGCGGCCGACAACATCGCGCACATCGGCCAGCAAAGAGGGCACGTCGATGGTGGTCGGCTCACGCTCGCGCAAGACCTGGCGCCCACCGACCCATACGTTGCTGACTTGTTCGCGGCCGGCCACGTAGACGAGCTGGGCGGCGGCGTTGTAGACCGGCTGGCACTCGATGCTGTCCAGCGACACGGCCACCACGTCGGCCAGCTTGCCCACTTCCAACGAGCCGAGGTCGTGGGCGCGGCCCATGGCCTTGGCAGCGCGGATGGTGGCCATCTCAAGCGCGGTGCGCGCGGACGCCACCGTCGGGTCGCCGGTGATGCCCTTGGCCAGCAACGCCGCAGAGCGGATCTCGCCAAACATGTCCAGCCGGTTGTTGGACGCGGCGCCGTCGGTGCCGAGGATGGTGTTGACGCCGGCCGCTTCCAGGGCCTTCAGCGGCATGACACCCGACGCCAGCTTCAGGTTGGAGTTCGGGTTGTGCACCAGGTGCACGCCCTTCTTCGCCATCAGCTCGATCTCGGCCTCGTTGAGGTGGACCATGTGCACGGCGATCATGCGCTCGCTGAACAGGCCCAGCTTGTCCAGGCGCTCGATAGGCCGCACGCCGTGCGCCTTGATGCCGTCCTCGACTTCGCCCGCCGTCTCGTGGATGTGGCAGTGCATCTGGATGTCCAGCTTCTCGGCCAGGTCGCGCAGCTTGATGAAGGTCTCGTCCGACACGGTGTACGGCGCGTGCGGCGCGCTGGTCCAGTCCAGCAGCTTCTCGCCCTTGTACTGCTCGTAGGCGGCGACGCCCTTGGCGATGTAGTCGTCCGGGCCGGACGCATAGCCGGTGGGGAAGTCGATAACGTTCATCGACACGGCGGCACGCACGCCCGAGTCCACAGCGGCGCGAGCCATCGCGGTCGGGAAGAAGTACATGTCGTTGATGTAGGTCGTGCCGCTGCGCAGGCCTTCGGCGGCAGCCAGCTTGGAGCCGAGGTAGGTCCAGGCCTCGCTGACCCACTTCTTCTCCAGCGGCCAGATGTGGTTCTGCAGCCAGTCCATCAGCGGCACGTCGTCAGCCACGCCGCGCAGCAGCGTCATGGCCGAGTGGGCATGGGCGTTGATGAGGCCGGGGATGAGGATC
>Ga0187842_1001487_pt1 | contig 10883 bp, 9 predicted proteins | sample SpaLakP09_SKY_41_FD_134514 | JGI IMG/M metagenome (GOLD analysis project Ga0187842, IMG submission 134514) | Oligotrophic lake water microbial communities from Sparkling Lake, Wisconsin, USA - SP09_SKY_41 | ecosystem: Environmental > Aquatic > Freshwater > Lake | place: USA: Sparkling Lake... | reverse complement strand
GGACACGCCGGTGACGACGACAACTTTGGATTTCGACATGGCAGTTCCTTTTTGTTAGGAGGGATGTGCAGAGGGGGAATCAGACGGATGCTGGGGATGCGGCGGAAGAACGAGCGGGCCGGATACCGAACCAGATCGAATACATCGCAGGCAGGAACACGAGCGTGAGCACCGTGCCGGCCAGCGTGCCGCCGATCAGGGTGTAGGCCAGCGTTCCCCAGAACACGGAGTGCGTGAGCGGGATGAACGCCAGAATCGCAGCCAGGGCGGTGAGGATCACCGGGCGGGCACGTTGCACCGTGGCTTCGACCACGGCGCGGAAGGGGGCCAGCCCGGCCTCTTCGTTTTCTCGGATCTGCCCGATCAGGATCAGCGTGTTGCGCATCAAGATGCCTGAGAGCGCAATCAAACCCACCAGCGCATTGATACCGAAGGGCTGCTGGAACAGGAGCAGCGTGGGCACCACGCCGATCAGGCCCAGCGGGCTGGTCAGGAAGACCATGACCATGCCCGAGATCGAGCGGACCTGCAGGATGATGATGAGCAGCGTCGCCGCCAGCATGATGGGGAAGATCGGCAGCATGGCAACGGTGGCCTTGCCTGCCTCTTCAATGGAACCTGCTTCGACGATGCGGTAGCCGCCCGGCAGTTTGTCCATGATGGGCTGAAGCTGCTGGGTGATGGCGGTGGACACGTCCGGCGGCTGCAGGCCCTCGGCAATGTCGCCGCGCACCGTGATCGTCGGCGTGCGGTCGCGTCGGCGCAGGATGGGGTCTTCCATGCGCACATCGACCTTGCCCACCTGCGACAACGGGATGCGCTGCCCGCCCGACCCCACTAACGACAGACCGGAAATCTTCGCGGGGTCCAGCCGGACATCGCCAGCGGCCCGGCCCATGACCTGCACCGAGCGGATGTCCTCGCGCACCTCCGTCAGCGGTGCGCCGCTCAGCAGGAACTGCAGCTGCTGGGCCACGGCGCTGGAGCTGAGCCCCACGGCCGTCAGGCGGTCCTGGTCGAGTGTGAAATGCAGGGTCGGAACACGCGGGCCCCAGTCTGTGTTGACGGTGCGCATCATCGGGCTGGCCTGCAGCACGGCCTCGACCTCGGCGGCAATTGCGCGCAGCTTGTCGGGGTCGGGGCCCATGACGCGGTAAGCCACTGGGAAGGGCGAAGGTGGGCCGAACACGATTTGCGTGACCCGCACCTGCGCTTCAGGCGCCAGGCCATCGGCCACGGCGTGGCGCAGCCTGAACTTGAGCGCTTCCCGCTCTTTGTCGTTGCCCGTGAGCACCACGACCTTGGCGAACGATGGGTCCGGCAGCTCGGGCGACATGGCCAGGAAGAAGCGCGGGGCGCCCTGGCCGATGTAGGCGGTCACGACCTTGGCTTCATCCTGCTTCGCCAGCCAGGCCTCGACCTTGGCCGTGGTGGCGCTGGTTTGTTCGATGGAGGTGCCATAGGGCATCTGCACCTCGACCAGCACTTCCGGCCGGTCGGATGTGGGGAAGAACTGCTTCTTGACCACGGCCATGCCCAGCACCGACACCACAAAGAGCGTGACCACGGAGGCCGCCACGATCCACTTGCGCGCAATGACGCGGCCGAGCAGCTGGCGAAAACGGTTGTAGCGCGGCGTGTCGTAGATGGCGTCGTGCCCGCCCTCGACCTTTTTGAGGTCGGGCAACAGCTTAACGCCCAGGTACGGCGTAAACACCACGGCCACCACCCACGATGCAATCAAGGCAATGCCCACGATCCAGAACATGTTGCTGGTGTATTCACCTGCCGTGGAGCGGGCAAAGCCATTGGGCATGAAGCCAATGGCCGTGACCAGGGTGCCCGAAAGCATGGGCGCTGCCGTATGGCTCCAGGCATAGGCCGAGGCGGCCACACGGTCGTAACCCTCTTCCATCTTCACCACCATCATTTCGATGGCGATGATGGCGTCGTCCACCAACAAGCCCAGAGCCAGGATGAGTGAGCCCAGCGTGATGCGGTCAAAGTTCTTGCCAGAGGCGGCCATGACCACGAACACCGCTGCCAGCGTCAACGGCACAGCGGCTGCCACGACGATGCCCACACGCCAGCCCATGCTGACAAAGCACACCACCATCACCACCAGCAGGGCGACGAAAAACTTGACCATGAATTCATCCACCGCCGAGGCGATGTTGACGGCCTGGTCGGTCACCTTGGTCAGCGTCATGCCCATGGGCAGTTGAGAGTTGATGTGGGTGACCTCGGCCTCCAGCGCCTTGCCCAGGTCGAGCCCGTTCCAGTCGTCACGCATCACCACGCCCAGCAGCAGGGCTGGCTCGCCACCGTTGCGCACGAGGAACGTGGCGGGGTCTTCGTAACCGCGCTCGACGGTTGCCACATCCGACAACTTCAGCGTCCGCCCCTGCGCGACGATGGGGGTCTGCCGGATCTTCTCCAGCGTGTTGAGCGCACCGTCCACACGCAGGAAGACCTGCGGCCCCTGGGTTTCGATGGAGCCTGCGGGGGTCAGTAGGTTCTGGCTGTTGAGGGCGGCAAAAATGTCCTGCGGTGATACGCCCAGCGTGGCCAGCCGGTCGTGGGAGAAGGAGACAAAGATCCGCTCGGACTGCTCCCCGATGATGTTGACCTTCTTGACGCCCGCCACGTGCAGCAGTTGCTGGCGCAGCACCTCGGCATCGCGCACCAGTTGCCTTTGGGGCTCCCCCTTGGCCTTGAGGGCGAACAGCGCAAAGGTCACATCGGCATATTCGTCGTTGACCATGGGGCCGATGACGCCTGCAGGCAGCCTTCGGGCCTCGTCGCTGATCTTCTTGCGGGCCTGGTAGAACTCTTCCTGCACCTGTGAGGGCGGTGCGCTGTCGAGCAGCGACACCATGGTGAACGCCAGGCCAGGGCGGGTGAAGGTTTCCGAGCGGTCGTACCAGCGCAGTTCCTGCATGCGCTTTTCCAGGGGTTCCGCGACTTGGTCTTGCATCTCCTGGGCCGTGGCGCCGGGCCAGGCCGTGACGATCGTCATCTGCTTGATCGTGAAAGGCGGGTCTTCAGCGCGCCCGAGCTTGGCGAAAGCCAGAATGCCTGCCGCAGAGATCAGGAAAATCAGGAACAGGGTGATGGCGCGCTCGCGCACGGCCAGCGCCGACAGGTTGAAACGGCCTTCGCTCACGGACGTGCTCCTTCGGTCACAGCGGCTGCAGCCGCCATATCGGCCAGCCGGACCAAATCACCTTCACGCAGCAGGTGCGCACCCAGGGCGACGACGCGCTCCCCAGGCTTGATCTGGCCCGTTACGTAAGCCCCCGCATCGTCCAGGCGCTGGACGGCCACCGGCTGCCAGGCCACCTTGGCCGGTTCACCGCGAATCACCCACACACCCGGGCCCTTGCCCGCATCGAACAAGGCACCGATGGGCACTTGCAGGCCCGCCGCCACAGAGGTTTTGTCGTCTGCGATGCGCACCACCACCGTGGTGCCCAGGGGCGCGTTGGCCAAGTCGCCTTCCAGCACATAACGGGCCTCGAAGGTGCGCGTCACCCGGTCTGCCGCGCTGGACAGCTGCCGCAGCCTGGCCGGAACGGCGAGGCCTTCTTTGCCGAACAAGGTGGCTTGCGCCTGCGAACCGATGGCGGGGCGCAGAGTCTCGGGTAACTGGATGAGTGCTTCGCGGCGGCCAGCGTGGGCCAGGCGCACCACCGGTTGTCCTGCGCTCACCACCTGGCCGGGCTCAGCCAGTGTTTCAACGACAACGCCGTCGCCGTCCGCCACCAGCTCGGCGTAGCGGCTGGCATTGCGGGAGACATCGGCCTGGGCTTCTGCGGCGCTGAGCTGCGCCTGGGCGGCGTCTGCCGCAGCCTTCGCCTGGTCGTAGGCCGTGACAGAGATGGCGCCGGTGCCGCGCAGGTCGCGGTAGCGCGCTTCATCGTCCGCCGTCTGGCGTGCACGGGCACGCGCAGCGGCCACGGCCTCTTGCTGGGCGTGGGCAGCCAGCTTCAAGTCCACCGCATCGATGCGCATGAGCGGCTGGCCGCGTTTGACGGTCTGCCCCGCATCCACCAGCCGCTCCAGCACCTTGCCCGGGACGCGAAAGCCCAGGTCGCTCTGTACCCGCGCCGCTACGGTGCCCGTGAACGCCCGAGTAGAACCAGCGGCCTCCTGGACAACGGCGGCGCGCACCAGCGGCGCCTGGGTGCGGGGGTCGAAAGAAGCCTTTTCGCCGCAAGCGACCAGCGCCAACGGCAAGGCAGAAACGAGAAACAGGGTGGCGAGGCGAGGCCGGAGCATGAAAGTCCCTTGTGCGAATGGATCGGGACTTTCATTTTGATTCTTGTGACCAAGTTAGTCAATAGTCACAAATCAATTGTGGATCAGGGGGACAGGCTGCGCAGAACCAGGCTGGACAACTGGGCGGGCGCCTCGTTGGCGTAGTCCAGGCTGTGCTGCAGGATCAGGGGATTGAGGTAGGGGCGCATCACCAGGTGGATGGCAGCGGTGGTCTCATCCAGCGGTGTCTTGCGTTCGAAGTCGCCGGTGTGCCGACCTTCCTGCAAAACATCCCGCAGCAGCGCCTGCAGGCGCTCCTCGTAAACGATGGTGGACTGCCAGCGTTCGGTCGCCGCCGATGTGGCGATCTCGTAGAGTTTTCTGTCCTGAAAAAAGAGACGCAGGCTCGACTCCACAATGGCCTTGAACATGCGCCGCAGCTTCTCGGGCGGCCGATCAGCCTGGGCCACAGCAGCCCGGACTTCGCTCTCGATATCGCTCAGGCAGTTGGCACAAATCATCTCGCCAATGGCCTGCTTGGACTCGAAGAACTTGTAGATATAGGCCTTGGAAAAACCGATTTCCTTGGCCAGGTCGGACACGGTGGTTTTTTCGTAGCCGTAACGGCTGAAGTGCTCGGTGGCGGCAGTCACGATCTGGTTTCGCACCTCGTGGTCCGCAGGGCCCCGGCCTGCGGCGGTGGGATGGCTGGTTTTGGTCATGGGTGCAGCTTACGACAGTCTCACCCACTAGACAACCAGTGACCATTTGGTATTATGGTCACAGCCCAATACCCTGATGACCGGAAAACACCATGCTGCCCAAACGCACCCTCGCCGCCCTTTTTGTGGCCAGCCTGTCCGCTGGCTGTGCCGTGGGGTCGGACTATGTTCGCCCCCCCGTTTCCCTGCCTGGGCAGTTCCAGGAGCGCACCCTCAGAGAGCAACCGCTGGAGAAGGCACCCCCTGATCTGGCCCACTGGTGGTCCAGCTTTGGCGACCCTCAGCTAACGCAATTCGTGTCGCTGGCGCTGCAGCAGAACCTGGACCTGGCGCAAGCCGCCGCCCGTATGGCCCAGGCGCGTGCGGGGCTGGGCGCTGCCGACGCCGCACTGCTGCCGTCTGCAGCCGTGTCGGGCCAGGCGGCACGGGCCTACCAGTCCACGCAAACGCCCTTGGGGCAGGTCCTGAGTTCGATGCCCGGCTTTGACCGGTATGGCAGCGCCTACGAGGCCAACCTGGGCGCCAGCTGGGAGCTGGACATGTTTGGCGGCCTGCGCCGGGGGCGAGAGGCGGCCACTGCCGAATACCATGCCTCGGAAGCAGGCGCGGTGGCCACCCGGCTGGCCGTAGCGGCGCAGACGGCAGACATCTACATCACCGTCCGTGGTCTGCAGGCCCGCCGGGACGTGGCACGCCAGCAAGTACAGACGCAGCAAGATCTGCTGGCCAACATCCAGCTGCTGCACAGCAAAGGCCTTGCGGCAGAACTGCAGGTGCGGCAGGCGGAAGGCGCGCTCTCGCAGGCGCAAGCGGCCATTCCCGTGCTGGATGCGTCCCTGGACACGGCGATGAACGCGATGGATGTGATCCTGGGCATGCCCCCCGGCACCCACCGCGCAGAACTCATCGCATCGGGGCCACATCCCCAGCACGCCCCAAGGCATCGCGGCGGGGTCACCCAGCGACCTGCTCAGGCGCAGGCCCGACCTCATCGTTGCCGAGCGCCGCCTGGCGGCATCCAATGCGCGCATTGGCGCTGCCATCTCGGAGTACTACCCCAAGCTCTCCCTCAGCGGCTTGGTGGGAAGCGCAACCTCTGTCTCCAGCGGCAACCTGTTCTCGGGCGGCGCCAGCCAGGCCACGGGCGTGCTCGGGCTGCGCTGGCGCCTTTTCGACTTCGCACGCATCAACGCGCAGATTGAACAGGCCAAGGGCCAAGAGGCAGAGATGCTGGCCGCCTACCGGCTGGCAGCCCTCAAGGCCACGGAGGATGTGGAAAACGCGCTCTCTGCGTTCGCCAGGCGGCAAGAGCAGGTCTCCGTGTTGACTGCAGGTGTCGATTCGCTGGGTCGCGCGCGCACCGCATCGTTCTCGGCCTACCAAAAAGGCGTCGTCAGCTTGATCGAGGTCCTGCACGCAGATGAGACCTTGCTGCGCGCGGCCGAGGCGCGCGTGCAAGCACAGACGGAATCCGCCCGCTCGGCCGTGTCCATCTTCAAGGCGCTGGGGGGCGGGTGGGAGGCGAGCCTGCCTCCGGCATAGGCGCGTTCTCAAAGACAAGGGCTGTGGGCGGCGCCATCTTGCGTGCACCTTCAGGACGGCTGCGGTGCCACCGCCAGCAACGTCCCGGCCGCCTGCCCCTCAATGCCCCACGTACCGGCCCGGCCGGTGACTGATCCACAAGAACCCGCTCATCACCAGCACGGCCAGCACCGAATACGCCACGCGCTCCACCGGCACCACACACAGCGCCAGCAGCACCACTGTGCCGTCGATCACCATCTGCACCTTGCCCGCGCGCATGCCGTAGCGGGCCTGCAGGTACAGCGACACCACGGTGGCGCCGCCCAGGCTGGAGCGGTGGCGCGCCAGAAACAGGCAGCCCGTGCCCAGCAACAACCCACCCAGCAAGGATGCGAACAACGGGTTGAGGTAGTCCACATGCATCACATGCGGGAACAGCTCGGTGAGCAGTGACAAGAGCGCCACACACACAAAGGTCTTGAGGGTGAACTCGCGGCCCATGCGTGTCCAGGCGAACCAGTAGAACGGCAGGTTGACCACAAAGAACAGCTTGCCGAACGAAATGCCGGTGACGTAGTGCAGCAAAAACGCCACGCCCGCCGTGCCGCCCACCAGCAGCCCCGCCTGGTTGAACAGCATGAGGGCCATGGCCACAAACAGCGTGCCGGCAAACAGGGCCTGGGCGTCTTCAAAAGCGCCGTGGCGCAGGGTGGCCGCCTGGGCGGCGGCGTCCACGGCAGAGGCAGGAGTGGGTGTGTCGGGCATGGGCAATTCAACCATCGTCGGCGGGCACAGAGAGTCTGCGCACCGAGAAAAAGTGCATGGCAGCGGGTAGACCGGGGGCAGCAAGCAACATGCCAAGCCCCACCAAGGCGCCACCGGCGTGGAGGCCCGTGCGCATGTCGGAGCTCAAGAATTTGAAGCTTTTTTAGGCCCTTGCGCCTGATGGTATTGCCTTTGAAGCTATTAAATATATAGCATTAGCTCATTTCAGAGGGCCCGCGAGGCGGCGGCGCGGCATGCAACGTGCTTGGCGCCCGGGGGTTGGCTCCCTACACTGAAACCCGCCACCCCGCCCCGAAAGCACCCGCCACCATGCCGCTGAGCTTCGCCTTCCACCCCCGCCTCATCGATGCGCTGCGCGGCTACGACAAAAGCCGCTGGCTGGCCGATGTGGGGGCGGGGGTCACGGTGGGCATCGTGGCGCTGCCGCTGGCCATGGCGTTTGCGATTGCGAGCGGGCTCAAGCCCGAGGCCGGGCTGTGGACGGCGATCATCGCGGGCTTTCTGATCTCGGCGCTGGGCGGCACCAATGTGCAGATTGGCGGACCGGCGGGCGCATTCATCGTGATCGTCTACGGCATCGTCGAACGCTACGGCGTGGCCAACCTGCTGATCTCCACCGCCTGCGCGGGCGTGCTGCTGGTGCTGCTGGGCCTGTTCCGGCTGGGCACGCTGGTGCGGTTTGTGCCGGTGAGCATCGTGATCGGGTTCACCAACGGCATTGCCGTGCTGATCGCGCTGTCGCAGGTGAAGGACTGGCTGGGGCTGTCCATCGAGCGCATGCCGGGCAACTTTTTCTCGCAGGTGGGCATGTTGGCGCAGCACCTGGGCAGCTTCAACCCCTATGCCTTCGGGCTGGGCGCGGCCTGCGTGGCAGGTTTGTTCCTCTGGCCCAAGCTCACGATGAAGGAGTCGCCCGTGATGCGGGTGCTGGAGCAGCACACGGTGCGCAGCTTTGCGCGTGTGCCCGCGCCCGTGGTGGCGCTGGTCACACTGAGCCTGCTGGCCTGGGCGCTCCAGCTGCCGGTAGAGACCATCGGCTCACGCTTTGGCGGCATTCCGCAGGCGCTGCCGGTGTTTGCGCTGCCCGACTTTTCGTGGGAGACGGTGCGCCTGCTGGTCACGCCCACGCTCACCATTGCGCTGCTGGGCGCCATCGAGTCGCTGCTGTGCGCGCGTGTGGCCGACCAATTGGCCACCGACCCGCACCACAAGAAGCACGACCCCAACCAGGAGCTGGTGGCCCAGGGCCTGGCCAACATCGTGGTGCCGTTTTTTGGCGGCATGCCCGCCACGGGCACCATTGCGCGCACGGTGACCAACATCCGCTCGGGTGCCACCTCGCCCGTAGCGGGCATGGTGCATGCGCTCACGCTGGCCGTGATCGTGCTGGTGGCTGCGCCGCTGGCGCTGCACATTCCGCTGGCGGTGCTGGCGGGCATCCTGCTGTTTGTGGCCTGGAACATGGGCGAGTGGCACGAGTTTGTGCGGCTCAAACACTTCAGCAACCACTACCGGCTGCTGATGCTGGGCACGTTTTTCCTGACCGTGGTGTTCGACCTCACGGTGGCGGTGGAGGTGGGCCTGTTCATGGCCTGCGCGCTGTTTGTGCGGCGCATGAGCGCGCTGTTCCGCGTGGAGCGGCAGCCTGACCCGGAAGCCGCCACAGCCCCCCGGCACCCGGCCGCCACCTGGCGCCTGCACGGCGCGCTGTTCTTTGGCGCCGCCGCCAAGCTGGACACCATCATCCAGGCCGTGGAGGCGGGCCCGCCCGGCCTGGACGTGGTGCTGGACGCGAGCGAACTGGTGGCGCTGGACACCACCGGGCTGGACGCGCTGGCCCAGGTGCTCAAGGCCGTGGCGGCGCGCGGCGGGCGTTTGCGGATTGAGCACCTGCACGAGCAGCCGCGCTCGCTCATCGAGCGCTCGGGCTTTGCTGCGCGGCTGGCGGCGCAGCACGATCTGCCCGTTTGAGTAGCCTTGACGGGGAAGGTCGCAGGCTGAAACGCCCTACTTGCCGCCCTTGAACTCCGGCGCATCCATGTCCGCACCGGTCTGCGTGCGCAGCACCACATGGTCGGGCCCGTGGACCACCGTGAACACCTTGGCCTGGTTGGGTGCCTCCAGGTAGCGCCAGTCCACCCAGGTCTCTTTCTTCAGCTCGTAGGGCGTGGTCTTGGCAGGCTTGCCCAGCAGACGGCGCACCTCGTCCATGCGCATGCCGGGCGTCACGCGCGCAAAGGTTTCGGGCGTGAGCACCTGGCGCAATGCCGTCATGCGGCCGTCGGCGCCGATGGTGATCATGTAGTTGACCTGGCCTGCGGGTTGGCGGTTGTACTCGAAGGTGCGCGCGCCGCCAGGCTCGTCCCACACGTTTTCGGGGGCGCCAAAGCGGTCGCGCACGTCGGCCTCGGTCGATACGCCCTCCTTCAGCTCGCTGATGCGCTGGGGGTCGCAGGCGGTGAGGGCGAGCAGCGAAAAGGAGGCGGCTGCCAGGGCAGCGGCGCGATATATCAAGCGCATAAATTCGTCCCGGTAAAATCTTGGACCTTTGGTGCGTCACTGTGCCTGATGCGTTCCAAGAAAGAGATTCACAGTCCATGTCCATTTTCCGCCGCCCCGACTACCAGTCCGACGCCACCCAGTTCATCAACCAGCTCAAGTCCAGCCGCCCCGAGCTGGACCAGCAGCAGCAAGCCGGCCGCGCCCTGCTGTGGGACAAGCAGGTGGACCGCAAGGTCTGGGGCGAATACCGCGAAGGCCAGGTAGCCCAGAAGCCCTACGTCTACCAGACGAACGCGGATTAAGCACCAAATTGGCCTTCTGCGCTCGTCCATCAAACGCTGATAGCTCATATTTTAATAGCAACCGATGACCACCGCGAGCGCAGCCGACACGGCCGATTCGCCGGACATGCCCGCCCTGGATGCGGCAGGCATGCCCGACGTGGTGGACCAGGTGGCGCTGGCGCGCCTGTATGGCGAGCCACTGTTTGCGCTGCCGAACGACCTGTACATCCCGCCCGACGCGCTCGAAGTCTTCCTCGAAGCCTTTGAAGGCCCGCTGGACCTGCTGCTGTACCTGATCCGCAAGCAGAACTTCAACATCCTCGACATCCCCATGGTCGGGGTGACCAAGCAGTACCTGGCGTACGTGGACGAGATCCGCAGCCGCAACCTGGAGCTGGCGGCCGAATATCTGCTGATGGCAGCGATGCTCATCGAGATCAAGTCGCGCATGCTGCTGCCGCCCAAGAAACAGGCCGAAGGCGAAGAACCCGAAGACCCGCGCGCCGAGCTGGTGCGCCGCCTGCTCGAATACGAGCAGATGAAGATGGCCGCCGCCCGCCTGGGGCAGCTGCCGCAGTACGGCCGCGACTTCCTGAAAGCCCAGGTCTACATCGAACAAAGCCTGCAACCGCGCTTCCCCGACGTGCATGTGGTGGAGCTGCAGGAGGCCTGGCGCGACATCCTGAAGCGCGCCAAGCTCGTACAGCACCACCGGATCACGCGCGAAGAGCTGAGCGTGCGCGAATACATGAGCATGGTGCTCAAGACCCTGCAGGGCCGCCGCTTTGTGGAGTTTGAAGAACTC
>Ga0187842_1001484_pt1 | contig 10899 bp, 1 predicted proteins | sample SpaLakP09_SKY_41_FD_134514 | JGI IMG/M metagenome (GOLD analysis project Ga0187842, IMG submission 134514) | Oligotrophic lake water microbial communities from Sparkling Lake, Wisconsin, USA - SP09_SKY_41 | ecosystem: Environmental > Aquatic > Freshwater > Lake | place: USA: Sparkling Lake... | reverse complement strand
TTAAAAAGCATAAAGTTGTGCCAATATATCTATTGAGAGTAATTGAGGTGAAATTTTGTAAGTCAAAGACATGTCGTGGTTTGCTTCTTTTTGGGGCGCTACTCCTTTCGTCTTTTTCCTCAAGCGTTCGAGCAGAGGCCATGCTCCAACTTTTCAATACCAGTTGGAAAGATCTCGCCGCCAAAATGCCGGAGCTTGCAGAAGCAGGTTACACCTCCCTTTGGCTTCCTCCGCCCACCAAAGGATCAGGAGGTCTCTCGGTCGGTTACGATCTTTGGGATCCCTTCGATCTTGGTTCCAAAAATCAGCGCAACTCTGTCAGCACCCGCTACGGCACCGAGGCCGAACTTATCCACATGATGGAAGTCGCTCACCGTTTTGGCATCCGCGTCTATTTCGACAATATCATGAATCACCGCGCCTTTGATGTGCCAGGTTACAACGAAAACACCCCGATCGATACCTATCCAGGCATGGTGCCCGAAGATTTTCACTTAAAAAAAACCGAGGACGGCTTCTACCGCAAGTGGGACAATACCCGCGACTGGAACTCCTCCTGGCAGGTGCAGAACCTCGGCCTTGCCGACCTGATCGATATCGCCCACGAAACTCCGAACGCCAACTTCGGTTCCAGCGAGGGAAGTATCGGAACCAAATACTCCTTTGTCCGCCACCCCAATAATCCCGAGTACTACGACAAACTGCCCAACGGAACCGATGTCGGCTTCGGTCCATCCAACGGGATCACCGCCGCCATCATCGCCGCCAACCCCAACTTCTACAAAGAGGATGTCGGAGCCTTCCTCATTCGCAACGTTCGCTGGATGATCGACCGCACCAAGGCCGATGGACTTCGCCTGGATGCTGTCAAACACGTGCCCGACTACTTTTTTGGCCAGCAATCAGGTACAGATAAGGATGCCAGCAACGCCGGTTACCTTGGCGGGATTCAATCCCAGTTCAATCGCACCCGCGGCTTTACCGATGCCAACCACCGCGATTCGGTCTTCGATGACAAAAAGGGCCGAGATGATGCCATGGTCTTCGGCGAGCACCTCGGCCAGCCGCCGGGATACAACGGCTACTGGGATGCAGGTATGCGACTCGTCGATAATGATCTCCGCTCCAAACTCAATGGTGTTCTCGGTAACCCCAGTGCCACTCTATCTGGCCTAGATAGCTCTGGCGGAGGAGGGTTCGCCGCCTCCCTTGGCGTAATGCATGCCACCAGCCACGACAGTGACTACGCCGCCCAAAAAGAGTGGCAGCACGCCTTCTACATGACCCGCGAAGGTATTGGCCTCATCTATTCCGACGGCTACAACCAGGCCGAAACTCTCGGCGAATCCGGCGGTGCCTTCCCCCGGCACGCAAACACAAAGTATCTTGGACAGTTTTCGGATCCTCGAATTCCCAACATCCTAAAAATTCACAATGACTTTGCTCGTGGCTTGCAGCAAGGGCTTTGGGCAGGCAGCGACTTACTTGTCTTTGAGCGACGCGACAACCGTAACCCAGACGGATCGACCCGTAGTGGTAGCGCGGCTGATGAGATCACTATGGTGATGATGATGAATGATAACACCGCTTACGGTGTGCGTGATGATCAGCGCAGATGGAACTCAAGTTTCCCAAGCAACGCTTATCTTTACCAATACGCTAGAGGTCCAAACATGAGTGATTTTTACAAGTATGCAAACGAACTAAATAACGAACTGGTTCCCGCTGGCGGGTATTATATTTTCAGCTACCGCACGCCTGAACTCTCCACCCTATGGCCCAACGCAGCGATCACCCTTTACCAGACGAATCCTTTCGGCGGACAACTTGAGGAAGTTCCTCGGATCACTGTAACCCGCAAAGACGGACGCGATGGCGATGCATCTTTTAATCCCGAGGGAGTGAACAACCGCGGCTATCCGGCCGAAACCACTCCCGTTCCCTATACGTACCAGACCACCGTCCCCGTGGTGAAGGCCGGCCAGCCCTTCACCATCATCGCGCGCGCCGACGGCTCGGCGGAAAACATCCTAATCAAGCTCGACGGCGGGGTGGATTTGAACGGCACGGGCGACTCTCGCGATTCAACTGGCAAACGTGACTTTCCCCCCGGCTACTTCACCGACGTGTTCCATGGATACGAGCAACCCAGTTTTCCCGACCGCGAACGCCAGCACCCAGAGAAGTTTGCCGCCATCGATATCACCCGATGCCAGATCGGTTCCGTAGGGGCGGAAACCTATGCCAAAACCATCGGTGGATCCGCCACCGCCAACAACGGCCCCAACGCGGCGAACGATTCCGGCACGGAAAACGGCAACCAACCCTCTTGGCTCTACCACAATCCCAACGCTTCAGTGGGCGGAACCGCAGGAACGATGGGAGTGGGTGGATCACAGTTTGTAGAGGAAGCTTCCGATGTGATCATTTGGGTCAAGAGCAACTCAGTCGGCGACGGCTACCGCTTTTTTGTCTACTACACCACGGATGGAACCTACCCCGAGGGCGCCGGCGGAATCGGTCGTGGTACGACGAAAGCAGCGGAGCTTTTCTGGCGTCACAATCAGGGATCGGATGACTGGTGGTCAAGTGCCTCAATCCCCAAACCCGCTGGCGGCACCAAGTTCACCTACAAGATCGGTGCTTATAAAAACGAAGGATCCAGAGCGCCCTCCTGGTTCCCCAACGGCCCCATTTCCGTTGCTTACAAAAAGAAAATGCTGACCACTTTCCGAGTGGCCGATTTTAATCCCGTCACTGCTCAGTTCCATCTACACAACGACTACAACTCCCTCACCACCAGATTAAAAGATGGCTTCCATGTCCTCCGCGCCCGGGCCTTTCTCAAGCGTGACGGCCAAGCGCCGCTCTACAACACCTTCACCCAGACTTTTTACTATGATGCGGAAACCCCACAGGGCGTTCTCGCCTTCCCGACCAACGATGGAGACACCGTCGGCGGCTCCAGTTACGAGATGGTGGTCCGCACCGACACCACCGTTCAGGAAGTCTGGTACTCCATCTCCGATTCCGACACCACAAATGACGACACCGCGACCAAACAGCAAAACGGCAACGGCATCGGTTTCGAGCCCTTTGTCGATGCCAATACCAATGGGGTCTGGAACACCGGCGAAACCTTCACGGATCTCAACGGCAACGGAACCTACGACACCACCCTCAATCCCACTTGGGCCAGAGCCACGGAAGTCACCCCGAGCCTCACCGTCACCAGCCCCTACCAAAAAGAGTGGCGCTTCACCTACAACAACATCCCGCTGACCGGAGCCGGCACGATCACCCTGCGTTTCCTGGAAGCTTCCTCCTCCCGCAACATGACCCTCTCGGCTGCAGCGGCCAACGTCACGGAGCTTACCCGTAACGTTGAAACCCGCGGCAACGCGGAACGAATTCTGATTGGCTTCCCGGCTAACGACGGGGATGTCGTCGACGACAACTACGTGATGCAGGTCTGGTTCCCGAAATCCCTCAGCAACATGTCCATCAGCGAGAGCCAGATGATTAGCCGTTTTACCTTCTCAGCGCAGGGGAATGTCCAAGACCGTACCGGTTGGTCGATTAACTATGGCAGCTTCGGCCCCGGCAGCGCCTTCCACCAGCTCTCCATCCCCCTCCCCAACCTGTACAACTCGGCCTTGAATCAGCAGGAGTTCCGCGTCGTGTATCAGGACCCGATCATCTCAACCAATACCTACACGGCCATCCGCCGCGTCGTCGTCAATCCCAGCAGCAAGCCCTTCATTCGCATTACGAGGCCGACCGTGGTGGGTTCGGATGGGCGCCCCACTCAGATCATTCTGCCCGACGGGCCCGGCGCGGACTCCACCACTTATGAAGTCCAGGTGGAAACCAGCACCGGCGTGACCAACGCACCCACCCTGACGGGGATCGTCACCACCAACAGTCCGACTTCGGAGATCAGCGGAAACATCAAGACCTGGAAATACACCTGGGCGATCACCAACGCCGGGAACTACACAATCAACGCCGCCGCGGTTCTCAGCACCAACACCACCACCCCCACCGAGACTTCCCGGAACGCCACCGTCATTCTGCGTCAGATCGTCGACCCCTCCTACACGGACGACCAAGATGATGACAATGACGGCCTCGTCAATATCGACGAAAGCAACCGCAAGGCCTTACCCACACGCAACGCCGAAACTTGGAGCAACGGCGATGTCCACATCTACTGGGCCACCGGAAAGTCTTTGCCCACCAGCCCCGACTCGGATGGCGACGGTCTGCCGGACGGACTCGAAGTAGGCTGGCGAGTCGCTGGCACGAATACCGTTGTCGGCGGCACGAATCCCGTTGTCTTCGATACCAACGGCGATGGATGGAAAAACTTTATCGCTGATCTGGATCCACCGTTCTACGCGGTGACCAACAATTACGGAAAAGTGCCGGGCGTTTTATCGGCAAGCCAAGGCGATGACCGATCACGCCAAGCTGCCGGTTCGGTTACAGATCCGGCAAATCCAGACACTGACGGAGACGGAATTTCTGATGGGTTGGAGGACGCCAATCGCAACGGTTGGGTCGACGGCGACGGACAATCGATTGAGCCGACTTGGGAGCCATGGCTTAGACGGACTTGGCCCAACAACAAAATGGATGATGCGATGCCATGGGAAGAGACCAGCCCCACCAAAAGTGACAGTGATGAGGACGGGCTCACCGATGGCGCCGAAGACATCAACACCAATGGAGTGACGGATATTCGCCTGCGCTTTGCCGACGGCAGTCGAAAACTTCTCCTGCTCAATCTTGCCACCGATTCGCCTCTGGCGGTGGCCGGGGCCGAGTTCCGCATGGGAACCAACAATGTATCACGCGGAGTGAATTATCCTGTTCTCTTTGCGGCCTATCGTCCTTCGTTAACAACCAACGGAACCCGCCAAACCAACAATTGGCCCAAGCTCGAAATCACGGAAACCGACCCTCTGGCCGGCGACACCGATGGGGACACGCTCCCGGACGGCTGGGAAAAGAACAACGGCCTCGATCCGCTCGATAACGGAACTTACAACTTCGCCACCGGCGAGGCGGGAGATCCGAAAAATGGTGCCTCCGGGAACCCGGACAACGATGCCCTCACCAACTCCGAGGAACTTGCCGCCGGCACGCACCCAAATGTCAGTAATACCCCGATCAGCGGAGGTTCCGGCGAGGGCAGCATCCGAATTGGCCAGTTTATGGACTGGAAACACACCGATCTGCTCGCGTTGGACGAATACAACGAGGGAGGAAGCCAGGCGGCCGACGTCTACCGCACCAACGCCTTTGATGACTCCCGCGACATCGTCGCGTTTTCATTCCGCGACGGCGGCGCCACTGGATCCGGCGGAGACGGCAAGGTCTACTTCCGGGTCGATTTCATGAATCTGGCACCCGACGCCTGGCTCACCGAGGTGGACGCCTACATCGTCATCGACACCGGAAATCCCGCCGTGGGCGAAGCCTCCATCCCCAACGAGGTCGATATCACCACAGACATGAAATGGGAGGCGGTGGTGGCTGTTTACGGCCAGGATTTCGGAACCATCTTTGTCGACACCAACCTTGGCAACAACACCACCACCCAGTTCCAGGTTCCCAACGCCAGTTTCGGGGTCGAGTCCCGCGGGTTCGGGGGCCTGAACCGCGCCCAGTGGTCCAGCACTTATGACGCGTTGGAAATTTCCGTCGCCCGCCAGAACTTGATCGATGGGGGTTGGGACGGGGATCCCAACAAACTCAATTTCCAGGTCTTCACCACCCGGCCTAACACCACGGGAACCGGCTCTGGTGACATCTCCGGTCGCAACGACATCCGTGACACGATTGCCGACGATTATCTGGCTTCGGACTATTGGAAGGATCAGTCCAACATCCAGCTGAACGGCAAACTTTCCTACTACTTCGGCCGCGACCTGACCCAAGGCAATAACGGCAAGAAGTACAACGACCGTAACCGCTCTGCCAAGGTCATGCTTTTGGCCCATGGAAACCAGGCGATCCAGTCCGGCGGATCCACCCAAGCGCTCATTCACGATCGCGCCGCCACCAACGCTGCCGGGTATCACCGCCTGCTCACCACTCACAATACCTATCAGGCCCCGCTCACCCTCCACATCACCCCTACTTTGGCCTCTGCCTTAGAATGGGCCAAGAGTAGTGACCCCAGCACGGATGGTCCGGCCTTCAATACCCAGATCCGCGGCCTCGTTTCCAGCGATGTCATCGACTTAGTCGGCACCACCTTCGCCGATCACATGACGAAATATTTCCCGGAGGAGTTCAATGCCTCGAGCAAGACCCTCTCGCAGCAGTTCCTCAACACCATCTACGGAAACGGCTCCACCGTCACCTCCACCAAGGTCTTCTGGCCCGCCGAGCGCGTCCTGGATGACGCCACTATCGGAAAAATCTCGGCGATGGGATACACCTACACTTTTGCCGACCAGATGCGGCACTTCTTTAAATGGTTCGGCCGCTCCTCCGCCCTCGGCACGGACGGTTTCCGGCTCAACCAGGTCGGCAACGTGAAGATCTTCCCCATCCACGACTTCACCTCGGAATATCTCAATCAGACCCTTGATGAGGGCTCCAGCCTCGCCGTCCGGCAACTTCTCTCCCGCCGCGCCCGCAGCGGGGTCCAGGACCAGGTCGTGGTCCTCTGGCGCGACCTGAATGACTTCGCCACCGATGCCCGCTCGGACAGTTATGATGCCAACGTTCGGTGGCTGGCCAGCCGCCCTTGGATCCGGGTGGTCACGGCTGACCAGATTGCCAACAACGAGATCTCCTATATTGGCACGGACGGCAACACCTACGGGGAATGGGGCGAGAAAAATCGTGGCTCCCCCTCCCTCGCCACCGTTGCCAAGGACTGGGTCGACTGGGCCAGCGGGGAGAACTATGACAACTGGTTCAACGGGGGCAGCAATCGCACCGGTCTGAAAAACGAGAAGTTTGGTGGCACCGCCGCCCCGACCTTCGGTCAGGTTGGCGACAACACCGGCCAGGCCGATCAGGCTTGGCGTGGGGTGCGCAACGTCAACGCCGTTTCCCAACCCGGCCTGCGCAACCTGGCCGATGGCGCCCTGCACTCCGCCATGTTCCTAACCGGCTTCCACAGCACCACCAACACCGCCGATCTGACTAAATTCAGCACCGGCGTTTACATCAATCCGAACCCTGGCACCGGCCAGACCTTGGCTCCCTTCTCCCGGAACAGCCAGGCCCAGGCCCGCTTCGCCAAGATGTATGAGTTTGTCGACGGCTGGGCCGCCACCGCCAACTCCACCACCCTCACCAACCGTGCGGTGGATGTGGATCTCGACGGGGCCAACGAATACCTCCTTTACAACAGCCGCCTCTTTGGAGTCTTTGAAGCCAAAGGCGGCCGCATGACCGCCGCGTGGATGCGCGATCCGGTTTCGCAAAAAGTCTGGCAGGTCGCTGGTAACCTCGCCGCCTATAGCGGCAGCGATACCGAAAACGAAGGCTCCGACAACGCAACCGCCTACCGTACCAGCGGATTTAAAGACTGGTGGCTCACGAATAGCCTCGGGGGCACACGCGCCTCTGTGAATGACGCGTACACGGCCATCGCCACCGTTGAGTCGACGGGATGGACTTTTAGCAACCAATCGGATGTCACCAAGGCCATCTCCCTTTCCTCGGCCGATGCCAAGGCTTTCACCGCTTCCTACTCCCTTAGCGGATTGAGCAAGGCCTACATCCGGTTCGTCTTGTCGCCCAACCTGCAAGACCTGCTTCTCCGCGGGCAGACCGGGTTGGGCAGCGAGGTTCTCTCCAACACCAACCGCCGCGTTACCCTGACCAACACCTCCGGTTCCGAGGTGGTCCGGGCCTTTGTCGAAGTCTCTTCCGGGGGCACCATCAACCCCACGGCCTCGGATTTGGCCACGGCGGGCACCACCATGACCCGCCGGAATCAGGCCCAAACCCACCAAGTGGAAGTGGAACTAACAGGGGATGGACCCCATCTCATTTCCCTTGGATTTGACGACGGCACGGACACCCCAAACCCCGATAGCGATACCAACGGCCTTTTGGATAGCTGGGAGATCCGTAACTTTGGAAATATAAATCAGAATGCCAGCGGGGATCCCGATGGTGATGGGGTTGTCAATCTTCTCGAGATGAAACTTGGCTCGAATCCCAACTCCTCCGCCTCCACCGGTCTTCCAACGCCCAGCGTCGCAGGCTTAACCCCAGCAGGATTCACCATCACATTCCCCACGGTTACAGGACTAAACTATCAGGTCGTGGGCACCGAAAACCTCGCGGGAACGAACTGGCCCAATATCGGCGACCAAATCTCGGGGACCGGCTATCCCGAATCGGCTATCGACCCCTTAACCAACGCCCCAAGCCGCAAATTCTACAAAGTGAAAATCTTCGCTCCATGAGGATGATCAAATGAAAAGAGTTAAGATCAATATCCGTAAAGCTTTCCCTGCCATGGATTGGCCAAGGAAAGCAAAACAGACTTTGGCTGTTATTTTTTGCGGGCGAACCTGCCCCAAAATAAAATTGGGTAGCGAACTGCGGATATTGATGATCGGATGTTTACTTGGCCTATTGACCTGCACCCTATCCGCTCAAACCAAATCACTTAAGGTAGCTGCCGAATTTCATCCCACGCAGGAAGCAGATTACACAACCACAAAAGTTTATGTGGATGAAGTGGTAGGAACATCTGTTCCTATCACCGTCACATTCAATACAGGGTCGGGAACCGCCACCGAAGCGGAAATATGGACAAACTTAAATAACCGAGATCGTGCCACCAGTGATATCAACGCGGATTCCATAGAAGACGGCATCCTCTCCCCTCCCGCACCCGAAAACCGCCCAGCAAATTCCAGCGGCCCTTATCCTTCCAACGGATATTTTCAGATGTTCGCTATGGATCCGAAGGGGGGCGGGAATTTTTCACTCATCATGAATGCCAGCAAAACAGGCGCATACCGCTTAACTGCTCGATTCCGGACCGGAACAGGACCATGGGAGTGGTACGGGTTGCGGGATCACGCGATTACGGTCTCGCCCATGCAAGCTCGTGATATTCGGCTCTATGAGGTCAATGTTTTCACCGTGGAGGCATCTGGAACCCAATTTAGCCAGCGAAGCACCTTTGAAGATTTGAGCGATCGCGCTGGCAGAATTCACACGAATACAACACGGGTAAACCAATGGAATCTGGATTACGTAAAAGACTTGGGAATGAACTGGCTCTGGTTTCAGCCGTACCATCCTTATGGAATCGACAAGCGACACGAAAGTGCGGCAAACATCAATAGTCGGGATTCATCATCAGGTGCTTCCACTCGTTTATCCAACGGCACAGAGGATGTTAATTACTCCTATTCGCTTGGCAGCCCCTACGCCGTGAAGAATTTTTGGGAAATCGATCCAAGGGCTTCGGCATCATTTACAGGAGATCCTAATTCCTTAACCGACCTACAGAACAGCACGAGCCGAGCCAATGCGATGCAATCCTTCAGGAATTTTATTGCCGATGCGGACTCCAAAGAGGTTCAGATCATGCCGGATGCGGCCTTTAACCACACTGCTTGGGATGTTGAACTGGGCCCCGCTGGAATCGGGCAAAGCCGGGACGGGTTCCAATTCGATTCCCGAACCTGGATGACTGCGCAGAACGCTTCTAATTGGGCGATAACCGATCGGATTCGGGACCGCGAGCTCCGTGTTTTCACTCGATCGAGCGACTACCGGTATCGGGCATCTTTCTTTAATAATCTGAACAACAATAACATCGCAGCTGCACCAGATCGTACGGATTTTGGAAAGTGGCTAGATGTTTGTGATATTTATTTTGGTCGCTATGCGGCCCTTGTTGGGAATCAGGATGCGACCGCTAGGAACGACTACAAAAGCGAGGGGGATTGGATCGACACAACCTCGGCTGATTATAACGGCACTACTGGCGGATCGTTCGATGCTGTCACCAGGGCGACTTGGAGATATTTTGCCCAGTACGCTCCCTACTGGCTGAATCAGACCCGGCCGGTAGGGCAAAATCGAAACAGCACCTCATCCGATGGTGATTCTGGAATACGCCGGATTTGGGACGCCCGGGGAATTGACGGTCTGCGATGCGATTTTGGTCAAGGTCTACCCCCTCAGGCATGGGAGTTCATTATTAACGTGGCCCGAAGCTACAAATGGTCTTTTGTCTTTATGGCTGAGACTCTAGATAGTGGAGAGCCTCCTTATCGATCAAACCGCCATTTTGATATCCTGAACGAAAACATCATTTTTGCGATCCGCAATAAGGTGAACGGAAGTAATCCTCTTACGGATGAAAATCCCGTCAACTTCTCTACGTTACGAACGGCCTATGAAGCCAGACGGTCTGCCTTTAATCAGGGCTCAGTTCTTTTGGGAACTGTTTCCCACGATGAGGATAACTATACCGATCCTTGGCAGGCTCTGATTCGATATTCCGCACATGGAACCATTGATGGTGCTCCCCTTATTTTTATGGGGCAGGAGTTGGGTATTTCCAAGGTGTACGGATTTGATTTGTTCGAAAAGAACTTCGGAAAATGGATTCCACACTTCAAAACCTACAATTCCATGATGCCCATCTGGTCCGATACAGATTTCGGAAACGACCAGCTCTATCATGTTTACGCGGGAATCAACCGCGCCCGTAGCCAAAGCCCTGCCTTGCGCTCCCCCCAAAGATGGTTCTTGGATGCCACCACACCCACAGATCAGATTTTCGCCGTCGCAAAATATGAACAAAGTGGCCTTTCCCCGACCCGACAGGATGTTGTCTTAGCTTTTGCTAGTTTAGACCGCAATAACGAGCAGTGGGCAAACTACAAAATTCCC
>Ga0187842_1001482_pt1 | contig 10914 bp, 9 predicted proteins | sample SpaLakP09_SKY_41_FD_134514 | JGI IMG/M metagenome (GOLD analysis project Ga0187842, IMG submission 134514) | Oligotrophic lake water microbial communities from Sparkling Lake, Wisconsin, USA - SP09_SKY_41 | ecosystem: Environmental > Aquatic > Freshwater > Lake | place: USA: Sparkling Lake... | reverse complement strand
GAACACGCCGGGCATGAAGGTGGGCCTGTGCGTGGCCAGCGGTGTCGCGCTGATCGCCTGCTACCTGATCGCCCGCGCACTGACGCAAAGCCGCTGGGGCCGCATCCTGCAGGCGATCCGCGACGCCGAAGGGCGCGTGCGGTTCCTGGGCTACGACCCGGTCGCCTTCAAGCTCAGCGCCTATGTCATCTCGGCAGTGATGTGCGCGCTGGCCGGCATCCTCTATGTGCCGCAGATCGGCATCATCAACCCCGGCGAAATGAGCCCGGCGGCCAGCATCGAGATGGCCATCTGGGCGGCCGTGGGCGGGCGCGGCACGCTGATCGGCCCGGTCATCGGGGCCTTCTTCGTCAACGGCACCAAGTCCGTCTTCACGGCCGTGTGGCCCGAGGGCTGGCTGTACATCCTGGGCGGGCTGTTCATCGCCGTCACGCTGTTCCTGCCGCAAGGCCTGATGGGCCTGGCGAAGAGGTTCAAGAAATGACTCCAGAGCTTCTCGAAGCCGGGTCCGAGGCGCGTTCGCGAGCCTTGACCCGTATCGCCACGGCTGGCGAACCCATCTTCAACCAGGGCGTGGCCCTCTACGTCGAAGACCTCAAGGTCGCCTTCGATGGCTTCCAGGCGCTGGGTGGCCTGAGCTTCACCATCGGCGTGGGCGAACTGCGCTGCGTCATCGGCCCCAACGGCGCCGGCAAGACGACCACGATGGACTGCATCACCGGCAAGACCAAGCCCGACAGCGGTCGCGTCTATTTCGGCAGCAACCTCGACCTGCGTCAGATGAATGAGCAGCAGATCGCCCGTTCCGGCATCGGCCGCAAGTTCCAGAAGCCCACGGTGTTCGAGGCGCTGTCTGTCGCCGAGAACCTGGAGCTGGCGCTGGCCGGCGACAGGCGGGCTCGCTTTGCGATGCGTGCGAAGCTCAGCGGCGAGCAGCGCGACAGGCTGGCCGAGTTGTTGAAGACCGTCCATCTGGCCGAGGAGCGCGAGCGCGTCGCCGGCCTGTTGAGCCACGGCCAGAAGCAGTGGCTGGAGATCGGCATGCTGCTGGCGCAAGACCCCAAGCTGCTGCTGCTCGACGAACCCGTGGCCGGCATGACCGACGAGGAAACCGAGCGCACGGCCGAGCTGTTCCTGAGCCTGGAGGGCAAGCACTCGCTGGTGGTGGTGGAGCACGACATGAGCTTCGTCGCGACGCTGGCCGGCGCGCATCGCACGGTCACGGTTTTGCATGAAGGCAAGACCTTGGCCGAGGGCACGATGGCGACCGTTCAGTCCGATGAGAAAGTGATCGAGGTGTACCTTGGCCGATGATCTGTTGAAGGTCGAGGACCTGCACAAGCACTACGGCGGTTCGCACATCCTGCGCGGCCTGGGCTTCGAGCTGAAGGCGGGCGAGATCACCGTCGTCATGGGCCGCAACGGCGTCGGCAAGACCACCCTCCTGAAGAGCCTGATGGGCGTCGTGCCCGTCACGTCCGGCACCATCACGCTGGCCGGCGAGAACATCAACAAGCTCAAGACCCACCAGCGCGTGCGCGCCGGCCTGGGCTACGTGCCGCAGGGCCGCGAGATCTTCGGCCGGCTGACGGTCATGGAGAACCTGCAGATGGGTCTCTCCAGCCAGCCCGCCGGCACGCCGCTGCCCAAGGAGTTGTTCGAGCTGTTCCCCGTGCTCGACAAGATGCGCGGCCGTCGCGGCGGCGACCTCTCCGGCGGCCAGCAGCAACAGCTCGCCATCGCCCGCGCGCTTGCGCCTGGCCCCAAGGTGCTGCTGCTGGACGAGCCCACCGAAGGCATCCAGCCCAACGTCATCCAGGACATCGGCCGCGTCATCAAGCACCTGGCCCACGACAAGGGCCTGTGCGTGGTGCTGGTGGAGCAGTTCTACGACTTCTGCGAAGAACTGGCCGACCAATATTTGCTGATGCAGCGCAGCGAGATCGTCATGCGCGGGCGGGGCAAGGACATGGCGGCAGATGGGGTGCGGGAGCGGCTGGCCATCTGACCGCCGCAGGGCGCCCTTGTCCCTAGTTCGTCGGATGCCGTGCAGCCGGTCGGGCCACCAGAATGAGGCTCATTCAGGCATTGCCCGCCAAAGCGCCCATGCGCAGTCGAACCCACCCCAGTTCATCGCCAGCCCGTCGGCCTCAGGCGCCCAAGGAGCGCCGCCGCACGCGCGACGGTTCGCTGCGCTCGCGCTTCCTGTGGCTGCGCGGCCTGATGCAGCGGCCTTTCAGCTTGCGCTGGACCCATCGTGGCCCGCGCCTGGTCTGGGTCGAGCGGCGGCGCCCGCGTGGGCTGGCTGACCCGGCCAGCAGTGCTCAGGTCAGCGTCGAACTCGAGATCGCCTTGCTGGCTCACCCCGACGCGGCGGCCTCGATGCCCCATCTGGTCAGGGTGCATGACCAGCTCGTCCTCAAGGGTTGGTCGGGCCTGGCCCAGCTGCCGGCCGAGTTGATCCGCAAGGCGCTGGCCCAGGGGCAGATCGTGGCCGCGCAGTCCGACTCGCCGGCCCTGGCCGTCCTGCTGGAACATCTGCGCCAGCTGGGCGGCCATCACCCTTCGGCCGCGTCGGCGGCGCGCAGCCTGGATGACACCGTGCCGACGCACGATGCCGCAGCACGCATCGAAGTCTCGGAGCTGGACGAGGTCGACTTCGAGCAACTGGCGAGTGAATGGGGGCACAGCCAGGACGCTGCCGAGGCCCCGCCGGCCGCCGACGGGCAGGCGCCGCCGCCGTTGCATTGAGAGCCGGGTAGGGCGCTCTGCACCAGTCGCCTCAACCGCCCGCCGTCTCCAGCCACAGCACCGCAAACCAGCGGTTTTCATCCATCCACACCTTCCCCGGCCTGAACCCCGACCGCGCGGCCATGGCCTGGAAGCCCTCCACCGTGTACTTGTGCGAATGCTCGGTGTGCAGCGTCTCGCCTTCGTTGAACGGGTAGATTTCGCCGCCCAGCTGCAGCTCCAGCGGCCTTATCGCACGCAGGTGCATCTCGATGCGTCGGTAGGCTGGGTTGTAGAAGGCCAGGTGCTCGAAGCCGTCGGCCGGGAACTCGGCGCCCAACTCGTTCTTTGCGCGCTCCAACAGGTTGAGGTTGAAGGCCGCCGTCACGCCGGCCGCGTCGTTGTAGGCGGCGTGCAGCACGTCGTGGTCCTTCACGAGGTCGATGCCGATCAGCAGCCCACCGCCGGCCAGTTCGGCCGCAGCCAGGCGCAGAAACGCGTCGGCTTCGGCAGGCGTGAAGTTGCCGATGCTGGAGCCGGGAAAGAAGCCCACGCGGCGGCTGCCTTCCGAACAAGGCGGCAGCGCGTGCTGGCGCGTGAAGTCGGCCACCAGCGGGTGGATGGCCAGGCCGGGATAGTCGCCCGCCAGGGCGTCGCAGGCCGACAGGAGGTGCGGGCCGGAGATGTCGACTGGCACGAACTCCACGGCCTCGCGCGGCATCGCGTCCAGCAGCAGCCGCACCTTGCGCAGCGCGCCGGCGCCGTACTCCACCAACTGCACGCGCTCGCCCATCTGCGCGACCATGTCGGCGGCGTGCGTGCGCAGCAGCGCCAGCTCGGTGCGGGTCGGGTAGTACTCGGGCAGGTCGCAGATGCGCTCGAACAGTTTCGAGCCAACCTCGTCGTAGAAGTATTTGGGCGAGATTGCCTTGGGCGTGCGGTTGAGCGCGGCGTGCAGGTCGTCGGCGAATTGCTCGTTCTCGGCCGCAGTGCGGGGCTGGCGCCATTCAATGCCTGGTTTCATCTTGCGAGCCTCACTCCACTGAACTGCCAGCGCGCGGCTGGCGGGAAGAAATTGCGATAGCTGGGCCGCGCGTGGCCGGCGGGCGTGGCGAGGCTGCCGCCGCGCAGCACTTGCTGGCCGACCATGAACTTGCCGTTGTACTCACCGACTGCGCCCGCCGCTGGCTTGAAGCCGGGGTAGGGCGCGTAGCTGGAGCGCGTCCATTGCCAGGCTTGATCGGCCGCCTGCGCGAAGGCTGGCAAACCGCATGCCGCCTCCCATTCGAACTCGGTCGGCAAACGCGCGCCGGCCCATTCGGCAAAGGCACAGGCCTCGTAGAAGCTGAGCTGCATGACCGGCGCATTCGCGTCCAGCGGCTGCACGCCGTGCAGGCCGAAGACGCTGCCGTCGGCCAGCCAGTAGGCCGGGCGCTGCCAGCCCTGGGCCTGCACGGTGGCCCAGCCGTCGGACAGCCACAGCAGCGGCTCGCGGTAGCCGCCGCAGGCCATGAAGTCGGCGTACTCACCGCAGGTGACGAGGCGGTTGCTGATCTCGAAGGGCGCGAGCAGCGCCTGGTGACGCGGTCCTTCGTTGTCGAACGCGAAACCCTCGCCGGCTTGCCCGATGTCGACGATGCCGCCGGCATGCTTCAGCCAGGCCTGCCCGGGCGCGCTCGCCTTGGCCGGCATTGCCGCGTCATACGCCGGCAGCAGCGGGTTGCAGGAGAAGGCGTGGAGGATGTCGGTCAGCAGCAGCTCCTGGTGCTGCTGCTCGTGGTGGCAGCCCAGCTCGATCAAGGCCAGGCAGTCGTCCGGCGCGAACGGCAGCAGGTCGGCCAGGGCGGCGTCGACATGCTGGCGGTAGGCCTTGACCTCGTCGAGCGAGGGCCGGCTGAGCAGGCCGCGCTGGGGGCGTGCATGCCTCGGGCCGAGGCTCTCGTAGTAGGAATTGAACAGCCGCGGCCAGCGTTCATCGAACACGTGGTAGCCCGGCAGATGGGGCTGCAGCACCAGCGTCTCGAAGAACCAGGTGGTGTGCGCGAGATGCCATTTGGCCGGGCTGGCGTCCGGCATGGACTGCAGCTGCGCGTCTTCGTCCGACAGCGGCGCAGCGAGGGCCAGTGAGTGGGCGCGGGTGGCGCGGAGCAGGTCCGGCAGCGAGGTGTTCGACATGGGTTGGCACCCTATCGCAATCTGCTGCCAACGGTATGTCAGTGCAGAGGCACTGCACTGTAGGCGTCTAGGAGCTTGTCGGGCTCCTAGTCTGCTTTGCCCAGCCAGGCGATGGGCCAGGCTGCTAGCAGCCCCATCGCAATGCCGACGGCATCGGCCAGCAGATCGTCCCAACCGGCTTCGCGCGGTGGCAGGAAGCTCTGCGCGATCTCGATGGCGCCGCCATAGGTCAGCAGCGCGAAGAAGAGCATGGGCCATTGGCGCGGCTTCTGCCACCGCGCCCACACGGCCGTGAAGGCCAGCGATGCAAAGGCCAGCGCGTGGTTGGCCTTGTCCCAGCCGATATCGGCGGTCTTGGGCGGGGCCGGCGACAGGGCCAGCCAGGTGATGACGACCAGCAGCAGGGCGAGCAGCGCGCGCCAAAGGACGCGGCGCTCAGGGGAGGTGAACAGAGGGGACAGCAGCGTTCTCATGGCGGGCGGCATTGTGACCCGCTCACCCTCTCGGGTGTCACTGCTTCATGAGTTGCAGCCAGCCCTTGGCCTGACGCAGATGCGCGTTGAGCTGCGCCTGTGCCGGGCCGACGTCGGAGTCGGCGACGGAGAGCTTCTGCAACAAGGCCGCGTCGATGAACTCGCGCGAGGCCTGGTTCAGCATCCAGTTCATGGAAGGCGGGCGCTGGCCTTGCATCGCGGGCAGCCGCAGCTCTGACACCTGGCCGCAGCCGCCGATGCGCTTGATGAGTTCCACCGTCGAGTCCCGGCCGCGCGTGCTGTTGCTGTTCAAGATGCCCAGTGGTGGCGCACTGACCTCGTCGACCCTGAGGTTGCGCGCGCGGTAGCGGCGGCCGTCGATGGGTTGCGCATCGGCCGCCTGGGGCGCGTCGCGGCACAGCCAGTCGTCCACCTCGGAGGGGTTGTTGACGAGCAGCAGCAGCCGCAGCCGCGAGCGGTCCAGGATGCCCTGCGCCGCGCAGTCGTCCTCGGGCTTGCAGTTGCGCAGACGGCCGCTGGCCTCCAGGTCGCGCAGCAGGTCGGACAGCAGCAGCGTGGCGCTGCTCTCCACGTAGCCGCCATCGCCCAGGCGGTCCCACACGCGGCCGACGTCGCCGGTCTCTTCATCCTTGTGCGCCTCCTTGAAGACGACCGCTGCCGCCGGGCTGATGTAGGGGAAGCGCGCGCTGTTGTGCACGGCCTGGGCGAGCGTGAGGCGGTCCACGTCGAGGCCGAGCGACGGGTCGAGCAGGTCGATGCCGTCGCCGCTGGGCAGCAGGAAGTCGCTCTGGTAGACCCGCTGGCCGCGCGCCAGGGCGGCCGTGTTCAGGGCCAGCAGCGGCAGCCACTCGGCATTCGTGGCGCGGCCTCTCAGGGCCGTCATGGTCTCGCCCCAGGGGTTGGGGTGAGCGGCAGGGCGGGGCGCGCATTGGCGGGCCAGGCTCTTGGGCCAGTCGCGCGTCCAGACACCTTCAAGTGCCAGCGAGCGGTCCACCCCGGTCATGGCGATGGGCAGGAAGCGCTGGGCCAGGTCGGCGTAGAGCAGCGCGCCGACGGGTGCGGCGAGGTGGTCCTGGCCGGTGAAGTCGCGCACCAGTTTCCAGGGCGTGCACGCGGCGGCGTCGACGGCCTGGCGACGGGCGTCCAGCGCCGCGACAAAGGTCGCGGCGCCCACTGCGCCGCCTGAGGTGCCGCTGACGGCAAACACCGAGTCGGCGAAGTTGACGCCCTCCATCTCGCCCAGCTCCTGCAGGCGCGCCAGTGACGCGCTGCTCCAGTAAGCCGCCCGCGAGGCACCGCCAGCCGAGGCCACCAGCACCAGGGGGCGCTTGCCGTCGGCGCCGACGGTGCGCAACCAGGTCTGCACCCAGGCGTCGGCAGGCTGACGGTTGGCCACGGCGCGGGGCGCGCTGCGATCGGGGTCGGCCACGCGGTGGTTGTCGTTCAGCGGCGCGAAGGCTGCAAAGAGCAGCAGCGGCAGCGGCGTCAGCGGGACGCGGATCAGCGCCTTGGGCACGTAGGTCAGCAGGATGCCGCCGAAGACGATCCAGCTGCCCAGCGCCAGCAGCATCAGCGCGGGTGAGCCCAGGGACCGCGAGGTGCCTTCAGGCCAGGCCAGCAGCGCGGCGAACAAAGCCCATTGCAGCAGCAGCACCAGCACGACGAGCACGCGCGACGGGGTGCTCATGCGGTCCTCGCGTTCCATCGCGGCAATGGCCTCGCGCCGCCAGTCCAGCGCCAGCCAGCGCGCCAGCCAAGAGCCGGTGCCGAGTTTGAGCAGCCAGGCGCGGCGCTTGCAAACGAAGACGTAGAGAGCCGCCGTGACCGCCAGCAGGCCCACGCCGATCAGGCGCTCGCGCTGCTGCATCAGGAAGAAGGCGCTGATCGGCAGGCCGCCTCCCAGGATGAGCGCACGCGGCAGCCAGCGGCGCAGGCCCTCGGCAAAGCCGCGGTGGGTGCATTCGCCCAGCGAGTCGGGCTTGAAGCGCCGGTCCAGCAGCAGCCGGCTCGTGTACCAGCTCAGCAGCAGCCACAGCCAGAAGGCGAAGACGAGCATGACCGTCTGCCCGCTGCCCACTTCCAGCGACAGCAGCGTCTCGCGCGCCTGCTCCAGCCCCAGCAGCGCGGCCACGCCGGCGATGAGGATGCCGACAGGGAAGGCGCACAGCCACAGCACGCGCAACAGGTAGAGCACCCGGGGCACGTCGCCCTCAGCGGTGGGTGGCGGCGCGGGCTCGTCGGGGCGAGGGGGCTCGGGCGGCGGCTCCGCGGGCGGCTCCGGCGGTGGTGGCGGCGGAGAAAACTTCGGCGGTGGCGCGGGATCGTGGGGCGGGTAGACGACCGGAATCAGCATGGGCCGCACTCTAGCCTCGGGCCGCACCAGGTCCAAGGGCGCGGGACGGCGCCGGTGACTTGTGGAAAACCCTGTCATGGCGGTTCGGGCGTCAGGCGGGTGACGGCGCCCTTTACAGTTGGCTGGACACGAAGTCAGCAAAGTCAGGGAGAGAAGACTCATGGACAACGGCCAACTGTTGCCTCTGCTGGGCGGTTTCTTGTTAGGCGGCGCGATTGGCGCAGCCGGCCTGTTCGCCTGGCTGTCACGCAGCGCCAAGCGCCAGGCGCAGCGCCACCTGCAGGCCGAGCAGGCCTTGCAGTTGGCCGGGCAGCAGCTGACGCAGGCGCGCAAGCAGATCGAGCAGATCCAGCGCGAGAACCACGAGCTGCGCCTGGCAGTGCGCCCGGCACCGCGAGCGCAGGCGCCCGCTCCTCAGGCACCGCAGGACCCCGCCGAGGCCGCGCGGCTTTATGCCCAGTCCAAGCTGCAGCCGCAGGCGGCCAAGGAGAGGCCCCAGGCCTTCAAGGACACCGTGGTGCTCAAGCGCACTCCTGACTGACAGCATGAGAGGCACCGCGCAGGCCTTGTCACTGCCGAGACAAGACCGCGCCGCGGGCGCTGCCTAGAATCGAACGGTCGTTCTATTTTTGGGCCCGCTGCAGGAGACGCGGCGTGGCCCGTCAACTGAGGTCGTGCCCATGACAGCCCATTACGAAGTCCGCGGCAGTGTTGCCGTGATCACGCTCGACAACCCGCCGGTCAACGGCCTGGGTTTTGCCACCCGCGCCGCCACGGCCGCCGGTGTGGAGCGCGCCGAAGCCGATCCTGCTGTGACGGCCATCGTCATCACGGGCGCTGGCAAGGCCTTCTCGGGCGGCGCGGACATCAAGGAGTTCGGCAGCCCCAAGGCGCTGGCCGAACCCAATCTGCTGAGCCTGATCGCCGTCGTCGAGAACAGCAGCAAGCCGGTCGTTGCGGCCATCCACAGCGTCTGCATGGGCGGTGGCCTGGAGCTGTCGCTGGGCTGCCACTACCGCGTGGCTCAAAGCGGCACCAAGGTCGCGCTGCCGGAAGTGAAGCTGGGCCTGCTGCCCGGCGCCGGTGGCACGCAGCGCCTGCCGCGTGCGCTGGGCGTGGAGCCTGCGCTGAACATGATCGTCAGCGGTGAGCCGGTGGAGGCGCAGATGCTGGCCATGGTCCCGGGCCAGAAACTGTTCGACAAGGTCGTCGATGCCGACGTGCTCGATGCGGCCGTCAAGTTCGCCGAAGAAATCTCCGACAAGCGCCCGCTGCCCAAGGTGCGTGACCTGAAGGCCCGCCACCCCAATGCCGAGGCCTACTTCCAGTTCGCCCGCAACATGGTGGGCGGCATGTCCAAGAACTTCCCGGCGCCGCTGCGCTGCCTGGAAGCCGTGGCCGGCGCGGTCAACCTGAAGTTCGACGACGGCATGCGCGCCGAGCGCGAGGGCTTTGCGGCGCTGATGCAGACGCCGGAGTCCAAGGCACTGCGCCACCTGTTCTTCGCGGAGCGCGTAGCCAGCAAGATCTCCGACGTGCCCGAAGGCACGCCGCTGCGCACCATCGCCAAGGTGGGCGTCATCGGCGCCGGCACGATGGGTGGCGGCATCTCGATGAACTTCCTGAACGCGGGTATCCCGGTCACCATCCTGGAGACCAAGCAGGAAGCCCTGGACCGCGGCGTCGCGACGATCCGCAAGAACTACGAGTCCCAGGTCAAGAGGGGCAAGCTCAAGGAAGACAAGTACGCCCAGCGCATGGCGCTGCTGAGCACCACGCTGAACTACTCCGACCTGGGCGACGCCGACCTCATCATCGAGGCGGTGTTCGAGGAGATCGGCGTCAAGGAAGCAGTGTTCAAGCAACTGGACGAAGTCGCCAAGGCTGGCGCCATCCTGGCCTCCAACACGTCCACGCTGGACGTCGACAAGATCGCATCCTTCACCAAGCGCCCGCAGGACGTGGTGGGCATGCACTTCTTCAGCCCGGCCAACGTGATGAAGCTGCTGGAAGTCGTGCGCGGCAAGGAGACGGCCAAGGACGTGCTGGCCACGGTGATGGCCATCGGCAAAAAGATCAAGAAGACGGCCGTCGTGTCCGGCGTCTGCGACGGCTTCATCGGCAACCGCATGATCGAGCAGTACAGCCGCCAGGCCGGCTTCCTGCTGGATGAAGGCTGCACACCGCAGCAGGTCGACAAGGCCGTCGAGAAGTTCGGCTTCGCGATGGGCCCGTTCCGAATGGGTGACCTGGCAGGCAACGACATCGGCTGGGCCATCCGAAAGCGCCGCGCGGTCGAGCGCGCCAACATGAAGTACTCGGCCAGCGCCGACCGCCTGTGCGAGCTGGGCCGCTTCGGCCAGAAGACCGGTGCCGGCTGGTACGACTACTTGCCCGGCAAGCGCGACGCGATCCCGTCGCCGGTGGTCGCCGAGCTGCTCGCCAAGCACCGCGAAGCCATCGGCGCGAAGACGCGCGACATCAGCGACGAGGAGATCGTGCATCGCCTGGTGTTCTCGTTGGTCAACGAGGCCGCGCACCTGCTGGAAGAAGGCATCGCCCAGCGCGCGTCCGACGTCGACATGGTCTACCTGACTGGCTACGGCTTCCCCATCTTCCGTGGTGGCCCGATGTGCTACGCCGACACGCTGGGCCTCTTCAACGTCGTGCAGGCGATGAACCGCTTTGCCAAGAACCCGATGGACGACGGCGCGTTCTGGACGCCGGCGCCGCTGCTGGCCCGGCTGGTGGCTGAAGGCAAGTCCTTCACCTAACTCCTCCAGCGCCTACCGAATCTAAATGTCTTGCGTGCCAGACCGATCGAGCGAAGCGAGTAGCTCTGGCACCAACTGATTAGGAATGACATGAGCAACGCACTGATCGTCTCCACCGCCCGCACGCCGCTCGCCAAGAGCTGGAAGGGCGCCTTCAACATGACCCATGGCGCCACGCTGGGCGGCCATGCCGTCAAGGCGGCTGTCGAGCGCGCCGGCATAGAGGGCGGCGCCATCGAGGACGTGCTGATGGGCTGCGCCACGCCCGAAGGCGCCACCGGCTCCAACATTGCGCGCCAGATCGCGCTCAAGGCCGGCCTGCCCATCACCGTGAGCGGCGTCACCATCAACCGCTTCTGCTCCAGCGGCCTGCAGACCATCGCGATGG
>Ga0187842_1001477_pt1 | contig 10931 bp, 7 predicted proteins | sample SpaLakP09_SKY_41_FD_134514 | JGI IMG/M metagenome (GOLD analysis project Ga0187842, IMG submission 134514) | Oligotrophic lake water microbial communities from Sparkling Lake, Wisconsin, USA - SP09_SKY_41 | ecosystem: Environmental > Aquatic > Freshwater > Lake | place: USA: Sparkling Lake... | reverse complement strand
TGGCTGTGGCCGCGAATGTGCAGCCACGTCCGACCGGACAATGGCTGGTCGGCTCCTGTCGTCAGGATGGAAAAACGGATACTCAGATTGATGTTGCAGCACTGAGTGCGGTGATGAAGTCGGCCATTTCCTTGCTTCCCTGTCTTGCAGAGATGCGCGTGATTCGCTCTTGGGCGGGAATGCGCCCGGCTTCGCTGGATGGTCGGCCCATCATTGGTGAACACCCGTTGCGTAAGGGGGTCTGGCTGGCTGCAGGACATGAGGGCTTAGGTGTGACGACGGCGTTGGCAACGGCCGAACTGTTGGCAAATCAAATCATGAATACCCCTTGTGCGATTGATGTCAGTCCTTATTTGCCATCTCGTTTTCCAGCTCTTCAGCAAGCTCTTTATGTCTAGTCAAACACTGGTATCTATCCATATCAATGGTCAAATGTACGAGGTTACCGAAGCTACATCGGTGGCAGCAGCGTTGATCAATGCAAATTTGCCTCACACCAGAACATCTGTCAGTGGCGAGCACCGTTTTGCCTTGTGCGGAATGGGCGTTTGCCAGGAATGCCGGGTGCAGGTCAATGGTAGCCAGCATGTACTTGCATGTCAGACTTTTTGTGAGTCTGGTATGGAAATTCAGACAGAAAGTATGTCCATATGACCCACCCCGAAACATCATTCGCCAGTCTCTTGATTATCGGTGCCGGTCCGGCGGGATTGTCGGCCGCAGTGGTTGCCGCAGAAGCGGGGTTGCATGTGACACTGGTTGATGAAAATCCTTTTCCGGGTGGTCAGATCTGGCGTGGCGGGCAGCAACGCTGGAAAGATGTGCGCGCCAAACAGATGTGGCAGCGCTTGCAGGCATTGTCAAATGTAAGGTATCTGCCATCAGCCAGAGTACTGGCAGTTGTTCGGGAAACCCAAACTATTGTGCTGGAAAAAGCAGGCAGGATATTGCACATCTGTTGGGAGAAGTTAATCTTGTGCAGTGGTGCACGTGAATTGTATCTGCCTTTTCCGGGATGGACATTGCCGGGTGTCACTGGTGCCGGAGGTTTGCAGGCACTGATCAAGGCAGGTGCGGATCTCCGTGGGAAACGTGTCGTGATTGCCGGAACCGGTCCTTTGCTGCTGGCGGTTGCTGATACAGTGAGGCAGCAGCAAGGAAAAGTGCTGCTGATTGCCGAACATCGCAACTGGCGCGAACTGATGGTATTTACCTGGAAACTTCTGGTTTCCCACAAAGGGAAGTTCTTGCAGGCTCTGGCTTTGATGTGGCGATTGAAGGGTATATCGTATTTCCCGGATTCGAATGTCACAGAGGCGATTGGCGAGCAGACATTACGTAAAGTGAAGTTGCGTCAGGCTGGCAAAGAACTTGAGCTGGATTGCGATTATCTTGCCTGTGCTTACGGTCTGGTCGCCAATACAGAACTGGCGGTGAGTCTTGGCTGTGTTGTGAAAGATGGGTTTGTGCAGGTTGATCGTTTGCAGCAGACCAGCATCCCTGGTATCTGGGCTGCCGGTGAGGCGACCGGTATTGGCGGGGTCGAGAAGGCACTGGTAGAGGGACGAATTGCTGCTTACGCTGTGATCGGGAAAACACCGGATTCTGAGGATCTGGCACTCCATCAAAATGCGCTGGATTTCGCTGGTTTATTGAGGCAGTGTTTTGCACCTAAAACGACTTTGCGTGACCTGTGCAAGACGGAAACAATCGTTTGCCGCTGCGAAGATATCCGGGCGAATCAATTGGAAAGACACCTTGACTGGCGTAGCGCGAAGCTCATTACGCGAGCTGGCATGGGAGCGTGTCAGGGGCGGATTTGTGGTGCGGCATGTCAGTTTCTATATGGCTGGAATGCACCGGATTTACGTCAGCCGGTATTTCCGGCGAAAGCAGCAACTCTTGCTGAATTGAATGCAGCATGTCATAAGGAAATGGAAAAATGAAAAAATTATGGATCAATGGTGAATGGCATGACGGTACGCAGATCACCACCACACGCAGTCCTTCAGATCGTAACGATGTAGTCGGTGAATATGCGAGTGCAGGTCAGCCGCAGGTCGAACTGGCGATTGCTGCGGCATATTCCGCTGCAGAAGGCTGGCGCCATTCCGGTGTGCAGCAACGTGCTGATGCACTGGATAAAATCGGCACTGAAATTAATGACAGGAAGGTCGAATTAGGTAAGTTGCTGGCGCGGGAAGAAGGAAAAACCTTACCGGAAGCCATAGGCGAAGTTGGTCGTGCTGCTGCGATTTTCAAATTTTTTGCGCAAGAAGCTTTACGTATTCGTGGAGATAAACTGGCTTCCGTACGTCCGGGAATTGATGTGGATGTCACGCGTGAGCCGGTTGGCGTGGTAGGCATTATCGGCCCATGGAATTTTCCGATTGCGATTCCGGCCTGGAAAGTCGCCCCGGCGCTGGCATACGGGAATACCGTGATCCTGAAACCGGCAGAACTGGTGCCTGGCTGCTCTTGGGAGATGGCGGAAATTATCAGTCGCTCAGGCTTGCCAGCTGGTGTATTTAATTTGCTGTCCGGTCCGGGCCGTATTGTCGGAGAGGCTCTGGCAAATGATAAGCGGGTGGATGCGATCAGTTTCACTGGCTCCGTCGGCACCGGCTCGCGCGTACTGGCAACATGTGCGGCGCGGCGTGCAAAAGTACAATTGGAGATGGGTGGCAAGAATCCGCTGGTAGTGTTGAACGACGCCGATCTCAGTGTGGCTGTGAATGCTGCAATCCAGGGCTCCTTTTTCTCGACCGGACAACGCTGTACCGCATCGTCACGATTAATTGTTGAAGAAGGCATTTACGGAAAATTTGTTGAGGCTGTAACAGCTAAGATGGCACAACTTAAAGTCGGCAATGCCTTGCATGAAGGTGTCGATATTGGCCCGGTCGTCGATCAGTCCCAGTTGGATCAGGATATGCATTACATTGCGATGGCAAAAAATGAAGGCGCGACTCTGGCCTTTGGTGGGGAACGTCTGCAGCGTGAAACAGAAGGTTATTATCTGAATCCGGCATTGTTTGTTGACTGTGACCCGGCCATGCAGCATACCAGAGCGGAAATTTTCGGACCTGTGGCTTCCGTTATTCCGGCTAAAAATTATGAGCATGCTTTGCAGCTTGCGAATGATACGGAATTTGGATTGACAGCGGGTATCTGCACTACGTCTTTAAAATATGCGAGTCATTTTAAGCGTCATGCGCGGGCTGGAATGATCATGGTAAATGTGCCTACCGCTGGCGTTGATTACCATGTGCCGTTTGGCGGCACTAAGGGTTCCAGCTATGGTGCACGCGAGCAGGGAAGTGCAGCGGTCGAATTTTTTACGACAATGAAAACCAGTTATACCGCCTATTGAATGCACGGGTACTGTCTTCAGTTTGTACGAAGAAGCAGTTGTTGTGCTATTTTGAATAAATTGCTCTGATTCTGCAGAGCGTCGTCAGAATGGTGCAAGGCCCTGATTGGTATAGGCTGATATCTGTCTGTTATCTTGAAATTGATTAACGCCTCTGTTTATAACAGAGGCGTTGTTGTAATTCAGCGAGGCACTGAGCTTTTGTATGTGAATGTATCTTGCGTGTGACACTGTCACACGCAGTTTGAAAAGCTCAGGTATGATAACCCTGATTTTTATGCATTATTCTCAGGCAACTATTTCTAACGCATACCAGGAGTGCAGAAATTGAAAACTGTAAGTTCTGCAAAACGGCTTTTCCCGGGTCAGATTACACTTGCGACAGGAGTGACTTGTGGTCTGGTCTCTTTACTGACTGCTTGTACTGCAGGCCCCGATTTTTCAACTCCCCAACCGGTGGCAAGCAACGATCAATATCAATACACCTCATCGCCGGTCCATAAAACCGTAAGTGCTGAAAGCTTTGCCGGTCACTCACAGAAAATACTGAAAGATCAGGATATTCCCGGTAAGTGGTGGGAGGTTTTTCATTCTCAGGATCTGGACAGACTGATCCGGCTCGCGTTGGAGAAAAGTCCGAATCTTGCCTCGGCGCAGGCGGCGCTAAGGCAGGCTAAGGAAAACTATACGGCACAGGCAGGTGCATCGCTTTACCCTGGCGTGACGGCTAACCTCGGTGTACAAAAAGAGCGTGCCTCAGCTGTCTCCAGCGGGGTTCCCGGTGGCGTTGATATGAACTTGTATAACGCGTCGGTGAATGTGTCTTATCAGGTTGACGTATTCGGTGCAAACAAAAGGGGTTTAGAAGCATTGCAGGCAGGTGTTGACTATCAGCGCTTCTTGCTTGAAGCGAGTTATCTGACCTTAACCTCCAATGTCGTGACGACGGCGATACGCGAAGCCTCTCTGCGTGCTCAGTTGAAGGCAACGGAAGAGATACTGGAAGCGCAGCAGGCACAATTGCAGATCGTAGAAAGGCAATTTAAGCTTGGTGCGATCCCCAAATCAAGCTGGCTGGCGCAACTGAATCTGATTACGCAGACACGCGCATCCATTCCTGGTTTGCAAAAAAATCTGGAGCAAAATCGCCATCTGCTTGCCGTCCTGGTCGGTGATTTGCCGGGCAGTGGCAATTTGCCGGAATTCAGGCTCGAGTCTTTGACCTTGCCAGCGGATTTGCCATTATCAATTCCTTCTGCACTGGTGCGTCAACGCCCTGATATTCGTGCGACTGAAAGTTTGCTGCATCAGGCCAGCGCTCAGTTGGGTGTCGCTACCGCGAATCAGTATCCACAACTGAATCTGAGTGCCAGCTATGGCTATACTTCGCCGCAAGCGGAAAACCTGTTCAATGATAAATTCGGTTTCTGGAGTGTTGGCGCAGGTTTGGTCGCACCGATTTTTAATGCCGGTTCCCTGTCTGCGAAACGACGTGCCGCGGAAGCTGCTTACGATCAGGCAGCGGCACAGTATCGTGCAACAGTGTTGTCTGCATTCCAGAACGTTGCAGATAGTTTGCGAGCGTTGGAATTCGATGCGCAAACACTGCAACAACAGGCGAATGCAGAAGCGCTTGCGCGTGAGACACTGGAGCTGGTCGACAAACAATACCGGTTGGGCGGAGTCAGTTCTTTGACGTTGCTGGATGCCAAGCGGACGTATTATTCAGCGCGTATAGCACTCGTTCAGGCTCAGGCCAGTCGTTATGCTGATACGGCTGCATTATTTCAGTCGCTCGGCGGCGGCTGGTGGAATCGTCCGGAATTAGCGGATATCTCCAAGTCTGCCAGCAGCATATCGCAGTAATCCAATCGCCATCTTGCTTGGTATTTCATTTGAATTTTGAATCTGAGGGGAAGTGTCCATGACTAAGCGTATGCTCATCATGATAGGTTGCGTGGTCTTGTTAATCGCCGGACTGGCGTTCGGTAAATATCTGCAAATCAAACAGTTGATTGCCAGTGCCCCTAAACCGGGGGCGCAAACGGTGACTGCGATGAAAGCGGAAGTCCTTGAATGGCAACCACAGATTTCATCCGTCGGTACCTTAACCTCTTATCGGGGTGTGGATATCAGTTCGGAAATTACGGGTCTGGTACGTGAAGTCAAATTCAAATCCGGACAAAATGTGAATCGCGGCGATGTGCTGATTCAGTTAAATGCCGATGCCGATGTGGCGCAATTGCTGGCCTTGGAGGCTGCGGCTGAATTGTCGGCTACAGTATTGAAGCGTGATCAGGCGCAACTGGCGGCTGAAGCGGTCAGTCAGGCGCAGGTAGATGCCGATATCGCTGATCTGCGCAGCAAACGTGCCCAAGTTGCGCAGCAAGCTGCCAACGTTGAAAAGAAAACGATCCGGGCTCCCTTTGCAGGCAGACTGGGTATTACGACAGTGAATCCAGGTCAATATGTCAATACCGGCGATAAGCTGGTCAGCTTGCAGACGATCGATCCTATTTACGTCGATTTTTTCGTTCCTCAGAAACAGATTGCCTCTTTAAAAGTCGGGCAGAATTTGCGCGTTTCCAGCGATGCGTTTCCCGGCGTTGATTTCCCTGGGCAGATTTCGTCGATTAATCCCAAAATCGATACGGCAAGCCGCAATGTCCAGGTTCAGGCAACGCTGAGCAATAAAAATCAGCAATTGCTGCCGGGCATGTTCGGGAATGTTGCCATTGATGTTGGCGACAAAAATAAATTTGTGACCCTGCCGCAAACGGCAATCACTTATAACCCTTATGGATCTACCGTCTTCATTGTGAAGAACAGCGATAAAAAAGACGATAAGGGCAGCCCGGTTCAGGTGGTGGAACAGACGTTTGTGACTACTGGTGCGACACGCGGCGATCAGGTCGCGATATTGAAAGGTGTTGAGGCCGGACAAATGGTGGTAACCAGTGGGCAACTGAAACTGAAAAATGGTACTTCAGTCGTGATCGACAATACGATTCAGCCTAAAAATCAAGTGAATCCTACTCCGCAAGAACACTAAAAGGAAAGACGATGAATTTCACCGATATTTTCATACGGCGTCCGGTACTCTCTATTGTCGTCAGTCTGTTGATTGTCGTGCTGGGCTTGCGTTCCTTGTTCAGCCTGCCGATTAATCAATATCCGCATACGCAAAATGCGGTAGTGACGATTTCTACCACTTACTATGGTGCGGATGCGCAGACGGTAGCCGGTTTCATCACGCAACCGCTGGAGTCGGCGATTGCCCAGGCTCAGGGCATTGATTATCTGTCTTCTTCCAGCAGCAGCGGTGTCTCGACGATTACAGCGACTTTACGTCTTAACTACGATGCCAATCGTGCGCTGACGGAAATCAGTACTCAGGTCAATTCCGTCAAAAATCAATTGCCTGCACAGGCGCAACAACCTGTGTTGACGGTGCAGACCGGTCAGACCACGGATGCGATGTACATGGGGTTTTATAGCAATACCTTACCGACCAATAACGTTACGGATTTTCTGATACGGGTGGTGAAACCCAAGCTTGATTCCATCGAAGGTGTGCAGACGGCAGAATTATTGGGTGCGCGTCAGTTTGCATTACGTGCCTGGCTGGATTCTTCCAAGATGGCTGCGTTTGGCGTGACAGCTGCTGATGTCAGCGCGGCGCTGGCGAATAATAATTACCTGACGGCGTTGGGAGCATCGAAGGGGCAGATGGTGACGGTGCCGCTGACTGCCGGTACGGATCTGCATTCGGTTGAAGAGTTTAAAAAGCTGGCAGTCAAGCAAAATGCCGGAGCGATAGTGCGTCTGGAAGACGTGGCTACGGTCACGCTCGGTTCTGAAAACTATGATTTCAATGTGGCATTCAGTGGTGTCCGTTCGGTCTTTATCGGTATTAAAGTGGCTCCAGAAGCGAATATTCTGGACGTTGCAAAGCGTGTCAGAACAGCGTTTCCGGCAGTGCAGCAACAATTGCCGAATGGTCTGACCGGGGAAATCGTCTACGATTCCACCGAATTTATTAATACCTCGATTGAAGAGGTGGTAAAAACTCTGGTGGAAGCCCTGGTGATTGTGACGATCGTCATTTATCTGTTCCTTGGCAGCTTGCGGGCAGTGATGGTTCCTGTAATTGCGATGCCTTTATCGCTGGTCGGAACTTTTTTCATCATGCTGATGTTCGGCTACTCAATCAATTTGCTGACTTTGCTGGCGCTGGTGCTGGCAATCGGGCTGGTGGTGGACGACGCCATTATTGTGGTTGAGAACGTTGACCGGCATATGAAAGAAGGTAAATCCGTTCTGGAGTCGTCGCTGCTTGCTGCACGTGAACTCGGCGGGCCGATTCTGGCGATGACTGTGGTTCTGGTTGCGGTGTACGTGCCGATTGGTTTTCAGGGTGGATTAACGGGCGCTTTGTTCACGGAGTTCGCCTTTACTTTGGCGGGTGCAGTTGCGGTGTCCGGGGTAGTTGCGCTGACCTTGTCGCCGATGATGTGTTCACGCTTCTTTTCACCGGAACAAAATGAAGGACGCTTTGTAAAAGCAATTGATCACGTTTTTGAAAAAGTCAGGAGTACCTATCTGCGGGTTTTACATAGTCTGCTCAATACCTGGCCTGTATTGATCGTGATGAGCGTCATTTTGATCGCCTGTCTCGGACTGATGTTCAAAATGTCGCAATCGGAACTGGCGCCAGAAGAGGATCAGGGCATCGTGTTGTCGCAAGTTGTTGGTGCGCCGACGGCGACTTCGGATCAGATGCAAACCTATGCGGACCAGATATTCCAGGTTGGTCATGCTTTGCCTGAATACAAGCAAATGTTCCAGATCACCGGCGTTCCGACCACCAATCAGGGTATTGGTGGTGTGCTGCTGAAAGATTGGGGAGACAGAACGCGTAGTGCAAAACAGATACAGCAAGAGTTGCAGGCCAGCTGGAACAAGATTGCGGGTGCGCGGGTTGCGGCTTTCCAGTTTCCTGCGTTGCCGGGGTCTTCCGGTTTGCCGGTGCAATTTCTGATTACCACGACAGAGCCGTTTGAAAATCTGAATACGGTGGCTCAGCAGGTGATGGATAAAGCGCGGGCTTCAGGGAAATTTTACTTTATGGACGTGGATCTGAAGCTGGACAAACCTCAGGCTACTCTGGAAGTGGACAGAGATAAGATCACGAGCCTCGGCATGACTCAGGCTGATGTAGGTCAGGCATTGGGCGCAGCGCTGGGTGGTTCATACGTGAATTATTTTTCGATCGCCGGACGTTCCTATAAAGTGATCCCGCAAGTGCAGCAGGTTGACCGTCTTAATCCGGATAACTTGCTGGACTTTTATATCCGTACGCCGGCTGGCGGCATGGTACAGGCAAGTACGATTGCGCACATTACCAACAGTGTCGTACCGGAATCGATTAACCGCTTCCAGCAGCTCAATTCTGCAACTATTGCCGGTGTGGCAGGCGTGTCGCAGGACGAGGCGCTCAGCTATCTGCGTGGTCTGGTCAAGGAAATTGCACCGACGGGATATACGGTCGATTACTCTGGCTTGTCGCGTCAGTTCATGAGCGAGTCAGGTGGTTTCCTGGTGACGATGGGGTTTGCCGTGATCATCGTGTTTCTGGCATTGGCAGCACAGTTTGAAAGCTTCCGTGATCCGGTGATTATTCTGGTTTCGGTGCCACTGGCTTTATTTGGTGCGATGATTTTTATTTTCTGGGGATTTTCATCGATCAATATTTACACCCAGGTCGGATTGGTAACCTTGATGGGGCTGATCAGCAAGCACGGTATTTTGATCGTGGAGTTTGCTAATCAGTTACGCAAAAAAGGTCTGAGCAAGCGTGATGCGATTGAAGAAGCTGCTGGCGAACGTTTGCGTCCTATTCTGATGACAACTGCGGCAATGGTGTTTGGTGTAATACCTCTGGTGATTGCTTCGGGTGCTGGTGCGGCAGGCCGTCATGCGATGGGGCTGGTAATCTTTACTGGCCTATCGATTGGTACACTGTTCACCCTGTTTGTGGTGCCGGCGATGTATGTGTTTATTTCAGGTAAACATGTCGCTGAAACCCCACCTGACCAGACGCATGGAGTCGTCCCCGTTCAAACCTGAGCGTAATAGGCATGAGATAAAAAGCGACTTGTTTTCAAGTCGCTTTTTATTTTTCAGGAGAGGTTCTTAATAAGAATCTGACAGCCTGAGCGGAGAGCTCCTGAATGGATATGCTCCCGCCGCGCCGATACCACTGTGCCGTCCAGTTTAAGGCACCGAACATAAACAGGCGGTCAAGCTTGCCTGGCTGAGACCAGTCGCCCGATGTTTGCAACGCCTTGATCGCATCTTCCCATACCTTTTCGTAGCGATCTTTGAGCCTGACGATGCGCGCTCTGGCGTCTGGTTCCAGCGCGCGCCATTCGTACAGCAGTACCGGAATAAAATCATGTTCCGGCGCAAGCAAGGTCTGTAAGTGAATATCGACCAGACGTTCAAAGCGGCGTCGGGGCGGCATTGAGTCTTGTGTAAGCTGCTCGATTTGTTCCAATGAACGTGCGATGCCTTGCTCCATAATGGCTGCGAGGATATCGTGCTTGGTTTTAAAGTAGTAGCACCAACTTCCTGATTGCATGCCCACTGCGGCGGCAATGTCTCTGACGCTCGTATTATCGTAGCCCTGAGTTTTGAAAAGAAAAGCGGATTTTTCGATGATCTCCTGACGCCGTCCTTCCGCCTCATTTTGTGCCGGGCGTCCCCGTTTTTTTTGCATGTCTGCGCTCATCGTTTTTTTTGTGAAGAACTGAGAGATTAGAAAATCGATTAGTCAATCGATAGCTTATGAGCATCGGCTTATCAGAGGCTGATTCAGGTTCAGGTTTCAGGCTGTGGCTTCTGGCTGCATTGAGGAGCCGATCAGCCATCCAAATGTTAGCAGACCTGGGTGCATAGAGCGATCAATGTAGCGCATCCAGAAGCTTCAGGCATCACATGGAAAAATGTTCACTTCCTATCCATGAAGCGAGTGCTACGGAACGCTGGCAAGATTCAGTACGGATTTTTTTAGCGCCGCATAGACCGCCTGCATTTCTCTGGTATCGGTCTGCCGGTGATAGCGGAACAGCATCAGGCCTTCAATTTGCGCCACGATCAGGCTGGCCCGTATCTGATATTCGGCATCGCTGATATCCGGATTCAGACCGCTGATCAGTTTATAAATCGCTTTGCGTTCACGGCTGATCATGGTGTCCATCAGGGCCGAGGCAAAGTCGTTGCGGGCTGCGAGTGCCCATATCTCAAAAAACAGGCCGTAAGTCACCGGGTCGCTGAGTTCTTCAAGGAACATATCAATGGTGGAGTACAGGCGCTCCAGTCGTCCTGTCTGTTCCACGTTCTGATGAATCAGATTGATCTTTTCCTGGAAACTATTCATGGTCATTAACAGCACCGCTTCAATCAGCAGATCTTTGCTCGGATAGTAATGCTGAACATTGCTCAGACTGATGCCGACACTGGCTGCCACTTTGCGCATGGATAAACCGGCGTAACC
>Ga0187842_1001473_pt1 | contig 10964 bp, 6 predicted proteins | sample SpaLakP09_SKY_41_FD_134514 | JGI IMG/M metagenome (GOLD analysis project Ga0187842, IMG submission 134514) | Oligotrophic lake water microbial communities from Sparkling Lake, Wisconsin, USA - SP09_SKY_41 | ecosystem: Environmental > Aquatic > Freshwater > Lake | place: USA: Sparkling Lake... | reverse complement strand
TGCAAGCGCTCCAGTATCTGCAAGGCTTCCTCGGGCGCCGCCACATTGATGGCCAACCGGAAGCCGTTGCGGCGGTAATTATCAGCCACATAATTGAGTAGCCAGCCCTGCTGCGGCGAGGCGGCAGGCAGTTGCAGCACCACCCTGGCCAGCGGCAGTTCCAGCGCATCGAGTATGCGCCGGAAAGCATGGCCGTGATTGCTGCTGACGGCGCTAAGCAGGCGGTCGTGCACGTTCAGATACAGGTCCTGCCCGTCATCGCCCGCCTGGCGGAAAAAATTAATCGCATGCAGCAGGCGGCACAGCCGGTCCAGCTCTATCGACTCATCGTCGCTGGCCGCATGGTCGAGCAGACGCCACAGCGACAGGCCTTGATCCTGCGCCGCTGCGCTGCGCGCCAGTCCTTCATAGGCCTGCACACCGCCGCCACGCAGTTCGCGCACGGGATGGAAGGCGCTACCGAGCGTGCAATTGAAGAAGCGCCCTTGCGCCCGGCCCTCGTGATCGAGCCAGATGCTGGACGAGGTGCTGGCAGCGCCGGATAGGCGGGCCAGATAGTCTTGCAAAACGGGAAATGACATGCTGTTCCTCGGCACAGTCTGATAACAGTGACAGCCTAGCTGGCACCGGCACTAAGCAGAACGAATGCTTTCAGCTATGGATATGCCAAAAGTTTCGTTCCGCCGCTGGCGGGCTGGCGCTATCGTTAGCCATCGCCACTGCTTAAGGAAGCACCATGTGTCAATTACTCGCCATGAGCAGCAGACAGCCTGCCGCGGTAGATTTTTCCTTCACCGGCTTCGCGCGCCGTAGCGCCGAGCATAGCGACGGCTGGGGCATTGCCCTGCACAATGGCAGCGATTGCCAACTCTACACCGATGCACTGGCTTGCAGCGAATCAGCGCTGGCGCGCCAGCTTAGCGCGCAGCCCATCAAGGCACGCAATGTGATCGCGCATATCCGCAAAGCCACTCAGGGCCGGGTCTCGCTGGAAAACAGCCATCCTTTCACGCGCAAGCTGTGGGGCCAGACCTGGTCGTTCGCCCACAATGGCGACCTCAAGCTGTTCCGTCCCCGCCCCGGCCTGTATGCACCGTGGGGCGACACCGATAGCGAGCTGGCGTTCTGCCACCTGCTATCGGAACTGGCGCTGCGCTATGAAAACCGGCCACCGCGCCACCAGCTATTTGCCATGCTGCAGGTGCTGGCAGCCAGCATTGCCGTCTACGGCACTTTTAACTTCCTGCTCTCCAACGGCGAACTGCTGTTCGCCTATTGCAGCACCGAGCTGCACTGGGTGCAGCGCCAGCATCCGTTCTCGGTAGCCAAGCTGGTCGATTGCGATGTCAGCATAGACTTCAGCCAGCACAACCAGCATGACGACCGCATGACGGTGATCGCCACCCAGCCACTGACCAGCAACGAAGCATGGCAGCGCTTCGGCGCCGGCGAGCTGAAACTGTTTGTGCAGGGTGAGGAAGTGGGCGCACAGCCGGTGCGCCAGCAGGAATGGGAGCTACAGGTGTGCGCCTAGCGCCGCTCAGGCGGAATTGCAGTTGCAGAAGCGCTTGCGCTTGCTGCCGTCAGCGGCGCCGGCACCGGCGTCCAGCTGCTTCCAGAAGAATACCGTCTCGACTCCGTAAGGCGAGCGTACCTTGCCCGAATCGGTATAGCCGCAGCGGGCGAAAAAGCCCTCGCCCGTGGCCGTGCTATGCAGCTGCAGCGCTTTCACGCCCCAGCTGCAGGCCTGCGCTTCCACCCGCTCGAGCATAGCCTTGCCTACGCCCTGGCCGCGCACTTCGGGCAGCAGATAGCACAGCGCCAGCTTGCCGGCGCCAGTCAGCAGGGCCACCCCCACCACCACGCCATCCTGTACGGCCACCACGGAATAATTGGTGGGCGAAGCAAACCAGCTCGCCACCATTTCAGGTGTCTTGTTGCCCAGCCATGCGGCCAGAATGGCAGGGTCCTGCCGGTGGTCCTGCGCACAGCATTCGGCGATGGAACGGCGCAGCACGGTGCAGGCTGCAACCGCATCGCTGACCTCTGCCGGACGGACTTCAAGACTGCGAATTTCAGAACTCATGTACGCTCACAAACATTTCTATTAGCAAAAATGAAGCGTTTAAACGCTTTCTTCAGTGCCTGATTCGACTATACACCAAGCGATAAAAGTCGTTGCGGACGCACCGTTACTCCTTTCACAGCCTAGTAGCTGGCCCTGCTTTTGCCCACGAATCATTCCAGAAATCCTTATGCGGAAATCGAGGAACTGTCGTGTATCTCCTTTAAAATAAGCATATAACGAAAAATTCGTATCTTTTCGGCGCGGAATTTTACACTATGAGCGTCCGTTCATCAGAAAGCACCTTATGACTACGCACCTGCCTACCCGCCGCCTGTTCACCACTGCCCTGCTAGCCGCCAGTGCTGGCCTGTTCAGCCTGTCCATGCCGGCGCAGGCCGCCGAGACGGTGCTGCTCAATGCCTCGTACGACGTGGCACGTGAACTGTTCAAGGACATCAATCCCCTGTTCGTGGCCGACTGGAAGAAGAACACGGGGGAAACCATCAACGTCAACCAGTCGCACGGCGGCTCGTCCAAACAGGCCCGCTCCGTGGCCGACGGCATGGAAGCGGCCGTAGTCACCATGAATCAGGCCAACGACATCGACATGCTGGCCGAACGGGGACTGGTGGTGCAGGACTGGGCCAAGAAATTCCCCAACAATGCGGCGCCGTTCTACTCCACCATGGTCTTCCTGGTGCGTAAAGGCAATCCGCAACATATCAAGGACTGGGGCGATCTGGCCAAGCCGGGCGTGAAAGTGATTATTCCCAACCCTAAAACGGCTGGTAACGGACGCTACACCTATCTGGCGGCATGGGGCTCAGTGCTGAAAAAAGGCGGCAATGAAGCGCAGGCGCGCGATCTGGTCGGCAAAATCTTCAAAAATGTGCCTGTGCTCGACGCCGGTGGCCGCGGCGCCACCACCACCTTCACCCAGCGCAGCATCGGTGACGTGCTGGTAACGTTCGAGAACGAAGTGAATCTGGTGCGTGCCGAATTCGGCGACAACTTCGAGGTGGTCTATCCCTCCATCTCGATACTGGCCGAATCGCCCGTCGCCGTGGTGGACAAAGTGGTGGACCGGCGTAATCTGCGCAAGCAGGCTACCGGCTACCTGAATTTCCTGTACACCGAACAGGCACAGGAAGTGATCGCCAAGCACTACTTCCGCCCCCGCTCGGAAGCCGCGTTCAAAAAATACAACGCCAACTTCCGCCAGATCAGCCTGTTCACGGTGGACGACGTATTTGGCGGCTGGAAAGCTGCGCAAAAGAAACACTTTGATGATGGCGCCGAGTTCGACCGCATCTATCAGAGCAAGTAATTGCGCCGATTACCGAGTAAGTAAGCCTGCGCTGCTTGCGAGTGAACCTGCAGAGGGACAATCTCCCTCTGCCATAGAGGCCCCGCCACCGTCGCGGGGCTTTTTTCGCCTGTATGGGCGCCTTCAACTGGCCTAGACAGGTGCCTGCCTGACCGGATTACCGCGCAACTATTCAAATTTGCCAATAAGCCGTGTGGAATCCGGCAGTTACAATCAATAGACGAGAAAGCACTTTAATGTTATCTTCCAGCATGAGAGAGTATTGCCGTACAGATAGAGGCAATCCGTGGCGTCAAACGCCTGCTCCGCCGAATTTCGCCTGATTTAACCGAATATTGAAACTATGCTCAAAAAAATTGTCGCTGTATTACTGAGTTCCGTGACGGCTGCCGCGCTGGCTGTGCCGCTGGGCTCGCAGTCCGTGCTGGTGGTGGAAGATGACACCGGCAAAGTGCTGCTGGAAAAAAACTCCACCGTGCAAGTGCCTATCGCTTCGCTCACCAAGCTGATGACGGCGATGGTGGTGCTCGATTCCAAGGCCGACCTGGACGCGCCTATCAGCATCGAAAAGATCGACGTGGACACCCTCAAGCACAGCACCTCGCGCGTGCCGGTCGGTGCCGAACTGTCGCGCCGCGATGTGCTGCAACTGGCGCTGATGTCGTCCGATAACCGCGCTGCCGCTTCGCTGGCCCGCACCTTCCCCGGCGGTCCGGATGCCTTCAAGGCCGCAGTGAACGCCAAGATCCGCGCGCTCGGCATGCATCAGACCGTGATCGAAGAACCGACCGGCCTGTCGCCCAACAATCGCTCCACCGCTACCGATCTGGTACGCATGGCCAGCGCCGCTTCGGCCTATCCGGAAATCCGCCGCATCACCACCGATACCAAGGACGTCATCAAGATCAAAGGCCGTGAGGTGGAATACCACAACACCAACCGGCTGGTGGGCGCCAAGGGCTGGGATGTAGGACTGTCCAAAACCGGCTACACGGAAGAAGCCGGCCGCTGCCTGATCATGCGCTTCAAATCAGCCGGCAAGAACGCCACGCTGGTGCTGCTCAATGCCAAAGCCAGCTCGGCCCGCATGATGGACGCGCTGAATATCCGCCGCTTCATCGCCGGCCCGGAGGGCGAGCCTAAAGTGATGAAAGTGTCGGCCAAAACCAGCCGCAAAGCTGTCAAGAACAGCAAACACCGCCGCCGCGCAGCCTGATCAATCCTGTAGCAGCGCGCGCAGGCCACTGGCGCGCTGGGTGCGCTGGGCTATTGCGTCCAGCAACACCTGCTGGTTAGGCGTCAGCATGGTGAAGTACTTGCGTGCGCGCGTGATGCCGGTGTAGACCAGTTCACGCGCCAGCGTGCCGTTGCTCTCGCGCGGCAGCGCCAGCACCGTGTGTTCGAATTCCGATCCCTGCGACTTGTGCACCGTCATGGCAAACGCCGTTTCGACGTTGCGCAGCCGCGTCGCCAGCACGCTGCGCACTGCGTCGCCATCAGAGAAGTACACGCGCATGGCACCCGGCCTGGCCGGATCTGGCAGGGTCAGGCCGATGTCGCCATTGAACACGCCGGTGGCGTAATCATTACGCGTCACCATTACAGGGCGGCCCGCATACCACTCGCTATTCCGGCGCAGCAGTCCGGCACTTTGCAGGCGCTGTTCGATTGCTTCGTTCAGGCCATGCACGCCCCATTCGCCATCGCGCACCGCGCACAGAATGCGGAAGCGCTCGAACGCGCCGATCAGCGTTTTGACCCAGTCCAGATAAGCCTCGCCCTGGTCTGCCGGCGCACCCGCCTTAAGCAGATGCAAATAGCTGCTGTAGCCACCGGGCGCGCCCTCGCGCCCTGTCAGCGCCAGCTGCAGCGCATCGCCAGGCAGAGCCGGATCGGTCCACGCCAGCTTTCCTTCGGATGGCGCGCGCAGCACCTGCACCGTCGCAACGGCATCGCCACGGTTGACGGCCAGTGCCAGCGCACCGATAGGTCCGCCGAAGCGGCGGCTTTCGCGCAACATCACGGTCTGCTGGGCGATGGGGCCCGCCTTGCCCGCATACTCGGCGGGGATGCTGATGCCGCTGGCATCGAGCACATAGTTCAGCGTCTCGGCATGGTAGCCGCCGGCTTCGGCATCGAAGCACAGATCGCCCAGCACAGCCCCCGCCTCCACCGAGGCCAGCTGGTCTTTGTCGCCCAACAGGATCAGGGTGGCGTGGGCCGGCAGGGCTGCCAGCAGCGCCGCCATCATTTCAAGGTGGATCATCGACGCTTCGTCCACGATCAGCACATCGACTTCCAGCTGATTGCCGGCATGGTGACGGAAGGCGCGCGTATCAGGGCGGGCACCGAGCAGGCTATGCAGGGTGCGCGCCGCCCCCATGCGGCTGGCCAGTGCGCGCAGCGGCAGTTCCTCGCCCACTTTGCCATCCAGTTCTTCCAGTGCCGAGTCGATCGACTGTTTGAGCCGTGCCGCGGCCTTGCCGGTCGGCGCGGCCAGCGCTACGCGCAGGTTGTCACGCCGGCTGCCGGCGCTGGCAAACAGCAGTGCCAGCAGCCGTGCCACGGTATAGGTTTTGCCGGTACCGGGGCCACCGGTAATGATGCCCAGCTTGCCGCGTACCGCCACCGCGCACGCCACCTTCTGCCAGTCCGGCCCGCCGCCCCGGCTGGCGTGGGAGAACAGCTGGTCCAGCCAGTGGCGGATATTGGCGATACTGGCGCTGGCATCGCCGGCCAGCACTTCGCCCAGTGCGCGCTGGCGCACCGCATGGGCCACCAGTTTTTCATCGCGCCAGTAGCGGCGCAGGTACAGGCGCTCGCCATCTAGCACCAGCGGCTGGTCGAAATCCAGATCGCCCACGGCCCACACCTGTTCGCTGGCGGCCAGCAGCTTGCACCATGCTGCAACATCCTGCGGCCAGCCGCCCGTGCTATCGCGCAGAGCGCGCCACCATTCCGGCTGCCAGCTTAGCTGGGTGCCCACCGCGCCGGACAGGTCGGCCAGCTTCATGCAGCTATGGCCGCGCCCTTCCAGTTCGGACAGCAGCACACAGGCCGCCATCAGCGCAGGCGATTCCACGCCCAGACTGCCGATAAAGCGGGCAAACGCCGTGCTCAGACGGCGCAGATGGCCCGCTTCCGTCAGCACATCGAGCTGGGCTAACAGCGCTTCGCAGCCAGTATTACGCATGGTGTTCCTCATCCTGCGCCATGGCTGGCGCTTGCAGCAACTGATCCAGACTATCGAGCAGATCCGGATCGGGGGGTATCAGATAGCAGCCGCGCGTCTGTTCGTTGGCGATCCCGCGCAGGAACATGAACACGGCCCCGCCCAGCTGGCGCGCCGGATCGTAACGCAGTCCCAGACGGCTTTGCAGCAGACGGTGCAGCGCCAGCATATAGATCGCGCCCTGTATGTCGTAGCGGTGGTCGGCCATGGCTGCCACCAGCGCTGGCGTGTGATAGGCCGCATCGCTGCCGCCCAGCGCATTTGATTTATAGTCCAGCACCCAATAGCGCCCTTCATGCTCGAACACCAGATCGGCAAAGCCTTTGAGCATGCCGTGCAGTTCGCGCTCGGGCAGCGCCGGACGCGCCACGCCACCCAGCAAATGCTGCACGCACAGGCGATCGAGCGCCGTCGTATTGAGCCGCTCGCTTGGGAACCAGAACTCCATCTCGGGCAAGGGCTGACGGATGGCAGCGAGCGGCGCCTGCAGATACGGCAGCGGCGTGCTGACGATCTGGCGCAACCACAGTTCGGTATCCTCCAGCCGGTTGCTCCAGCCCGCACGTTCCACACGTCGTGCCAGCCTGCCGGCAAAGCTGTCCTGCGCTACCGTGGCAAAGCCTTCCTTGCCCAGCCACTCCAGCTGTTCGTGCAGGAAGTTGCCCGGCACGGAGCGGCGCGGGAAGCGGTGCCACGCCACATCATCGACCTTCTGCGCCAGACCGGTAGTGGCCACGGCCTCCTCCGCCTGCAGCAAATCCTGCTGTGCACTGTCGCGCGGTACGGGCAAGGTTGCGCCTATGCTGGCCGTGGGGCCGGTGCGCCGCGCCAGCGAACTGAAACTGCCCACCGACCAGTCGCGCTCGAAGTCCGCCACATAGCCCTGCGGTTCCAGCAGCGCGGCGCGGTGCTCGACGCGCTGCAAGCGCGTGAGGCCGGCGTCGCCCTTGCCTCCGGCACTATGCAAGGTCTGCAGGCTGATGGCGCCGCAGCCCCGGATGGCGTGCTGCCAGCGTTCCATCATCAGATCGGACGGCAGCGGTTCGCCGCCCGTCAGCAGATAACCGAGCGCCGATTCATGCAGCGTATTCTCGCCTTCCTTGCGCGTGGCCAGCGCCGTCACACCCAGCCACAGGTAATGGCGCGCACGGGTCAGCGCCACATACATCAGGCGCAGGTCTTCCTGTATGCGCGCCTGTTCCATCAGCGCCAGCGCTTCGTCGGTCAGCGCCATGTCGATATGGCGCCCGCCCTGCCCGTCGCTGTATTCGAAGAAGCTGCGGTTGCGCCGCTCCACCTTGCGCGCCGTGACCGCGAAGGGCAAATACACCAGCGGATATTCGAGGCCTTTGGACTTGTGCACGGTGATCACTTTCACCAGTTCCGCATCGCTTTCCAGCCGCAGCACACGCTCGTCGCCGCCTGCCTCGCCACCTTCGATCTGCTCGGCCAGCCAGCGGATCAGCGCCTGTTCGCCATCGAGCTGGCGGCTGGCCGTTTGCAGCAGTTCGGCCAGATGCAGCAGATTGGTCAGACGGCGCTCGCCACCCGGCTGATTGATCAGCGTAGCGGGCAGGTTGAGATCGTGGATGAACCGGCGCAGCATGGCCAGTACGCCCTGCCGCTGCCACACGGTATGCCAGCCTTTCAGCTGTTCCACCCGGCTTTCCCACGCCAGTTCGTCGGACGACAGCCTTGCCAGTTCGGCCAGCGACAGGCCGCAAGTGGGGCTAGCGAAGGCGGCGCGCGCCAGCGCACCATCGAGCGGACTGGCCACGGCGGACAGCCAGCGCAGTACATCGGCGGCTTCTTCGCTGTCCGTCACGGCATCCTTGTCAGACAAATACACGCTGGCCACGCCGCGCCGCTGCAGGGCCGTACGGATGGCCGCGGCTTCGCGCCGGTCACGCACCAGCACCGCAATATCGGCTGGCTGCAAACGCTGCAGGCCCTGCTGTCCGGCAAAGCCGGTGGCTTCATCGTTAAGCTGGCTGACTATCCGCTCGGCGCACTGCGCCGCGAAGAATTCGCGGTAGGCTTCGGCTTTCAGGGGGCTGGGGCTGCAAGCCAGCACCAGTGCCGGCAGCGCCCCCTCGCCGTTGCACAGCCGCTCGTCACGCCCGCGCGCACCCACCGCCTCGAACGGCAGCGGATTGTCGCGGCTGGCCGGATCACGGAAGCGGAAAGCGCCACGGGCAAAACCGCTGCCGCCTGCCGTCTGTTCCGCATACAGGAACAAATGATTGACCGCTGCCACCACTGCCTCGGTGGAGCGATAGTTGGTGCCGAGCTGGTAATGCCGCCCTTGCGTGGCAGCGCGTGCCGACAGATAGCTGTGGATGTCGGCGCCACGGAAGCCGTAAATCGACTGCTTGGGGTCGCCGATCAGGAACAGACCGGTAGCCGGATCGTTATCGGCCACGCGGTACAGCTGGTTGAAAATCTGGTACTGGTTGGGCGCCGTATCCTGAAACTCGTCTACTAGTGCAACCGGATACTGGCTGATGATGCGCTGACGCAGCGCCGCGCCGTTCTCGCCCTGCAGCGCCGCATTCAGACGGTCCAGCATATCGGCAAAGCCGACTGGCGGTTGCGCTGCTTGAGTTCTGCCATGCGGCCCGCGATCATGCCTACCGCATGGCGGTACAGCGCAAACGCCAGCGGCTCCAGCTGGTCCAATGCCGCTTTCAGGGGAGCCACCGCATCAAAGTGCTGCGGTACTTCGGCGCTGTAACCTTTGGCAAAGGCGTCGCTAATGCCATCGGGCGTCAGGCGGCGCCACGCCGTATCCTTGAGATCAGGATGGGTGGCCAGCGGATCAGCCACCCACAAGCGCAGGCTTTCGAACCAGCCCGCCACGCTCTCCGGCTTCATCTTGGTGCCATTGAAGCACTTGGGAGAAGCCGCGCGCTGCTGGTTGATCCATTGCTCCATGGCGGCGATCCGTTCGCCCCAGCCCTGTTTGAGCTGGTTCACAGCGTCCTGCTGCTGTTTCTGCAGCTGCGCGATCAGCGTTCCGAGCGGGGCATCGCTGCAGCCGGCGGCACGGCTGGCGCCTATCAGGTCGGCACGCCGCGTCAGTTCGCGCACGCTGCTTTTCAGCGCCCCCACATTGGGCCAGCATTGCAGCAAAGGCTGCAGACCGGCGGCATTTAGCGGATACACCTGCTGGCGCCAGTAATCGTGGGCGGCATCCTCGTACAGCGTCTGTTCATCGCTGAGCAGCTCTTCATCGAACAGGCTGCCGCTATCGAACGCGTGTTCGCGCAGCATGCGCTGGCACCATGCATCGATGGTGAAGATGGCCGCTTCGTCCATGGTTTCCGCCGCCAGCATCAGCCGGTGCGCCGCCTGCTGCTGGGCAGTGGTGTCCGGATAGGACAGCAGGATTTCGTCCAGATACTCGTCGCGTTTGCAGCCCAGCCCCATGCCGGCATAGGCACGGAAATACGCCGCCGCTTCCACCAGCCGTTCGCGCACGCGGTTGGCGAGCTCGCGCGTGGCCGCGCGGGTGAAGGTCATCACCAGAATTTCTGCCGGCAGCAGGGGACGCTGGTAGCCATGCTCGCCGCCGTGGCCCAGCACCAGCCGCACGTACAGCGCGGCGATGGTCCAGGTTTTACCGGTACCGGCACTGGCTTCGATCAGACGCGAGCCATGCAGCGGGAATGTCAGTGCCCGCAATGGAATGGATGGCAGTGCGCTGCTACTCATGCTGTACCTTCCTGATCCAGATAATTAAAACTGACCGCCTCGCCCAGCCACTTGAGCAGCGGCGCATACAGCCGTTCGGCGATGTCGGCAAAGCCGGGCTGCGCTTCCAGCAAGGCATACTCGGGCCACAAACGAGCCAAACACAGATCATCGGCTTCGCCCTGCAGTTCGTAGCCACCGTCGTATGTGGCGCGCGGATCGCCATCCTGCAGCATGGCCAGCGCCGTCTTGCAGGCAGTAGGCAAAGGCTGGTTCATATTCTCGCGCCACAGCGCCACCAGCTGTTCCAGTGCGGCGCGGGCCAGGTCCTGCTCCATGGGCTGCATCTGCACGTGCACGTCGCGCGCGATCAGATGCGCTGTGACCAGCGTGCCGCTAGCCGCCAGCGCCAGCTGGCGCAGCCAGATTTCCATCAGCTTTTCCGCTCTGACGTCGCCCTGCTTGTTCAGCACCTTGGAGGAAATCTGTCCCAGCCACACGGTGCTGACGCCATCGCTGCGCAGTTGGTCTACCCAGTCTTCCAGCTGCAGCCCTGCCAGCTTGAGGGTTACCGCCACTTTGGCAGCGGGACGCGGATAATGCTGGCGCAACTGCAGCCAGGCGCTACGTACCGGCACCAGCCC
>Ga0187842_1001471_pt1 | contig 10972 bp, 9 predicted proteins | sample SpaLakP09_SKY_41_FD_134514 | JGI IMG/M metagenome (GOLD analysis project Ga0187842, IMG submission 134514) | Oligotrophic lake water microbial communities from Sparkling Lake, Wisconsin, USA - SP09_SKY_41 | ecosystem: Environmental > Aquatic > Freshwater > Lake | place: USA: Sparkling Lake... | reverse complement strand
TCGGCGGTTTCTTCCAGATCGGCCCAGCCGGTGATCTTGGTCGACTTGCCCTTTTCCAGATCCTTGTAGTGCTGGAAGAAGTGGGCGATCTGCTCGGTGAGGATCACCGGCAGGTCGCGCCAGCTGTTCACGCCTGTATAGAACGGGTGCAGCTTGTCGACCGGCACGGCCAGGATCTTTTCGTCCGAGCCCGCTTCATCGACCATCATCAGGGTGCCGATCGGACGGCAGCGGATGATCGCGCCCGGCACCACCGGGGTCGGGCCCACCACCATGATGTCGGCGGGATCGCCGTCGTCGGCCAAGGTGTGGGGGATGAAGCCGTAATTGGCCGGATAGAACATCGCGGTGTGCAGGAAGCGGTCGACCATCAGGGCCCCGCTTTCCTTGTCGATCTCGTACTTCACCGGCTCGCCGCCCTGCGGGATTTCGATGATGGCATTGAGGTCGTAAGGCGGGTTCACGCCCGTGGCGATCTTTGAGAGGTCCATTGTGACTCTTCTTGAGGAGAGGCCCGAGGAGGCGGCCCTGCGCGGGCGTCTGTATAGGCTACAAATGTTGCAATGCGGAAGAGGCGGCTTGGCGTGGACGTGATCGCAGGTGCGATCTAGGCTCAGTTTCATGGCCCGACTGCGCTTTTTAACCTTGCTTGCAAGCCTATCGCTTGCCGTCGCGGCTTGGGCTCCAGGCGGCTCTGCATACGCTGCCGGTGGCCAAAAGACCGAGATCTTGGTGACGATCCGCAGCTACCTGCCCCTTTCCCAGACCAGGATCAGGGCAAGACAAGTTGAGCCGCTGACCTGGGACGTGTTCCGAACCGACCAGGTTCTGGCCCCCAAAGGCGCCCGCCAAACCCAGTCTTACCGGCTACCGTCAGACACGGCCGAGCGCCTGGAGATATTGCTGAAGGACCCGAAAACCTATTCCGAGGCCCATCCGCGCGACCCAGATGACAGCTGCACCGACGCAGAAACAATCATCATTGACGTCAAGCAGAGCGGGGCTTCGCGACGGTTCGGATTTTCTTGCCAGGCCATGGGCCAGCTGGGTGAGGCGCTTGATCTTGTTTTGCAGGCTCCAGCCCAGACCCCGTCGACAACAGGCCCGTTGCAGCGCCGGTACCCGGCCGACGCAGGAACCAGCACCATTCGCCTCTCCTCCGAGGGTTATCTCCAAGGGGTCGGGGCGAAAGAAACAACCGCGCTCAAGGGGAGTGACGGAGTCTGGCGCACAGCCACCGTCACCGGCGTCCCCGGAAACTGGTCTCGGCCGAGATATAGCCGGCTCGGCCAAGCCGAAGCCACGGCTCTCGAGGCCATTCTCGAGAGCCCGGGGTCCTAACTCTACGATCCCGGCCCCGATCCCGATGGTGTTTGCCTGGACCCTTGGTCAAATCGCGTTGAATGGTCGTGGAAGGGCAAAACCTACGGCACGCTCCAGCTCTGCGGGCCCTGGGGCGTTCTCGCGAAGGTCGCAGAGATCCTGGATCCACCGCGCCGCTGAACCGCGACGACAGGGGGCTTCCACCCGCCCGAACATCGCGCTATAAAGCCGTCACATCGTCCGTCAGCGCTGCTAGCGCTTTCGAGCGGCGGCCCGAAAGGCTGCCGCTTTTTCTTTGGCTGTTTGGCGCCCGCGCCCGATCGCCCCCAGTTTCGAGTAGAGAACAGCCCGTGCGCGGCAAGACGCAGGAAGACAAGGATCTGATCGAGCTGCTCGATCCCGTGGCCGAGTCCGTGGGGTACGAGATCGTGCGCCTGCGCCTCATGGGCGGGGCCGAAACGCGGCGACTGCAGATCATGGGCGAGCGCCCGGCTGGCGACATGAACGTCGAGGACTGCGCGCGGCTGTCGCGGGCAATCTCCGAGGTCATGGACGCGGCTGACCCGATCACCGGCGAATATACGCTGGAGGTCTCGAGCCCCGGCGTCGACCGCCCCCTGACCCGCCTGAAGGATTTCGTCACCTATGCCGGCCTCGAGGTCCGCATCGAGCTGGACCGCGTGGCCGAGGGCCGCAAGCGCTTCAAGGGCGAGCTGGCCGGGGTCGAGGACGGCCAGGTGGGCCTCAACCTCGAGGGCGAGGACGACGTCACCGTCTATTTCCCGTTCGAGTGGCTGGTCGAGGCCAAGCTGGTCCTGACTGACGCCCTGATGAAGCGCGGCGCTGAACAGCGTGCCGCCCGCGTTGCGGCCGACGGTGAGAACGCTGACGAAGACGATTTCGGCGACGACGCCGAAGACGAAGATTTTGACCTGTCCGAAAGTGAAGAGGACTGACCATGGCCATCGGCATTTCCGCCAACCGGCTCGAGCTGCTGCAGATCGCTGACGCGGTCGCACGTGAAAAGGGCATCGAGAAGGAAGTCGTCATCGAAGAGATCGAGGACGCCCTGCAGAAGGCGGCCCGTGACCGCTACGGCAAGGAACACGACATCCGGGTGAAGATCGACCCCAAGACCGGCGAAACCTCGCAGAAGCGGGTGATCGAGGTCGTGGCCGACGACACCGAGCTGGAAGGCGAGATCGGCAAGGTCCAGATCTCGATCGCCAAGCGCACCTGGCGCGACGCCGAGATCGGCAAGGTCTACGAAGAAAACCTGCCGCCGTTCGAGATCGGCCGCGTCCAGACGCAGATGGCCCGCCAGGTCGTCATGCACAAGGTTCGCGAAGCCGAGCGCGAGCGCCAGTACGACGAGTACAAGGACCGCGCCGGCGAGATCGTCAACGGCAGCGTCAAGCGCGTCGAGTACGGCAATGTCATCGTCGACCTGGGCCGTGGCGAAGGCATCATGCGCCGCGACCAGTCGATCCCGCGCGAAAACTTCAATGTCGGCGATCGCATCCGCGCCTACATCTACGACGTCCGTCGCGAGACCAAGGGCCCGCAGATCATGCTGAGCCGCGCCCACGGCGGCTTCATGGCCAAGCTGTTCGCGCAGGAAGTGCCGGAAGTCTATGACGGCGTCATCGAGATCCGTGCCGTGGCCCGTGATCCGGGTTCGCGCGCCAAGATGGCCGTGATCTCCAATGACGGTTCGATCGATCCGGTCGGGGCCTGCGTCGGCATGCGCGGCTCGCGCGTTCAGGCCGTGGTCGCCGAACTGCAGGGCGAAAAGATCGACATCATCCAGTGGTCGGAAGACGAAGCCACCTTCATCGTCAACGCGCTGGCCCCGGCTGAAGTCTCCAAGGTCGTCATGGACGAGGAAGACGAGCGCGTCGAAGTCGTTGTGCCCGACGAGCAGCTGTCGCTGGCCATCGGCCGCCGCGGCCAGAACGTCCGCCTCGCCTCGCAGCTGACCGGCTGGCAGATCGACATCATGACGGAAAGCCAGGAGAGCGAGCGCCGTCAGAAGCAGTTCGTCGAGACCACGGCCCTGTTCCAGGAAGCCATGGACGTCGACGAGGTGATCGCCCAACTGCTGGCCACCGAAGGCTTCACGACCGTCGAGGACGTGGCCTATGTCGAGCCGCACGAAATCGCCGCCATCGAAGGCTTCGACGAGGAAACCGCCGAGGAACTGCAGGCCCGGGCCCGCGAATTCCTCGAGAAGGAAGCCGCTGCCCTCGACGCCAAGCGCGTCGCCCTGGGTGTCGAGGACGCCGTGCTCGAGATCGAGGGTGTCACCCTGGCCATGGCCGTCGCCCTGGGCGAAGGCGATGTGAAGTCGGTGGAAGACCTTGCGGGCCTGGTGCCCGACGACATGCGCGGCTGGTTCGAGAACAAGAACGGCGAGCGCGTGCGCGAAGCCGGCATCCTCGAAAGCTTCAACCTGTCGCCGGAAGACGCCGAAGCCCTGATCATGCGAGCCCGGATCGTCATGGGCTGGGTCGAAGCCCCGCCCGAGCCGGAATATGACGAGCTCGAACTGGACGGCGACGAGGCTGAAGTGGATGCCGACGTCGAAGCCGAAGCCGAAGCCGTCGAAGAGACGCAGGAAGGCTAGATCGTTGGCCGGCCCTCCGGATCCGATCCGGGAGGCCGGCCGTTCGAACACGGTATGACCGACCCCGTCGCCCCCAAAACCCACGCCGAAGCCTCCCGCCAGCGCAAGGACGTCGTGCTGGGCGAGGCTACAGACGAGTCGCGCCTGATCCGCTTCGTCGAAGGACCCGGCGGGATCGTCGTGCCGGACCTCGCCCGCAAGCTGCCGGGACGTGGTATCTGGGTCGGTGCCGACCGGGCCTCGATCACGGCCGCCGCGAAGAAGGGCCTGTTCTCGCGCTCGGCCAAGACCAAGCTGACCGCGCCGGCCGATCTGGCCGACCAGGTCGAGGCCCTGCTGGCCCGCCGGGTTCTGGACGGCCTTGGCCTTGCACGGCGGGCCGGAAACATTATCTCCGGCTTCGAAAAGGTCGTCGCCGCGCTCAATTCCGGCAAGACGGCCTGGCTGATCGAGGCGTCCGACGGCGCTGACGACGGTCGCCGCAAGATGCTGACCGCCGTCTACAAGGCCCCCAACACCCCCCGAATCCTCGGGATGTTCACATCCGACGAATTGGGTTTGGCCTTGGGCGGGGAGAATGTGATACACACGGCCCTTCTTGCCGGGCGTGGCACTGATCGCTGGACTTTGGACGTCGAGCGGTTATCAGGCTTTCGTCCGCTACTCCCCCCGACCTGGTCGGCGAGTTGGCGCGAGGAAGCCTAGGGTCTTTCGATTACACCGGCACAGCCGGTCTGATCGCAAGGCTCTAGAATCTTTAAGGTGGCATGCGACCTGAACGGGCCGCTGCCGTGAGTGAAGGGTCGGGAAACGCGCTTCCGTTCAGGAGGTACGTCCGGGCCCCTTTCTCACATGGAATGAACGGTTTTTGGCCAGACACGTCTGGCGGAAGTACAAGCGAGCGCATGAGCGACAAGAACGAAAACGGTCGGCCTGGCAACCCCGGCGGGCGAGCGCCCATCACACTGAAGCCCCGCCAGGGCTCGGTGAGCGCCGGTGTTGTGAAGCAAAGCTTCAGCCACGGTCGCACCAAGACGGTGGTGGTCGAAACCAAGCGGACCCGTCCGCACGCCGCACCGTCCGGCAATCTGGCCGCGCCGTCTTCGGCCGAGCGCCGCCACAGCAACGATCCGCGTCCTTCGCAGGGCTCGGGTGGCGGCTCGGCCGGTGGTCTGTCGCAGGACGAAATGCGCGCCCGCCAGCGGGCCATCGAGGCGGCTCGCGAAGCCCAGGACCGCCAGGCTGCTGAACGCGCTGCGACCGAAGCCCGCACCCGCGCCGCTGAAGCGGCTGCGCGCGACGCCGCCGCCAAGGCGGCCGCTGCGGCCAAGGCCGCTGCGGAACCGGCTCCGGCCCCTGCCGCGCCGACCCCTGCTCCGGCCCCGGTCGCTGCAGCCCCCGCGCCACAGGCTCCCGTGACGCCGCCGGCTCCGCCGCCCGTGGCCCCGACGGTGGCTGCTGCGCCGCCGGTCGCGCCTGCGCCGCGGACCGAGGCCCCGCGCCCGGCCCCGACCAACCAGACCCGTACCTACGAGCCCAGCCGCGAACGTCGCGACGACCGCTCGTCGACCACGACCTATCGTCCGCCGGCCGGCGAGCGCCCGCCCCAGGGAGAGCGCCCCCAGGGCGACCGTCCGCAGGCCGATCGTCCGTTCAACCAGCGCGCCCCGCGCCAGGACGGCCCCTACAACCAGCGCGCCCCGCGTCCGGAAGGTCCCGGTGGTCCGCCGCGCGGCCCCCGTCCCGAGGGCGGCTTCCGCAACGACCGCCCGCAAGGCGACCGTCCGCAGGGTGATCGTCCGCAGGGCGACCGCAACCAGGGTGACCGGCCCAGCCAGACCGTCCGTTATTCGGCCCTCGCGCCGCGTCCGGCCCCCGGTGCCCGTCCGGGTCCCGGTGGTCCCCCGCGCGGTCCGCGCCCCGGCGTTCCGGCTGCGGCTCCGGCCACGCCGGAAGTCCAGCGCGCCATGCGTTCGGCCCCGCGTCCCGGTGGCGAAGTCAGCCGCCGGCCCGATGACGAGGACGATCGCCGCAAGGCCGCCGCCCCCGGCAAGGCCGTCTCGCGCGCCAAGGGTGCGCCGGTCCGCCGCGAAGGCCGCCTGACCATCCAGACCGTGGCCGGCGACGGAGATTCCGCCGCCCGTATGCGCTCGCTCGCCTCGGTTCGCCGGGCCCGCGAACGCGAGAAGGAAAAGCGCCGCGGCGGTCCCGCCGAGGTGGTCAAGGTCAGCCGCGAAGTCGTCATTCCCGACGTCATCACCGTGCAGGAACTGTCCAACCGGATGGCCGTGCGCGGCGTCGAGATCATCAAGTTCCTGATGCGTCAGGGCGTGATGCTGAAGATCAACGACGTCATCGACAATGACACCGCCGAGCTGGTGGCGACCGAGTTCGGTCACACCGTCCGTCGCGTGTCGGAAGCCGACGTTGAAGAAGGCTTCATCGGCGCCGAGGACATCGACGATCACCTGGAGACCCGTCCGCCGGTGGTCACGGTCATGGGTCACGTCGACCACGGCAAGACCAGCCTGCTGGACGCGCTGCGCAAGGCCGATGTGGCCGGCGGCGAACACGGCGGCATCACCCAGCACATCGGTGCCTACCAGGTTCGCCTGGAAAGCGGCGAGAAGGTCACCTTCCTCGACACCCCCGGTCACGCCGCCTTCTCGCAGATGCGGGCCCGCGGTGCGAACATCACCGACCTGGTGATCCTGGTGGTCGCCGGCGACGACGGCGTCATGCCGCAGACGGTCGAGGCGATCAAACACGCCCGCGCCGCCAACGTGCCGATGATCGTTGCCGTCAACAAGATGGACAAGCCGGGCTCGGATTCGACCCGCGTGACCAACGAGCTGCTGCAGCACGAGATCGTGGTCGAAAGCCTGGGCGGCGAAACCCAGATCGTCGAGGTCTCGGCCAAGACCGGCCAGGGCCTGGACGAACTGATCGAGCGCATCCTGCTGCTGGCCGAGGTCATGGACCTGAAGGCCAACCCCGACCGCACCGCCGACGGCGTCGTGATCGAGGCCAAGCTGGACAAGGGTCGCGGCGCGGTGTCGACCGTGCTGGTCAATCGCGGCACACTGAAGCGCGGCGACATCGTCGTGGCCGGCAGCCAGTTCGGCCGGGTTCGCGCCCTGCTGAACGAGCGTAACGAGCAACTCACCGAGGCCGGTCCGGCCACCCCGGTCGAGATCCTCGGCCTGGACGGCGTTCCCTCGCCCGGCGAAGCCTTCGCCGTCGTGGAGAACGAAGCCCGCGCCCGCGAGCTGACCGAGTACCGCATCCGCCAGAAGCGCGAGAAGACCATGGCCCCTGTGGGTGCCGGGGCTTCGATGGCCGAAATGATGGCCAAGCTGCAGGACAAAAAGCTGAAAGAACTGCCGCTGGTCATCAAGGCCGACGTGCAGGGCTCGGCCGAAGCGATCATCGGCTCGCTGGACAAGATGGCCACCGACGAGGTCCGTGCGCGGATCATCCTGTCGGGCGCCGGCGCGATCAGCGAAAGCGACGTCATGCTGGCCAAGGGCGCCGGCGCACCGCTCATCGGCTTCAACGTCCGGGCCTCGGCCCAGGCGCGGGCGCTGGCCGAGCGCGAAGGCGTCGAGATCCGCTACTACGCGATCATCTACGACCTGCTGGACGACATCAAAGGCGTGCTTTCGGGCATGCTGGCCCCGATCCAGCGCGAAACCTTCCTGGGCAATGCCGAAGTGCTGCAAGCCTTCGACATCTCCAAGGTCGGCAAGGTCGCCGGTTGCCGCGTCACCGAAGGTGTCGTGCGCAAGGGCGCCAAGGTCCGGATCATCCGTCAGGACATCGTGGTGCTCGAACTGGGCACCCTGCAGACGCTCAAGCGCTTCAAGGACGAGGTCAACGAGGTCCCGTCCGGTCAGGAGTGCGGCATGATGTTCGCCGGCTTCCAGGACATCAAGGTCGGCGACACCATCGAGTGCTTCACCGTCGAGGAGATCAAGCGCCAGCTCGACTAGGGCTTGCAGCTTGACCTAGACTATCGGAAGGGCGCGGATCGCAAGGTCCGCGCCTTTTTCGTTTGGGGGGTGTCGGTGGAAGTTTCGGGAGAAGTCGGCTTTGCAGAAGTCCAGCGCGCGTGCGAACCGCTTGCTAGGCGTCTCTACGGGTGGAAGCGATTTGCCGGTTTGCTCAGCTTGATCGCGCCCCTGATCGGCGGCCTTGTTCTTCAAGCGATCATTGACTCGTTCTTCGAAGGTTTTGGGATTTTTGCCTTCCTAATCGCTATGGGCGTTGGCGTTGTCCTGGCCATCAAAGCAGGGAAAGGCGTTGTCCTGAAGTCTTGGTCAAAACGCGGTGTTCCTGAGCGTTCGACGGTGAACTACCAGCTGTTGGACGATGGAATTTTGTTTGAAACGCCCTTGGTCGCAACCAAGGTGAAATGGGAGGGGCTTACCGAGATCGCTCCTGGGCGTGACGCGTGGCTTTTCATCGCCCAGAGCAATGCGCACGTCTTGCCTAAGCGGTTGGTGGCGACCGCCAACGTCGAGGCGGCCTTTCTCGCAGAGTGTCTGAACAGGATGACGCCAGAGGCAAGGGCGCGAAGTGTGGAAGCCGCATCGCTTGTCGCAAAGTCACCTTAGTAGGTGCAATGCCCTGGACTGACGGTCGGACACCGTCCGGACTGGAAATCGCCCAAATCCGGCGCTACGCCTTGCCCATGCGTATCAAAGCCCTCCTCGTTCTGACCGCCGCGACCCTGTCGCTCAGCGCCTGCGCCACGGCCGACCGCTATGATGCGGCCGGCGATGTCCATGCCCTGCTGACCGCGATCCGCGATCGCGACCGGGCCGCCTTTGACGCGCGGGTCGACCGTCAAGCCCTGAAGGGCCAGATCGAGGCGCGGCTGATGGCCGAGGCCCGCAGCCGCAAGGCCGACAACAGCCTGCTGGCCGTGGCCGCCGTGTTGGCCGGCCCGGTCGCCGACGTGGCGGGCGAGGCCCTGATCCGCCCCGAGACCTTCCGGGCCGCCGCCAACTATTACGGCTACACGCCCGACAAGCCCCTTCCGGGCCGCATCGCTATCGCCGCTGCCCTGCGCCCGGCCGGTGACGGCAAGGTCTGCGCCGCCAAGAAGGACGGCCCCTGCCTGCTGAGCTTCACGCGCGAGGGCTCAGTTTGGCGGCTGAGCGGCTTTGACGCCTCGGCCGCGAACCTGCACTTCAAGCGATGAGGCTGGCGGTTCTCGTCGCCCTCGCGGCCTGCGTCCTGGCCCCGGCCACGGCCCAGGCCGAGCGGCGGATGTTCTCGTATGATCCGATCTCGCCCGATGCCAGGCGGCTGACCGGGGCGGGGCTGACAGTGCTGTTTGATCAGGGCCTGCTGGGCGCGCGGCCGATCAAGGTGCTGGCCACCGGGGTTCCCGCCCAGGGCCTGCTGATGAAGGCCCGCGACCGGGATCTGGGGCCCCGGGGCCTTGCGGGCCTTTCCGGTGTCGATGCCGACGCGGCCCTCTACGAGATCGACCCCAAGGCCGAGCAGGGCAAGATCTATGTCCGCGCCTTCTGCCCCGGAGCCACGCGCCTGTGGCTGAGCTTCAGCCCCATCGCCCTGCGCCGCGACCTGCGCGTCCAGGCGCTGGGCGATGATCCCAAGGCCCCCGGCCAGATCCGGGTCTGCGGCACGCTGGACTTCTCGTGGCGTGGCGAATGGAAACTGCCCGGCGGCAATCGCCCCGATCCGATGGAAGACTGGACCGACAATTTGAACGGGGTGCGGTAGCCGGCGCCGCAATATCTTGTCATCCCGGAAGCCTCAAAGAGGCTATCCGGGACCCAGGGGCAACCGCAGTGAGGCGGCCCCTGGGTCCCGGCTCTCCCCCCGGCTTTCGCCGGGGTCAGGCCGGGATGACAACGCGCGGGATGTCGGCCAAGCTCGCGCCCACAACAAGGGGGCGGGAACGACATGACCAGTGCGCTGGACGGCTTTACGAGGTTCGATTTCGACGACGGCCGCTGGACGCGTGAGGTCTACCGGATCGGCAGCGGTCCCGCCGTGATCGTCATCCACGAAATGCCCGGCCTGCATCCCGGCGTCCTGGCCTTTGCCCGCGACGTGGCCGCGGCCGGCATGACCGTCTTCTGCCCCAGCCTGTTCGGGACCCCGGCCAAGACGGCCAGCCTCGGCTATGCCCTCGGCGAGATCGCCAAGACCCTCTGCGTGCGGCGCGAGTTCAATGCCTGGGCCACCGACCGCTCCAGCCCGATCGTCGACTGGCTGCGGGCCCTGGCCCGCCAGGTCCACCAGGAGTGCGGCGGCAAGGGCGTCGGGGCGGTGGGGATGTGCTTCACCGGCGGCTTTGCCCTGGCCATGATGACCGAACCGTCGGTAGTAGCGCCGGTGATGTCGCAGCCCTCACTGCCGTTCGGCAAGAAGGGCGCGGGGTCGATCGGCTGCTCGGCGGCCGAGATCAGCTGCGCCCGCACCCGGTTCGAAACCGAGGACCTGTCGCTGATGGCCCTGAGGTTCACCTCCGACAAGCTGGTGCCTGACGCCCGGTTCGAGACCCTGAAGCGCGAGTTCGGCGACCGCGTCGATCTGGTCGAGCTCTCGGATGCCGATGCGGCCAAGGGTGTACCGATGGCCCCCCACTCGGTCCTGACCCTGCACCTCGACCGCGTCGATCCGCTGGGTCCGAGCATGCAGACCCGTGACCGGGTGATCGCGTTCTTCCGCGAGAGGACGGGGGCTTAGGTCCGTCTATATCCCGCTCTCCCCGGCGAAAGCCGGGGTCCAGATCGAACCCCAGACGGTGTCGGCCTGGCATGGCCAGAAGGCGCGTCATCCCCAACCTCCCCGGCTGAATCTGGGCCCCGGCTTTCGCCGGGGAGAGCGGGGTTTGTAAGTGTCGGCTGATGCTCAGGTCACCCCGCACTGGACTTATCCCCCCCACAGGCCTAGACACCGCGCCTTGCTTTTTTCCCCGCGTCCCGGTGTTCGATCCGCCGGCCGGGCCACAAGGATATCCGCGCCATGAAGCGCCATGCCGAC
>Ga0187842_1001470_pt1 | contig 10974 bp, 14 predicted proteins | sample SpaLakP09_SKY_41_FD_134514 | JGI IMG/M metagenome (GOLD analysis project Ga0187842, IMG submission 134514) | Oligotrophic lake water microbial communities from Sparkling Lake, Wisconsin, USA - SP09_SKY_41 | ecosystem: Environmental > Aquatic > Freshwater > Lake | place: USA: Sparkling Lake... | reverse complement strand
TCTATTACCTTTTTCTTTAGCAAGTTCAAAACATATTTTTTTTGTATTGTTATAACAATTTATTAAATATTTTTTTTGTTCTTTTATTTTATATTCTTCAACTAATTTTTCTGAATATTTAAAAACTTCTGATTTTAATTTTTTTAATATATTTTTATAATTTTTTAAAGCTTCTTCAGTTTCTTTTTTAGCTTCACGTATTTCTTTAGTTTTTAAAAACTCTGAACATAAATTTGATGCTAAACCTTCAGTATCTAATCTAATTACTGGATCTTTATATTTATTACATGCTGGACATTTATGTTCTGTTCTATTTAAAAATTCAATTATACATTTAGTATGAAAAGCATGTCCACATCCTAATTTAAATGATGTTTCTGTAGAATCCCGAGAATCATTATACTCTTTTAAATCCATCGTATCTAAACATATATTACAAATATGCATTTTTTATATGTAGTATTAAATTTCTTTTAAAATGGATTTTTTTTAATAATTTTTAAATAGGTTTAAAAAAAGAATGTTTCCTCCGGATATATGGAAGTTTGAAATTGGACCTTATTTGGATTATAACTCGCGTATAGAACTTTCACGTTCATTACCACCTGAATATAGACTTAAACCAAGAAAATTTACAAAAGAAGAGATTATAAGTCATTCTTCAAGTTCAGTTTATGAAACATTAAGAACAAGAATACAAAAAATTGTAGAAATTAAAGAACGTCAAGATAAAATTAATTTTGTTAATGAATTATTTAAACTAATATTAACACCTTTGTTTTATAATATTTTATCTGTAGAACAATTTCGTGATGTTTTACAGATAAAATGTATTGAATACAAAATTGATATTGAAAGAAGTGATGATTATGATGAATTTTATGATACATTAACTACTTTGCTTGGAAAAATAAGAACATATGATTATTCATTAAAACCTAATCCTATTTGTATTATTTAATTTACGTTTACGTCTACAAGTTTTACCTTTAAATTTTTTTTTTGAACATGAACTTTTATGTTTTAATAATTCTTTTAAAGTTTCACTATAAGATTTTTCATAACCTAAATCTTTAAAAATATCATAAACTTCACGAAAATAACATTCATGTATTTTTGGTATTCTTGGTAAACCATTTTTAGGATATAAATCTTTTAAACTTAACCAAAATTTTTCATGTGATTCTTTAGAATGTGTTTTTGGATCAAAGTTATAAGCAATTGAAAATAAAAATGGTATACCAGGTAAATTTACATTTTTTAATTCTTCACGATATTTTTTAACAACTTGTGAAAATCCAGGATTTGGTGCTACATGTAAACCTTGTGATTCTAATTTCTTATTAACTTGTTTATGTAAATCATATAACCATAAAGCTAAATTATTATGTATTGGCATTTCTTTCATAAATTGTCCTGTAGATTCTCTACAATATTTACATGGTAAAATTTCATTTAAAGTAGAAAATAAGTTCTTTTTTGTATTTAATGATCCTCTTTCAAATGTAATTAAATGTAATAATTTCCATCCGGATGGTCCCCAATATTTTGTATCCATTATATTAAATGGTAGATAATCAAGTATTTACGTTCGCAGTCGCTATTTATATTGGTATGTCACTAACAAAATTTTTTAATGCTTTAATGCGTGATTTAGTTTTACCTTTATTATCTCCTTTAGCTTCCTCTGAAGGTGAAGTATCTAAACTTGTTTTTCAATTTGGTGGAATTAAATTAAATATTGGTGATTTACTTGTTCAATTTATGAATTTAATTGTTGTATTTGTTGTAGTATCTTATGCTTTACCATATTTAAAAGAATATGTACCAGTAGCTGGTAGAAGATAATATCTTATTAATTAAGTAAAATGCCTTCTAAATCATCAAAAAATAGAAAACGCGGAGGTGCCGATGGAACTTGGACTGGATTTTTTAGTGATTATACCCCAGGATTTCTTAAACCTAAACCTGTTGAAACCCTCCCAGTTCAACCTGTTTCCTCACAAGTATTACCTGCTCCAGCCCAACAAGCAGTTGAAGAAACTCAAGTAATGGCTCAAACAGCAGGACGTCGTTTACAAAAATATCTTGGATATAATATTGCGTCAGGAAAAAGTATGGGAAAATTACTTGGAACTGCTAAAGGTGATTATATGTTAGGTGGTAAACGACGAAGACGTAAAACTCGTAGACATCATTAATTATCCAAAATTCGGAATCCTGGCCATCCACCTTTAGGATATTTTCCATAAATTTCAACAATTCTTTTTTCAAGATCAGAAGGTGACAAAGATATTTGTTCGTTCTGATTTTTCCATTGTTTAAATGTTGATCTCAACATTTCTCTTGTTACTACATCATCTTCTGATGGACCAATTTTTTCTGTTATAAATCTTGCTATACCATCATTATCATTTCTATAATCTGTTGTATATTCAAGAATTTTAGGAGGTGGAACTAATTTTTGAAATCCATGTCCTTCTTTATAAATATGAATTAAATATGCCAAGAATGGTGTTGCCCATTCAATTGAATTTACAGCATGTTGTATATTTTCATCAATTGGAAAATGATAAGATTCTGTAGGTTTTTCTACAAATTTTGATGTAAAATTTACAACTACAAGTCGTCTCCATGTACCACCATCTGTTGAATGAATTTCAGGTTTATCATTACATGCTAGATGAAACTTTGATTGGATTTCAAATTCTATTCCTGATTTAAATAAATCTCTAGCAAACATTTTTTCACCTGAAGATATTTGTTTCATTAATCCTGAATTCAAAGCAACTTTTTCATCAGGTTCTTGCATTGTTACAAATCTTCTTCCTTTCAAACGAATAACTTCAGGTGCCGCAGCTCCTGAATTTGCACGTTTTTGTGTAAATAGAGAAATTGGTACTACAGCTGCATAATCACCAAGTGATTTTGAAGTTAAATTCATTAACATAGATTTACCATTAGATCCTGAACCTGTCATAATATGAAATCTTTGTGTTTTATTACCACCTACTATACATGTAGACAAATGTTTAAGAAAATATTCACGAACTTCTTTATCAGGTAAAACTTGTGATAGAAACAAATCAATTTGTTTCCATGAAGAATATGAAGAATAATGACGTTCAGGATTATAATCTATTCCTGTACTAAAACTCAAATAATCTTCAGGTTTACCATCACGGAAATCAAATGTTACTAGATCAAGAACACCATTATTAAATGCAATCAAATCTTTATTTGAATCAATTTTCTTAGTAAATTTTTCATCAAAGAATAATTCACGACATTCTCTCATAACATTATTTTTAAATGATGTAGTTTTCAATTTTGTAAATATTTTATTTAGACCAAGTCTTGATTTATCTAGTTTACAATAATCACATATACCACAATCACCTTTAGATTCAATAGATGAACAAGACATTAGATTTCTTTCAGACATTTCTGATGTAATTTGATTCATTTTTTTAAAGAATAATGAAGCAATTTCACGAGATAGACGAATTTGCAAATCTACACCAGAATCTGTTTCTACCCATATATGTCCCATCCATCTATACCATACATTTTTACCAAAATCTGAACATACATACAAATCACGAAATTTAGCATGAACAACTTTTGATACATCATGTTCTGTTCTTGAACATGCAATTTCTATAAGTCTATTAATATTAGTATTTTCAATTTCAATATAACCATCTATATCATCAGTTCTTGACCAATGAAATATAGATCTTACACTCAATCTATCACCATCATTTCTAAAAGTAAATTTATTCCATTGTTGTATACATTCAGCTTCATTATATTTTTCAGAATCTTGTGAACTAAAATCAAGGAAAACATCAAGAAGATCAGGATGAATATTAAATAGACATTGTCCAATATCTTCCCATGTTCTATAATCTGATGATCTTTCTTTATTCAAATTCATTATATGAGCTTTCAAATATTCTTTATAATCAGGATCTAAAATACGTATAAATCTACCATGTGGTGATGAACCTCTGGATGCTGGTTCACCACGTTGTGCTGGTCTACCTCTTGATGGTGTTACAGCTCTACCACCTGAAATTAATGGTTGATTATTTACAGAATAAATTTCACGTGCTTTTTGTGTCAAAGGTGTTTCATCAGATTTTTGTTTTCTTACAGAAAGTGTTTTAATTAAAGATGATGTAATTGGAGGTATAGTATCTATAATTGTAAATTCATTATTTTTATAATTTAGTATATAAGAAATCATATAAGGCAATGCTTCTTCATCACCTTTTTTAGATCCATATAGCATCCAATTAGCAGATCGTTTAATTACACCTTCATCATATACACGATCCCATTTTTCTTGCAAAGGTAAATTATTAAAATAATTATCCATAGTTTTCAAAAGATTTCTACGTACACTTTGTTCTATAATTGATGTTGTACATATTGATGGAATAACAATATGTATACCAGATTTCATTCTATTTTTCTTTTCATCAAATGTAGGTTTACGTTTTTCCATAATATAAATATCAACATTTTCAGGAATTTCCAAATATTCTTTTATTTGTAACATATAATCTTTACAAAATTTAATAACTTGTTCTCTTGTATGTTGATGTGTTTTAATATCAGAATTATAAATAAAATCAAAATCAATTCTAAGACTACCAATTTCTGTATTTTTTTCTACTAGAAATGCAGGATGACCATCAAGAATCCATTCAGAATACAGATCATAAAACTGATCAACTTTATCATCTGGAATCCAATATTTTCCGCCTTTTAGTCCTGTATGGGTAAATTGTGTAGTAGATTGTGCATTCACCAAGAATTTTTGTAGATTCATACTTCTATCCATGGTGTAATTTAAATACAAGACATTAATTTCTGAATAAGTCCGTTTTTGAAAATGGATCTATTTAAGTATTTTGTATACTTTAATAAAAATGAAGTTTTGTCCTCAATGTCGTAATGTTCTTTATTCAATTGAAGAAGAAACAACATCAAAAGGTGAATCATATGCTATACAAAAATGTCGTAAATGTGATTATAAAGAAAAAATTTCACCTGAACATCCTTTAATTTATGAACATAAACTAAAAGAAGATACATCAATAAAATTAACTCTAAATCCTTATTTGAAATATGATCCTACACTACCACGTTTTACAGAAATACAATGTCCTTCTAAAGATTGTCCATCAAAAACAAATGCAAAATCAGATGTTGTAGGAGTAAAAATAGATAAGCACAATGTTATTTGGATGTATCAATGTGCAATCTGTGATACTACTTGGAAACAAAACGCTCAAGCTGTTTAATTAATAGGATTTAATCTTCTTTTTTTTATTTGTTGAATAACTCCATTAATAATAGCAACTTGTGTAGGTTTTTCAAGTGGTCTTAGGAAACGTATACCTGTAGTATTTGTTCGTTTCATTTTATTATTTTTTTCTAACTAAAATAAAAATTCCGTTTTTTTTAAAAAATGGATATAAATGAAAACATTATAAAATAAACTATAAATGGAAGAATTGCGTGAAAAATCTAAACTTCTTCATCCTGAAGTTAATTCTATTACAAGAGATACAATTAATGAAACATTAAAAACTCAACGTAAAACGTTACCTTATTATTCAAAATATGAATATACTGTATTACTTGGAACAAGAGCACAACAATTAGCTGAAGGATCTAAACCATTAGTTGAAACTAAAGGATTAGATATTTCAGGACCACAATTTATTTGGGATTTAGCTAAACGTGAAATTCTTGAAAATAAATTACCTTATATTATACATCGTCGTCTACCAGGTGGTGAATCAGAATATTGGAGTTGTACAGAATTATCAGTAATTTGGTAATTTAACCACATAATTCATGTAAAGTTTGTGATGTAGGTGGAAAAATTAACATTTCAGGGAAAGGATCAGGTGGTAATAACATTATAGGTGCTTCATGTTTAACAGATTTATTAGCAAATTGTAAATCTATACTATTTGCCGATACCCATCTTTCTTGATCTTTAGAAATATCTTCAAAAATTCTTTTTTCTTCAGAAATTGGCCATGTAGTCCATATAGTTCTTAATAAATAAATTGATAATAAAGCAGCAATTAAACCTGTTAAATGATAATCTTTATAAAATAATATAACTACAGAACTTAAAATAAAAATCGAGGCCGCTGGTCTACCAAACATTGAAAGAATTTCAAGAGATTTATTAAATCTCCATTTCATAAGTAAACTTAATGAAAATAATAAACCAAGTATTGTAGCTAAAAAAATATCTTTCATTCCTTTTGTTTTAATGAACGAAAATGGATTATATAAAATTTAGTATGAAATATTATAAAAATGATTATTCCAATTCGATGTGTATCATGCAATAATGTTTTAGCAGGAAAATGGCTAACTTATATTGAAAAAGTTAAAGATACTAAATTATCATATTTGACACAAACTACAACAAAATCAGTTCATGGTAAAGTTTTAGATGAACTTGGTATTACAAAACAATGCTGTCGTCGACATATGTTAACACATGTTGATCTTTAAACTAAAAATAGTTGTTAAATAAATAATAGAATGTCTTATTCGGATTATTTAAGAACGAAACAGATTAATACACCTAGAATTATAGATAGTAGACAAAGATTAGGTGATGCTTCAGCACATACATGGAGAACAAAATTAGGAGCAACACATATTTTTCGTCCAACTGATCATATTTTAACAAATAATTCAGATCCGTTTATTCAAGCACCATCAACAAGAAAACAACCACGATCAATTACAGGTACAGGATTTGGTGGTAGAGTTCAAGATGCTTCAACATTTACATTATATAGAGGGGCAAGAAGTATAGGTAATGATACATTTCCTAGAAATATTATTATTAATATGGGTTGTAATGCTGCTACACCCGCAGCATCTATTGTAGTTGATATTAATGGTAATTTTGATGGACAAACAATTGGATTAAATCAAGGTTATCAATCATCATGCTGTAATGAACCTTTAACAAAAACTTGTTTTGTTGAAAGATTACCTCAACTAAAACGTATTGGTACAGCACCAAGAACAGCTTCAAATCCTTTTACACAAAATCCTTTAGATAGTGGTTGTGATAGTGTATATACAAAAGGTAATTGGGAAGCTAAAGCTGTTAAATCTCCATTACATTCACCAAGACCTATAAAAACTGATTTTAGAACATCTATTTCAGGACCACAAGTATCTCCAGATGGTTCAAGTGGACGTGCTCCAAAAGTTGGTGCTTTAATTGCAAGATCTAAATATATTGAAAAACATCATGGTTCATCAAATAATGCACAAATTGTATATCCTAAACCATTTAATCCTGATACAAAATATATTCCTAAAAGATTAGCTTAGATTTTCTAGTTTTATTTTGTACAGAATTTCTTAATGTTTTATGTCTTAAATTTGAAGAATTTAAATATTTAGACCATGATTTATTATCTTTTGATGAACATGGTAAAAAACTAATATATCTATCAAAAAACCATTCTTTATCTAAAAATAATTTTGTTATATCTGTTGAATATGTACCTAAATCTGTATTTTCAGTTAAATGTTTACATTTTTCTTTCATTTCAGATGAACCAAATCCATACCATTCATTAAATAAATCATCTTTATAATCTATATGTGTTATTATTGAACCATTCCATCCAATTTTTTTTATTGGGCGAAATGTTTCCCATACAGAATCCCAAATAAATAATTCAGAATTAAGTTTACCATAAAGAATTTCTTTATATTTAATTAATTCCATTATATATTTTATAAAATTTAATATTGATTTAGTGAGACGCATATAAATATAATTAAAAATGAGGATTAATTTAATTTCAAATTTTAATTCAGCAGGATTAAATCATGATGCCGCAATATTAAGAGGACTATTAACAAATCAATTTGGTAATGATTTACAAATTGTACGTGTAGGTTCTAATCAACCTGAATGTTCAGAAGCTGAATTAAATATTTTTATTGAAGTTGTAAATCCATCATTATTTTCATATGCTTCACAAAATATATGGATACCTAATCCCGAATGGACTTATGAAACATGGATACCTTATATAAAAATGTTTGATTGTATTTGGGTAAAAACAAGACAAGCTGAAATATTATTTAAAAAACTTACTGATAAAGTTACATATATTGGTTGGACATCTATAGATAAAATTTATTCTGAAAAAAAGAATTATTTAAAAGCTATTGTTCTTGTAGGAAAAAATCCTTATAGAAATCCTAAACCTTTACTAAAAGCTTATCTTGATATTTTTAATAAAGATAATGAAACATTTAAAAAATTACCTGAATTAAATATACCAAGAAATTCTAAAGAAATACAATTTTTTATACCTACAGAAATTCAATCTAAAATTAAATTATTTGATACTTTAAAAGAAAATGAATATGATACATTATTACAAGAATGTGGATTAGCTATATGTATATCTAATTGTGAAGGTTATGGACATGCTGTTAATGAAGCTATGTCATCAGGATGTAATTTAATTTTATCTCCAATTCAACCATTTAAAGAATTAACTGAAGAATCACAAGATGTTTTATGGGGTGAAATGCGTGAATATGTTAAACATCCTGATTGTTTAGCTACTTTAATTGATACATCATCAGAATCTATAAAAAATCGTTTATATGAATATTTAGATAGATCATTTAAAGAACGTAAACAAATATCTAAATATTTCAGATCATTATATGAAAAAAGACATCGTAATTTTATTGGTAGTTTTAGATGTCCAAAAATTAATGATTTTTTTTCAAAAGATTTATTTGTAGCTGAAAATGATTTGCCTAATGTTTCAATTATAACATTAACTTATAATCGTAAAGAATTTTTACCATTAGCTAAATATTGTTATTTAATTCAATCTTATCCTGAAGATAAATTAGAATGGGTTATTATAAATGATGGTGAATCTATAGAAGAAGAATTAATTGGTATACCAAATGTAAAATATATACAATTAGAACAAAAAACTGGTATAGCAGAAAAACGTAATATAGCTATAGAAAATTCAATGTATGATACAATTGTTATAATGGATGATGATGATGTATATCCAAATAATTCAGTTTTACAAAGAGTAGCAATGTTATTACGTAAACCTGAAAAACAATGTGTATTTTCTACTATAATACCATGTTATGATATTGAAAAATATACATCATTTATGAATATTCCACCAATAACTTTAACAATGTCACAAAGAGTATCAGAAGCTACATTATGTTTTACTAAACAATTTTGGAAAGATAAGAATTTTATTGATGATATAGCAGAAGGTGACAAATTTATTAGCGGACGCGAACAAATGTGTCGTGAAATTTCACCACAAGAAGTTATAGTTTCATTAGTTCATTCTAAAAATGTATCATCAAGAAAAACACCTGAAAGTGAACCTAATGGTTGTCATTATGGTTTTAATGAAAAATTATTTGCTTTAGTTTCTGAAATTGGTGAGACTTTAAAACTTCATTCCAAATAAACCTTTACCGCTACGTCTATGACTTTTTCCTTTGCGACGACGTCCTCCCAATGCAGGTGGTACTACAGCTCCAGTAGCTGCAGGATCAGTTACTACATTAGCACCGGTTACTTCACCTGAAGCACCACCTCGCATTTTCAAACCCATTTTTTTCAACATTTTCTTTACAGTCTTCTTTTTTACCAAACGTAATTTCTTATGAGAACGACGACGACCTCCGACAGAAGCAGGGGAAAGAGCAGAACCACCTTTTAAATCTTCCATTTCTTTTATATTATTTTACAAAGAAAATTTATGCTGAGCATGTTAAACAAGGTTCAACAGTAAATTTTTGTGAAGTCGCAGCTCCTTTTGTACGCAAATAATAACAACCAGTTTTCAAACCTGATTTCCATGCATAGAAATGCATTGATGTTAATTTAGAATATGATGGTTCATTAAGAAATAAATTTAATGATTGTGATTGACATATAAATGGTGCTCTATCTCTAGCCATATCAATTAAAACTTTTTGTGGTATTTCCCAAACAGTTTTATATATTGATTTTAATTCACTTGGTATTTCAGTTAAAGATTGTATAGAACCATTATTTGCTATAATTTGTGTACGAATATCTGATTTCCATAATCCTAAATTTACAAGATCTTCAACTAGATATTTATTTATTACCATAAAATCACCAGCTAATACTCTTCTTGTATAAATATTAGATGTATAAGGTTCAATACATTCATTATTACCTAAAATTTGTGATGTACTAGCAGTTGGCATTGGCGCTACCAACAATGAATTACGTACACCTTGAGATGCTCTTTCTTTCAAAGATTTCCAATCTAAATATGGTGTTAGTCTTGGTTGATCTGACCACATATCATATTGCAAAATACCTTTTGATATAGGTGAACCATCAAATGATGAATAAGAACCTGATTCATACAATCCCAAATGCATATATTGTGCTAATTCTTCAGATCTTTTTACAGATGAACTTAAAGAAGCATAATAAATATTTTCGAAAATTTCTCTATTCAAATTATTAGCTTTTTGTGATCCCCATGGTAATCTTAATTTAGCAAATACATCAGCCAAACCTTGAACACCAATACCTATAGGACGATGTCTCATATTAGATCTACGTGTTTCTTCAGTAGGATAATAATTTTTATCAATTACAATATCTAAATTACGAGTTAGAATAGTTGTATATTCACGTAGTTTTTCAAAATTAAAGTTTCCATCTTCAATAAATTTAGGTAGTGCTAAAGATCCTAAATTACATACAGCAGTTTCTTGTGGATTAGAATATTCCATAATTTCTGTACAATTTCCAGTGAGAATACCATTAAATACTCCTGCATGGTTTAGAGGTTCATTAAAGCAATAAGTATCATCATATCTACCATCAAATTCTACTGAAACTACTTTTTG
>Ga0187842_1001468_pt1 | contig 10993 bp, 9 predicted proteins | sample SpaLakP09_SKY_41_FD_134514 | JGI IMG/M metagenome (GOLD analysis project Ga0187842, IMG submission 134514) | Oligotrophic lake water microbial communities from Sparkling Lake, Wisconsin, USA - SP09_SKY_41 | ecosystem: Environmental > Aquatic > Freshwater > Lake | place: USA: Sparkling Lake... | reverse complement strand
GATGGTCATGGCCGCAGTGTTCATCGTGCACATGGCCTTCTTCATGGGTCTGCTCGGTGCGCAGGAAGTCGGGATCAAGTTCGAGCTTGTCGTTGAGGATGAAGCCTTTCAGGTCCAGCACTTCCGTCAGCGGGGCGCGGCCAAAGTCGCTGGTGCTGATGGGTGCGCGCGGATTGATGCGCTTCAGGCGCTCCGTCAGGGCGGCCAGCTGTTCTGGCGTCACCAGATCGGTTTTGGAGAGCAGCAGCTTGTCGGCAAAACCGATCTGGCGCTGGGCTTCTTCATGCTGGTCCAGCTGCTCCATGGCATGCCGTGCATCCACCACAGTGACCACGGCATCGAGCATGTAGTAAGTGCCCACTTCTTCATCCACGAAGAAAGTCTGCGCCACCGGGCCGGGATTGGCCAGACCGGTGGTTTCGATCACCACGCGGTCGAACTGCAGGGTACCGGCTTCGCGCTGCTGGGCCAGCTTGCTCAGGGCCACGATCAGATCGCCGCGCACAGTGCAGCAGATGCATCCGTTGTTCATTTCGATGATCTGCTCGCTGCTGTCCTGCACCAGAATTTCGTTGTCGATATTTTCCTGACCAAACTCGTTTTCAATCACGGCGATGCGCATGCCATGCTGCTCCTGCAGGATGCGGTTGAGCAGGGTGGTTTTGCCGGCGCCGAGAAAGCCGGTGAGGATGGTGGTGGGTATCAGTGCCATGGTGCGTACCAGTCTGGTCTAGGGGGAAGCTAGATGGGGATGAAGTGCGAAAATGCAAGCGCCTGATTATGCCGGAATTCCGCGCCAGCGAGCAAACCGCACGATTGAGCCAGCGCAGGGTGGCTGCGCTTAGCCTTCAGTGCTGGCGGCTTATTTTACCTTGGCGCGCGGGTGGGCCTGATCGTACACGGCGGCCAGATGCTGAAAGTCGAGCGCCGTGTAGACCTGCGTCGAGCTGATGCTGGTATGGCCCAGCATTTCCTGCACGGCGCGCAGATCGCCCGAGGATTGCAGCACATGGGAGGCAAACGAGTGGCGCAGCATGTGCGGGTGCACATGCACCGGCATCCCCTGGGCCAGTCCCTGCGCCTGCAGGCGCTGCTGCACCACGCGCGGGCTGATGCGGCTGCCACGGGTGCTGAGAAACAGGGCGTTGCTGCCATCGCTGGGCGCAGGGCGCACGGCCAGCCATGCCTGCAGCGCCGTGACTGCGGCCTGGCCAACGGGCACCACACGCTGCTTGTTGCCTTTACCGGTGACGATGACTTCTGCGCTGTCGGCCAGCACCCAGCCTTTGGCACCGGGGCTGGCCTGCAGGTCGAGCGTCGTCAGCTCAGACACCCGCAAGCCGCTCGAATACAGCAGCTCAAACATGGCCAGATTGCACAATTGGGCCGGTTCCGGGCTGGCGCCCGCATGGGCGCCGCCCGGCGCCACCAGCGCCACGGCATCATCGACCGACAGTGCACGCGGCAGGGTCTTGGCCCGTTTGGGTGCCCTTACGCCCTGGACGGGATTGCTGGCCAGCGTTTGCTGCTCGGCCAGCCAGTCGAAAAAGCCGCGCCAGCTGGACAGCTTGCGGGCGATGGAACGGGGATCCAGGCCCCGTGCGTGCAGGCTGGCGGCCAGCCGGCGGATATGCTGGGTTTGGATGGTGGACCAGTCCTGGCCCGCAGTGAGGCTGGCCAGTTCGCGCAGGTCGCGCCGGTAGGCATCGACGGTGAGGCGGGCGAGCTGGCGCTCGCTGTTGAGATGCGCCAGATAGCCGTCTATCCAGCCCAGCCGGGGGTCTGGATAGTCGCTCATGGCGGCTAGCTCAGGCCAGCAGCCAGGCCAGTGCCGTGCTGCTGGTTTCGCCGATGTGGACCAGGAAGTCGGTGGCCATCAGCGAGGTGAAACGGGCCGGATCTTCCGAGCCGAGGATCAGCAGGCCGAAGGCATCTTTGTTGCCCGGCTTGCGCAGCGGAATGATCACAGTCGAGGTGATGCCGGTCGGATCATCGAGCCAGCGTACTGCTTCGAAATCCTTGTTGGTGCCGCAGTAGGGGGCTTGCAGGCTGTTGGCGAAGATGCGGGCATCGTCGGAAACGCCGCGCACGAACCACTCGTCCTGATACTCGGCTTCGGCGCCCCAGATACGCAAAGTGACTTGCGGCACATCAAAACTGGTCTTCAGACCGTTGGTCACGGCGTGTGGTATGGAACCCACATCTTCCGATTCCAGCAGTACTTTGGTCCAGCGGTGGAACTTGTTGGCGATCGCTTCATTCTCCGAGGCCAGACGCATGAGGTTGCCCATACGCAATTCCAGCGTCTTGTATTTGTCGCGCATGACTTCCATCTGGCGCTCCTGCAGCGAGACAGCGCGGCCCGTTACGGGGCTGGAGAGCTTGATTTCGGCCAGCAGGTCGGCGTGTTCTTCGAAAAATGTCGGATTGTCGCTCAGGTACTGGGCGACGAGGGTGGAATCCAGTGGGGCAGTCATGGTGGTACTTTATTTACGAAATGAAAGATCGAGCTTCATTCTAAACGAAAAAAACGGACATGGTCACCCATGTCCGTGCTGACTTCCGCTCGCAACCGGCGCTTGCGGGCCGGTAATTGGCTTAGAAGTTGTGGTGGATACCGAGGCTGTAGAAGTTAGCCGTGGTAACTGCCTTCTTGTTCGAGGCATCGACGTACAGATAGGTGCGTGGCGACAGGTTGTAGTCGTAGCCGATCGAAACCTGTTTGGTTTTGGCGATGGCTGCGCTGTTCAGGACATTGTCCGGGGTTTTCTGGCCGTAACCAGCGCGGACCAGGCCGGCGCCCACGGTGTAGTTGGCGCCAAGCAGCCATGCTTTGGTCTTAGGATTGATGGTGACGTTTTCGGTCTGGTCCTGCGCCTGGTAGGAACCCATCAGTTTCAGCTCAGGCACAGGTTTGAAGTAGGCGCCCAGCGACCAGAGCTTGGTCTGGATGGCGTTCTTTTCATACGCGCCATACACGCCGACCGGACCGTTGATGGCCGTTGCGCTCAGCGAGTAAGGGGTGGTGGTTGGGGCGGTATTGGCAGGGAACTGCGGATTGGCCGCCGTACCCTGACCGATGATGGCCGGGTTGCCGTTGGCTTCTTTGGCCTGTACCGTCACATTCAGCTGGAAGATGCCGCCTACCACTGGGCTGTTATAGAACACCGAGTTGGAGAAACGGTTTTTCGAGTTACCGGTCGGGCTCATAGGATCGCTGGTGTAGCCGGCTACTTGCAGGTCGGTCTGGTAACCGGCCACGCCAGGCATACCGCTCCATGGTTCGAACAGGGTGCTGGTTTCCTGGAAGGCGGTCAGACCACGGCCCAGACGTACGGTACCGAAGTCGCCTTGCAGACCGACCCGGCTCTGGCCCTGGAACAGCGGACGGCTGTTGGCGCCCGAGGTGTTTTCGATGGTGCCGGTGTCTGGCTCGTAGCGGATTTCCAGCTGGAACAGAGCGCTCAGGCCGCTGCCCAGATCTTCCACGCCTTTGAAGCCCAGCTTGTTGTTATCGCGCTTGCCGACCGAGGTAGGGCCGCCAGTCAGTTTGGAAACACCTGCATCTACAGTGCCGTAGACGGTCACGGACGATTGGGCAAACGCTGCGCCCGTAAATGCGCCCATGAGCGCCAGAGCCACTAAAGATTTTTTCATTTTAGCTATTCCTTTAAGAGTGAACTTTTAACAGTGAACATCAATACATCTGAAGCTGAGGGGCGTGGTTTGAGCCCCGCGGATGCTGAAACCTTAATCTGCTACCGCCTTTAAATCGTTGAAATGGTCGATTGGGACGCTTAATTTTGGTCGAAAGCCCGTCAAACTGGGCTTCCTGTTGTATTAATGAAACGCATCCCGAGTGATTGGCCTAGCCGGTTTTAGATATCAATTTCTTTCACACAGGCATCACTTTACCTCTAGCGTACCGTGTTCCATAGCATTCGGCCTTTGCGTGATATCAAAATGTTCAACATATTCTTTGCTTTGTGGCGTCAATGGCACGCTACACTCTCCGTTACCAATGGTTGCCATGCACCTGTGCAGACAGGCCGGCGAGCACCACCCGCTTCTATGAATCGGAGTAATACAGAGACGATGGCTAATCGAGAAGAACTAGGGATCATACGTGGCGCGCGCGGGGGCGACGCAGCGTGCCAGTTGGCACTTGGTAAGCTTTATCTGTTTGGCGGCGCCAGCCTGCCGCGCAGCTTGCCGACCGCGCTGCACTGGTTAGCTCGTGCCGCCGGCCAGCAGCAGGATGAGGCTTGGATGTTGATCGGTAGTTACATTCCCTATGAGCACGCGCAGCACAAAATGCCGGAAGTGCTGGCCTGGTACGAGCGTGCCTATGAAGCGGGCATACAACAGGCCGGGCTGGTACTGGCCCAGTTGGTATTGAATGGTGGCAACGCACCGGCAGTACAGGCGCTGCAGGGCAAGGCCCTGCAACTGCTGGAAGTGTCGGCCCGCAGTGGCTGTGCCGAGGCGCAATGGCTGCTGGCGCGGCAGCCGGCAACGGCGCTGGCCGTGGCGGGTTCCGATCCGTTGGCCGGCTCGGCGGCCGACCAGCCGGCCGCACTGCTGGAGGCATCCAGCGGGCAGCAATGGTTGGCGCGGGCGGCCGACAGCGGCCTGGCCGCGGCCCAGTACGCCGTGCTGGAACAGGCCTGGAACAGCGATCCTGCCGCTTATCTGGAGCGCGCATTGCCGCTGTCGCGCCAGTTGCTGGCCGGTGCGCCCATCGATGCGGAAGCAGCGCGCAATGTCGAGTGGGCCGTCTTGCCTGCGCAGCTGACGCTGCTGTCACGCTGTGCCGAATTGCTGGAAGCGCGTGCCGACGAGCGCGACGAAGCGCAGGCGGAGCTGCTGCAGTACCGCGAACTGGCGGCTTATGGCGGCGATCGCCAGGCCCAGCTGGCGCTGGGCTTGTGGTTTGCCCGCATGGACGGCGAGGGGCGGCGCCAGACCCATGGGATTGCTGCCGCCAATTTCAAGCGCGCCATCCGCTGGCTGACGCTGGCGGGCGAACAGGGACTGGCCGAAGCATGGTTTGCCCTGTCGCGCATTTACCTGAAACCGGAATTTTCCCAGCGCTGCGTGGCGGAAGCCCAGCGCTATCTGGAGTGCGCAGCCGAGATGGGCCATAGCGGCGCCCAGCTTGAATGCGGCATGTATGCCTGGCGTAACCGCCGCACGGACGAGCAAAGCGATGTGCGCGCAGCCTACTGGCTGCAGAAGGCTGCAGCGCAGGGCTGCAGCGAAGCGGAGGCGGCGCTGACGCGGGTGGCGGCACCAGCGAAAGCGGCCGCCTGGGCGGAAACCATACTCGACAGCCTGAGCCGCGAATCGCTCGAGCTCCAGCCCCTGCTGACGGCGCGGCTGGAACTGGCCTGCCTGTTTGGCCTGACCCGGCCGGAAGCGCTGCTGCTCGATATCCCAGCCGCCGATCAGGGCCACTGTCTGGTTATCGATATCCGTGCCAGCTATGGCCGCAGCAAGCGCCGGCTGGTGCTGTTGCGTACGGCACGCGAGCGCCAGGCACTGGACCGGCTGGTGCGCCTGTTCGAGCCCTTCGACAACAGCACGGACGGGATAGAGGGCAACTATCGCCAGCGCCTGTACCGTCTGAAAACCTGGGCACCGGTGGCAGCCCAGGTGGATGATCTGCTAGCCGCCTGAGGCACAGCAACCGGGCCTTGCTGTTGCTGCGGCGCTCAGATCTCGATTTCGCCTTCGAATACCGTCACGGCAGGGCCGGTGAGGAATACCGGCTGGCCGGGACCGGCCCAGCTGATCGATAGCTGGCCGCCACGGGCATCGACCCGCACCGGGCTGTCGAGCAGGCCGCGGCGAATACCGGCCACGGCTGCTGCGCAGGCCCCCGTACCGCAAGCCAGGGTTTCGCCTACGCCCCGTTCGAATACGCGCAGGCGGATGTGCTGGCGGTTGACGATCTGCATGAAGCCGGCGTTGACGCGGTTGGGGAAGCGCGCATGGCGCTCGAACAGCGGGCCGCTCAGTTCCACCGGTGCGGTATCGACATCGTCCACCACCTGCACGGCGTGCGGGTTGCCCATCGATACCACCGAGATCAGCACTTCCTCGCGCGCGCCGCCCAGTTCCAGCATCAGCGGCCACAGCAGGTCCGTGCCCTGCGGCTGGCCCTGCAGGTTTTCTGCGTCGAACGGTACGCGCGCCGGTTCCAGCACGGGCGCCCCCATGTCCACGGTAATGCTGCCATCCTCTTCAAGGCGCGGAGCGATGATGCCGGCCTTGGTCTGCACCGTGATGCTGCGCTGGCTGGTCAGGCCCTTTTCTGCCACGAATTTGACGAAGGCACGCGAGCCATTGCCGCACTGTTCCACTTCGCCGCCATCGGCGTTGAAAATCCGGTAGCGGAAGTCGCAGCCCGCTTCGGTCGGTTTTTCCACCAGCAGCATCTGGTCGGCGCCCACGCCGAAACGGCGGTCGCCCAGCAGCTGCCACTGTTCCGGGGTGAAGCGGATATCCTGATTAATGCCGTCGATGACCACGAAGTCATTGCCGGCGCCATGCATTTTGGTGAATTTGAGTTTCATCGCAATTATCTGATTACGGTTTGGGCGCGCGCTGGTACAGCGACGGTTCGCCATTCGGACGGGTTTTGAAGCGCTTGTGCGTCCAGAAGTATTCGGCTGGCGCTTCCCGCACGCGCTCCTCGATAAAGGCATTCATGCGGCGGGTGGCGGCGACCATGTCGGTGCCGGGGTAATTGTCCCACACCGGATAGAATTTCACACGCCAGCCCTGGAAATTCGGCAGGAAGGTGGCGATTACCGGCATCACCTGTGCGCCGGTGGTGGCGGCAATCCGTGCCGTGGCCGTCAGCGTGGCAGTCTCGATGCCGAAGAAGGGCACGAACTCGGCATCTTTTTCGCCAAAGTCCATATCGGGCAGCATGAAGTAGGGCAGCTTGTCGCGCAGCGCGCGCATGATGGGCTTGATGCCGTCCTGGCGGGTGAACAGCTTGACGGGCTTGAAACGCGAGCGGCCCGCGCGCAGCACCCGGTCGAAGGTCAGATTCTTCTGCTGCACATACATCGACGAGGCGCTGGTTTCCATCGCCACGGCGGCACCGGCCACATCGAGGCAGACGAAGTGCGGGCACAGCAGGATGGTGGGCTGGGCCGTCATCTGCTCCACCGGCACGCTGCCCGGATCGAGCTGGATCAGGCGGCGCAGGCGCGCTTCCGAAGCCCACCACAGGATGCCGCGTTCCCACACGCTGCGCGAGTAAGCCTGAAAGTGCTGGCGCGCCAGCACCACGCGCTGGGCTTCCGTCAGCTCCGGCATGCACAGGCGCAGATTGGTCAGGGTGATGTGGCGGCGCGACGGCAGCAGAATAAACAGCAGGCTGCCGATCAGGTTGCCGAAGCGGCCCAGCACGGGCAGGGGCAGCCAGTGCAGCAGCCACATAAAACCGAGTAGCAGCCTCATGCCTGTGCTCCTTCTGCCGGCGCATCTATACCGGCAGGCACCTTGTAGCGGTTGTAGCTCCAGAAATATTGCGCAGGGCAGCGGGCGATCAGGCGTTCCATGGCGTGGTTGATGGTCTGGGCCTGTTCGGCGGCGCTGCCTTCGAGCGAACCTTCGAACGGCACGAAGCGGATCACATAGCCGCGTCCGCCCGGCAGGCGTTCGGCATAGGTGACGATGATGGTGGCGTCGCCCATCTGCGCCAGTTTGGCCGGCAGCGTCATGGTGTAAGCCTGGCGGCCAAAGAAAGTGGCCCACACGCCTTCGCCTTCCTGCGGCACCTGATCCGGCAGCAGGCCGATAGGTTTGCCTTTTTTCAGGGCCTTGGCCAGCATGCGCACGCCCGACATATTGGCCGGCGCCAGCAGCAGGTTGTCGCGCGCACGGGCGCCTTCGATCAGCGGCTTGAGCGCGGCCTTTTTGGGCGGACGGTACATCACCATCAGTTCCGTGCGCAGGGCGATTTCCTGCGCGACGATTTCGAAGCAGCCCAGATGGGGCGTCAGAAACACAATCCCGCGACCTGCATCAAGTTCGGTCTGCACCAGCGACCAGCCCTCATCGCTGGCGTGGCGTGAAACCCGTTCGGGTTTTGCGCACCAGATGAAGGGCAGTTCGACGATGGACTTGCCCGCTTCGGCGATGGCGGCAGACAGGTGCTGGCTGTAGCCGGCCTGGCGCAGATTGTCGCGCATGCGGCGGCGGTAGGAGGCCGAGCTCAGGTACACCAGCCAGCCCAGCACGCTGCCTAAAGCATGCAAAAGTGGCAAAGGTAAGATGGAAAAAGCGCGAAATATGGGAACTAACATGAGAAATTCATCTAGGTTACGGTGCTGCGGGCAAGTGTTGCTGTGCCAAAATTTTCAAAGAAGCGTAAAATACCACGTTAGCAGTAACCGCTGAGTTAACAGACAACTTGCGAAGCGGAATATAAATGTCGCTAAAGCGTCGCAAGCCGTATTGGTAAGCGACCGTTATTCTTCACCAATCTTCAGGAGCTTGCGATGTCTAATGATTATCTTTTCACTTCCGAATCCGTTTCGGAAGGCCACCCCGACAAAGTTGCAGACCAGATTTCCGATGCAATTCTGGACGCGATTCTGACCCAGGACCCGAAAGCCCGTGTTGCTGCAGAAACCCTGTGCAATACCGGTCTGGTGGTACTGGCAGGTGAAATCACCACCCACGCCAATGTTGATTATATTCAAGTTGCGCGCGAAACCATCAAACGTATCGGTTACGACAACACTGATTACGGTATCGACTACAAGGGCTGCGCCGTGCTGGTGGCCTATGACAAGCAGTCGCCGGACATCGCGCAAGGCGTCGATGAAGGTGCGGGCATTGATCTCGATCAAGGCGCTGGCGATCAGGGCCTGATGTTCGGCTACGCCTGCGATGAAACGGCCGAGCTGATGCCTGCCGCCATCCACTACTCGCACCGTCTGGTCGAGCGCCAGTCGCAGCTGCGTAAAGATGGCCGCCTGCCATGGCTGCGTCCCGATGCCAAATCGCAGGTGACCCTGCGCTACGTCAATGGCCGCCCGGTGGCAGTCGACACCGTGGTGCTGTCGACCCAGCACGCGCCGGAAATGGAACACAAACAGATCGAAGAAGCGGTGATCGAAGAGATCATCAAGCCGGTACTGCCACGCGAATGGCTGACCAACACCCGCTATCTGGTCAACCCGACCGGCCGTTTCGTCATCGGTGGCCCGCAGGGCGATTGCGGTCTGACCGGCCGCAAGATCATCGTCGATACCTACGGAGGCGCCAGCCCGCACGGCGGCGGTGCTTTCTCCGGTAAAGATCCATCGAAGGTGGACCGTTCGGCGGCCTATGCCGCCCGTTACGTGGCGAAAAACGTGGTGGCTGCCGGTCTGGCGCGCCAGTGCCAGGTGCAGGTCAGCTACGCCATCGGTGTGGCCCGTCCGATCAATATCACGGTGTACACCGAAGGTACCGGCGTGATTCCTGACGAGAAAATCGCCGAACTGGTGATGGCCCACTTCGACCTGCGTCCGAAAGGCATCGTGCAGATGCTGGATCTGCTGCGTCCTATCTACGCCAAGACGGCTGCCTACGGCCACTTTGGCCGCGAAGAGCCAGAGTTCACCTGGGAGCGCACCGACAAGGCTGCCATCCTGCGCGACGCCGCCGGCCTGAAGTAATCCCGTCTAGCGCGGCACTTGCCGCCGGTCATAAAACGCCCCGCTCGCCGGGGCGTTGTCATTTAGGGCGAGGCGGCGCAGGCGGTGGCGGCTTAAGCGGCCGGTAGCGCCGCAGATATTCATCGCGATTCATAAAGTACTCCGGTTTTTGATTTCTGCATCGACAGCGCTCTGGGCGGCTTGCCGTATGCCGCGAGTCAGCAACAGGTCGAAATCCGTATTCTGCAATTCGGCACGAAAGCGTTCGCGTAATGCCAGTAAGCGACGCTCGAACAGCACGATGGGAAAGCGTGTATTGATGCGCATTCGTACCGTTAGTGTTTCTATGTCGATCTTTAGTGTCTTCATACCAGATGCCGAAGCAGTATGCTGTTTGACACGTTCGATGACATTAAGTTGCTTCGAAACGATGGCGAGCAGCGTACTGGCCGATGTTAGCAACGGCCATAGGACAGTGTAGCTCGCGTTATTCCAGAATATCAGTCCGGCAAGCGCAGATCCTGCCGATGCAATGGCCAGCATGATACGTGTCGTGCTATCCAGCTTCACTCAGCGAGAGAGGAGTTGATGTTCGATTTCTAAGGCGTAATGCACCTGATAGTGCAGTTGGTAGGCTTCTGCCCAGATTGCATCACGTGGATCGGTTACCATGGTTTTCTCTCCCGTCGCAGCACCGTCTTGCTGATTTTTGCTGCATTTGATGGTAAAATCCGCGTTCCGAGGAGCGTTGCGACGCGTCAACAAGTGCTGAATCAGCCCGCTTGATGCGCCAGGCTCGGAGTTCCAAACCGCGCTCACGTTACTTTTTTCTAAACATGAAAGGAGGGCGTGATGAACGCCGTACTCAAATCTTCCCAAGACTATCTGGTTGCCGACATCTCGCTGGCAGGCTGGGGTAACAAAGAAATCAAGATTGCAGAAACCGAAATGCCGGGCCTGATGGCGATCCGCGAGGAATACGCTGCCAGCCAGCCTTTGAAAGGTGCGCGCATCACCGGTTCGCTGCACATGACCATCCAGACCGCCGTGCTGATCCAGACGCTGGAAGCGCTGGGTGCCCAAGTGCGCTGGGCTTCGTGCAATATCTACTCGACCCAGGATCACGCTGCTGCCGCCATCGCTGCCAACGGCACGCCGGTGTTCGCCATCAAAGGCGAAACTCTGGATGAATACTGGGACTACACCCACCGCATCTTCGAATGGCCAGCGGACGCAGCCGGTAATGCCGTGTACTCCAACATGATTCTGGACGACGGCGGCGACGCTACCCTGCTGCTGCATCTGGGCGCCCGTGCCGAAACCGATAT
>Ga0187842_1001464_pt1 | contig 11006 bp, 7 predicted proteins | sample SpaLakP09_SKY_41_FD_134514 | JGI IMG/M metagenome (GOLD analysis project Ga0187842, IMG submission 134514) | Oligotrophic lake water microbial communities from Sparkling Lake, Wisconsin, USA - SP09_SKY_41 | ecosystem: Environmental > Aquatic > Freshwater > Lake | place: USA: Sparkling Lake... | reverse complement strand
TGTAAAGGGTGTGAAGGTTAGAAGGTATGAAGGTGTGAAAGTGATCGAGGGTGGGCCAAAAGTGTGCCGGAAGATCGGGATTGTGACGGGGGGATTTGGGGATCTGGATCAGGTGGTGAAGGCACGAATAGATACTTTGATCACAGGAGAGGCGGACTATCCGACGGAGGTGAAGGCTAGGGAACTTGGGATCAACCTGATTTTAGGCGGACACCGGGAAACGGAAATCTATGGGGTTCGATCTTTGGCGCGAATGGCCAAACTGATCTTACAGTAGATTGTCGAGGGTAACGGTGCAGTCGACGGTTCCGTCAGGACGGGTGTAAAAAACGAGCAAAAAGCCACTCGGATCATCGGGATTGATTGTTTTGGTGGGTTTCCCAGGGATGGTGAAAGAAAACTTTTTTTCCTTGGTCAGACGGATACTTTTATTGTTCGGGAGAGAGCATGGCTTTCCATCTGCCTCAATCTGCAGGGATTCCTGGGAGGTGAGGTTGATGGCATCAAAAAAGGCAGGACTTCTTTCTTTTGCGTTGGGCAGGGCAGGACGGTCAATTTCAGGGTTTTGGCCGGGTTTTCCTGAAGGATAATCACGGGTGTTTCAGTTGGTTTCAGGAACGGTTTGAGTTCGGCAGACTGGTAGCCAGCGGCTTCAGCCTTGAGGATCTCCTTTTCCGGTCGCCAAGGCATCATGCCACTGTAGAAGCCCTGGTTAATCTCCTCGTCACCCGGGGTGAGTAAGTTACTTCCGAGGGATATTTTGATGATCATTGGGCGTGGAACCAGATTCAGAATGCCGAAGGCACTTTTTGGAAATTCTTGGGCGGTGGCAATACTCCAGCTGATGAGCAGGAAGGAAGCGGATCTGAACACGAGAAAAAAGGGGCCGGTGGCAGGAACTCTGGATAATTTCTTTATTTCGAAAACATTCTCCAGTAGAAGGACTTTGTCCATTGGAAAAGAGGGGAGCGGGCTGTATTTAATCAGTACTGAGACTCGAAACTGATATAGGGACCGGCGGCGACGGGGTTTGTGTTGGTGTACCGGATATACATCAGGGAATATTTTCGCATGGAGGGTCCGGTCGGCAGGCCATTGGTCCCCACTAGCTGAGCCACCACATAGATTCTGAAGTTCCAGCTTTGCACCGTGGAAAGGTCGTAAATCTTTGAAAACCACTCCTCCGTTGCTTGATCGTTCCATTCCGAGACCCCCATGCTGGCGGTGGTTCCCAGAGTGTTGCCGGGGGCATTGGTCAGAGGGATCGACGCGTTGGTGTTACCGAAGACGGCATTTTTCGGCCAAGTATTCGTCCAATGGTTCGCACCGTTTGTTGCCCCATAGTCGGTGGCAATAAAAGCCAATTGGCTTGGCGACAGGAAGGGGTAGGTCGCACGGTAGCGCATGACGCCTTGGGCAAAGGCCTCGGTCATTGTTTTCGGAACGGCCAAGGTTGAAGAGGGTTTCATCCCCGAGTCATTTGTCAGAATCACGCCTCCCGCCAAGGCACGTAGGACTGGGGCGGGGGCGGTGTTCAGGTTGATTCTGCCGCCGTTGTCATATGAATCAGATGTAGAAAAGATGTCGAGAAGGGCGGCTGCAGATTGGCCCATATTGGGGACAGGATAGGTATCGGTAGTCTTGAGTTTTACGAATGCGAATCGAGAGTGTTCGGGTCTGCCGATTCGGAGAGTGGTGCCACCACCGTACAACTCTGCTCCATTAGTCGTCCAAGTCGCATCAATACTACAGCCGGCGTACATGGAGTTTTTAGTAAATGTGGCTGGTGGTTTCCACTGTATGGGGTCGAATATATTACCGAGTTCTTTTATATTTAAAAACTTTCCATTCGTTGAGAGAATCGCTGGTGCAGTACCCGGTAAAGTGCTTTGGACTCCAGCTGTAACTGGTATGGGTTTGCCAGCACCACCAGTTTGACTTGTGCCAGAAGGGGATGCGAGCGTGCTCTTTCTGCCATCTGGCCAATTATCTGGATGGCCGTTCCATGGATCTGTTGCAGTTGGATGATCCTTGAAATTTGCATAACCACCCCACTTAAGATTTCCGCTTTTACTACTGCGGTATTCAAGAGGAATTGCTGTAGAATTTGATATCAATCTTAACATTCGTGGGTCTCCGATTGGTGCGATTGCATTCGGCGAATTGGTTCTACTCATCGTCAAGCAAGTCCCTTCAAAATCGTAGGATCCATTTGTGATCTTCTGTCCGATTCTATTATAGAAGCCATTATGTTTTGAGATGATTGCCCCACTAGGTAAGCGTAGCTCAAAAAGATCTGTATAATTCGCATGACTTTGGGCGTCATTGTTATTGATGCCAAGACAATTAGTCATTGCCCCCCCTTTGAGCATTAAATTGGGAATGGGAAATCCAGCATTAGTGCCAACATTGGTTGAGTTTGTAGTGGTAAGAATAATAACTTGGTTTGGGGCTAATGCTGGTACGCTAAGTGAGTTAATTAGATTGTTAGGAAAAACTCTTATATTGGAAGTAACGCCATTTGACCTCAAATATGTATCTTGGAAGTTGTTTTGTAGTGTGTACGTGATGGCTGGTGATGTGAGGGTGGAGCAGTTCCACAATTGAATATAAGTGGTGACGACGATAGTTGAATTGGAGGGATTTGAAGCCATATTATATGCGATTTGGTCAGAAAAAACGACTGGCAGTGGATAGTTGTCGTAACCCACAGTGGAACCGATGACAGTGGGGTTTGGATTCGTATCAACATAATCCACAATGTTGGCCGCGATGTTCGAAACGTATGCTCCTCCAGGCATTCCTCCGGCTCGGTTGGTAAAGCCGGGTAGATTCGCATTGATCGCAGCGGCGATGGTGCCGACATTTAGATTGGCGGAAGAGTTGAGGTTTACTTTGGGATTGGTGGTGGTTGCATTGGCGTAACCCTTGCTGTTGGAGATTGCGATGCCCATGGGGATGGTATTTGGGAAGTCGTTATAAGACAGTAGGCCGTGCGCAAAATAGCGAAGGTCGTTGGTGGAGAGTCCCCCTGCATAGAGCATCATCCCTGGGGTGAAGTATTTTGCCCGATTAGTCGGATTGATGAACTGGTTGTAATTGCCGGCATTGAGAATCGAGGATGAACTCCAGTTGGTCGTCAAGTTGGTTAAAGAGATCTCCGACGCGTTGGTCCCGGTGGTGCGGTTGGTGCCTCCCATGCGTTCGGCATCAATCAGACCGGTAAGATCCTCCATGTAGTAGGAAAAGCGGGCGACGGGAACGTTCGTGGTATTCGTGCTGTTGGCAATTTTTTTGTCCTGATAAATGTAGGTCCAGCCAACTGGGGGGGAGGTTCTGCCTCCCAGCAGCGGAATGAGGGTGCAGTTGGTATTGGTGGAGGTGGGATTCGTGACAAAGCCATTCGTCAGCGTGGCCATGAAGGAGCCGATTTCACTGAGGTAGGAGCCCGGATTGGTGTTGATGCCTTCAATCTTAAAAACGGTGGTATCGAGTTTTTTGTGGATCGCGGGATTGAAGCCACAAGTGTAGGCCCATTGTACATTCGCGGCATTGGGGTAACCGATAAGAAGATAGCCCAGCTCGTTCGTCCAGTCCGTTGCGTTTGTTCCCCGCCAATAGGTGGGGAGGATTTGCAAACTTTTTTGGGCCATAACATTAAGAGATTGACCTGCGCACGCTCTGGCGGAAGCGCAAGCCATCTCCAACCGGGCGGTTTCCCCTAGCGAGCGGGTGGCCTGCCGTTCGAGGCGGGCGGAGGCCAAGAATGCGGTGGCGGTGAGGGCGGCAAGAGAGACAAGTGCGAGAACACTGATCAGGGCAAAGCTGGGCGAAGAAAAGGCAGCGAGGTGGCGTTTCATTTTTAATTTTTCCTCATATCCAGTCGGAATTCAAAGGAGCGGCCAAACTTCTGGATGTTGGCCGACTTGGCCCAATCGGCAGTGGCGATTTTTTGGGCAACATCCTCAGGATAGGTCGTCCATTCGACCTGTGCCTTGTTGCCTCGGTAGCTGCTGGCGGTGGTCGTATTATTCGAATAGCTCAGGCCGTTGGTAACGCCTTTACCGAAAAAAGTGATCCGCAGATTACAGGTGTTGCGAGCGAGGATGTCATCCGTCGCCGGGTTCACGCCAGGAAAAAGGCTGTTTACGGTTCTGTTAGCAAACCAACTCGTCAGGTTGCTGACGGCGTTCGAGGCGGGTACATAGTAGCGGTGGAGATTGTAATTAGTGACGACAAAGCCGTTGATGTTTGTCCGTCCGCTGGAGGCAATGTAGTAACCCACCAGGCCGACGTCCGCATAGTTTGTTCCCCGGCTGGCCTGATTGCATAGCGCGAAGAGATAGGCCGAATTGGATTGGGCATTTGGGATGGTGATGGGACCAAGTCCGTTGCTGGAGTAAAGATAAGGCAGACCTTGATTTGTAAGGATAAGGGCAAAGTTATCGGTACCGGAGGCACCGCCGTTGTTTGTCGAATTGGGCCGATAGATCATGCCTCCCAGATCGGCTGCCATCATGCGGGCAGCGGCACGGGCTTCGCGGGTGGCGTCGGTGCGACGGTTGGAGTTGGACCAAGCTTTGGACATCTGATCCTGCATGCCCACCATCATAAGAAGAATAACGGAGAGGACGGTGGTGGCGGCCATGAGTTCGATCAGCGTGAAAGCAGATTGCTCACGCAAAGGTCGCAAAGGACGGAAAGGATTGTTTGTTGTGAGGTAAATATTCGTAGCGACCTTAGCGGACTTGGCGTGAGTAAATATTTTCTGGTAGAGAGGGGGGAGAGATGGCGTAGTCCCCGAAACCATCGATTTGCGGGATGGGGTTTTCATCCGGGAGGGGTACCTCCAGTGAAGAGGAACTGGGTGCGGCTTTTGTTGGTAACATTGCCCGGAGTTTCTACGGAAACGTCGATCCGCATGGGGTTGCTGCTGGCGCCTGCCCCATTGATACGGAAGCATTGGGTGGCGGTGACTTTTACAACGGCTGAAAGACCGTTGCTTCCGGAGTTGTAGAAATCGTTGGGATTCATAGAGTATCTTATTGGCCGCATCATGATCGGTTGGCCCGTCGTATCTGTATCGTTGGTCAGATTGAGCTCTTGCTTATAAGCAAGATAAACCGTCATGCTGACAGTTTTAAAATTAATAGGGAGGTAGTTGGCGGGATTTGTAGGTTGGGAATTTGGCCCAATTTGGATGAAGCGGCTAGAACCGATCGTTCCGGAGCCCGTTGACTCGTCATTAAGATCGGCGAGGATGGTTTGGGCAATGAGGGCGGCTTGAGTTTCCTCATAAGACTCCTTGCTCATATTCAGGCCAAGGGGGAAAAGGGCGATGATGGAGGTGAAGGCGATGGCGGCTACGCCCATGGCAATGACGACTTCGGTGAGGCTGAACGCCGAAGAAAGGCGGCGAGGGATTAGGGGGTTAAGGGGGGAAGGTATTAAGGGGAGTGAGCTCCCGCGTTCGCGGCCCCGACAGGAGTACGGGGTAGAGACGCTAACGCGCGGATTTTGGGTTTTGGATTTTGGATGGTGAAAGTATGACGCGCGTGAATCTTGGGCCTGCGCGGAGCGTCGACATGAAGGGTGCGAAAGGGGTGATCCGTGGCGAGACTTGGCGTGAGGAAAGAAATTCATGGGGCGGGGGCGAGGATGGGGATGGTTCGGCCTGTGTAGCGGGTGACGCGAACGGTTTCGAAATTGGTCATTTTGGATGTGGGGTTCGTGGTGGTGCCGGTGACGGTTCCTTCAAAGAAGGCGATGCCGTTGGTAGGTTTTTGAGAAAAATCCTCGGACAAACTGCCATCGGACTGGAAAACGACTCCGGGGAAACTTGCAGTGATAGGGGTGGTAAGGACGCGCACGGATATATTTGTGGCGGTAGGCAGGTTTGCGGTTTTCAGCGAGTTGGGGAAAAAGGCAATTCCTTGAGGGAGGACGATCCAGGAGCCGACCATCGTTGCGCCGGTGGTTGAGTTGGTCGCATTCCACGCGACGACTGCCATCGAGCGATATTTATAGGCCTCGCCTGATGTGAATGTGCTATCGGGAAAGATAACTGCGGCGTTGGTGCCACTAGAAATTGCGGTGTTGCGGGCGATTTCGAGGGCACCCATCACTTGGCTGAGGGCCTGTTTGCGGCCCCCGCTGCCGGTCAGGCCTTTGAGGGCGGGAACGGCGACTGCGGCGAGAAGTCCCATGATGCCAACGACGGCAAGGAGTTCGACGAGGGTGAAGGCCGCTATGGTGCGGAGAGAGGGGTTAAGGGAGTAAGGGGTTAAGGAGGCGACGCAGCGATTTTGGATTTTGGATTTTTCCCCGCGGTTGCGGGACACGCTTGCGCGTGGATGTTGGATGGGGAAAGGATTAAACGAGATCACGATTCAGGTATATATACCTTTGATTTACATTGTCAACACAAGCCTAAAGTGCAAATAGTAAAACCGCTATTTTTTTATATAAATATATAATAAAGATATATTTACATCTTTGGCCAGCTTGTTATCCACTTATTTGTGTTTGCACCTCCAGTAGTTTGTCCAGCGGTGGACCAGATGAGGGGGGCGTTGGTGCCGTCGGAGTTGTAGCCGTAGGCATATCCCCACGGGTCGACGAAGTAGTTTGGGGTTCCGTTGGTATAAACCATAGCAGGTTTGGGTTCGAGGTAGCGTTTGGTGGTGGGGGCGGCGGTTAAGGTGGCCGAGCCAACCAGATTGGTGAAGAGAGCTTGCCCTGCGGCGGTGTATCCAGTTGGGGCAAAGCTGGAGGATGGATTGACCGCTGAGTTATTTGGGTAACTATTATTGTCGGCAAAAAACCGGTCACACGCAGCTTGGAGGGCGGCGACCTCGGCTTTGGCGGTGGAGGTAGCCCCGTGTCGGCGAACCGCGCCTGCGGCACCGAGGGTAAGGCCTGCCAGGATGCCGATGACGGTGATAACTGCGAGGAGTTCGATCAGAGTGAAGGCGGCCCTGCTTCGCTCAGTCTCGGTTAACCTTGCTGAGCTTCGCAGGGTTTGAATGTGCGAAGGTTTTGATGTGCGAAGGATGCATGAAGATTGGCACTTAAAATTCGTAGCGAACTTGGCGTGAAATATTTTTTTGTTCTGGTGAAAAGGGAGGGGAGTGGGTGTAGTCATAGCTATGAACATAACTTCATCCCAAAAATTTCCAAAGGCAAAAAGCAACTCGTTTACATTGGTGGAGTTACTGGTGGTGATATCGATCATTGGGTTGCTGGCGGGTTTGGGTTTGCCGGCGATCAACGGAGCGATCAATGCGGGGAAAAAAGCAGAGGTGGCGGCGATGGCGGAATCGATCAAGACGGCGGTGAATGCATTTTATGCGGAGTATTCGGCCTATCCGACTGACCCTGATAGTGGTCAACCTTTTACCAAGGCGGATGGTGATTTCTTAAGTGTGATGTGTACAACGACCAACACCAATGGGGGGAACTATCGTGGGATCGCCTTTCTGGAGGTACCACCAAAGTTTACCAACTCCAGCGGAATCGTCACTCCTCGGGGATTGTATAAAGGGGGTGGACAGAGCAACTTTTTCATTTTGATTGATACTCAGGGCTTGGGTTATGTGAATCCAAAATCGGTTTCGTCTGTAACCAATACGAATGTGGCAAGTTCGGTGGCGGTTTGGGTGGTGGATCCGACGACGAACACCAAGGCTGTTGGGACATTTAAGTAGGAAGGCCTACGGCCGCGGGATCAGGGGATCAAGGGGATAGGAGGGATAAAGGGGTCAGGGGGTTTAGGAGAAAAGGGACACAGAGCATTTCGCGCCAAGCGAGGAGAACTATTTTCTACTGGTGCGATAAATATATCGCCCGAAAATAAAGTTTAAAGCATTGATGGGTAGAGTAGCATTTGTTTTTTTATCTCAAAATAAGTGCCATCATAATGTCACAATAAAGGCCTAGCTTTTGGCCTAAAGAGGAGCAGGTTGTGATTGTGGGAATAAACCCTAGACAATCCGAGTGTGCTTCTGCCTTTTTCATGGCGGTGGCCAGAGTCGTTTGAATTCGGTGATAAAAAATAGGGAACTAAAAATATGAAAAACATCCTCGGTAACTCAAACTTTGGATTCACAAAGTGGGGCGGTGCGTTGATTGCGGCAGGATGGATGGTTGGGGCGACTGGATGGGGGCAGACGACGATTTCGTCCGATGGACTGAATAATGCTACAACACTGCCATTCACCTTGTCTGGCGGCGCATACTATACGGGGACGACTTCAAGTTCTTTAGATTTACCCGCTTCAGCGCCCTACGCAGTAGAAGGCACCTACTCGCGTGGTATTGCCAGCGGGAGTGCCACCCTCACCTCAGGCAATATCAACACGTCTGGATATTCCTCAGTTCAGATGCAATTCCGACTGGCATCCTATTCAATAGGTTCTATCGGCAATGGTGCAGATGGTGGTGACATTGTTACTGTGGAAGTCAGCCCAGATGGTGGCACAACTTACTACAGCACCGTCCGTGTGCTCGGTAATTCTAACGCACGTTGGTCCTGGACCTCTGGCACAGGAAATGCCTCTACTGCTTATGACGGCAATACATCTCCTGTTGACTTTACTCCAACAAGCGGAGGGGCAAGAACGTCAGATGGCTACAGTACTGTCACCGTTACCTCCCTGCCAGCAATAAGCAACCTGAGGATTCGAATCACCCTGCTCAACAACGATGGAACTGAGCGGTGGCTGGTGGATGATTTTAAAATTACTGGAACGGCGGCGGCGGGTTCGCTTACCCCGCCCTCACTTACAGCTGCCGTTAGCCCGACGGTGGACGGCGCGTTTAATGTAATCTTCACTGAAGATGCGGCCTGGAGAGGGGCTATTACTGGAGTGACGGTCAATGGCATAGCTCTTACCGCTGGCTGGAGTGCTACAACCAGCGGTCAGATCACCTTCACACCCTCAGCCTCCAGTCCGGCCAACCTACTTCAGGCTTCAGGTAGTAAGACAATCGTGGTCTCGGCGACTGGGTACAGTACTACTCAAGTGATCCAAAGCATCGGCGTGGGTGCGGCGAATAAGCTCGGTGTAACGACTCAACCTGCTGCACCCGCAAGTAATGGTGCCGTGCTGGCCACGCAACCGATCGTCGCAGTCCAAGATCAATATAGCAACACGGTCACGACGAGTACTGCTTCCATCAACGCCGCTGTCGGCGCGGGAACGTGGACGATCGGAGGAACAACTTCAGTTGGTGCATCCTCCGGCGTAGCGACATTCTCCGGACTAACAGCTACCAGTCCTGCAGCCGTCACTGGAGCGACGATTAGCTTCACATCCACTGGTCTTACCACAGCAACCTCCGGCACCTTCAACATTCCGGTTCCACCGCCGGCCAATGATCTTTCTTCGGCGCCAACTTCCATCACTGTCAATGGAGGATCGGTTTCGGGAACCACTTTGGCGGCCACTTTAAGCTCACCTTTTGCAACAACAACTGGAAGCACTGATGTTTGGTTCAGTTTGACCGCGCCGGCTACAGGGACGATCACTGTCGCGACCTCAGCTACCGCACAAGACTTGGATTTAACTGTTTGGAGCGGCAGTGCACCCTCCGCAACCACTGGAACCGTGATGACCAATGGGGCAACCTCTATTAGTACGACCAGCGAGTCCGGAACTTTCCCAGCGACTTTAGGGACAGTTTATTATATCCGTGTTTTAAAATACGCTAGTACCGACACAGCTGGCAGCTTCACGATCACTGCGGCCATGAACGGCCCCTACCTGATGTCCTCCGGAAATTATTCGCAAAACTTCGCTGATATCGCCACCTGGGGCAACAACTTCGCATTGGGAACGGGAGCCGAGAACTACTCAGCGGTGGCAATCAACGGCACTGGCACGATTCCGGATGGCGTCAGGACGACAGCTTCGTCCGCAACATTTACAACAGGCTCCAGCGGAGGTGTTCAAAAAGGCACCGGTAATCTTCAATTTCTTTCTACGGGCAATAACAACGCAAATGCAGTTGCGGTTGACTTGCTGTTAGATTTCACCGGACGAACTGCTGGCACCATTACCTTTGATTGGGCCTGTGTCTTCAATTCCACCGGGGACAAAGGTGGTACTCTTCGCGTTTACACAAGCACGGATGGAACAACGTGGACGCTCTTGTCGGGAACCTCAGTCTCTGTCGTAAACAACGTCGCCTCCTCCGGAACTGTTTCCACCATCCAACTCCCCTCGTCTTTTAATAACAACGCCAATGCGAGAGTAAGACTTTACCAGTATGCCGATGCGGTTGGAACCACAGGCAGCAGGCCTAAAATCAGCATAGACAACCTGGCGGTTACCTCGACGGCGACGCCCTCTATCACGATCGATGGCACGACCTCGGCCACGGCCACGGCTTTCACCACCACTTATGGTACGGCTTCGGGAAATCAGTCGTTCGTTATCGCTGGATCCAACCTCACGGCTAATATTTCAGTGGGAGCGGTGACCGGGCTTGAATATTCCATCGATGGCGGCTCTACTTGGGGGACAACGAGAACAATCACCCAGAGTAGTGGCAGTGCCAGCGCTACCCTTCTGGTCCGCTTGGCCGCCACCGCTGTCGTGGGTGGTAGCTACGACTCCCAAGCCATCCCTCTCTCCAGCACTGGTGCGACCACACGGAACATCAACACGGCTTCGACCGGCAACAGTGTGAGTAAGGCGACTCCAACCATCTCGGCCGCACCTGCCGCTTCAGCAATTACTTATGGGCAGACGTTGGCAAGCTCCAGCCTGACGGTTGGAACCGCAAGCACGCCTGGAACGTATGCCTTCACCACGCCATCAACGGCACCCATTGCTGGCACTCTGAGCCAGAACGTGACATTCACGCCAACTGACACGGCCAACTACAACACGGCAAGCACCACGGCCAGTGTGACGGTGAACAAGGCAACTCAGACGATCACCGGTTTGGCCCCGACGCAAAGCAAGATCTACGGCGACTACGGTGGAATATACATGGACTTC
>Ga0187842_1001463_pt1 | contig 11009 bp, 10 predicted proteins | sample SpaLakP09_SKY_41_FD_134514 | JGI IMG/M metagenome (GOLD analysis project Ga0187842, IMG submission 134514) | Oligotrophic lake water microbial communities from Sparkling Lake, Wisconsin, USA - SP09_SKY_41 | ecosystem: Environmental > Aquatic > Freshwater > Lake | place: USA: Sparkling Lake... | reverse complement strand
GATGACATCGGCAATGCGCGCCGAACTCTGATGAATTTCCTGCATGATCGCGATAACTTGCGCAACGATATCGCCGCCTTTTTGCGCGACACTGGCAGCACCTTTGGCGAGTTGATCCGCTTCGATCGCGTGAGCGGCATTGTCCATAACAGCCGCATCCAGTCTGCTCATGGTCTGAACCGTAGCCGAGATAGCATCCGTATTTTGTTGCGCATGTTGTGCAACGCTGGCGTTACCCGCAGCAATCAGAAGACCGGATGATGCCAGACTCTGGGCATTATCGCGCACGGTACAAACCAGCCGTCTTAATTCTGTTTGCATATCGCGCATGGCACCCAGCATTTGTCCGGTTTCATCGCGCCCTCCGGTATGAATTTCCTGATGCAGGTGACCGCTCCGGATATGGCTTGCTACGGCTATCGTCTGGCGCAGAGGCAGTACGATAGAACGGGTCGATATCCATGTCACCAGAATGCCAGACAAGGTCGCCACTGCGGCAATCAACAACATCAGTTGCGAGGCTCGCTGACTTGCCGCATCCAATTGACTGACAGAGTCTTGCATCAACCGGGTCTGCTGTGCAATCAATTGATCCAGGGATTGAAAATACTGCTGCTGCAAGGCTTGCAGCGTGTTCATCAGGAAATTTCCGGCTTCGGTGGTACCTCCTGTCTGGCTCAGTTGCATCGCCGAGTCCACTCCATGTTCATAGGCGCCGCGCGCACGGTTCACTTCCTGCAACAAATTTTTACCATCGGCATCATCGATCTCATGCTGCAATTCAAGTAATAAGCTGCCGCTGCGCTGGCGACGTTTCTGCAACATTGCCTGCTCTGCGGCCAGCGGTTCGGGATCCGTCATGAGGGCAATATCGCGGATACTGATCGCTATCGCATTCACGGTATTTTTCACTTCCGCCAGCTGGCTCACATAGTGCATGCGCTGATCGGTTAAGCCATGAATTTTTTTGCTGACATCACGCAGTGTCAGCATTCCTGTCATGGCAATCATTAATCCGGCCATAATCAGCAAACCAAAGCTGCCACCCAATTTGCTACCTATCTTCATGTTATGCAGGAAACTCATCACACCACCCCGGAAAGAGATTTCAGAAACTGCTATTTTTCGTTCTTTTGACATTCAGACAGCACATGCCGGATCAGCAAACCGGCAATCTTCTCAGAGACTTCTCCACGATAAGCTGCAGTGGATAAGTGAATATGTCTCATCGCTTCTTCGCAGGTTCTGCCGTCGGTCAGATCCGGTGTTGGCATGGGGGGATAATCGCTGTCAGCAGGATGGATGTAGTGCTCTGCGTTGGTTTCCATCGGCCTGCCATCACTGGCGATGCGTAAATCCAGAAAGTGCATTTGTCGTGGCCGCGCCAATGCCAGCGAACGGTATCCTTGCAGCACTTGCGCATGCGACAAAATGCGCTCATCCCACCAGCGGGTCGCCACAACATTGATCCATGGCAGTTGTTCCCAACAAGGCGCCATGAATTGTGCCCGTTGCCCCTGCAAATCAGCACCAAGCCGGTCCACCATTTGCACATACTCCTGCGCATGCCGTGCGGCATAGAACGAACCGGCATGGGCATCCGATTCGCCTTGCACCCAGACAAAACCGAGCAAGCGGTTTTCAGGCGACATCTGAAGACAAAAACGCAAGCGCTGGAGCAGATCGAGGTAAAGCGGCGAATCCGTTCCCGACCAGTTCATTGCTCCATCGGAATTCATATCCGCCATACCCGGATAATGACAAACCGAGCGTCCGATAGTCGCACCTGGTTGTTGATCCGGCTTGCAGCACGCCGGATCCACATAATCACCACGCTGACCAAACACCATCCCGGCTCCGCCATGCGCCTGCGGCAGCAGCAAGATACCGGCATCGTCCGGTAAATGTGCCAGCAGCCGGCGGGCAATGAATACCCCAGGCCCGACGGTACCAGAACGGCGCAAATCCTGATTGCCGGATAGGTTGGAAAAACGCATATCCTTGACATCATCAAGTACATGGGAAGCATCGATAATCTGGTTCCAGCGATCTTCCATGACGCCATCCGGACGTCGACCCCGATAGCGTCCCAGCTGCCGGATACGTTCAGGTACATGCAACTCATGAATGTCAGGCAAGGCTTCTGCAAAACCCTGAGCATTTGATTGCCCTGCAATCACCAGCACATACCAGCGCCGAACGGCGCCGGATGTCATCATCGTTGCATCCATGCGGCCACACCAAGCAATCCGGCATCGGCACCAAGCAATGCACCGCTGATGACCGGCGCGGCTGGCAATGTCATTGCGGCGAGGGCAATACGGATGCGCTCCAGCATGCGATCTGCCAATCCGACACTGCCCCCAATGACGACTTCCTGTATGTCAATGCTCATGTGGAATCCGGCGATGGCTTCTGCAACTGCCTGCGCCGCATACGTAATCAGATGCTCAGCAACCGGATATCCGCTCGCCATGGCAAATAGTTCAGGACAAGTAACCGGACAGCCAAACAGGTGGCTGGCCTGCCGCGCCAAAGCGGTTCCCGATGCCAGCAGTTCGAGGCAACCATGCGCTCCGCAACCGCATTGCATCACATTGTCGAGCGCTGGCAGACGTGCTCCGACATGTCCGATATGTCCGGCAAGTCCATGTGTGCCCGTGCGTAGCTGATGCCCCAGCACCACGCCACCGCCGACTCCGGTAGACAGGGTCATAAACAGCAAATCTGCCGGATGCTGGCCGTTCCGAATGATCTTTCTTTCCTGATATTCACCCCATGCCGCCGCCTGGGCATCGTTAATCAATACCATCTCAGATGTGAAGTAACGAGCCAGTGCCTGCCTGAGTGGAAAGCGATTCCAGAATGGAATAATGTCGCGATTCACAGAACAGATCAGGCCATCGTCAACATAGCCGGTCACTGCGACTGCCAGCGGCAAGCTTCTGTCCCAGCCTCTGCTGATCTCATCGAGCAAACGACAGAATCCAGTTTCGTCATACGCCATCGGCAACTGTCGCCGTTCCAGTATTTGTCGCCCTTCTATGCGTGCGGCTGCCAGTTTGGTTCCGCCAATATCAAGCGCGATCAGCATCTCGGGGCTCACGATCTGACAATGATGATGAAGCTGCCGCCATGGCTTGTACAAACCATTCGGTGATATGTTCAATACGGGTAATTGCCGAACCTACCGTGACACACCAGGCTCCCGCCTGCAATGCCTGTGCTGCCTCCGCAGCACTGCGTATGCGCCCTTCGGCGACGACTGTGGCTCCAGCAGCAGAAAGTGCCTGCATGAGTGCATAATCAGGGCGATCGATTTGTGCGATGTGCATCGTCTCTGCGGTATAGCCGGACAAGGTCGTGCCAATCAGATCAACACCCAGATGATGACAATACAAACCATCTTCCAGTGTCGAGCAATCTGCCATCGCCAGCCTGCCCGCCTGATGCACAGCGGCAAGCAGCACAGGAACATCCACCGGGCGCGGGCGCTGCGTTCCATCAAACGCAATGATGGCAGCGCCTGCCTGTATCAATCTCTGCACATCCTCCAGCCATGGAGTAATGCGCACGTCCGTGTCACTGAGGTCGCGCTTGACGATCCCGATCACCGGCACGGCGGGTAAGGCGCGGACTACGGCTCTGACATGATCGACACCCTCAATGCGTACCGCACGGGCGCCAGCCGACACGGCTGCCTGCGCCATGGCGACGATGATTGCCGGGCTATCCATCGGGCTGCCTGGCAGCGGCTGACAAGAAACGACCAGCGCCTGCTGTAAGTCTGTAATGTTCATATTGCTGTGACTTCCGGATAAAAAATTATGAAAACAGAATGCAGGCAACACCGTGCTCCGGTGTCTGCATATGCAGTGATGGCACGGCCTGCTGACATTGGGCTTGCGCTTGCGGGCAGCGCGTATGAAACACACAGCCTGAAGGTGGATTCATCGGACTGGGAATTTCCCCGCCCAAGGTCTCTGCATCAGCTAGCCGGCAAGCGGGATCCGCTACCGGCGAGCTGCGCCATAGCGCCTGCGTGTAAGGATGCAAACCGCCGCTGGCGATCACCGCTCCCGGTGCCTGCTCCATCAATCGTCCCAGATACAACACCATCACCCGGTCGCACATGGCTTGCACCATCGGCAAATCATGGGAAATGAAGATGATCGAGAGTTGGAATTCCTTTTGTAAATCCAGCAGCAAGTTAATGATCTGCGCCTTGACCGATGCATCCAGTGCTGCCACGGCTTCATCCGCAATCAGCACTTTCGGTTTCAGCGCCAGTGCGCGCGCAATGACCACCCGCTGCTTTTGTCCGCCCGATAATTCGTGCGGATAACGATGCAATACCGTCACCGGCAAACCGACAATGCCTAACAATCTGACGATTTCTTCGTGCTGTTCTATGGTGCTGCCAAGGTCATGCAATACGAATGGCTCACGCAAGCTCTGTTCGATAGTCAGACGCGGATTCAGGCTCGCGTTCGGATCCTGAAATACCATTTGGATATCGCTGCGCAATTGTTTGCGGGCATCGCCCTGATAAGCCGTTAAAGACTGTCCCTGATAAAGGATATCTCCGCCTGCTGGTTGCAGCAGCCGCACGGCAAGCTTGGCGATGGTCGATTTACCGCTGCCGGATTCCCCGACGATGCCAAGAATTTCACCGCGCCGCAGATCAAAACTCACATTCTGCAAAGCGCGCAAAGGCGACGTTTTCCGGAACCAGCCACCACGCGATGCAAATACCATATCGACCTGGCGAAAACTCAGGATCGCCGGCGCCGGATCAGCCGCGACTTCTGAGGTTGCAGAGTTCAATCTCTTGTTCATACGATGTACTCAATCCGTTTCAATTAGTCAGACAAAATGGCAACGTACCTGCTGGCCTGAAGGCAGGGTTTTCAATGCCGGACGACGCTGGCGGCATTCATCCTGTACCTGCCCGCAACGATTCGCGAAACGACAGCCGATATGCTCGCCATACACTGTTTCCACTTGTCCCGGAATGCCATATAAACGTTCGCTTTGCCCCGGTTTCGGTACCGCCGCCAGCAAGCCCTTGGTGTACGGGTGTTGCGGTTCACTGAACAAAGTCCGGGTATCTGCCATCTCGACCAATTGACCGCCATACATCACTGCAACCCGGTCGGCAACCTGCGCAACCACACCCATATCATGCGTGATGAATAGCACGCCCATGCCGACCTCGTGTTGCAGACGACGTATCAGCCGTAATATCTGCGCCTGTATCGTGACATCAAGGGCAGTCGTCGGCTCATCGGCTATCAGTACCTGCGGCCGGCACGACAAGGCAATAGCGATCATGACCCGTTGCCGCATACCGCCGGAAATCTGATGCGGATACTGCCTGAAGCGCAATTCGGGGGCAGAGATTCCTACCAGCGTCAGCAAATCAATCGCTTTCTGGCGGGCTTCAGATGGCAGGCAGACCTGATGTTCCAGCATCGCCTCCATAATTTGTCCGCCCAGTGTCTGCAAGGGGTTCAGCGATGTCATCGGTTCCTGAAAAATCATCCCGAGCTGATTGCCCCTGACCTTTTCCATTTCGCTTTCACTCAGGCTCAGTAATTCCAGTTGCTGACCGTCCTGCATGGTCAGCCTGACTTCGCCGCTGATGCTCGCATGACTGGCAAGCAGACGCATCAGAGAAAAAGAGGTAACGGATTTTCCGCAACCGGATTCACCGACGATGGCCAGAGTTTCACCCCGCCGGACGCTCAGATTCAAGTCATTGACCGCAATAACCTGTCCCGCCGGCGTGTTGAATGTGGTGGTCAGCCCCTTCACATCCAGAATCACATCCTGTGCTTCCATATCCATCACCTCCAGACCTGATTAATTCAACAAACCTGTGCTGATCAGAATCTCTCTGACCTTCGCCACGCCAGCGTCTGGCAATACCCGGTTCGGACGGCTCATATGACGGTTTTCAATGATGCCCATTAACTGCATCGCCGTTTTAAAGCCGCCGACGCCAGACGCATTCGGACTGGTGTGCGGCACACCCTGGAACACGATCTGGAACAGCGCGATCAGACGTTCCTGTTCCTGGCGCGCAGTATTCCAGTCGCCAGCTTTTGCGGCGTTATACAAGCGCACATATCCTGCCGGATCCACGTTGCCAAGACCGGGCACATTACCGTGTGCACCGCCCAGCAGCGCGTAGTCAACCGTGGTTTCTGAACCGGTCAGTATCGAGAATTCCGGCACATCAGCGAAATCACGCATCAGCATGCGCATGTTGCCGTCATCACCGCTACTGTCTTTCACCCCGCAGATCAGCCCGCGTTCATACATCTCACGCAGCGTCTCGCGGGTCAGTTTCAGTTGGGTACAAACCGGAATGTCATACGCAATAATCGGCAAATCCACCGCGTCTTTGATCATGCTGAAATGGTCCACCGTCTCTGCCTGACTGGTACGGGTATAGAACTGTGAAGTGACGACCAGTCCGTCAACGCCCAGCGATGCAGCTTGTCTGGCATGCTCAATGACGCGATCCGTCGTAGTATCCATCACACCGCAGACAGCGGGAACGCGCCCAGCCGACTCATCCAGTGCAATGCGGATGACGTCTGCCCGCTGCTGGGCGTTCAGGAACACCACTTCCGATGTGGAGCCGAGTAAAAACAAGCCATGAACACCACCGCTGATCAGATGGCGGATCACCTTGCGTAAGCTCTTTTCATCCACCTGAAAATCGTGTGTCAATGGCGTAACGACTGGCGGGACGATGCCGTGCAATTGCAGTTTGGACATGGGTACTATTCCTTTATATTTTTGGGATCAAAGGCCTGGCGCAAGCCATCGCCGATAAAATTGGCTGAGAGCGCAGTCACCACAATCAGAACGCCCGACGGCAGCCAGATCCACGGATATTGCCGGAGCACTGAAGCTTCTCTGGCAATACTGATCAGGCTTCCCCAACTGGCGTCCGGCAACTGCACTCCCAGACCGAGAAAACTCAACCCTGCCTCAGCCATAATGGCGGACACAAAGCCAAGCGATGAAAACACCACGAGTACGTCCACCGTATTTGGCAGACAATGACGAAACAGCAGATAACTGTGACCCGCGCCTAATGTGCGTGCCGCAGCGACATATTCCATTTCACGGATCGACAGGATTCTGGCGCGCACCAGGCGACATACCAGCGGCCAGGATAAAAGCCCGATGACAATCACGGTTTTATCCGTCCCGGAGCCGATCACGGCAGCCAGCGTCATCAATACGATAATTGGTGGAAAAGTCATCACCATATCGACGAAGCGCATGATGAGGTTATCGATCCAGCCACCGAAATAACCAGCCAGCGCACCCAGTATGGTGCCGGTCAGCAGCGCGATCGCCACGCTGCATATCCCCACCAGCAGCGAGATACGACCGGCGGAAAAAGTCCGTGCCAGCATGTCGCGGCCGGTTTGATCGGTTCCCAGCCAGTGCATCGCTGAAGGCGCCTGCGATACGGCATTCAGATCGATGGCATTCGGATCGAAGCTGAATAACTGGTGCGAAAAAATGCACATGAGTGTGATGATGGAGAACACCCATAAACCAGACATGGCAATCCGGCTGGATTTGAATTTGCGCCATCTGAGTGTGTGAATACTGGACATTGCTTTTACTACCTCCCAAACGCGATGAAGTGATCGTCAGCGTGCACTGAGCCATACCGGGATCGATTGCATGATTCCGGTACAGGTCAAAAATCTGTGTAATGAATGAAAGTCTGGACTGTTATCTGAGCGATATCCGCGGATCGATCCACGAATAAATCACATCCGTCAGCATATTGACCACCAGAATGGCGACGGCCATCAGCAACGTAATTCCCATAATCAAAGGATAGTCGCGGCTCTCAATCCCATCGAGAAACAGCATGCCCATCCCCGGCCAGGAAAATACCGTTTCGATAAATACCGCACCACCGATCAGGGCTCCGAAATTAGCACCGATCACCGTCACGATAGGAATCAATGCATTCGGAAACGCATGGCGCAGCATGATCTTATTGGCATTGAGTCCCTTGGCGGCGGCAGTGCGTATGTAATCCTGCGTCATCACTTCCAGCAAACCGGATCGTGTATAGCGCATCAGAATAGCGATGAACTGTATCGATAACACGGTAGCAGGCAAGGCAAGGTGATACAAGATATTGCCCATCCCCTCCTGCCCCGGATCGGTATAACCGCCGGTCGGAAACCATGACAACTGCAAGGAAAATACATACATGCCGATAATGCCGACCAGAAATGCGGGGCTGCTGATGGCCAGATACGCAAACACCGACAGCAGATGATCCAGCCGCTTGTTGTAATGCCTGGCGGACAGCAAGCCCAGCCCGATACCTGCCAGCGAACCGATAGTCAGACCGGTCATGGCCAGCAGCAGCGTAGGAACAATGCGGGTTTTGATCTCATCGATGACTTTGGTGCCATCTTTGTAGCGATAACCCAGGTCGCCATGCGCTACCTGTTTGAGCCAGATGACGAAACGCACCGGCGCTGGCTGATCCAGTCCCATTTCATGGCGCAGCACGTCTTTCTGCTGATCCGTCAAGATCGCGGTCGGCGGCACAAAGGCGTCGACCGGATCGCCTGGCGCCAGATTTACCAGAATAAATACTGTCAGCAAAATAGCAAACAGGGTTGGAATATTGACGAGCAAACGGTTCAACAAATATTTCAGCATGCAATCCTCACGTAGTGATCCCGACGCCATGTTGTCATCCGGATGCTGGCGCACTCTCATGCGTCAGCATCTCCGGCGTGGAAAATACGACGATATCTAATTCAAGAACTTTATTTCAACATCCAGTTTTCAGGAGAATCCTGATATCTGCCGCCGCCCGGAGCCGGCGTCCAGATCACGTTCTGCGCCCGCTTTGAAAAACCACCGTAACGATTCGCCACCCACAGCGGAATCCACGGCAATTGCGCATTCGTGACACGGCACATTTGCTTGTAGATATCGGTGCGTTTCGCTTCATTCACTTCTGACTGCCCGGCATCAAATAATTTATCGAGTTCCGGCAGATTGACCCGCATGCGGTTGACGCCTTTGGGTGGTGCGTAAGCAGAATGCAGCAGCGGCATCAGTGTGCTCGGGTCAGGGCCATTACCGGCACCGGCAAATACCAGACTGAATTTACCGGCGTCAACCAGTTGGCCAAAGGTCGGTGCGTCAACAAAACGTGGTTTCAAATTGATCCCCACTTGCGCCAGCATCGACTGCATGGTGGCGATCACATCTTTGGATACCTGGTCGTTGTAATACGTGAGTATTTCCAGTGGTTCGCCTTTATTCAGGCGCGCCCATCCGGCCTCATCCAGCAAGGCTTTGGCCTTGGCAGGGCTGGCTTCGTACTTATTGATATCTGCCGGTACAAATTTCGGCAGGGTTAATGCACATTGGCCTGGCTGCGCATTACCGCCATACAGATTCTTGATGATGGCACCACGGTCGATCGCCATCAAGATCGCCTGACGGATGCGCACATCTTTGAAACGCGGATCGTTATTGTTAATGCCGATATAGTTGAGCACCTGCGACGGCCCGGAAATGACGTTGAAAGCATGCGAACTCTGATTTTCCTTGACCTGATCCAGCGTCAGATAGGTGTACTGAATTTCACCGGCAGCCAGCGCAATCGCTGCAGCGCTGCTGTCTTTGTAATAGCGGTTGACCAGTTTGGCGATTTTGGGTTTGCCGCGGAAATAATCAGGATTCGCAGACAGCTCGACATATTGATCGGGCAGATATTTCGTCCATTTGTAAGGGCCGGTACCGACAGGATTTTTCCACCAGTCAGATGTGCGCAATTCCTTGGTCGTGTATTTTGCCAGCAGATGCTGAGGCAGCATCATGATGCTGGTCAGTGCATCGGGAATAGAAGCATCCATGTTGGCCAGTTCCAGCACGACCGTATGCTCATCCGTTGCCTTAATCGATACCACATCACCGAGACGCACCGCAAACAGACTGGCCATGTCCGGGTCTTTGATCAGCCCCAGCGTAAATTTCACATCATTGGCGGTGAATGGCTGACCGTCATGCCATTTCACATCTTTACGCAATTTGATGGTGAAGCTTTTACCATCTTTGGCAAAACTCCAGCTCTCTGCCAGATCGCCGGAAATTTTCTGAAAACCGGCATCGTACAACGTCAGCGTACTGAAATATTTGTTATAGAAACTGAAGCCTGCAGGCGCGGTCAGCGGATTGAATTTCTGTGCATTGCCTTGCGGGCCGACATCGAAAGCACCAATAAACGCGGATTCTGTGACATTGGCAGCCACACTGACATTCAACAGGGCGGCCAGAGCCGCTGGCAAGAATAACTTGCCAGTTATACGATAAGCAAACATAGGTCTCCTACCTTTTTACGGATAAATTGGGGGGCGCTTCAGGTCGCCCGACACGCTGCTCCAGTCAGCTTATTATGTGTGTCATGCAACCCCCTTGGGATAGCGCTTGAAGATGGAATCAAAGTGTTTGCTATAGGCTTTCAACAAACCTTTTTCATCCTTTTTTTCCAGCATGTCAACGATCGCCAGATGGTCGCGCGCCGTTGCTTCCACTGCCCATGGATCGATTTCAGATGCTGTCGATGCCTTGTGCATGTTATTGAAGATTTTCCAGAACAGATCAATCAGTGCCAGCAGAAAATGATTGTCGAGGCAGCGGTACATGGCAGCATGAAAGGCTCTGTCTTCTTCGGCAAACGTCTGCTTGTCGAGTGCCTTGCTCAGCATGCTGTCTGCCAGCTTGCGCAGCTCCTGAATATGTTCAGGCTGAATGTTTTTGACGACGGAAGGAATCGCGCCGATTTCCAGATAGGTTCGCACATACAGCAAATCCGTGATCTGGGCATCGTTGGTAATCATCGAATACGGCAGATTTTCCAGAATGGAGTCATGACTCCATTCTGGAAAATCTGCCGTATTCGATGATTACCAACGATGCCCAGATCACGGATT